>WNFS01002155.1_pt1 | contig 25389 bp, 30 predicted proteins | sample 5400141 | NCBI WGS metagenome assembly WNFS01 (sample SAMN13153358, study PRJNA577476) | soil metagenome | isolation source: 60 cm saprolite under Madrone tree | place: USA:California | collected 2016-06-14
TTCCGATCGACCTCCTGTCGGCATTGATCAAAAAGAGCGAACCGCCCAAGGAGTGAACCTCATGCCGCCACTCTGACTGGCATCTCGTCGTAAGTTCTCCCACGAAGTAAACGACCGGTCAGGTCTTTGCGGACTCCGCCCCACTGTTTAAAGAAAAATGGAACGTTTTGCTTTCGACACGCCTTAAAGATTTCTCGAATCCATTCGATGTTCATCGGTCGAGCGCCCCACCCGGATTCCCCACCAACAATCACCCAGTGAATATCCGTCAAATCGATGGCCGCGAGCGAACCGATAAGAGGTTCGCACGAAAGAAAGCGAATGGCGGCCGGAACTCTCCTCAAATCATCGACGCGTGACAATACGCGTGAATCCTCAACGCTTACCCCCATCCACACGTTGGCTGGCCAGTCGATTTTCGGAGCGAGGCTCTTCAATCGACCGGTTCGCTTAGTTAGAATTTGGAAGGTGTGCTGAGAGCATGCACTCATCGTCGCAAACACACGCTGAATGAATTCGAGCGGTACTTGCTCATGAAACAAATCGCTCATCGAATTGACAAAAATCAGTCGCGGCTCACGCCAGCGCTTTGGCAGCTCGATCAGATCTTCGTGGAGCGTGACCATAAAGCCGTTTCGATATCTGGGATTACTCATCGCTTGCAGCCGAAACGCCAGGCGCTCTGCGTAGCAATTTTTGCATCCGGCGCTCACCTTTGTGCAACCCGTAACCGGATTCCACGTCGCCTCCGTCCATTCTATGTGAGAGTTCGCAGCCATTAGCGGACACCTCGATGCCGGTAGCGCTCGAAAAGATCTTCGAGGATGCGAGCGCCAGTCGCGTTCGGTGACGCAAAAAAAAGGTAATAGATGATTGCGCCGCCAGAGTTTCGCATCGGCAATGGTCGAGGCATGTATTTAAAGCCAGCGACATTCTTCAGCCGCTGTCGATAAGCCTCTGCGACGTCCTCGTTAGCCGTTTTTTCTTCAAAAGGGCCGAACAGACCATCCTCCCGGCGATAAGCTGCGTCGCGCCAGGACTCATCACCCCAGAAACGATTCATTCGCTCGATCTGCGCCGGCGCAACACCGCTCGGATTCTTCCAGAGGACATTCATGTTCATGTCCATTACCATGAAGTTCAGGAATATTTCTACGGATTTCATCTTGCCGGCCTTCGCGACAAGTCTCCAATCTGGATTCAATCTATATGGGTCGAGAATGCAGAGCGCACGTCGATAGTCCTCATATCGGACCTTTGGAAAGACATCCTCGAGCAACACCGTGTTGCAGTCGCCCTCATATACCGTCACATCTTGGCGATCTTTGGTAATCTTTCGGAGATAATCGACGCGCTCTCCATCCAAGTCGATCAGATGGTGATATTTGAAGGAAGGATGGATATTGAGCGCGTTTAACGGGCTTCCAAGGATGAATTCCCCCGTGCGCTTGGCGAGATGTATGCCCGCCCCCGCAAATGCGTCGATGTAGTGGTGTTCAAGCGAAGGTTTTTGTGCAGCAAGTATTTGGGAATAGGCAGCTGCATACTTCTTTATGATTTCCAGCTTAAGCTCTGACCAGTAACCAACTTCATCGATCTTCATTTTTGGTTTCGATGATTTTGATCCGCAAGCCTCGTTCCGGGCATCGCAATCTTTATATCACACCGCGCAATTGTGGGAGCATCGCGCTTACCATAACTCCTGCACGACCTTGGCGATTTGCTGGCGAAAAAGCCTAGCGCCGCCGGACGCTGGATGGCGGATGCAGTGCGCGTCCACATTAAGTTCTTCCAGCTGAGCGGCGGCGATTTTTCCCAGCGCGACGACTTGATCGCGCGAAAATAATTCGAGAAAAGCTTTGAGCACCGGCAGGCCGGCGGCTCGCTCGGACTTGTTAGGCATACGATTGCTCAACATGCCGCGGCGCGAATCGAATGAATGCCACGGGAATGCATTCCAAAGGACGAATTGCTCTGGCTTCAGGCCAAGCCGCAGGAGCGCACCCCATACAATCGTTGCTGTCGGCTCGGAAAACCCGTCTGGATATTTCTCGGGTTTGCTCGTGCGCCGCGGATTGATGCCGAAGAAATCGCCCGGTTTTAGCTGGAATTCTTCGTTTCGTCCGAGCAGCAACCGCTCAGAGGTCATTGGGATTCCGCTGAAGTGACCGCCGCGATAACCAACCGCTTCGCCGATCACTGCGACGTTTGCCTTCCCAACCCGTTTTTGCAGATAAGCCCGTAGCTGGCGCCGCCGTATGGCCGGCGCGTTCCGGCCGATGTCATTTTGTTCATCGACTTCCCACCACGGATTAAACACGGCGTGGGACGGCGATCCTTTTAACAACCGCAGAAACTCATCGATCTCTTTGGAGGACATCGCTCCGGTTAAGCTTCAACAAGGATGTGACCCAGGCAATCCTCCATGCAACAAGTGACGTAAACGCGATGCCAGAGCTGCCTGATGTCGAAACATTCAAGCGTTACCTGGATGCCACGTCGTTGCACCAGCGGATCAGCAGTGTCGATGTGCGGAGCGCATACGTGTTGAAAGGCGTCTCCGCGCGTGAGCTGGCGCGCCGATTGAAAGGACGCTCTTTCGAATCTAGTCGCCGGCACGGCAAACATCTGTTCGTGCGCGCCGATGCAGATCTTTGGCTGCGATTGCATTTCGGCATGACCGGCTCGCTTCGATATTTCAAGCATGAGGAGCAGTCGCCGAACCATGCGCGAGTGCTCTTTGTTTTCGCCAATACCCACCGCCTCGCATTCGAAGATCAACGGAAGTTTGGCGAGGTCGGATTGCTGAAAGATGTCGATGAATTCTTGAAAAAGCGCGAATTGGGTCCGGACGCGCTCGACATCAGTCTCCCGCAATTCAAAGAGATCTTTGGAAAACATCGTGGCGCGGTGAAAACGATTTTGCTCAACCAGAAGTTGATCGCGGGCATCGGGAACATCTATGCCGACGAAATTCTCTTCCGCGCACGGATCCACCCGGCGACGCAAGTTTCGCCTCTCAAAGAGAAAACAGTTGCGAAACTCTTCCGCGCCGCGCGCGACATTTTGAAAAAGGCGATCAAAGCTAAAGCCGATGTGAATTTTATGCCCAAATCATGGCTGCTGCCGCATCGTGGAAAAGGCGGCAAGTGCCCGCGGTGCGGACGCGAATTGAAATCAGCGACGATCGGCGGCCGCACCGCTTGGTTTTGCACGCATTGTCAGAGGAGAACGTCGTGAGGTGATCGGAAAAGTTTTGCTGACCGGTCGACCGGGGTGCGGGAAGACGACGCTGGTCATGCGCGTCGTGAACGAGCTGGCGGTGCCAGCCGGCGGTTTTTACACGGAGGAAATCCGCGAACACGGGGGGCGCGTCGGGTTCAAGCTGGCGACGCTCGACGGCAAAGAGGCTGTGCTTGCGCATGTTAATTTCAAGACGCGGCAGCGTCTGGGAAAATATGGGCTCGATCTTTCCGCGCTGGAGACCGTTGGTATTGAAGCGCTCCGCCGCGCCGTGCGTGCGCGGCAACTTGTTGTGATTGACGAGATCGGGCCGATGGAAATCCGGTCGGCCGTTTTTCGCGATGTCGTGAACGACGTGCTCGATAGCCCCGAACCGTCGGGGATCCTTGCTACGATCACCGCGCGATCGTTACCCTTTACTGACGCGATCAAAAAGCGGCCTGACGTGACGCTGGTCGAGGTTCGCCTAGACAATCGCGACCAAGTTTTCGCCGAACTCTCACAGCGATTCAAACCATGAAGCCGATCCGGCAGGCGAGACGCCCGCCAGCCAGGATGGCTGTGCTACAATGTGCCCTACACCATCGGGCGAAAACGACCGACGACTTCCTGCAAACGCCCGGTGATCTGGCCCAACGAGCAGACCTCCACCGCTTCCAGCAACGTCGGGAAAAAGTTTTCACCGCGTTCGACCACGTCCGCGAGTTTGTCCAGTGCACGTTTGGCTTTCTCCGCGTTCTTCTTTTTGAATTTCGTAAGCCGATCGACCTGCAACTGCTGTTTGCTGCGCGGCGTGCGCGCAAGTTTCACGTCCGGAATTTCGTCGTCACCGTCGCGGTAGCGATTCAAGCCGATGATTGGACGAGTGCCATCGTAAATTTGCTGTTCGTACCGATGCGCTGCATTTTGAATCTGGCTGCGCTGATAACGTTCTTCCACCGCGGCCAAGACTCCTCCGAGCCGCTCGATCTCGCGGAATTCATCGAGAATGGCTGTTTCTACTGCGCGCTCGACTGCTTTCATCCCGGGCGATCCGCTCAACATGTTCATGGTGTGCTTGAATATTCCCGACTCCTCCAGGAGGATCGCCTGGCCGTGCGCGGCGAGACGGATCCATTCCTCGCTCGGCGTAGTGAATGGCTCGTCTGCGCTGTTCGAATGACATGAATTTGTGGCGTTCATGTAAGCCAGCACTAATTCCGCCGCCGTGCGTGTGAGATTGTTTTTGAACTCCGCGGCAATTAGCGAGCGTCCGCTTGTTTGCGTATGCAATTTGAAAAGTTGCGCTTTCGGTCCGGCGCCGAACACGTCGCGCATCCCGATCGCCCAGATGCGGCGCGATACACGCGCGAGGGCGATGTATTCAGCGTCCAGACCGCAATCGAGAAAGAATGAAAGCCGCGGTCCGAATTGATCGACCGAGATGCCGCGCGCAGCGAACATCTCTGCGTAAGCAAATCCGTTCGAGAGCGTATAAGCGGCTTGCTGCACCGGCGTGGAGCCCGCTTCGCCGATGTGATAGCCGCTGATCGAAATCGGATACCAGCGCGGCATTTCGCGCGTGGTGAACTCGACCATGTCGCTGAGAAAACGCAGCGATGGCTCGATCGGGAAGATTGTTTCGTTCTGCGCCTGGACTTCCTTGAAAATGTCAGCCTGAATTGTGCCGCGCAATTTCGGAACAACTTTCGGACTGAACCGCCGCTTCGCCGCAGCGATGTACATGGCCATTATGATCGGCGCCGGCCCGCTGATCGTCATCGACGCGGAGAAATTCGGCGAGCCAAGATCGAATCCATCGTAAAGCCGGACCATGTCTTCGACCGTGTCGATCGCCACGCCGCCTTCGCCGATTTTTCCGAAGACGCCATCCGCGTCGCTATCGATGCCGTAGAGGGTCGGCCCATCGAACGCTGTGCTGAGCCGATGGGTGCGTTGGTGACGTGTGAGATAATGAAAACGCTCATTCGTGTCCTCAGCCAGCATCAAACCGGAGAACAAACGCGTAGGCTCTTCCGCCTGCGGAATTTTTCTATCGATCTTACCGGTGTTCTTCTCAAAGCTTTCAATCTCGCGAACCGGCTCGAGGTACATCTCGCGGTAGGCTGCGTTCAGATACGGAAACTCCCCCGGCAATCCTTCACCAAAGAGATAACGCGCAATCTCGCCCGGCTCATCGATTTCCGGCAACGCAAGCCGCGGCAATGGCAATCCAGTCGGCGTACGCGTGACCGGAATCTTCGCTTTGACGTCGTTCCAGCGTCCCAGCAATTCACGCCCGAATTTTTCATCGCTGCGCGCGCGTTTAACTTGGTCGAGAACGAATTTGTTGTACTTCTCGACCGACTCAACGACCTGTCCGAGCTTGCTCATACATTCGGGGGCTTACATTCCTGTCATTCCGAGCGGAGTCGAGGAATCTCTAATTATTTCCCTGCCTTGAAAATATCAAGAGATGTCTCGACTTCGCTTGACATGACAGACTTGTTAGCCGCGGTTAGAAATTAGATCGAACAGTCGATCAACGCCAGCGTCGCGATGGCGTTTTGCCACAGTGTCGATGAGTTGCTGTGATCGCCGGTTTTGCTCAAGACGTTGCTCGATTTCCGTGTGGGCCGTACGAGCACGCTGAAGATCGCTTTTGTTCACTACCACAATATCGGCCAGATCAAGCATCACGATTTTTTGTAACTGCAACCGGCTGCCGTAATCCGGATTCATCACCAGCACCGTTAGATTGACGGTTCCGTTCTTCTGAAATGGCATTGCCTCCTGGCCAGTGCCTACCGTCTCAATAATGACGTAGTCGAAATTCGACTGGGCAAGCAGCGCAAGGCAATCATGCGTTGCGGGGGAAAGTCCGCCGGCTTGCCCGCGCGTGGCCATGCTGCGCATGAAGACGCGATCGTCCTGGGAGTTGATCATGGTGGCCCGATCCCCCAGCAACGCTCCTTCGCCGATTACGCTCGGATCGTGCGACAAAATTGCTATTCTTCCCTTCGGATTCCGATTCAGAAAACGCAGCACCAGCTCATCGATTAACGTCGTTTTGCCCGCGCCACCGGGGCCGGTGAATCCAATCACTTTCGGATTGCGGATTGCGGATTGCGGATTGCGGATTTTGGTTTTCGATGTCTGGCGTCGTTTTCCGGCCGCGTACGCGTCCTCGATTTCAGTCAGTCGGTGCGCGAACTCCTGGTCTATCGATTTGGCGCCCAATCTCTTCCCGCGAGGTTTGCCATAGCGTTGATGGACAAACTTCACCATCTCTTCGAGCGAGGTGCCGGCGAAAAAAACTTCGTCCACGCCTTTGCGTTTCATGATTGCGGCGTCGTCGTGTGTGATCGTGCCGCCGCCGCCGCCGAACACCTTGATGTCGTCTGCGCCTTTTCTGCGCAGAAGATCGACAACAGCTGCAAAGAACTCGATGTGACCGCCGTTATAACTTGAGATGCCGACGGCGCGTACGTCCTCCTGGATCGCCGCGCGCACGATGTCGCCCACCGAACGGTGATAGCCGAGATAAATCACTTCGACGCCGTGCCGGATGAATTCCAGATTGATTGTATTGATCGCGCTATCGTGCCCGTCGCAAATCGGAACGGCAGTGAGAATGCGGATCGGCGCCGGCATCAGGCAAAAAGTCTAACGGCTATGATTTGACGGGCAATGGCATTCTAGCCTAGTAGCGAAGCCGCATGAAAAACTTCGGAGCGCTTCGCGCAATCGTGGCCGCCGGTCTGGTCGTTGGTGTTTTGGACATTTCATCGGCGTTTGTGATTTGGTGGCAACGCGGCGTAGCACTGCAGCGAGGGTTACAGGGAATCGCCGCTGGATTGCTAGGCGGGAACTCGCACGAAGGCGGAATGGCAACGGCTGGCCTTGGTCTTGCCCTGCACTTTTTCGTTGCGTTCGTGGTGGTATCGGTCTTTTACCTCGCGAGTCGGAAGATCCCGTTCCTGATGAAACAGCCGCTTGTTTCTGGCGCGTTTTACGGCATCGGCGTTTACATTGTGATGTACTGGTTCGTGTTGCCGACGGCATTTCCAACGTTTCGACACCGGCTCTGGAACGAACTGCTTGCCATTGCCATTCATATTTGTTTGATCGGCTGGCCGACCGCATTCATCGTGCGCCGATACTCTCAACTGACGGAGCAAACATGATGAGCGACCCGCTCGATTTCGGTGGCAAAATTGTGCTCGTCACTGGTAGCTCCCGCGGGATCGGCGCGGAAATGATCAAGGCTTTCGGCGCACGCGGCGCGCAATCCGTGGTGAATTACATCGCCGATTCGGAGGGGCAAAACAAAACCGATGCGATGAACGTGGCGAAGCAGTTGATTGAGCCACTGGTGATTGAGTGCGACGTGACGCAGCCGGCAGAGGTCGAGGCGATGATGAAGCAGATACAAGATCGACACGGCGGGTTCGACATTCTGGTGAACAATTCCGGAATCATCAGCGATCGCACCATCAAGAAAATGTCGGTCGACGAATTCGACAGCGTGATTCGGGTCAATCTCACCGGCACATTTATCGTTACACAAAAAGCTACTGCTCTTTTGCGTAGTGGCGGGCGAATCATCAACTTGTCATCAGTGAGCGGGCAGATGGGATTGTTCGGCCAAGCGAATTATTCATCGAGTAAAGCGGGCATTATCGCGCTCACCAAGGTTTCCGCGCGCGAGTTTGCCCGTCAAAACATCACCGTGAACGCCATCGCGCCTGGATTTATTGATGTGGGGATGAGCAAAGGCATGCCGGAAGAAGTGGCGGAAAGCTTCATCAAACAAATTCCGCTCGGTCGCCTTGGTGATGCAAGTGACATTGTAAGTGCAGCGCTCTTCCTCGCCTCCCCAATGGCTTCATATATCACCGGCCACGTCTTGAACGTTAACGGCGGATTCTACATGGGCTGAGACGTCGCGGCAGAAAGCCAGCACGCTCAGTCCAACTTCTGCACCAACAACCAGACCAAAGCCGAAAGCATCGCTGCGAATGTCGATAACACGAACGTGGCACGCTTCGTCTGGCGTATTTTGAAAGCAGGCTTGGGAATATCATCATGAATGTGACTCGCCTCGAATAGTTTCATCAGAGCAAAAGCCACGACGAAACCGACAGCGGCCCATTTGAGGCATCCCAAGATTGTCTCAATCATCCCGGCAGAAGTTAGCGCAGCCAAAAGCGACGCTCAAGCGGGACTCGCGCCATGCGTCATTTGTGGCAGGACAGGCGTAAGACATCCCCGCCTATGCAGGCCGATTCATCCGTCCGAAATGGATTGACTGCAATCCTGCGGGTTGTTTACGCTCGCCGGCTATGACTACCAAATTTTTCACTCTCGTCACCGTAATTGGATTTGCCGGAGTTTGTATTGCGCAAGCTCAGTCGCCTAGTCCGGCGGAATCACCCGCTCAATCACCCACGCCTGCAAAGCATCGCGCCAGCACGAAAGCCCAGGCGACAGCGTCACCAGTTGCGTCCCCTGCCACGTCGCCCAAAGCGAAGCGCGGCTCCAAAAAAGCGGCGGCAGCGGCCAGTCCAGCCGCATCAGCGTCGCCCGCTAAATTCAATCTGGGCGATTTGTTCAAACCGAAAACTTCTGGGGCAGCAGCCAGTCCCGCGGCAGCGAGTCCAGCCCCCGCGAAAGGCGCGAGCCATGCGACAGCAACGAAGTCGCCTGCACCGGGCGGCGGCCACGGTCTGGTTTGGGTCAACCCAGAGACGCATGTTTACCACAAAGAAGGGTCGCGATTTTATGGCACGACCAAGAAGGGTAAATACATGACTGAAGCCGAAGCGATCAAAGAAGGGAATAAAGCCGCAAGGGGGCACGAGTAGATCGACCCACAATCAAGGCCGCATTGCGATACTCTGCATCGCATCAGCCAGCGTCTCGAACGTCTCGATTCGGATTTCGGGTCCGTAATGGAATTGCGACAGGATATTGAGACCAATATCCTTGTGCGGATCGGGCATCACTCGCGTCACGGAGGCGACGCCTTTTTCGGCACACGCGTCCATGATTTCGGCAATGTAACGCGCCGCTGCCGGATCGATTGTATCCAACCAGCGATAATCAGCGAGAACACGGAACCCAGGCGCAACATCCTGCAAAAGCTCCCGGACGCGTTGCGCAGCCAGCTTCGCGTGCTCGGCTGTGACCCGTTGCAGAGCGCTGATCACCAGGAGCCGTTTCGATCGATCAAGCTCAACCGCATACATTCTTCGTGATCACACGATGCGGCCACTGCCGCAAGTCCGAGCAGTGATCACCGGGAAATTTGCTATTCTCCTCCCGGAAGGAACGAACGCGATTTCATTCATAAGTGATCGGCACTCGGAGTTGCGACACACTTCCGGGTTTGAACCGCCATCTTCGAAAGGTCTCCGTGGTCACTTTATCGAGGATCGCGTTGCCGGTGCTTTGCGCCATCATCGCATTGGTCACTCTCCCGCTCGCAGTATCGACAATCATGACGCAAATACCGTTTCCAGTAATATTGGCATGCTTTGCCTGGTATGGGTACTCGGGCAAAGGAGCGCTCACCGCCATAGCTTGGGCAGCCGATAACGACAAGGAGGTGGGAGTCGAGAAGGTGGGTTCCTGAGGTTGCACAACCGAAGCCGTTCGCCTTTTGACACGATGTTTCTTTTCTACCGGCGCGACTGGCGTTGCTGTTTCTTCCGGAGTGGGGGTCTGCTCGATCACAGATGCTGGCTTTTCACTCGATCCGCTGGCTGCAACTTCCCGGCTTGGCTTCGCCTTTTTCTTTTTCAGCTTGGGCGTTGGTGTCGCCTCGCCGGTCTCTACATGGTCCGGGAGATTTGCCGAAGTCGCTTCCTGAGGCCACGCAAAGGGGGCGCTAGAGAGGACAATGCCACTGCATACAACGGCGAAAATTCCTCGGTCAACGTGCATTGGAAAATCTCCTCTCCACATCGGCGGCGTCAACCAGCGCGTCTTTCTAACGTCGTGGCTTGAACTTTGTGCGGACAAAGGAAGACTCATTTTTCGTCGGTTGTCTCTAACGGTTTTCGCTTCTTTATTCTTCTTGTGACCTCGACGGACATTACCGTTTGGATCATCTCCGCGCTGCTCGCGATCGGAATCGGCGGGAGCAAGTACGCGAAATGGAAAACGCGCAACAAGTTGGTGCGCGAACTGGCAGCGATGGATCCGGAACGCCGGGAAAAAGTGCTTAGTCGCATGAACCCGGAACACGCTATGGAAGCGCGGCAAGAATTAATGCGACGCTTTAACATTAGCTGACGTGCCTGTTTGCTCATGCTTTAGAGAGCTTCCTTCTAGTTTCCGGTTCGTCGATGTCCTGCACTCCTTTCGAAATGACCGTTTCAGTTTTGCCCGGTGATATCGACGAGCAAAATCACGTGAACAACACCGTATACCTGCGGTGGGTCCAGGATGTTGCCACTGCGCATTGGCTGGCGGTTGCCAGCTCGGAAGCACAGAAGACGATCGGCTGGGTCGTTCTGCGACATGAAATCGACTACAAAATTCCCGCCGCGCTTGACGACAAAATCGTGTTGCGCACGTGGGTCGGCAAAGCCACTCGACTTACATTCGAACGTTTCACGGAAATCAGGCGTAACTTTGACGGACAGCTCTTGTCAAAGGCTCGGACCCTGTGGTGCCCGATCAATGCGCAAACCGGCCGGCCGATGCGCGTGCCAGCGGAAGTGCGCGTACAGTTTTCCACCTGAGCGACGAAAGACTTCGCGCCTTCGGCGATCTCCTCGTGAATGCTTTCGCGATTGGACGTTGAAGATCGAACGCCTAACCTTCGGCATTGAGCACGCTTCCCGAGTCCCGCCCGATCATCGCTTGTTATTGCGCGACGTTTCTGAAACCGGAGATGTTCCATGTCTACCGTCAGATCACCGCGCTAAGACGATGCGCTCCGGTCGTGATTGCGCAGAAACGCGAACAAACCGACCGCTTCCCATTTGAGGCGGTCGAAATTGTTCCCAAACCGGCAACACATTTCTTGCGGCGCTTCTGGTTCAGGCAAGTGCGAGACATGCCGTGGCAGATTTCGGACGCAGAACTAAGCGGATTGCTGCAGGTCTTGAGTAGAATCGACGCTCGCCTTTTGCACATTTACTTCGGCCAAATCGCCGTGCATCTCCTGCCGCTGATTCGCACGTGGAAAAACCCGTCGATCGTTTCATTTCACGGCGCGGATGTCACGGTGGACATGAACAAGCGGGGCTATCGAGACGCCACGCGGCAGATGCTGGATGTGGTGAAGCTGGTTTTGGTCCGCTCGGAATCGCTGCGGCGCGCAGTGGCCAATCTTGGTTGCGACCCAAAAAAGATCGAAGTCCAACGCACCGGGATTCCGTTGGAGGAATTTCCTTTTCGCGAAAGAAGCTTTCCGCAAAACGGCGAATGGCGATTCGTGCAAGCTGGCCGGTTGATTGAGAAAAAAGGTCTGCCGGTTACACTTCGCGCGTTCGCAATTTTTCAGAACCAATATCCAAATGCGACACTAACGATTGCCGGGGAAGGACCCTTGCTCGGCCAAGTCCAGAAGCTGGCACACGAACTAAACATCCAAGAGCGCGTTTCATTCGCCGGGTTCATTTCGCAGGAGCAATTGCGCGAGATCTATTATCGGTCGCACATTTTCCTACATCCGAGCCAGACTGGCCGTGACGGAAACCAGGAAGGCATTCCAAATTCGATGCTCGAAGCAATGGCCAGCGGTCTGCCGGCGTTTGCGACAGAGCACGGCGGCATTCCCGAAGCAATCGAAAACGGTATAAGCGGTGTCCTCGTGCCTGAGAACAATCATGAAGAGCTGGCACGCGCGCTACTGAATGCGGCGCAAGATCAAAGTTTCCTTTCGCGGATCGCGCGTAGCGCCGGTGAGATCGTTCGAAGAAACTTCGATCTCCACGTGCAAGCGCAGCGACTCGAAGACATTTATCTGCGAACAATCGGGACAGGCGACTGAGCTCAGTCGTCTCCGCAGTTCGATGAGCCGTTTGTACCTGGTTCCCCCACCCGGATTACTTCCGATGCCACGGCTGCGTCACGTTTTGGATCCGCGGCTTGCACTTATCGCTGACCAAAACAAACGCCAGAGTGTTTCCATCCGGTCGGCTAAACTTATACACGCCAGGGCCTCTGCAGGATTTTGGGATCGGCCCTACCCGGCGGGTTTCTTGAACTGTGACGGTATCACCTGCGACGGTATAGTTGCCCCAGATCTCTGCCTTTGGCGTTGTAGCCATGACGTGAAATGTACCGTCAGGATTGATTGTCCAGACGGTGCCAAGCGAGTTCGTCCATGTGCCGGCGAGAGCAGCCGGGCCGGATGTGGGAGCGGTCGCACACGCGCCCATCAGCACTATCAAAGTGCATGCGAAAACAATTCGAAGAGAGTGTTGTAATTTCATGGCCGGCATCCTGCATTGCGACAGCGTGACCCGTCAAGCGCAGATCGCAGCCAAGAGATTGGTTGCCAACGGCTTCGCGTTCGACGTACAAAGACTCCGTGGACCAGATACCGCCACCAGTTGCTCCGATGCCAAAACCAAACTGGTGGAAGCGGAACTGGAAATGGTTCGTGCCAACTGGCTGCCTGAGCATAGCGCTGCTGTTCGTCGCTTTTGCTGCCTCAGTCGTCTTGATCGTATTTAGCGCGGTGAAATCGACCGACGTTTATAAAGATGCTTTAGCCCGGGCCAAGGCGCACCCTGCTGTCATCGACGCCCTTGGTTCCCCTATCACAGAGGGATTTCTTGTATCAGGAAACACAAACGTCAACGGCGCATCTGGCGAAGCGAACCTCTCCATTCCCATCTCCGGTCCGAAGGGAAAAGGAACAATTTACGCAGCGGCAACGAAGTCGCTTGGCCGGTGGAACTATTCGGGACTAGTCATGGAAATCGCAGAAACGCATCAACGCATCGATCTCCTCCACAGCTCAATACCAGCAAATCCGCCCTGACCATTCGCTTGCAACCCGCAATAAAAAATCTGTCTGTCAGCGCAATTCTGTTGGCAATTCTCGGCGGAATTATCGGCATCGGGGCTGGACTCTTTCTTGGCTTCGCTCTTGGCGCGGCCCTCGCCGCCGCACTTCACGTCTCTAGCTTCGAGGGCGAGGCCGGTTATTTTGCCGTTGCGATTGCGCTCCTCGTAACGTTCATCGTCACGCCAGTCTCGATTCTCCTAGCGCTTTACTGGCGCGGCGTGAGGAGCATTTGGCTGTTCATCGGGTTGGTCATCGTTTGTGTCTCGATCGCAGCGATCGGAGCATCTGGCTTCGGAATCTGGTACGCGGCCCAACCGCACGTTTTGAACATCAACGGGCCGACGCCGCTGCTCGAATTTGAAGTGAAGCCGCCAGCCGGCCAGTCCCTCGACAGTCTTCGCGAAGTTGAGCCGGAGCTAGACACGGATCGCAACGCGATGCCGGGTTACTGGCACACAGATTCGACTGAAAACCCGAATGTGCGAGCTGGCTACGTCGAACTTTATTTTCGCACGTCGAAGCGGCTGTTCGTCCTGAAATTTCCCGGCCGTGAAGATCGAATCTTCCAGCTCCATTTGCCAGCGAATCCTATGAAACCGAAATACCGCGCCTGGTCTGAGTGGCAAAATCCGAACTTCGTGGCCAAAGGCGGCGACCAGCCTACTCGCCCCTCTGGCGGAAGCGATTATCAGATTCGCTACAAACTGGACTATCAGGACCGATAAGGCGCCTCGCCCCGTTTACGTTTGGCGCGGCGCAGGTAAGGTTCAGATATGTCGATCTCAGAGGAGCAGGTGAAGACCGCGTTGAAATCTGTGAAATATCCTGGCTTCACTCGCGATATCGTTTCCTTCGGAGTGGTAAAGTCCATCCATATCGATAATGGCGAGGTAAAGGTGCAGCTCGCGTTGGCGACAAACGATCCAAATGTTCCAGCAGCGATTAAGAAAGATGCGGAACGCGCATTGCTCGGCATCGAAGGAGTGCGCACCGCGAAAGTTTTGATCGATATCCATGCGCCACCCGGCGGTGCAGGAGCCGGCATGGCCACGACGCAGATTCCGGGTGTCAGGCACGTGATTGCGGTGGCAAGCGGTAAAGGCGGGGTGGGTAAATCGACGGTTGCAGCAAATCTTGCTGTGGCGCTGGAGCAAACTGGCGCGCGCGTGGGCTTGTGCGATTGCGACATTTACGGCCCGAGTATTTCGCTGATGTTTGGCACGCGAGAGCGGCCAACGGCCACGGAAGAAAACAAGATTGTTCCCATCGAGCAATACGGACTGCGGCTGATGTCGATGGGATTTCTGCTCGACGATACTTCGCCGGCGATTTTACGCGGACCGATGGTGACACGCTACACCCAGCAATTCTTGCGGCAGGTGGAATGGGGCGAGTTGGATTACCTGGTGCTCGATCTCCCCCCCGGCACCGGCGACATCCAGCTCACGATCGTGCAAACGGTCGCGCTTTCGGGAGCGATCATCGTTACTACCCCACAGGAGGTTGCTCTGATCGACGCGCGCAAGGCTGCTACCATGTTCGAGAAGGTCAACGTCCCCGTGCTCGGCTTGGTTGAAAATATGAGTTACTTCATGTCTCCGTCCGACAACAAGCGCTACGATATCTTTGGGACCGGCGGCGGCGAACGTGAAGCAAGAGTTCGTAAGGATAGCGGAAACCATTCGTAAGACTTTGCCCTAACGAGGCGCCCGCAACGTTTAGGCTAAACGAGCGTTAAATAAATAACGCAGTTTCGCCGTCGAATTCCCATACGTCGATTGTGTTGACTAGCTCCACGTTTTATGAAAGAAAGATCCGAGATGCCGTCTTCGGAAGAGGATCAAGCTCAATTCGTTAAGGATTCAGCGCTCTACAAGGAGTTCCTTGCCGAGCGTACGGAGATTTTGAAGCACAAGTGGATTGAAAGCGAAAAAGCCGGCAGAGACATCGGCTTTGAGAGAGCCTTGCTTGATTGGACACCGAAAAGTCCGCCTCCTAATTTTTTTCCTTTAACGCGATCCTGTGAGGTCGCCAAGGAAACGCATGAACCAGACAAAACAGAATCCACCAGCCGCCGTCCCCGTCATGGACGCGGAGGCAATTCGTCGCGCGCTTCGACGGATCGCGCACGAGATCACTGAGCGAAATCCCCGGTCCGCCACAGGACGGATTCGCCGTGGCGAACTTGAGAAGATTGTCCTTGCGGGAATTCCTTCGCGCGGTGTAGAGATCGCGCGGCGCATCGCCGCCTTCATTCGCGAGATCAAGAACGTTGACATTCAGACCGGCGTCATCGACGTGGCGATGCATCGCGACGACGTGGGGACGCGCCCGGAGTTGCCTGTGGTGCGCGCGTCGGAACTTCCGCTGCCACTAGAAGAACGCACCCTCATCATTGTCGATGACGTTCTTTACACTGGCCGCACCGTGCGCGCCGCCATGGACGCGATCAATTCATTCGGGCGTCCCGCCCGCATTCAGCTTGCCGTCTTAATTGATCGAGGCCATCGGGAGTTGCCCATTCGCCCCGATTACGTCGGCAAGAATTTGCCGACCGGGATGCGCGAACAAATTCAGGTTCGCCTGCAAGAAACCGATAACAAAGCCGACGCAGTCTGGCTGGAAAAACAATGAGCACCGGCTGGACACGCAAAGATCTACTCGGCGTGCGTGAACTTTCCGCAGATGAAATCAATTTTGTTCTCGAAACAGCAGACGCGTTTAAGCAGTTGGGAACGCGCGAGATCAAAAAGGTCCCAGCCCTTCGTGGAAAAACGCTGGTGAACTTCTTTGTGGAACCGAGCACCCGAACGCGCACCTCATTCGAGCTGGCTGCATTTCGCTTGAGCGCCGACGTAATCAATATCTCGACAACGACTTCCAGCCTCACGAAAGGCGAAACGCTAAAGGACACTGCGCGCAACCTGGAGGCATTACATGCAGATATTCTCGTGCTGCGTCACAGCTCCGCGGGCGCGCCGCAGTTTTTGGCCAGCCGGCTGAAGGCGAGCGTGATCAATGCCGGCGACGGCGCGCACGAGCATCCGACGCAAGCGCTTCTCGATCTTTACACGATCCGCGAGCGGAGAGGAAAAATCGCCGGGCTGCACGTGGCGATCATCGGCGACATTTTATTCAGCCGTGTTGCTCGCTCGAATATTTTCGGCCTTCTCAAGCTCGGCGCGCATGTGACGCTGGTCGGCCCCAGCACGCTCGTGCCACGCGAATTCGAAAAGCTCGGTGTCGAAGTTTCGTACCAGATCGATGACGTGCTGCCGAAGGCTGATGTCGTGAATCTCCTGCGGATTCAACACGAACGTCAGCGCAGAGAATATTTTCCCGGGATCCGTGAATATATCCGGCTATTCGGCCTGACGAAAGAACGCGCAAAACGTTTGAAACCCGATTGCCTAATCATGCATCCCGGCCCGATCAACCGCGGGGTCGAGATCGACAGTGAAGTCGCCGACGGATTGCAAAGCGTGATTCTCGATCAAGTCACCAACGGTCTCGCCGTTCGCATGGCTGTTCTCTATTTGTGTGGAGGAATTGTGACGTGAGCGCAACCATCATTCGCAACGGTCGAGTGATCGATCCCGCAAACAAGCGCGATGAAATCGCCGATCTTTACATCGCCGACGGGAAGATCGTCGGTTCCAAATCCGAAATCCGAAATCCGAAATCCGAAATTGAAGAGATTGACGCGAAAGGACTGATCGTTGCGCCCGGTTTGATCGACATGCACGTGCATCTGCGCGAACCGGGCTTCGCTCATAAGGAAACGATTGAGTCGGGCGCGCGCGCGGCGGCAGCCGGGGGATTTACAACGGTGGTTTGCATGCCGAACACTTCGCCGGCTGCGGACAATCCCAGCACCATCGCGTGGATCAAAGACCGCGCGGCGGCGGTTGCGTGCGTGAATGTTTTGCCTACCGGCGCAATCTCGAAAAATCTCGCGGGCGAAGAACTGGCACCGATCGGCTCACTTATGCAGGCGGGCGTGGTGGCCATTACTGACGACGGACATTGTGTTCAAAATCACGAGGTGATGCGGCGCGCGGTCGAGTATGCGCGTATGGTTGGTGTGCCCGTGCTCGATCATTGTCAGGATTACAACTTGGTCGGCAACGGCGTCGTGCACGAAGGCTACTGGAGCATACTGCTCGGATTACCCGGCTGGCCCGCGGCAGGCGAGGAAGCGATGGTGATGCGCAACATTTTGCTAGCGGAACTTTGCGATCATCATATTCATTGCCAGCACGTCACGACCGCCGGCGGCGTCCGGTTGCTACATGAAGCGCGGTCGCGCGGCGTAAAAATCAGCGGCGAAGTTTGCCCGCATCACATCGCGTTGACTGATGAAGCGATCCAAAATTTTGATACGGACTACAAAATGAATCCGCCACTACGATCGCAGGCAGATGTGGATGCGCTGCTGGAAGGAATCGCCGATGGCACATTGTCGATCTTGTGTTCCGATCACGCGCCGCATGCCGATTTCGAAAAGGAAGTGGAATTCGATGCGGCGCCGTTTGGCGTCGTGGGGCTGGAAACGGAAGTCGGATTATTCATCGATCTGCTAGTGCATAAACATCGCAAGATCGACATCGCCCGACTGATCGGGATGTACACAGTCGAGCCGGCTCGGCTGTTGAAGATCAACGCCGGCACGTTATCAGTCGGCGCGTGCGCCGATGTTACGCTGGTTGATCCAGAATTGGAATGGACCGTTAAAGTCGATCAGTTTCAATCGGCGTCGCGCAATTCACCGTTCAACGGCTGGAAACTGAGGGGCCGCGCGGTGCGGACAATCGTCGGCGGAAAGACTGTGTGGAAATTGTAGGGGCGTTTGATTCGCTCGCGCCCGCTTGCTCCGCCTTCGGGCCTTCCGTCCATCTCGCTCAGCTCCCGCTGGCTCGATTCTGTGAAACGCCGAAAATTAGATCGGCGTCTGATACAGACGCCCCACAGAGTTATCCCGCTGCGTATCCGCCGTGGATGTAGTTTTCCAGATGCGCAATAGCTGCGCTCTGGCACGAAATGACGTGCTTGACCAAGTCCCCGATCGAGATCACACCCACAACTTTGTCGCTCTCGACCACGGGCAGATGGCGAATGTGTTTGTCGGTCATCAAGCGCAGACATGTTTCTACCGGCTCACGCGGATGCGTAACGGTTACATTGGTTGACATAATCTCAGCCACTTTCGTTTCTCGCGATCGTTTCCCGCGCAACATCACTTTGCGCGTGTAATCGCGTTCTGAAATAATCCCCACCAGCCGCTCCTGATCCATGACGAGCAGTGCACCGACATTCTTCGCGTCCATCATTTCGACCGCTTGAAGAACAGTCGCGTCAGGTGAAATCGAGAAAACCTCCTCGCTCTTCTGATTCAGAATCGATCGGATCGTACCACTCACGTCCATAACTGAGAGATTCACGATAGGCTCACACCGGCCTGCGATGCAAAACAATTCTGGTTGCGCCAGCCGCCGCAGAAAAATTCCGCTATGGTGGCGACGTTGCGACGCCTGCACCCGCATAGCTCCGCGGAGCGAGTTTCGGCGGACGTTTTCCATTAACGATCGCGCCCGCCACCGCGATGTACGAAAGCTCTTGCCGGTCCATTGCGCAACGCAACATCAATCCGCCACGGCTCATGTCGCCACGGCCAATAAACTCCGATGGGAATCGCAGCCGATTGCGAAAACTCGCCAGTAAAACATCCACATACTTGCCCGTGGCAATGCTGCCGAGAAGAATGACCTCACTTTCGAGTGGTAGCTTCTTTGCCAGACACTGCGCGTCTCGTTCCAGCGGCAGTCGATAACGCGAGTCGTCCTCGTCAATGTCGACCGTGGCAAATTCACGTAGATCATCGAGATGAATTCGCGTTCTTGCATCGACAAGGCCGCGCGTGGGCGTAATGACAAAGACACCTGGAGTTCCTCGCGCCGGCCGCGCAAACGCTGTTGCGTACGCAATCTTTCCGCGAAAGTAGAGGTCGCTCAGAAACGTAAACACCTCCGCGATTGCCGCGCCGTTTTTGCCCCGCAGTTTTCGCGCGAGTTCGAATTCCGCCCGATCGCTCAGAATCATTCGCGCTCGTTGACCTCCGGCGTAAGCGGGTGACAGAAGGAAAATGCGATGAACAGTTTTGTTCTTCATAGTTGCGTTTCTAGCGACGAAATTAAAACATTTTCTGCAGCGGTTGGTGTCGTGTACCCGATCGCCTCGGTTTGATACTGCACATTTCGAATCTTTAGCCAAATATGGCCGGAAACTTGCATGACACACATATACCTCAGTCGCGCACCGTCACGAAATTGGTGGCCACGGCATTACCGTTTCTCGTTCTTGCCGCACCATCCTTTTGGCTAATGTTCGCTGTGCCGCCACTCTGGCGCGACGTGGATGGGTATAACCAGACGGTCTTGCCGCCCGGGATGGTCACGATTTTGCTGCACGGTCCACTGTATTGCACTCTCAGCCGCGTTCCTCTTTGGTTTGGTTATCTAGTCAGCGGAGCGGGGCCGCCGGTTTCGCTCAGCCATTTCATCAAGCACTCACAGCTCACAGACGCCGGCGTGTTCGGCCTACTGTTCTTACAGCACGCCTCTTTATGGTGCGGCGCTCTTTACTTAATCTACGCAGTTGCGAGAACTCTACTCGCGCGCCTCTTTCTTGCCCTTTTATTCGCCAGCCACCCTGTATTCTACAGCTTTGCCCATTCTGTCGGTTCCGAAGCGCTGAGCATGATCGTCACCTTACTGTTGGCCGGGAGCGGCGTACGGCTTATGCTTCGTTACCCGGAGATCACAGCACGCGATTGGGTCATCTTCACTGCATTGCTTTCCTGCAGCGTCCTAACGCGTCACATTAACTCCGTCCTCGCCGCGGTTTTGCCGATTACGATCGTTGCGCTCATGCTTGAGGGCCGGTTGCGCGCCTTCGCTTCAGAAGGAAAAGCAATTCCCGTTGTGAACTTCAGGCTTTCGAAAGCAGCGCAAGTATGGTTAATGTCGATCGCAGCTGGTCTGATTGGGCTGCTCTGCGCGACCAGCTTAACGCATCTGCTTTGCTGGCGTGCACACACGCCGTGGCGTTCAACCTTCGGCTATACGTTCCTGTGGCGGCTGAACTTTCTCGAGACAATGCAGCCCACGGCGCGTCAGACGCTCCTCACTAGCATGGCGTCAAAATGCAAACTGCCTGAATCTCGCCAGCTGCTCGGCGTGCTTGATACTTGGATTGATCGAAACAGACACTGGGACCCGTCGGCCTTTATTCGAGAAGCCCGCTCCATTTTGCCCAACTCCGAAATGAAATTTCACAGTGAGATGTTCGATGGAGTTCTGAATGAAATCGCACATGGCTTCCTTTATCCGCCGCCTGCACCTCTTCGATCCATCGCCCTAGCTGACTTCTCAAAGGCAGTGGGTCTCCATGAAAGTGATATTGTACAGTCCCTTTTTGTGACCACAGATTATTTTTTCTTCCATCGCGACAAAATGCCGCAGTGCTCACAGCTCAAAACTTTTCGCCAGCCGCGCGACCGATTGATCGAGGCGCGGGAGCTGTCTTATTTTCGCTGGTGGAACCTGCTTTCTTTTCGCGCCTTGGGTATCCTCGGGCTTGTCCTTTTGCTGTGGGCTGTCGTCGTGGACTACAAACACGGCGGACGAAACACACCAGTCATTCTTTTTGCCGCGTGCTTGTCCATTGTTGGAATCGTTATGGTGCTGCTGAACTGCTTTTTTGCACAACTTCAGCCGCGCTTTGTTTTACCTATGATGGAACTTTTACTGGTTTCAATAATGATTCTCCTTGGTTTGATTTTTAGTGGCTACAAATCATCCCCAGGATGAGTTACGTCGGAGGTAAGCTTTCCGATTTTGATTGCGCTTTTGTCGGCTTTTTAAAGCTGTGTATGACTCAGGAGATTTGGCAGCAAAAGTCGGGCTTGGTTTTTTGGCGTGGCAAAGATAGCGAACCGAATCGGATTGAGGCCTTAACAGCCGGCATAAGCATGTAAGGGAAAAATCCGGCGTCCAATCCGGTGGTTCATTCGTTGCGATTTTCCAATCCACAAGCGACTGGTGCAAGCAGGGCGGTAATTCGCGCTTCGTGATCGATGAACCCGAACCTGCTCCGTGTTCCTCTCTTGCTTTTTGAGTCTAGGACGGAAATAATGCGACGTGCATCTGGCATGGCCATTCAAATCTAGCATCGGGGAGGATCGCAATGGAGAAGAGCATCACTGCTCCAACGGCGATGCGTCCCCGGATTTCCTGTGCGTGGGCGCGCAAAAAGCCGGAACGACGTGGCTTTACCGGCAACTCGATCCCCATCCGGACTTCTGGATGCCACCATTCAAAGAACTGCACTACCTCGATCAGTTAAATAGAACCAGGCGATTCCATGCTCCGCGGTGTCGCGACCAATGTGACAGTTCCTTTGTTGAGAAGATGAAAGGCCTGAGTGGCCAATCTTATTTTGATTTCGACGAGTACGGCCGGTTGTTCCAGCACAAAGGGATGCGTGTTTCCGGCGATATTTCTCCGGCGTATTCCACCTTAAACGATGAGATCATTGAGCGAGTTGTTAATCACTTTCCGAATTTAAAAGTCATCTTTCTGGCTCGCGATCCGGTCGAGAGAGCCTGGTCGCAATTATCGATGGGAGTGCGGATGGGGATGATCAATCGGTTTGATGCCACCGAGCCCGACGAAGTCATTCGCAATTTGCTGAATCCGGGAGTGCTGGTGCGATCGTATCCAAGCAAGATCGTCGCGCGCTGGAAGCGCTACGTCCGTCCGGAGCTTTTTCGCGTGTATTTCTTCGATGATCTCAAGGAAAATCCCGCGGAGCTGCGGCGGGCGATCCTGCTTTTTCTGGGCGGCGATCCGAATAAGCCAAGCGGCCGCTTGAAGCCCACCGATAACAATGACGCCGGCAGGGACAAACTTCGGCTGACGGCTAAAGTGCGCGCGCGTATCGCTAAGTTTTTTGAACAGGAACTGAAAGCCTGCGCGAAGGAACTCGGCGGACCTGCGCGGCATTGGCCCGCACGATATGGGTTTTCAATTTTTTGTGCGTTCTGGCAGTTGGTAGATTATCTCGATCTTTTTGTCTGGTTTGATCTGGACTGCCTGATACTGTAGTCGGTGACCCCGGCCGACACGAACCATCCGCAAATTAACCGCGGTCAGTGACCGTGGCTACAGCTTTGGCCTTGGCCCGCACCCGATTCGCCTGAAGTTCGGCAAGGTGTTTTTCCGACCAGCGGCAAAGTGTATGCAACGGCTCGATCAAGGTCCGACCCAGTCTCGTCAGTGAGTATTCTACCTTCGGCGGCACGACAGGATGAACGGTGCGTTGCACCAAGCCGTCCCGCTCGAGGCTGCGCAAAGTTTGGGTGAGCATCTTTTGCGAAATGCCTCCGATCTCGCGCTGCAGCGCAGCGTAACGCATCGTCCCGCGCGCGAGGATCTGGATGATCAGAGCGGTCCATTTATCGGCAATTCGATCAAGCACAAGCCGGGATGGGCATTGCGGTTCCAGGACCGAAGGAGGAGCGGACGTTTTAGACATGCCTTCTTCTTCTAATCCAAGCACCAACGGAGCGCAACATTCCAAATCGCCTGTATAGCCTATATTAGGTGTAGTTGACGAATGGATTGGTCAGCTCGAATTTTTAGGGTATGAGGACGAATTTCGAACCGGGCGCGCGATTGGAATTCTTATTAAGCGAAGCAAACTCGGCGCGCCCCTTACATAACGAGACAGCAGCAGCCGTTGACGCAAGCCTTTTAGACGAATACTCGCGGGCCGTGGTGAATGCCGTTGAGCGTGTCGCGCCTTCCGTCGTGAACATCGAAGTCCAACAACGGAGCAAAAACCAGCCGAGTGGCATCGCCGGAAACGGCTCAGGATTTGTGATTACGCCCGACGGTTTCGTTTTGACCAATAGCCATGTCGTCCACGGAGCAACTCGCATTGTGGTGAATCTTTCGGGTGGACACGATTACCCCGCCCAGCTAATTGGCGATGATCCAGAAACCGATCTGGCAGTAATCCGGATCGATGCACCGCAATTGGTTCACGTGCGCCTGGCCGATTCTGAAACCTTGCGGGTGGGTCAGCTGGCGATCGCGATCGGAAATCCGTTCGGCTTTCAGGCGAGCGTGACCGCGGGCGTGATTAGCGCGCTCGGGCGCTCGATGTATTCGCAATCGGGCCGATTGATCGACAACATCATTCAGACCGACGCGGCGCTGAATCCGGGTAACTCCGGCGGACCGCTCGTTAACTCCGCGGGGGAAGTGATCGGCGTGAACACGGCAATGATCCGCCCGGCGCAAGGCATCTGCTTTGCCATTGCGAGCAACACAGCCAGGCTCGTTGCCGGTTGGCTGATTCGCGACGGAAAAATCCGGCGCAGCTACATTGGTGTGGCTGGTCAAAATGTGGCGCTGCATCGGCGCGTAGTCCGATTTTACAGTTTGCCACTCGAAACCGGCGTCCTTGTTGTCTCACTCGAGAAGAACAGTCCCGCGGAGCGTGCTGGTTTACGAGCGGGTGACCTGATAGTCGCGTTTGATGGTCAGCCCATCGGGAGCGTGCACGATCTGCACAAGGTCCTGGTCGGCGAACAAATCGGCGTCAGCGCCAGCCTCACGGTTATTCGCCACACCGAGAAATTGGAGTTGCCCATCCTGCCGGCTGAATCCCGCGGATAGAGCCTCGACTCTATCGGCAGGTATGCCGCTTGTCTGCGATTTCGAACGCTTTGCAGCCGATACGGCCGCCTCTACAGTCAAACGAATTTCCTATGAAAATTTTAGTCATTGGCAGCGGCGGCCGCGAACACGCGCTTGCATGGAAACTGCGGCAATCTCCCCACGCGGGGCGTATTTTCTGCACACCGGGAAACGCGGGCACTGCCGAAGTTGGCGAGAATGTCGCGATTCCCGCCAGCGATTTGGAGGCGCTCGTTCGGTTCGCCAAGGAGAATCGTGTCGATTTAACGGTAGTCGGTCCAGACGATCCGCTTGCCGCAGGAATTGTCGATTTGTTTGCGGCTGAAAAATTGCGTGCATTTGGTCCGACGAAATCGGCCGCCCGCATCGAAGCGTCCAAAATTTTCGCAAAAGAACTGATGCGCGCACAGAAAATTCCCACAGCGGAAGCGAGCATATTTTCCGAGAGCAGCGAAGCGCTTCGTTACTGCTGGCGAGCGAAATTTCCGGTGGTGATCAAAGCGGACGGCCTTGCGCTCGGCAAAGGGGTAATCGTTGCGACTGATGCTGCCACAGCACGATCGACCATCGATGAGATGATGAATCAACGTCGCTTCGGCGACGCAGGCCGGTGCATCGTGATCGAGGAACTTTTGCACGGGACGGAATGCTCGTTGCATGCGCTGGTAGACGGAAAGAATTATCTTCTGCTGGAGTCGGCGCGCGACCACAAGCGCGCGTTGGACGGCGACCAGGGGCCGAACACGGGCGGGATGGGCGCCTTCAGTCCTGCCAATAATTGGAACAGCAAATTGCAAGCTCAGTTCGAGGCGGAAATTATGCAGCCGCTGCTGCGCGGTCTCCTGCAAGAGGGAATCAAGTTTCGCGGACTTCTTTATCCTGGCTTGATGATAACCAGCGAAGGCCCGCGTGTGTTGGAATTTAACTGTCGTTTCGGCGACCCAGAGACGCAGGCGCTGTTGCCACGGATGAAATCGGATCTATTGCCGGTATTGGAAGCGACGATTGATGGAAAGATCGACACCTGCGCAATTGAATGGGATACACGCGCCGCGGTCACGGTCGTGCTGGCGTCTGCCGGGTACCCTGGTAAATACGAAACTGGAAAATCGATTTCGGGACTCGAGGACGCAGCAAAGCTCGAAGATGTTCAGATCTTCCATGCCGGAACTAGACGCGCCGCTGGGGAAATCAAGACTGCGGGAGGCCGTGTTCTTGCAGTCACTGCGCTCGGGTCAACTATTGAAGAGGCGCGCGAACGCGTATACGACGCCGTCTCCCGGATTCATTTCGAGAACTGTCAGTACAGGCGCGACATTGCTCTGGGTGCTGTTGCGGATAACATCGAACAATTATCGTGATCTCTCGATT
>WNFS01001849.1_pt1 | contig 25321 bp, 26 predicted proteins | sample 5400141 | NCBI WGS metagenome assembly WNFS01 (sample SAMN13153358, study PRJNA577476) | soil metagenome | isolation source: 60 cm saprolite under Madrone tree | place: USA:California | collected 2016-06-14
GGCGGACGAGCAGGCGGCGCCGCCCGAGCCCTGCAGCGTTGCGATCGCGGCCGCGTCGGTATTGGGATCCGGCGGCAGGAGTGTCGACACGGCCTGCACAGGCTGCGGCGCCACGCCCGCCGCGCACGGGTTGCCGTTGATGGCGACATCGCCGGCCGACAGAAACTGGCTGACACCGTTGGTGCCGCATGCCGGCGTCACGTGGCCCGACACCTCTGCGCCGTCGGAGCAGATGGCGTTGCTCGAGCCGGTGTTCAGCCCGGCGGTGCATGCGCCGCCGCCGCCGACCCAGCCCTGGCCGTCGGTGTAGACCTGCACATTACCCACATCCGAATAGGTGCCTGAGGCGGCGTCGAAGCGCGTGTGCGAGTAGAAGGCGCAGCTGCCGCTGCGAGTGATCGCATTCTGCGCCACGATGCTGCCCGCAACGTTGACCTGCCCGCCGGTGCACGACAGGGTCGTGGCGGATATGGCCGGCACCGATCCCGCGAGCTGCTGGGCCACCGCCCGCCGGGTCACGGTGGTGTTGCTCGCGCCGAGCTCGCCGCCGAACGAGATCGGCAGGGTTAGCGTGAGGATCACCTCGACCTGCTGCTGGTGCGCGCGATATGGGTAGTTGTAGGTTGCGCTGAGTCCGCCGGCGAATGTGTCGGTGCCCTTGTACGGAGTGGCGCACGTGCCCGGCGTGATGCTCAAGGCGGCGGTGCGAGTCTTGCGCGTGGCGAGAAAGTTGTCCGCCTCGGTGATGACCGCGTTCGCCTTGGCGGCATTGCAGCTGATGCCGATCGTCAAGGCCGAGTCGAGGGCGGTCGCGTCCGCGAGCTCCTGCAGCTGATTCTTCTGCCAGACCACCGACCCCGCCAGCAGGATCAATGCCGCGGAGCCGATCAGCGCCAGCAGCGCGACGGCGACTATAACCATCACCTGGCCCGACTGCCTGCGCATCAGAACTCCATCCGCGCCACCGACTGCGAATCGAAGGTGATCGTCGAAGGCAGGCCGAGCAGGCCGGCGAGGACCGGTTGCCATTTCAGCTTGAGGTCGACCACCACCAGCTGATGACCTGACGTGCGCACGTACGCGCCGTTGGCCGCGGCACACGACGGGCAGCTCCACCTGGGATTCGGGCCGCCCGACGAATCGATCTCATAGATGAAGACGTAGACGGTGTTCGTGCTGGTTCCGCCGGCGAGCGCGATGGTGCCGGGCAGCTTGGGGTTGGCGTTCGCCGTGTACGTGCCGTCGCTCGCCGGCGCCGCGCTGATCGATGCGGAGTCGTGGTAGACCACCTGTACTCCCAGCGGGTCTAGGAGGTGGGCGCCGTTGACGATCGAGTTCAGTGAACACGGCGTCGCAAGCGCCGTGCAATCTGGCGGCAGCGAGTTGGAGCCGCTGTAGTAGTTGAGGGCAGCCTGCCTGGCCATGTCTCTTGACGCGCCGGACAGGAGAGAGTAGAGCAGCAGGCCGCGACCCATATCGACAGTGGCCCCGATGATGAGCAGCAAAACCGGCGCCACGAGAGCGAATTCCACGAGTGCCTGCGCCCGGCTGTGGCGCCTCACCAGGACGTCGTGGTCTTGCTCGAGCCCGAGATCGTGACGAGGCCGCCGAGCAGGTTCAGATCGTTGAACCCGTAGTAGACATAAACATCGACCTCGGACTGAGTCAGGGTGCTGACGCTGCCCGTGCAGTTGGCGCTGGCGCCGCAGTACACGACGACGACGACCTGGCCCCCTGCGGGCGCGGAGTAGTCGGTACCCGCAACAAATGGCGGAGCGTGGCCGACCTGGGTTGCGCAGCTGACGCTGGACGACACCGCCACGAGGTCGGCCTTGATAACGTCGCACATCGCCGCAATGCCCGGGCCGTTCGTCGTCGCCGTCTTGCCGGCGGCGGCGCGGGCGCCGTCTCGCGCGGCATCAGAGGTGGCCACGGCGTATGAGTAGCCCCGGCCCAGCTCGAGGACGCCCGCCACGAGCAGGATGAGGATCGGGAGGGCGATCGCGAACTCGACGAGTGCCTGCGCTGGGCTCCCCACCCTGTGGGGAGCTCCCCGCTGCGCAGCGCCGGGGTGAGGGGAATCCCGCCCGCTGTTACCCATCGAGCTTTAACTTCCCAACGATCAAGCGCGCCAGCTCGTTCGAACCGCGCGAGACCTGGGAAGAGGGATCTCGTTGCAGGACCAGGTTGCCCGCCAGCGTCGCATCCTCGGGCCGCGAGTCGTCGAAGTTGATCGTCAGCGACATCTTGTGGCCGAGGATGGACTCGACCGCATTTCGGTCAAGGGGCGCACCCGGCACGCGGTGATTGAGGACGAGCTCGAGCTTGTTGTCGGGCACGTTCATGATGTCGCGGAACACCGCCAGGGACCTCCGCGCGTCGGTCATCGCTGCGATCTCGGGCGGCACCACGACGACCAGTCGATCCGCGCGCTCGATCACCACGAGGCTCGCTTCCGCGAGAGAGGTGCCGAGGTCGGCCACGACCAAGCGATGCCACGCGGTCGTCACGTCGAGCGCCCGGCCGGTGAGGTCCGCCGTCATCAGGTCAACCTGCTCGGGGCGGAGAGTCCCAGGGAGGACTCCCAGTCCGGTCTTGTGGTAGACGATGGCGCCCCGCAGGTTCTTCTCGAAATCGGCCGGCGCGGCCTTGGACGCGCCCGCGATCGACCCCGTGGCGACGAGATCGGCGAACAGGGCGGCGTGCCCGAATGGCGCCGACAGGTCGATGAGCAACACCTGCTTCGGCATGCGGGCGGACAGCGCGGCCGCAGTGTTGACCGCCAGGGTGCTGACGCCGGAGCCGCCCTTGGCCGAGAAGAACGCGACGATCGGCGCCGACGTTCGCGAGGCGCTCTGCGCTTGGGTGGCGGCAGCCGCGGCGACTTGCTGTTCCCAGAGCTTGTCCAGGGTTATGGCTACGCGCTCGACGTCTTGGCCGATGCCCGCCAGCAGCCCGTCGCGATCGAGCGTGAGCAAGATCGAGTTCGAGAGGCCGCGGATGCTGGTCACATAGCGGTCACCGGTGCGGGGGGCGGGGAGGATGAGCAGGTCGCCGGGCGCCGGCCTGCGGGTGAGCAGGAGCTTGCCGGAAGAGTCCGTGATCGACTGCTCGGCCACCCCAGACGCCAGGAACATGACGACGTCGCCGCCGGTGCTGCCGAGCCTCAGTGTGTCGCCCGGTGCGAGGTTCACCGCCTGCATCCGCCGGGCCAGGGCGCGAAGCGCGCCGTCCGAGAGCTCTGCAAAAACCGACGACATTTCGAGGACGCGCACACGAAGCTGCAGGACGGACGGCTTGTCCGCCTCGAGCTCGCCGCTCGCAGCCACTAGTGGTCCTTCCTCCCCCGCCCCGGGTCCGTCGCGAACCTCGCGGGCGTTCAAAACGCCGATAATGTACCAACGTCCCCCCAGATCGACCCGCGCATCCCACCACAGGTTGAGCAACAAACCCCCTCCTGACGCTGATTCACGCCGGGTCACCCGGAAGGCGGGTACCTTCCGGCAGCAGGCTCCGCGATCACGCGTGGCGGCCAAGATCGACCGCGCTCTCGCCACCGCGCTCTCGGGCGATCCCCGCGTCTTGATCGATGCCAAGGCACCGGAGCTCCTGGCTGACGGCGCTCCTGTCGCCGATGTGATCACCGCCGCGATGGAGCGCGCGGGGATGGCGCTGGCGGCTCAATTGACCGTGACGCAAGCGTTTCGCCGGAGCGGCCTCGAGGCGGAGCTGCTCGATTCGCTGGTCAGCCCAGACGCCGCCATCCGCATCGCAGGCGCAAGGCTGTGCGGCGCGCTTCGGCTACCTGATGCGGTGCCTTGGCTGGCGGACATGCTGGACGACCCCGAGCCGGCGGTTCAGGAGGCCGCGGTTCGCGCTTTGGGCCGGGCGGGTGGCCGGCGGGTGGTCGATGCCCTCATGGCTCATGCCGACCGCCTCCCGATCTACCGGGTGGCAAAAGAGCTCGCTCAGGCGGCTTCCGACATCGATTTTGAGGCACTCCTGCGCGATGACGGTAACGTCAAGACGACGGTTACGGTCCTCATGGCATGTGGATTGCGTGGAGATGCGCTGAGGACGCCCCTTCTCGTCAGAATGGCGCAGGACCGCATATGCGATACAGAGATCCGAGTGGCCGCATGCCGGGCGCTGGCGATGATCGGTGATCCCGCCGGAGCCGACGCCCTTCGCCTCCTGGGCTCCGACTCCGACCCCGCCGTTCAGAAAGCGGCGGTACGTGCGCGCATGCGCATCAGCGCCGCGATGAGGAAGCGGATCCGATGAAGCTTTCGGAGCGGTTCGACCGCCGCTACCAGCAGTCGCCGATGACCGCAACCGTGGCGCCGGCGCCTGCCACGGCTCCCCAGCAGGTCGTCAAACCGCCTACGACAGCGCCCACGCTGGTGACCGAGGAAGTCCTCACGATTCCAATGGAGCTCGCAGATGCCGCGCCTTTGAGCCCCGCCATGGCGGCCGCGAAAGCCGAGATCCACGCCCAGCTCCTCGCCCATCACACGGCGCAGATCGACATCAACAACCGCGCCGGCATCCGTCGCCTGTTGTTGCAGCTGACCGAGGAGCACTTCCGTGCCAAGCCGCCGGCAGCGCTCGTAACGGCTGTCGACAAAGACCGCCTGGTCGAGATTCTCTTCGACGAGGTGATCGGGCTCGGCCCGCTCGAGAGCCTCTTGCGCGACCCCGATGTGAGCGAGGTCATGGTCAACCGGCCGGAGCAGATCTTCGTCGAGAGGCGAGGGAAGATCGAGCTGACCAACCTCGCATTCGAGGACGAACGCAGCCTGCGCCGCGTCATCGACCGCATCGTGTCGACGATCGGCCGGCGGGTCGACGAGTCAGAGCCGATGTGTGACGCACGGCTCAAGGACGGCTCCCGCGTCAACGTGGTCATCCCGCCGGTGGCGATTTACGGTCCATGCCTCACGATTCGAAAGTTCGGTCGCGAGGTCTTGAGCCCGGAGCAGATCGTCAGCACGGGCGGCGCGACGGCCGCGATCATGGGCTACCTCGACGCGGCAGTAAGGACGCGTTTGAACATTCTGGTCTCGGGTGGCACCGGCTCGGGAAAGACGACGCTCCTCAACGTGCTGTCCGGGTTCATCCCCGGCAATGAGCGAATCGTCACCTGCGAAGACGCCGCCGAGCTGCGGCTCCGGCAGGTGCATGTGATCAGCCTCGAGTCGAAGCCACAGAACGTCGAGGGCCGAGGCGCCATCTCCATCCGGGACCTGGTTCGCAACTGCCTTCGCATGCGCCCGGATCGAATCGTCGTCGGCGAATGTCGCGGACCGGAGGCGCTCGACATGCTGCAAGCCATGAACACCGGTCATGACGGGTCGATGAGCACGCTGCACGCCAACAACCCGCGGGACGCCACGAACCGCCTCGAGACACTTGTCCTCTTGGCCGGCGCAGAGTTGCCGTCAAGAGCCATCCGCACACAGATCGCGTCAGCGATCAACGTCATCGTGCAGACGGAACGGCTGCGCGGGGGCTCGCGCAAGGTCGTCAGCGTCGCCGAGGTGATGGGATTGAAAGACGGCGAGGTCGCGCTCCAGGAGCTGTTCGCGTTTCGGCAGGTCGGCGTTTCCGCTGATGGGCGCGCGGTCGGGTATCACACCGCGACCGGCGCACGGTCGGCGTACCTGCAGCACTTCCGGAGCAACGGGGTCGAGCTCGCCGAGGAGATGTTTGTGCCTGCGGCCCAACCCGACCCCGACCAGCTCTATTGATGGAAACGCGAGACGTGCAAGACAGCACTTCAGACACGAACCCGCCAGCATCCGCAATACCGATGCCGGGCGCCGCGCCCCCGCTTTCAACAGTTGGTCGCGAAGACCTGCTTGCTGATTTTGGTCATCAGCTTCGCAACGAGCTGAACGCCATCGTGATGGCGGCCAGCATGTTGTCGGCGATCGCGACGACCAGCGAGCAGCGCGAGCTTTCTTCAGTCGCCGAGAGCGGCGCCAATCGCGTCGCGAGGCTCCTCGACGACATCCTCGACGCCGCCGTGATTCAGAGCGGAGACTTCGAGCTGGCGCTTCACCCGTTCGATGTCCGCGCGAGCGTCGAGTCGTGCCTGGGCATGGTCGTTGAAGAAGCCGGGGCCAAGAGCATCGACCTGTCGTTTCGCGCCGAGCCCGACGTGCCCAGCGTCATCATCGGTGACTCGCGTCGGATCGAGCAGGTGATGCTGGCACTGCTCCACGGCAGCATCGAGCGCACTGAGCGCGGCGGAGTCGGCGTCGAGCTCAGCTGCCAGCAACGCGGTGATCTTCTCGAGCTCCACGTCCGAGTCCGCGACACCGGCCGCGGCGTGCCGGCTCGCATCCTTCGCGGCGGTCTGAGCGACGATCCTTCGCTGCCCGATCTGGATGAACCGGGCGACGCGCTGGCCATCGTCAGCCTGTCCATCTGCCGCCGGCTCGTGGAGATGATGGATGGCGAGCTGCGCGTCGACCAGGGTGGAGTCGAGGCGGGACCCGACGCCGGCACGACGTTCGACTTCACGATCCTCACTCAGGTGATGCATGCGCCCATCGCGATCGCGCAGCGAACGATGGAGGGCATGCGCGTGCTGGTCGTGGCTGCCGATCCCACCGAGCGGCGTGTGCTCGCGCTGCAGTCGGAGCTGTGGGGCGCGCCCGCTACTCCCGCGACAGTTGCGGAGGCCCTCGCCTTCGTGCAAGCGGGGCAGGAGTTCGACATCGCGATCGTCGAACACAGGCGCCCCACCATCGACGGTCTGGCGGTCTCAATCGCGCTTCGGTCTCAGCGCTCACCAGAACAGCTTCCGATCGTGCTCATCACGGCGGCGCTTCCCGGCGAGGAGGAGGCGGGTGCCGCGGACAGCGGGGTGGTGCAGGCGACCCTCACCAAGCCGGTGCCGCCGCACAAGCTGCACGATGTGATGGCGCAGGTCGGTGCGCACCAGGAAGTTGCGCCTGAGCCCCACCCGGTTGTGGCGCCAGGTGTGCTGAAGGTGTTGGTCGCCGAGGACAACCTTCTCAACCAGAACACGTTGCGCAGGCTTGTGACCAAGCTCGGGCACCACGTCGATGTGGTCACAAACGGGCGCGAGGCCGTGGCCGCGGTCGCTCGAGAGAGTTATGACGCGGTGCTCATGGACGTGCTGATGCCGGAGATGGACGGGCTCGAAGCGGCGGAGGCCATCGTCCGGCGCTGGCCGCGTGGCTCGCGGCCGCGGCTGGTCGCGCTCACGGCGATGTCAGCGCCGGGCGACCAGGAGAGGTGCTTGCGGGCAGGGTTCGACGATTACATGAGCAAGCCGGTCCATCTCGATGAGCTTTCAGAGTCGCTGACCGCGGCCGCCGGCTGGCGCGCGACGCCGAAGGGAATGTAGTCGGTCCCGGGCCCTACGGATTACCGAGTCGCCGGTCGAGCCGGTCGGACTGGTCTTCGCGAGCGGATTGTCGTGAGGCGCGGGCCTCCAGCAGCACGACGACGATGACGATCATGCCGCCCAGGACCATCAGCCCACCGAGCAGCTCGCCTTCGAGGGCGTGAGGCTGGACGATGATCTGGATCATCGCCGAGCCGAAAACCAGGATGTAGCTCAACCCGAGCAGCCGGACCCGAGGGGCAACGCCTTCGTCCTGGTCACCGCGCCACGGGCGCCTGCCGATGATCAGTAGATAGGCCCCCATCACCAGCGCGAGCGCGGCGAGGATCAAGGAAACGAGCTGCACGAGTGCTGTGAGATCGGCCGGCATTTGCGCCAGAGATACTAGCCGGGCGCGCTAGTGGTTTCGCCTACGTACATACAATCGGTACTCCAATGCCACGCTCCGAACCGATCAAGGCCGTGCGCGGCGTTCGCGACTTACTCCCGCGCGACCGACCTCTCTGGCGCGCCACCGAGCGGGCGGCGGCCGAGGTCGCGATGCGGTTCGGTTACCAGGAGATCGTGACCCCGATCATCGAGCACGTCGAGCTCATCGAACGCGTAGGTGAGGACACTGATGCCGTCTCCAAAGAGCTGTATCGATTCGAGGATCGCGGCGGCCGAAAGCTCGCCCTGCGGCCCGAGGCCACGGCTGGCGTCGTTCGTGCATATTTCGAAGGCGGCCTCAACCAAGGGCCACAGCCGGTGCGGCTCTATCTTGTCGGGCCGATGTTCCGATACGACCGACCGCAGAAGGGAAGGTATCGCCAGTTCTATCAGCTAGACGTGGAGGCCATCGGCTCAGCCAGCCCGGCGCTCGACGCCGAAGTGATCGAGATCGCAGCCGGATGGCTGCATGAGTCGGGGATCAGCGCGCTGTCGCTGCAGCTGAACTCTATCGGCGACGACGTCTGCAGGCCGGCGTATCTCGAGCGGTTGAAGGATTACTACAGGCCGCTCAAGGGGCGCCTGCACGCTGACTCGCAGCTTCGCCTCGAGCGGAATCCATTGCGACTACTCGATTCCAAGTTCGCCCAGGACCAACCTTTCAAGGTCGATGCTCCTCGCATCACCGACCACCTATGTGAGCCATGTGCCGATGCTTGGGCTCACGTGCGGAGGCTGATCGACGCAGCCGGCATCGAGTACGTCCACAACCCATATCTCGTGCGCGGCCTCGACTACTACACGCGCACGGTCTTCGAGTTCTATCCGGCGGGTGCGTCCGGGCAGCAGGACGCACTGGCGGCGGGCGGCCGCTACGACGGGCTCGCAGAGGCCGAGGGTTGGCCGTCGACTCCCGCGGTTGGGTTCGCGGGAGGCTTCGACCGAGTCGTCGACGTGATGGCCGCGAGTGGGGTGGAGGTTATTGCAGCGGCCGCCGCCGACGTCGTGGTGCTCGCGGACGGAGGCCAGGAGATCGCCGCCGCTGAAGTTGCACGCATCTGCCGGCGCGTTCGTTCGGTCGCCGTCGACTACGAGGCCAAGAGCCTGGCGGCCAAGATGCGGTCGGCAAACAAGCTGGGCGCTCGCTGGGTGGTGATGCTGAGCGCTGAAGAAGCGCCGCGGCGCGTGGCCCGGCTGCGCGACATGGCAAGCGGAGAACAGGCCGAGGTTTCATGGGACGAGCTCCCTGAGCGGTTGGCGTGAGCGGCTACACGGCTCCGCATTGCGGTTCGCTGCGCGCGAGTGACACTGGTCGCGAAGTCGACCTTTACGGCTGGGTCGCGCGGCGGCGCGACCATGGCGGCGTCACGTTCATAGACCTTCGCGACCGCTGGGGCATTGTGCAGGTCGTGATCAGGTCGATCGCGATGGTCCAAGCGGAATTGAGAAACGAGTTTGTAATTCGTGTCAAAGGCACGGTGGGCCTCCGACCGAGCGGTTCGGAGAACCCGAAGATCGCCACCGGAGCGGTTGAGGTCGTGGCGGATGAGTTGGAGATCATCTCGGAGGCAAAGACCCCACCCTTCGAAATCCAGGACGACGTCAACGCAGACGAGGCGACGAGGCTCAAGTATCGATATCTCGACCTGCGCCGGCCGTCTATGACGCAAATGCTCGAGCTTCGAAGTCGCGTCAACAAGATCATCCGCGACCACATGGACGCGCGCGACTTTGTCGAGGTGGAGACGCCGATCATGACTCGGAGCTCGCCATCAGGCGCGCGCGACTTCCTGGTCCCCTCACGCCTGCATCCCGGCACCTTCTACGCTCTGCCGCAAGCTCCGCAGATGCTTAAGCAGCTGCTGATGGTCTCTGGTGTCCAGCGCTACTACCAGATAGCGCGTTGTTTCCGAGACGAGAACCTGCGCGCTGACCGTCAGCCCGAGTTCACGCAGCTCGACCTGGAGATGTCGTTCTGCGACGAGGAGGACGTGTTCGCTCTGATCGAGGGTCTATTCGCCGAGCTCTGGGACAAAGTGCTTGGCGTGAAGCTTCAGCTGCCTTTTCCCCGACTGGACATCAAAGACTCGTTCCTGCGCTACGGCTCCGATAAGCCAGACCTCCGTTACGAGCTGGAGATCGTGGACCTCGGCGCGGCTCTCGGCGGCACGAAAGTCGAGGTCTTCCGCAAGGTCCTCGCAGCGGGCGGGGTCGTGCGTGCTCTTGCAGTGCCAGGTGGAAAGGGCATGGCGAGGCGTGAGCTAGACGAGCTGGTCACGGTCGCGAAAGGCGCAGGCGGACAAGGTCTTGCGTGGACGCCGGGAGGCGCGCTCGACAAGTTCATCAGCGAAGAGGAGAGCAAGGAGATCGCGAGGCTCACCGGTGCGGGCCCAGACGACCTGGTCCTCATCGCGGCCGATCGTCGCCGCAAGGCGGAGACGGTGATGGGCCTCATCCGGCACGAGGTCGCGCGGCGCCGGAAACTGATCCGCGAGGGCGAATGGAAGTTTCTGTGGATCAACCCGACATACCTATTTGAAGAGGACGACCAAGGCAGGCTTACGTATGCCCATCACCCGTTCACGCGGCCGTTCGACGAGGACATGACCTTCGTAGCGGAGCGGCCCTATGACGTCCGGGCGCATGCCTACGACATCGTGTGCAACGGCTACGAGCTCGGTGGAGGAAGCCTTCGGATCTACGACCCGGCGATGCAGGAGCGAGTCTTCCAGCTGCTCGGCATGCCGCTCGATCTGATTCGCGCCCGGTTCGGCACTCTGCTCGAGGCGTTCACCTACGGAGTGCCTCCTCATGGTGGAATCGCACCGGGCATCGACCGCATCGTGATGATGCTTGGCGGTACCGACAACATCCGCGATGTGATCGCGTTCCCGAAGACGCAGTCGATGTCGGACCTGATGCTCGGCGCGCCCTCTGAGGTGGACCAGTCGCAGCTCGAGGAGCTGCACATCAAGGTCGTCACGACCGAGAAATCCGACCGGTAGTATGGGTCTGCTTCCAAAGGGGCGCGGCCAGTGCCTCCCGCGACTTCGTCGCGGGGACCCCAGAGGACGCTTTACTTACCTAGTCCGTCGCTTCGTAGAATGACAACGCTTCCAACGGGGCGCGTGCGCGTGCTGGCTGCCCAACAGACGGAGATTAGGGACCCCGGAGTCCGGATAGCCGACCACAAGCCCGCTCAGACGGGACTTGGAAAGCCAAGGCAGGGGACCCACCTGAGCTCGCTCAGGACAACCCACCGCCGCGTCCCGGAGGGAGCCTTTTGCCGCCGGTTCTGAACCTGGTGCCGCCTGGGCTGGTCGTGGCCGTGCTCGGCGTGCTGATCGTGTCCCAACTCTTCTACGCATTCCTGCGCTATCGCCGCCGAGCCTATGTTCCGATCCTTGTCATGACCGCCCTTGGCTTCGGCCTGGGCCAGTTCTGGGATTACCTCGGCCTTCCATCGGCTCGCCTTGGCCAGGCCAATGTGTTGCCGGCCGTCGTGTTCGCGCTGCTGCTGCAGCCGCTCGCTCGTTTCGTGCCTCGCCTGCAGCGCCAGCAGCAGGAACCAAAAGCGCCTGCGGCCGGCGGGCAGCCGCGCAACTAATCGCCGCGTGTAGGCCGGATTTATTCCGGCCGGCCCCAGCGTGGAGAGCACCGCCTTGCGTTGTGTGGAGCAGACTTTTAGCCAATCCAAACCTCCTCGGAGGTAGAGCAGCCGCGCGCGCAGCGCCCGGCGATGAGACGGAACCGACCGGGTTCCGTCTCATATAACCTTGCCAGTGTTTGCCGTCCGTACATAGAGGGTATTTGCAACAGTGACTCCACAGAGCTTCATGTGGTTGGCGTTTGGGATCGCCGCCCTGCTGGTGGCGCTTGCCCTCGCCGCACTCTTACTGCGGCTGCGCCGAACCCTGGGCGCAGTGGAGGAATTGCTGGAGACGACGAACGAAGAGATGAAAGAGACTTTGCCCGAGGTGCGACAGACGATCGGCAACGTCAATGACATCACCGCGGGCGTCAACGTAGGGCTTCGCACAGGCGGTCGAGGCGCGGCCGCTGTCGGCCGCGGCATCAAAGCTGCCGTGTACGGCGTGAGGGTTGCGGGTCGGAGTCTATTTCGCCAGGTTTTAGGAGGTTAGCTGTGGCTGACGAAGGAAACGGCGGAGGCGGCGCATTCGGCTGGTTCATCCTGGGCGGTCTGATCGGTCTGATCGCCGGCGCATACATCGCATCTGGTCCCGGTCGCGGCCAGGTCGACAACTTGAGAAGCAAGACGATCGAGCTCTCAGGCAGCGAACCTGTGCAGCGGGCGCGGGAAGCCGCGCAGAAGGCGCGCCAGATGGTGAGCGACCCCGACCACCCGGTCGGGAAAGCGATCCAGGACGGCGTCGCGGCGGCCAAGCGGAAGCGCGAAGAGCTCGAGGCGGCGGCGGCTCGAAAGATGCAGCGGACCACCAACGGCGAGGAAGGAACCGAGTAACCGTGAAGCGCGACCTCGCGGAGTTGAAGATCCCGGCGTCAGCCGCGTTCATACCCGTCGCCAAGCGGGTGGCGGTGACGCTGGGGGGTCAGCTCGGGCTCAGCCTCGTCGACCTCGATGAGCTTTCGATTGCGCTCACGCAGGCGTGCGACAGCGCGATCGAGGCTGCGCGCAACATGGACGCTCCGGCCGACCTGAAGCTGAATTACTTCGCGACCAACCGCGCGCTCGTCGTCGACGTCGATCTCATCACGAATGAAGGCCATCTCAAAGTGCCCGTAGCCATGCCGGATGCCGAGGCGCAGGCCGAGCTCCAGCGCCTCGCCTACGAGATGATCCGCTGCTTCGTCGACGACTTCCGGCCGGAGGTCGAGCCGCGAACCGGTCACGTGCGCTTCCGCATGGTCAAGTACCTGGCGTCCTGACCCGCGCACACTAGAGACTGACCCAATGGCTGCCAAGCAGCGGCCGCCGCGCGAGGAGCTGCGGGCGCTCCACCGTCGCTACAAGGAGACAACGGACCCCGCAGAACGCGATCGTATTCGCGCGCAGCTCGTTGACGCCTATCGAGACTTCGTTTACTTCCTGGCACGCAAGTTTCAGAACCGTGGCGAGCCGCTGGACGACATCGTCCAGGTCGGCTATCTCGGGCTGATCAAGGCCATCGATCGCTTCGACCCCGACCTCGGCTACGAGTTCACGACCTTCGCGACGCTGACCGTGGCGGGCGAGATCAAGCGCCATTTCCGCGACAAGGGCACAGCCATCCGGTTTCCGCGCCGCCTGCAGGAGCTCCACCAGTCGGTGGTCCGGGTCAACGAGCAGATGAAGAATGAGCTCGGCCGAGAGCCAACTGTTGGGGAGCTGGCCGACAGACTTGGGGTCACGCCTGACGACGTCACGGAGGCGATGGAGATCGGGCCCGCATACTCGCCGCTGTCGCTCGACCAGCCGATCGGCTCGAGCGATGGACAGGACCAGCGTTCCATCGCAGACCAGATAGGCAGCGAAGATCCGGAGATCGACCGCGTTGAGATGCGCGACGTCCTGAACCGCGCGATGGAGCACCTCACCCCGCGCGAGCGGGCGATCATGGCCATGCGCTTCTACGAGCAGATGTCACAGTCGGAGATCGCGCGCCGGTTGGGCATCAGCCAGATGCACGTCTCGCGTCTGCAGCGCGCGGCCCTCGAGCAGCTGCGGAAGTACGTGCCTCAAGAGTCGGCTTCGTAGTTGCTCATAGAGTCGCGAGCGCCGGCGGACCCGCTCGTCCTTTTTCGGCGCTGGTACCGCGACGCGGACCGCAAGGGCGCGCTCCAGCCCGACGCGATTGCGCTGGCGACCGCGGATGCGCGCGGAGCGCCGTCCGTGCGCATGGTGCTCTTCAAAGGCCTCGAGGCCGGAAGGTTTCTCTTCTATTCGAACTACGAGAGCCGCAAGGGTCGCGATCTCGCGGCGAACAATCGCGCCGCGCTCGTCTTCTACTGGTCGTTGACGCGCCACCAGGTGAGGGTCTCGGGGAGGGTGAGCAGGCTCTCCCGCGCGGACTCGACCGCTTATTTCCACTCACGGCCGAGGGGAGCGCAGCTCTCGGCGCTGGCCTCGCGACAGAGCCGGGTCGTGCCCTCGCGCACAGTGCTCGAGAGGGCGGTGGCTAAGCTCGACCGGCGATACTCGCAAACAGTGCCGTTGCCGGCGGATTGGGGCGGCTACGGGATGAGGCCAGACTGGATCGAGTTCTGGGAAAACCGAGCCGATCGCCTGCACGACCGCCTCCGGTACGTCCGCCAGAGGGAAGACGGTTGGCGGATCGAACGCTTGGCCCCCTGAGTTGCGCTGTCCCTATCGCAGAAGGACTGGGAAGAAGGAGTTGGGGTTGGGATTGGTGGATTTCAGGCGCGTTTTGAGGTTTTTGGCGTGTTAACGAGTCATGCCCGGCAGGCACCACCGAGGATGAAAATTAGCCTGCGTCGGGTGGTCGATTGCTCGTATACGTCTTGGGTCCGGAGACCGATTGTTAACGTGAGCTGGCGACCTCTTTGGCACCAACGAATGTCGCCCCGCCGGGCGGGAGCACGCAGGGGAAACTCTTCACTGGTGTAGGCCGCCGACCACTCGACAGCCATTCGGTGGAGGTGCAGGGTGAGAGCGATCTACGAAAGGTGCTGTGGACTGGACGTCCACAAAAAGACGGCTGTGGCTTGTCGACTTACGCCCGACGGCAGCCAGACACGGACCTTCGGGACCATGACCGACGACCTGATGCAGCTTCGGAAGTGGCTGCTGGAGGCCGGGGTGACTCATGTCGCCATGGAGTCGACCGGCGTCTACTGGAAGCCGGTTTTCAATCTGCTCGAGGACCACGGCATGGAACTTCTGGTGGTCAACGCTCGGCACGTGAAGGCGGTGCCCGGGCGGAAGACGGATGTCAAAGACGCCGAGTGGCTGGCAGAGCTGTTGCAGCACGGGCTGCTCAAGGCCAGTTTCATTCCTGACCGCGAGAGTCGCGAGCGACGCGAATTGGTGCGTTATCGCCGCACGCTGGTTGAGCAGCGCGCCCACCTCGTCCAGCGCATCCAGAAGCTGCTCGAAGGTGCCAACATCAAGCTCGGCGACGTCGCCAGCGATGTGATGGGAGTCTCTGGCCGAGCCATGCTCCAAGCTCTTGCCGACGGCGTTGATGACCCCGCCGCAGTGGCGGGCATGGCCAAGGCAGCGCTCCGTAACAAGCTCCCCGAGCTAGAGCGCGCGCTCACTGGCTCGGTGCGCCCCCACCAACGTTTTCTTCTCCGAAGCCAGTTCCGGCTGCTCGCGTCGATCGAAGCCGAGATTGCCACGTTGGACCAGGAGGTCGCTGAGCGCATGCACCCTTTCCAGGTGGCTCTCGAGCGCCTAGATGAGATCCCCGGCATTGGCCGCCGAGCAGCGGAACAGATCCTGGTCGAAACCGGCACCGACATGAGCAGGTTTCCTACCGCAGGCCATTTCGCCTCCTGGGCTCGTGTCTGCCCGGGCAACAACGAGTCGGCTGGAAAGCGTCAGCACGCCTCCATCGGAGGTGGCAACCGCTGGTTGCGCAGCGCTCTGCTGGAAGCCGCCTGGACCGTCAGCCACTCCCGCAAGCAGACCTTCTTCACCGCTCGCTACCGACGCATCGCCGCACGGCGCGGCAAGAAGCGGGCGGCCATTGCGACTGCGCACTCTCTGCTCATCGCCGTCTACCACGTGCTCAGAGACGGAGTCGTGTTTCAGGACCTCGGCCCAAGCTACTTCGAGCGACGCAACCAAGACGCCATCGTCCGCCGCTCCCTCCACCGGCTCGAGGCTCTCGGCTATAAGGTCAGGATCGAAGCCATGACCGCTTGACAACGGTTAATTTTCAGGGGAACGTATTAAACTCCGAACGAATGTTTGGTATGCTGCTCTCATGCAGGGGGAAGGGGGCACACCCCTCTCGAAACTGGAGGCAGCGATTCGCGAGTTTCAGGCTCGCGAGCTCGACAGTGGCGACGACGATCCCAAGCGTTTGCGCGCCGCCATTGACGCTCTGGAGGGCGAGTTCTCTTACCTCAGCCGCCGACCGGCTTTGCGTCGGCGAACAGCTGCAGTCGCTGACCAAGGTCGCCGCGGCTTTGAGCTCGGGCGAGATTGGCTACCAGTCGGCATCTGTGTTATGCCACCTGCGCGACCAGCTCGGCGAGAAGCGAGATCTCTTCGACGAAGAGGAGATGCTCGACTACGCGCGCCGGTTCTCGGTCTTTCACCTCCGCATGCTCTGCAGAGTGGCGCGGCATGCCGCCGACCCTGACGGCTTCTTCACTGAGGCGGAGGAGAACTATTTGCGCCGCCGCTTCCACATCAGCTTGATGTCGGATGGCATGTTTGCGGTCGACGGCATCCTCGACCCCGAATGCGGAGCCGCGCTGAAGACGGCGCTGGACTCCCTGGCCAAGAGGCGAGGGCCTGAAGACGAACGCATCCATTCGCAGCGCATGCACGACGCCGTGATCGAATTGGTCCAGCACGCCATGGATCAGGGCACCCTGCCCCGACGCAATGGAGTCCGTCCGCACATCAACCTCACGACGACGCTGGAAGGCTTGAAGAACGAAGTCGGGGCGCCGCCGGCTGACCTGGAGCTCGCGCTGCCGATCTCCACCAGGACGCTGCAGCGAATTGCTTGCGACGCCACGATCTCGCGCGTGCTGCTTGCCGACTCGATGGTGATCGACGTGGGCCGGGCGACGCGAGTCAACTCGGCGCCGAGGCGAAGGGCGCTCGGGGTGCGAGATCGCGGCTGCCGCTTCACCGGCTGCGACCGCACTGCCAATTGGTCGACGCCGCATCACATCGAGTTCTGGAGCAACGGCGGTCCGAACAACATCGCCAACGAGGTCCTGCTCTGCTTTTACCACCACCGGCTGGTGCACGAGGGCGGGTGGCAGGTGATCAAAGTCGGACGTGGGTTCAGATTCCTTCCCCCCGAGCGCGTCGTCATGAGGCGCGCGCGGGGGCCGGCGATGCGCTGGGCCGCTTAGGCCCGGGTCGGCGCGCCTCTGAAGATCGGGTTCTGTGCCAGTTCGTTCTGAAGGCTGGTCGCGGGTCCGTGGCCTGGGTACAGCGCGGTCGTGAGCGGCAGGCGCAGCAGCTTGGTGCCGATGCTCATCATCTGCCGGCGCAAATCGGTCTCGGGCGTTTGCTTGCCGATGCCTCCGGCCAGGATGGTGTCGCCGACGAACGCGTGGTTCGCAACGATCAAGCACACGCTGCCCGGTGTGTGGCCCGGAGTGTGCATGACCGACATCTTGAATTCGCCGAACTCGAGCTCGTCGCCGTCCAGGAGATAGCGGTCGGCAGATCGTAGGAACTGTTTGGCGTCGGCCGAGTGAATCGCGGTCTCGCCGCCGGTCAGCTCCTTCAGGTCGTCCTTGCCGGCGACGTGGCCGGGATGACAGTGGGTCGCGACGATGTACTTCACCGTGAGGCCCTTTGTCTGCTCGGCAAGCTTGTCGACCGGAAGCCCGGGGTCGATGACGACAGCCTCCTTGGTGCTTGCGCACGTGAGGATGTAGCCGTTGACCTCGCGATCCAGCCTGACCTTGACAATCCCCAGCTTCGCCATCAGATCAGTATTACCGCAATGCAGCGAGAGGCCGTGGTCGTGTTCGGTGCCGCCTTGGTTCTGGTGTGCCTGTACTGGACCTACGGCTACTTTCGCCGCCGGTCGAAGAAAAGGTACTAGTCGGTCGTTTCGCCCTGGACCTTGATGCGCAGGGCGTCAAGCGCATCGAATTTGTCGAGTGGCTGCTTGGCGCGCACTCGGTCGGGATACTTCGCGGTCTGGATCGCCTCGATCAGAAGCTCGATCTCCTCCGGGGTGAAGTTCAGCGTCCGGAGCACGACTTCTTTCACCTTCTCGTGACGGTCGACGGCGCCCCGTATCACCTCATCGGTGTCGGTGACGACCTGCGGCCGAGTCGGCCGAAACAGCTCTTCCGATCCCGCGAGTGAAACGCGCTTGAAAGTGGTCATGGCTGTCTGTGATTCTCCAATACCCGTGTTGTAAACCTTGTCGCCGTACTTCTCCTTCACCGCGGCGAGCACCTCTTGCGAATGCAGCGCGCGCGACTTGTAAAGCGTGGGGAGGATGCCGATCAGCTCAAGGCGCGGATTGAGCCTGCGCTTCACGCGCTCCATCGTGATCAGGAGCTCCTGCATGCCCTTCAGCGCGAGGAATTCCGCCTGCAGCGGCACGAGCACCTCGTCGGCCGCCACCAGTGCGTTGATGACGATCAGGTCGAGCGAAGGTGGGCAGTCGATGATGATGAAGTCGTATCGCTTCTGCGCCGCCTCGAGCTTGTCGCGGAGGATGCTCTCGCGGCCGATCTCGTTGATGAGTTGGTTCTCGGCGCCGGCCAGCTCCACATCGGCAGGGATGTAGTGGACGCCCATTTGCGGCGCCTCCTGCACCACGTCGGTCACCGTCGTGTCGGGGTCGACCAGGAGGTGGTAGATGGTCTTGTCCAGCTCGGCGGGAGGCTTCATGTACAGCGTCAGGTGGCCCTGCGCGTCGAGATCGATGAGCAGAACCCGTTGCCCGATCTCCGCGAGTGCTGCGCCTAGGTTGACGGCGGTGGTGGTTTTGCCCACACCACCCTTTTGCATGGCGACGGCTATCGTTCGGGCCAAGAGTGACCCGAGTCTAACCGAAGCCGAGCGAGATCGCCCGCGCGGGACCGCCCTCTATCATTGGCCGCGGTGTTCGTTATCCCCCTGATCTCGGCCGTTGTCGGCGCAGCCTTCGCGGTGGTCGTCGCCAGGCAGTATTCGGCCCGCCGAAAGCCCTACCAAGCGGTCTGGGCGCTCGCCCTGGCCATGTTCGGCGTGGCCGCCGCGTTCGAAGCGGTCGGCCAGTTGGCCGGCTGGTCGGATGCGACCTACAAGGGCTACTACCTTTTCGGCGGGATGCTCAACGTCGGATGGCTGGGAATCGGCTCGCTCCTGATACTGACGACGCCTCGTGTAGGACGAGTGGCCGTAATCGTGATGGCAGTCATCTCGTTGTTATGTGTCGTGACAGTGCTCGCATCGCACACCAGCCCAACATTGCTGAAAGCTCAAGTGCCGGCTCGCGGGGCTATTGACGTTCCCGGCGTGCTGCCTCTCATCACCAACGTCGGCGGATCCCTGCTGCTCGTTGGTGGGGCGGCGTGGTCGGCGTGGAAGTCCGCGCGAGCAGGAGCTCCGCGGAACCGGGTGCTCGGCCTGGCCATATTGGCTGCCGGGGCTTTCATCGTCGCCGGCGGTCACACCTATGCGCAAACGAAAGGCGTATATGTCGCCCAGCCGCTGAGCGAAGCGCTGGGCATCGTCGCCATGTTCGCCGGCTACCTGGTCATCGAAGCTCGGCGCGCAACGGCGCCGGCGAAGCCGAGGATCGCATGATCGTCGACATCGCCATCGTGCTGGTGCTGCTCCTGGCGCTCGTGCTCGGATATCAGCGTGGCGTGATCCAACCGTTGATGGCCGAGATTTTCTTCTTTGGCACGCTTCTGGTGATCTTCCGGTTCCACGACACGTACACGAACGAGATGCAGAAGCTCCTCCACCTCAACGCCGTGCTGAGCGTGTTCGTGGCCTTGATCCTGGCGGTCATCATCGGCGCGATCGGAGGCGCGGTCGGAGGCGCATTCCACCGGCTCGAAGCCATTCGCGGCGTCGATGGTTTGCTGGGGATCTTTGTCCACGTGGCCGTGACGCTGGTCGTGATCTACCTGGGCGTCGCCGCACTGGTCACCCTCGACAACGCATTCGAGCCCACGCTGAAGACGGCGACCCTGACACTGGCCCAGGTCAATCAGCTCGAGAACTGGATTCTTTCCAACCCGATCACCGCCGCGATGGTGTCCAAACAGGATCTTGCGGCGCTGAAGACGGCCGCAGCCAAATCAACGGGCGCGAGCGTCGACTCGGTGGGCGGCATTCACCAGCTGCAGCAGATCTACGTCGACTTCCTTCAGCCTCAGCTGCACAGCTCGAGGGCGGTGCCGGTCATCCTCTCCGTCGGATCTCATATCCCGATCATCGGCCACGTCGGACCAAGCGACCTACACCCGATCCCGACGCCGGCGCCGTCGCCGAAGGTGAGCCCTTCACCCAGCCCAAAGCACTCGCCTTAGGCGATCAAAGTGCTCGACCTCGCGCTGACGCCTGACCAGGAGCAGCTCGTTGCGACGGTGCGGGACTTCTGCGCAAAGGAGTTCGCGCCCACCATCGCCGCCAACGACCGGGATGGCCGTCACGACCCCAAGATCTTCGCCAAGCTCGCGTCGATTGGGCTGCCGGGCGTGTGCTTTCCGCAGCGCTATGGCGGTCACGGGCTCGACTACCTGTCCCTCGGCCTGGTCTGCGAAGAGCTCGAGTACGTCGACACCACGTACCGCACCGTGCTTTCGGTGCATGTCGGCCTGGTCGGCATGGGTCTGTACACGTGGGCGGAAGAGGATCAGAAGCAGCGATGGCTCGTGCCCATGGCCTCCGGCCAGAAGCTCGCCTGTTACGGCCTCACCGAGCCGAACGCAGGGTCGGACGTAGCTTCGATGCAGTCGACGGCACGCCGCACTGGCAGCAGCTATGTGCTGAACGGACAGAAGGTCTGGGTCTCCGACGCGGACACGGCCGACTTCCTGCTCGTCTTTGCGAAGACCGATTCCAAAGCCGGGAGCCGCGGCGTCACCGCTTTCATGCTGGACCGAGCTGCCTGCGGGAAGGCGCTGCGAACCGAGCCGATCACGGATCGCCTCGGCATCCGCGCCGGCGACGTGGGCTCGATTTTCATGTCCGACGTCGAGGTGCCCGAGCGGAACCGGATCGGCGACGAAGGCGATGGGTTCAAGATCGCCATGAGCTGCCTCGACAACGGCCGCTTCACCGTGGCCGCGGGCGCCGCCGGCACTGTCCGAGCCTGCCTCGACGCGTCGGTGAAATACGCTCGCGAGCGCAAGACGTTCGGTCAGGAGATCGGGCGCTACCAACTGGTCCAGCAGATGATCGCCCGGATGTCGCGTGACTACGAGATCTGCCGTCTCCTCTATTTCAAAGTCGCTTGGATGAAGAACAAGGGCCTTCGGCATACACGCGACGTTTCAATGGCCAAGCAGTACGCCACTGACGCGGCCTTCAACGCCGCCCACGACGCCATCGAGGTGCACGGCGCTTACGGGTATTCGGCCGAGTACCCGGTCGAACGGTTCCTGCGTAACGCGCGCGCCCCGATCATCTATGAAGGCACGCGCGAGGTCCATACGATCCTGCAGGGCGAATACGCGCTCGGCTACCGCGAGGACCGTCCAGTCAAGAAGTCGCTTCCGCCCTACGAACCCGATTGACCGCGGTGGCCGTCCGCCGCTCGCTGTCGCGGCTGACCCAGGTCGATTTCGTCCTCCTATCCATCTACTGGATCGCCATCGGCTACCTGTGGTCGAGCCTCGGCGGCTTGATCCTGCCCGACCTGGTGGAGCACCTGGTGGGCAACGCACACAAGGGACCGGCGCTGGGAGTGCTCGAGGGGGTCGGCTCACTGATGGCCGTCGTCTGGCAGCCGCTGGTCGGGTCGTACTCCGACCGGACCCGCACGCGATTCGGCCGGCGCCACCCATTCATCGTTGCCGGCACGGTTGGCGACGTGATCTTCCTGATCGGGATCGCGCTGTCGGGCACCTACTGGATGGTGCTGATCTTTTACTTCCTGCTGCAGACGGCTTCGAACACCGCGCAGGGTCCCTACCAGGGGCTGCTGCCGGACGTGGTGCCGGAGGATCAGCGTGGCACCGCATCCGGCTACTACGGCGCGGCGAACATCATCGGGCTGCTGGCCGGAACCGTGGGCGGCGGCTACATCCTCTCTCATTACGGACGGACCGCAGGCATCGTCAGCATCTGCGTGCTGCTCGTGGTGACGATGCTGCCCACAGTCCTGTTCATTCCGGACCGCGCGGAGCCCACCAAAGGCCAGTTCACGAATCTCAGGGACGCTGTGACGAGCACGTTCTCCCGGCCCCTTGCCTACCCGAGCTTTCTATGGCTGATGGCCTCGCGTCTTTTGATCTTGATGGGGCTTGTCGGGCTGCAGAGCTTCGTCCTCTATTACTTCAGTGATGTCTTCTATCACGGTCACATCGACGAGGCCGTCACTGCGGCCTACACGCTGCAGGGCCTGGTGATTGTTTCGGCAGTGGTGATCTCGCTGCCCGCGGCGCGGGCGTCAGACCGCTTTGGCCGGCGGCCCTTGATCCTCATCGGCGGTCTTCTGGGCGCGGCGGGGGTCCTGATCCTCGTGTTCAGCCACTACCAGCTGCTGCCCGCGTCGGTGGTCGAAGCGCTTGCCCATTCGCTCAATGTGCCGACGCTGGCGGCGCAGGCGACCCTGGTCGGCGTTCTCATCGGGATCGGCTACGGGCTCTTCTTCTCGGTCGACTGGGCGTTCATCCAGGACATCATCCCGCCGGGCGAAGCCGGCCTCTTCATGGGTTTCAGCAACATCGCGACCGCAGGTTCGGGGGTCATCGCCCGCTTCGTCGCGGGTTTCCTGCTCGAATTCAACAACGGACCGAAGCTGCTTGGCTTGCCCGGTGGATACCCGGTGATATTCACGGTGTTCTTCATCTGGTTGCTTGCCGGCGGACTTCTCATCCTGAAAGTTCCGGAGATGCGTAAGAAATGAAAGAGATGAACCTCGCGGGGCTCGCGCCCTGGGGTGGGCTCGCCGGCCATCCCATCGACTCCGCCGACGTCATCGTGGCCGGCATCGCCTACGACGGTTCGGCGGTCTACCGCAAGGGAGCCGCTCGGGCGCCGGTGCGCATCCGCGACCTCTCTGCTGTCATGCCGCCGGTCACCGAGGACGGTCGCCCGCTCGATGGGCTGAAGGTGCACGACCTCGGCGACCTCGACGCGGGGCCTGAGATCGAAACCGGCTGGTCGAACGTGGCTGACCAGCTGGCCGCTTTGCCCGCTTCGGCCCTGCTCACCGTCTTGGGCGGCGACCACTGCACCGCGATCGCGACCCTGGCCGCGCAAGCTCGAAGGCATCCGGATCTCGCCGTACTGTGGGTTGACGCGCACCCGGACCTGTGCGACTTCTCGCGTGGCGGGCGCTGGACCTGCGGCTGCGCGATGCGCAGGGCGCTGGAGGTCTCCAGCATCGGCCCGGCGCGAGTTGTCATCGCCGGCGGGCGCGACTACGACCCTGAGGAGCTGGAGTTCATACGCGCCCGCGGCATGCTCCTGGTGTCGGCTTCGGAGCTGGCCGGCGACAGCGGCTCGGCACGAATGGTCGCCGACGCTCTCGACGGAAAGAGCCTGCACATCTCGTTTGACATCGACGCTCTCGACCCGGCCTTCGCGCCGGGCACTGAGATTCCATCGGCGGGAGGCCTCTCGACTAGACAAGCGCTGGACTTCCTGCGCATCGCCACCGCCGGTTCGAAGCTGGTGGGACTGGACGTCGTCGAAGTATCACCGCCATTCGACAATGGGGACATCACAACCCTTGCCGCCCTGAAGCTGATCTTTGAGTTCTGGGGATTGTTCTGGCATGGAAAGCGCTGACGTCGTCATCGCGGGCGGGGGGATCATGGGCTGCGCCCTGGCCTATCAGCTCAGCAAGCGCAACGTGGACGTGCTCCTCGTGGAGCGTGAGACGCTGGGCTCGCAATCGACCGGCAAGTGCGCGGGCGGCGTGCGCCAGCAGTTCTCGAACGAGGGCAACGTCAGGTTGCAGCGGATGTCGGTGTCGATGCTCGAGCGCTTCGATGAGGAGATCGGGCACCCGGCGGACTTTCGGCAGATTGGCTACTTGTTCGTGCTCACGCAGCCGCAGCAGGTCGAGGACTTCCACCACAACATGGAGATGTGGCACCGGGTCGGGCTGACCGAGGCCCGATGGGTTGACCCGAGCGAGGCCGCGCGTATGGTGCCGATACTCAACGTCGAGGACGTCCTCGGCTGCACGTTCTGCCCCAGCGACGGCATCGCGAGCCCAGCCGACGTCACATCGGGCTACGCGGCCGCCGCTCGCCGCCTCGGCGCGCGATTCAAGGAAGGGGTCGCGGTCACGGGCATCGATGTCGCGTCGGGACATGTGCGAGGTGTTCGGACGACGGCGGGCGACGTGGCCACGCGGCTTGTGTTCGACTGCGCGGGGGCGTGGGCACCGTCGATCGGCGGCATGGCCGGTCTCGAGATTCCCATCCTGCCGTATCGGCGGCACATCGCTGTCACGGGTTCTTTTCCGGCGGTGCCGCGCTCGAATCCGATGACCGTCGACTTCCAGACCTCGCTGTACTTCCACCCGGAGGGCGATGGCGTCCTGATCGGCATGAGCGACCGCGAAGAGCCGCCGGGCTTCGTGGAAGACGTCAACTGGGAGTTCCTCGAGAAGATGTTCGCGCAAGCCGCTCGACGAGCCCCGGCGCTCGCGAGCGCCGGCGTGAAGACGGCGTGGGCGGGCCTCTATGAATCGACGCCCGACCACCAGGCGATCCTCGGGCCGATCAGAGAGCTGGAGGGCTTCTGGTGCGCAGCGGGGTTCAGCGGCCATGGATTCATGCAGGCGCCGGCTGCGGCGCTGCTGCTCACCGAGCTGCTCCTGGATCAAACGTCGGAGGTCGACATCTCTTCGTTCGCTTACGACCGGTTCGCCAAGGGCTCCCTGGTCAAAGAAAGAAACGTGATCTAGCGCCGGAGAAGAAGCGCGAAGACGATCAGACCCAAGCCCCCGATCACGAGCACACCCGAGCACCCAGCCTGCACGACCGTGTAGACGATTCCCCCTGTGGCGCCATACGTGGCGGCGATCTCCGCCCGGCGCCTCCGCGTGCGAATCGCGGCCGCGATGCCTCCCGCCCCGATCAGCACGGCGAACGCTCCCATGGCGATTCCACCCGCCTCCTGGCCGCTCACCGTTACGATTCTGACCCGTGGCCAGGGTTCTCCTGCTTGGATCGACCGGCTTTTTCGGCCGTGGAGTCGCCCACAAGCTGATCGACGGCGGGCATCAGCTCAGGGTTCTCGTCCGCGATCCGATGAAGGCGGCCGCCTTCAAGGCTCGAGGGGCGCAGGTCCTGGTCGGCGACGCCCTGAACCCCGCGGCTGTAGGTCAGGCGGCCCAGGGCACTGAGCACATCATCAGCCTGGTCGCGGTGCGCCGGAACCGGCCGCAGTCTTTCCTCGAGGTCAACGTCGACGGGCCTCGGATCATGGCTGAGGCGGCCAAGGCCGCGGGGTCGAGGTCGGTGGTGCTCGTGAGCGCGATCGGCGCGCGCCTCGATCCCCAGTACAAGTACTTCACGTCCCGCTGGATGGGCGAGCAGAAGATGGCGAAGACCGGCGTGGCCGGCACCATCCTTCGCTTCTCGTTCGTGCTCGCAGAGGAAGGAGGGATCCTCAACGATTTCGAACGTGCCGCCAAGTTCGGTCCCTTTCTCATCATCCCGGGCGATGGCCAGACCAAGCTGCAGCCAATCCTG
>WNFS01000639.1_pt1 | contig 25312 bp, 21 predicted proteins | sample 5400141 | NCBI WGS metagenome assembly WNFS01 (sample SAMN13153358, study PRJNA577476) | soil metagenome | isolation source: 60 cm saprolite under Madrone tree | place: USA:California | collected 2016-06-14
GAGACTCTAAATCGACAAGGGCATAACATTTCATACAAGCAGGTCCCAAAGGAAAGCTTTGCTAGTGCCTTTCCTGGAGCAAACGAAATTGCCGAGATGTTCAGTTACTGGGAAGCCCATACTTATCTGGGTTCGGATTTGTCCGATGAAATTGCTCTCGCAAACAAAGTAGCGGGCCGCGAACCGACGCGGTTTGCGGCCTGGGCTCGGGAGAATTTTCCCAAACAGCTCAACGCCACTGACGGCGCACAACACTGAAACTGGTAAGGTTTCTGCAACTATCGAAAGGAAACTCGAAATGAAAATCGTCGTATTGATCGCACGTCTTTTACTGGGGCTGATCTTTGTCGTGTTTGGCCTGAATGGCTTTTTGAATTTTCTCAGCATGGGGCCGATGCCTACCGGACTGGCCGGTCAGTTCATCGGCGCGCTGTTCTTGTCTCACTATTATTGGGTGGTCGCTGTTCTGCAGATCGCGGGTGGTCTGCTGTTGCTTGCGAACCGGTTCGTGCCTCTCGCGCTGGTGCTGCTGGGACCAGTAATCGTGAATATCATTTGTTATCACGTCTTCTTGAATCATAGTGGAGCGGGATTCGCAGCTGTGGTAACGGTCCTGTGGTTGATTGTCTTCTACGGTAAGCGGCAGTACTTTTCTGGGATATTTGTCCAACGCACATGAAGTTTTAGACGGAGCGTGAGTGAGATCGCCATCGTGAGAAAAGCGATTCTGGAAGACAAGTGATGACAAAGATTATTGGAGTCTCGGGGTAGTTTACGACGCGGCTCGTTCAATTCGGCATTGCTGCACGCGGCAGAGGCATTGATGCCGGTCGGCGTAGAATTCAAGATTGAGAGTATCGACCATCTCACGCTATTTGATTCGGCGGATTGAGGAGGGCCTAAATTACGGCAGGATCTCCAGGAGATGCCTGATTCGAACCCCTAACCTCCGCATTGCGAACGCGAATTAGTAGCTTCTACTGACTACTACACGTTCCCATACGTTACGCTAAATTCAACAAAGCAGCCGTCCGAGAGAGGATTTGCATTCCATTGGTTCCTACAGCTTCCAATGCGTTTCCCTAGAGTCGCGTCAACCCGACGCCAAAATTTAGATACGTCCACCCCGATTAAAAAGAAATAACGCCTTAGGCATCACCGTCAGCGGTTGGGCTTGGCAAGGTCGTACTTCAAGCCGCTGGAGCCTTCACCTGCACCGGCGGTTCGTCTGCGCGAGACCCAGAGGTGAGTGGAACCGTCCAGCCATCTGCTACGACGGGCTAAACGATTGACGCGTGTGCCGGCCCGCGAGACCTCCTCTTCCCGGACTCGGTATTCCTCAGTGAGGCCGGTAGGATTCAGGATTCGACCCAAAGGCAGAATAGCTTCCGGTGGATGACCCGGACTCGTGCGCAGCATGGCCGCGATCTGAAGTGCCACGTCGCCATTAACCTCGTCGATCAAAACCGGAAGAAACGGGATCCAGTTTTCGGGGACCTCGGTTTGAATCTGATACTTGAGCGGCGGGTGAGGCAGCGGCGACGGTGGAGGCGGGGGCGGCGGATTCGTCGGCTTCGTCGCGTGATATCTTTCGAGGCCGGGTAACGGCAGACCAATGCCGTTCTCCAATGTCTCCTCGATAGCCCAGACCATGTTTGCCATCTCGTCTCGCAGGAATCGCACCTCCTCGAGCATTGGTCCCTCCAGAATCGAACCGGCCGCCGTAGGTGGCTGAATCAAAAACGGTGTAATGCCGTGCGGCTGATTCGGCGCGGTCAGGCTGAACATCGTCCATCGTTCATCGGCGGGAACGTTGGCGGCATCAGCTCGGGGAATATGGGTCTTGTCACCAAACACGTCGTGCACCACCAGCCACTCGACTTCTATTATCTGTCCGACCTCCTGACGAGTAGGAATCAGATACCAGTCGTTACTGTGGATCAGCATGAAGTCCATCACCAGCATCTTTGCGAGGTCGCGTTTTTCCGGCTGGATGGATCCGAAATCCGTGTTGCCCTCTTCAAAATCCCACCAACGCTGGTTAGGCATGCCGCGGAATCGGACATGATTGGGAAGCACGCTCCGCGTCGTCGATTCCACGGCGGGCGCGTCCGCCGGCGGTGGCTGCGTGCTCTTCACATCGAAGGTGAACCAGTCAAATCCACCGTCGCGATCCGGGTCGCAGGTCATTACCATACTGCCGCCGTCGGGAGTATTCGCCAGCACTTCCACTCCATACTCGAGGCGATCCGCTCGCCACGCGTCTGCGTCAGCCACCCCTATGACGCCGTAGAGGTCCGTCACCCAGGCGCGCAGATCGTCAAGCGCGCTGAGCACTATTGCTTGATCGCTAACGCCAAGAAGATCCGGCGGAAGCGTATTGTGCGGAGCCGCGGCCGCAGCGCGAAAGAGCGCCAGCCCATCGATTGCCCGGCCCATGACCACCCGTTCGAATCGCGCGGCGTCTCTGTCTGGATCGGCGATGAGGTGATCCTCAGTTTCTACCGGTATGGTGAAATTCGATCTCACCACTGCTACGTCGGCAGCGACTACTCCACGGGCCCTGAGCAGGAATTCAGCGGTCTGTCCAAGCTCGACCCGCAAGGCAAGGTCTTCGCCAAACGCCTCAGTCTCCACTAGATCTTCAAGAGGGATTAGGCCGGTGAGCGGCTGCGTAGGCTGACCCTCGATGCGCCAACCCGTGAAAGGAGAAGTGCGAGTAGCAGTCTGCATCCACGCCGGAGACGCGGAGTCTTCTCCCTTGAACTCGCCCATCTGCCATTGACGGGTGAGCAACCAGAGCGGATCACGAATTCGAGCCGAGAGACTCGGCAGGAGGTCGTGCTCGGAGCGAGGCCGCGGCTCAACGCGATTCCAAAAAGTAATTGAGTTCATATCAGGTCACTCTACCGATAAAAGATTCCGCCACGACGGAAGTTGTGAACACTGTAGAGATGGTATCGTCTTCGGTATTCATTGTGAGATAGATTGCGGGCAGAAGCTGGCTAAGCTTCTCCAACAATTCGCCATCTACCGCGCGTATTTTTGCCAGATCAATGGTTTCATTCAGAGTGGCTATCAAACTATCCAGGTCCCATTGTTCGGTCTGAGCGGGCGGCACTGCGATGAGCACGGCCTGTCCGGCTTCGGCGCCGGGGCTGTCGAAATGAAAAGTCAACGCGCCGGCCTCGTCAGCATTAGGAACTACCTCGGTCCACTCATCTATCAGCAGTCCGGCCCACGCATCAGTGGCCGTAGGTTGAACCGGCCGCGCCAAGTCAAGCGAGAGTAACCCGGAGCGATGGCGATGCTCCTCATCGGCAAAGTCCAGGGCGGCCCAGCGCGCCCCCGCGGCAAAGGGCAGCTGAGCGGGCTCAATCTCGATAGGGTCGTTGCCAATCGCGCCGGAATAGAGGGCTATCTTTCGCCACCGGTTGAGAGACGAACGAACGCGAGCAGCCGATTGGAACCACTTCGGCACGTCGCTGGGGCTCGACACCAACGACGATGAGGCAGCCAGCGCATTGTCCAACTCGTTCGCTCCCGCAGGTTTGAATCGCGGCAGGAAGACAAACTCTCTTCCAAAGACTGCGGCGACGCGCGCGACCGCGTTCGTTGCTGCGTCGGCGCTTGCGATGCGCTTATCGGCCTGCGCCAGAACGCTCTGGCCCTGCGCCACGAACTGCACCCTGAGGGGTTCTGTGTCGCCCTTAGCCGAAGTTGGGTAAACTCCAGCGAATCCGTAATCCGCTAAGTCCCTTAACGCATCTCTAATTGGAGTTAGATTTATTGGACCAGCCGGCGGCGGCTCTATTGCGGTAATGGCGACGTTCAAAGCCTGCCGTCGATTCTTAAGGACTGTGAGCGCGTTATCTCCGCGGGTGTTCGCTTCGACCGTCATCGTGTCGGCGCTATCTGCCAGCGAGATCGTATCAGCAGGAAGCAGATCGGCCGGACGCAGACTGCGAGCGCCACCCAAAAGTTCACTGATTGCGCGCGCAACTTCAAGAATCTCAGGGAACGTCCGAACCGTTTCGCGTTCCCATCCCGCCCCTGTCCCTCTCTCGTAAATCAATTTCAGGTCAGTAGTCTCCGGCGCCAGCACCAGGGCAACGAATCCGACCCGCTGGTCCAACTCGCTTAATCCCTGTTCGGTCTGGACTGCGTTCGCTATCGTGAGTAGATCAAGAGGTCTGACATCGAGGTCGGCGAGGGTAACAACAATTTCGGTGCGATTCTCGGGATCTGCGCCGGTGGGATCAAGGTAACTGACGCGACATTTGACTGATGCCGGATCGCCAAGAATTGTTCCAACCCAGGCATCCAGTCGCGGCTCAGTAGTGGCACGCTCCGTCAAAGCTATTCCAGGCCAAACGCCGGGAATTGCATTGCCGCCAACAACAAGCGCGAAGCGATGCGTCAGGGTTGAGCCGCTGCGGGCCAAATGCGCAATCTCCGGGTCCGGAGGCCGGATGCCGCGCGACATTGAATCAAGCGTTGCGGCTGCGCCAGGCATGCTCCCGCGGACAATCTGGTAAACGCCCTCGGCAAGCAGGAGATCGGCTGCACAGTCAACTGATTCGTCCACCAAAGCGAGTTCTGCCTCAATGTCGGTGCGATCCTGCCCGCCTCCCGGAAGCCCGGAATTCGGCTGGCCCCACGGAATCGTGCCCGCCTTCCAGGCATCGCGCAGCTTCATGCCATCAACTACGTCCCGCGCCGCTATACTTTCCTGAGCATCAGCGGTGTCCTGGCTCGTGTTCGTCGGCAGAGGATACAACGTACGAAACGGCTCTTTATATTTATCGAGCCGGCGCGGCCGATGGCCTTCATGTAGGCCGCGCTCAAATTGATAACCAAGCACCGCGCCCAGGGGCTGGCCGTTGCGCACGGCATCAAGTAGAAACTGCGCTTTTCGGACGCGCGCTGAACTTAGATCCACCGCGTAGCGACTCCGCTCCGTGCCGCTACGCGTGAGGTAGCCATTGCGCAGCACCGCGGCGGCCGCCGCATGAATCATTGAAGGCGCCAGCACATGACCGCCCGTGTCGACTTGTTCGCTGACGACTCCCAACTTGGAGAGTTCCACATTTCGCCGCACACTCTGTGGGCGCGGCGCCAGTTCCTCCACCCACGCGTACGCGCCGATGTAACTACCAAGCGGACGAGAGACACGCATCTCCGATAACCTCTTTGCCGGAAGCGAAGAGATCCAGGCATCAATGCGATGCGAACAAACGTCGAGTGTTTCTGTTAGGAGCCTTTCCAATTCTGCCGTCGACAGGTTTTCCAGATCGAGCAGCGCCTGCATATGAGCGGTGATTTGCGCCGAGTCGGTGATGCCGATGTTATCCAACAAAAATTGGCCTATCGGTTTGGTGCCGCTGACGGCTGCAACTGGAGCTTCCATGCGCTGCCAGACCGTTGATGAACTCGCCGAGACACCGGCGAATTGCACCAATTGTACTTCCCGTTTGATTCCGGTGTCGGCCAGATTCTTGTTGACATAAACGTTATCGACCGCGTTTCGCAGAACGGTCAGCGTGGCGTGACGAAGCAGGCGGTAGAGTAGCGACGTGGGGGCATCTTTTCCGTCGCCAGCGAAGAACAACTCTTTGCGCAACGGACTTAGTCGTACGGTGCGCAGCCAATGGATGTAGTTAAACTTGAGCTGCTTCGTTTCGGAAAGGGCTTCGTCCTGCACAAAGGGATGACGAAACTTAAAGGGGGGATCCTTGTACATCTTGCGAAAGATTTCTGAAGCGTTTGGATCGACACCCAGAAGCGCGCCGACTTGTGCCCCCATCGCGGCCCAATTCTTTTCCAGGATCGCGGGATCGATGCCGAGAAGCATCCAAAGATTAACTGCAAGGTCAGCTCCGAGGACCTGCCGAATGCGAACCTCGCGCGTGCTGGCGTCCATTCCCAGCACGGCAAGAAGGTCGGCGTCCGGATCAGTTGACTTGCCGGTTCGAGGCGCGCGCTCTACCTGATTGAGCCAGATCGAGCGCGCCTTCTTAAGATCGTTTTGGAGAGTAATCTCGATATCGTTGTCATCTCGACCGGGACGCCACCTAGACAATGAGCTTACCGGCAGTATCCCGTAGGGTGTGTTGCCTATGCGAAAGGTCGGATAGTGACCGCGGGCGCGAACGCTGTTCAAGTAGTAATCTCGCAACACTTCCGTATCGAATTTTTCGGATGCCGGGGCGAGTAGCGTGTCGATGTAGTAGCCCCAGGTGACGGGCCAGAGTGCCTCGGCCATGGCGCGCGCGGCCTTCTGCTGATCGCGATCAGCGTTTTCAATATGCGCGGCTACTTCGACGGGAACGCCGAAGGCGCTCGCAAAGCGACCACCGTCCGAATCGGCGTGTGCGAGAACCGGGCCCAGCTCGACGGGATAGCTGCCGGCGCCGCCGGGATCTGTGGGTGGAAACGGAGACGGTGCGGCACTAGTGTTGTTGGTAGGCGTTCCCTGCGGAACGATTGCCAGGCCGCGGGTGTAGTGATGGCTATCAAATAGCGCGGCGAGTTTGTCCGCTGCCTGGTCCGGAGAGAGCGTCGATTTCACACCGAGCACCAGCAGCCGGCTAAAGCCTAGACTCATATCGTCCGGTCCCAGCGGAACGCGCAGTGCCATCCCCGCGGCCTCGGCATTGGGAAAATCTACGGTCCAAATAAGTTCCGGATCGAGCTTTAGTCCGTCTCCGGAAACGTCCAGCACAGAAGTGGGATCCACGGTAGGTGAAAGCGTTAGTTGGAGTGGTTCCTTGACGGGCCCGCTGACGGCGCGAAGGACTTCTTTGCCACTTCTATATGCAAGCACGAGCCAGCGATCCGGCAGGAGATGCGCCTCGGCCGCTCTGGTCCAACGGTGTGTGCGAAGTGGAATATCCAGAGCAAAAACTGGATCGCCGGCGGGCCGTGCTGCAAGGTTTGACGGAGTAGTCTGCTTAACTATCCAAGCCGCTCGTTGCGACATTGCGCCGGCAACGATGGCCTTCCATGCGTCCGCTTCTCCGGTTGGGTCCCACGCGGCTCTCCAAAAAGTTCTACCCGCCTCCAATTCCTGCTCGGTAAGCTCCGGCTCGTGAAAGTCGGCCACAATCTCATCCGGATAGATTCGAACCCAAAGGTGAGGCACGTTGTCGACTGGCTTGAAGCGAGTCTCGATGCGGACCGGCATCATTACGATGGGATATTGCGCGCTCAGCCGCGCGACATCGCGGTCTACACTGAGTCCCAGCGATCCGCGGATGAGTTCGTTGAGTCGCGTGTCTGCGTTACCAGCAGTTTGCCTCGCGTCCTTTAGTTTGTCTTCACTTAGAGCTACCTTACGCTCCGCCGCAACCACACGTTCGTCCTGTGGACCATGCTGACGCGTCAAGGTCTCCAGGTTCTTCCGTTCCGCGGAAATACTGACCTGCAGAGCGTTGACGGTTTTGCGGCTGTCAACTAGTGCGCGGCGGGCGGAATCCTGCGGCGTTTCATTTGTTCCATTCATAAGAAAACCCACTAACCCGGAAGCATGTCGGAAGCATGTATTGCGATCCGGACTGGTTTCTGGAGCGTTAAATAAGCAAGATCAGCGCTGTGCGTTCCGGTTGGTCCCTCCCCGGCATCGGCGTGCCACTTAGCTCCATTGCGATTCGTCATGGCGCTGATGTCGTGAGGAAGCGGTTGATTAAGGTCGATGTAATTCAGGGTTTCGAAATCGCCCGCGTTCGCTACGAGGTTGGACCACGAAAGATCGTCTCGCGATGCGGGTGTCGATCCGAAACCATTTTGCGGCAAGTCCAGTCCGAACGTTGGCTCGGCCGGGTGCTCCTGTAAGACGAAGTACCAACCCTGATCCTTAGTCTTGTCGGAACTGCCCTTTGCCTGCGTCTTTGTCAACTCGAATCCAAAGAAGCGCACATCCGGTTTTAGTTTGCCATGGAAGATCGGATGCTTCTCTTTGCTCTTATCCTCTTCGAGCACTCGGACCCCATCTGAATTCAAATTGCATTTCACCGCGTAGACCTCAGTGTTCGGGTAACGCTTTAGGAGATCGCCGCGAATCAACAGGACCAGGTGTTCCTCGCCACCCGGAAGCGGCAGTCGGCTGCTGTTCATTCCCAGATCGTTTCGCTTCTGCCAGGTATGAATCTCCTTAATGTCTCTCAGGTTCTCGGGTGTTTGACCCGGCGGAGGGGCCACGCCGGCTACATCCCAGAATTGGCGGAAATAAGAACCGCGTTGGTCTGTCGGATATTCGTTCCAGCGCAATTCGCGGGACATCTCGTGGTTCAAACCGGCCATGTACGACTCGACAAATTTCTGATTTGTTATGGCCAGGGTCGCAGTGTTCGGCGGAACCTCATGCAGGCCTGGCAGCAGCCAATCCTGCGAAAGGTCGCCGAGCGGCTCGTACATGGGTTGGGGAAACTTGGGCGCGATCATGATCTCGTCAATCGGGTCGTCGGGTTCCCAAATTATTCCCGGAGCTAGAACTGCTTTATCACTTACTGCCGCCGCAAAAGTCGCACGCGGGCTCAGCGCCGTCATAACTTTTATACGCATCTGTTCCAGGTTTACCGGAGTCAGCTCGAGGCCGGGCGCCGGTGGCGTACGGAGTTCTCCGAACAGTTTTGAGGCCGCCTGACGGAAAGCCTGGGCGGCGGGACTGTCCGTACCGGCGGCCGTTGCCGTTGGAAGAGACGTTGGCAGAACTGGCCCCGCCGCGTTGGGCGCAGTAACCACGGGAGTGAAGCCAGGCAGTGCCGGCGCGCTCTGAATTATTTCAGGTGTGATTGTGCCGTCACTTACCGCAACTTTCGTCTCGGCAGTGCGCACCTGTCTGCTAATTATGATGGATGCGACGAACGCGCTGACCGCGACGATTGCGGCGACGACAAAGATCGCAACACCAGCAACAAATAAGAGCAGGACAGCCAACATCGCCAACAGGAAGGCCACTATCTGAAGCCACGTGACTAGCGTTTTTCGAAACGCTAACCCGGCGGGTGTTGCCCAATCCGGGACCAGCCCGTTGGACACCTGCTTATCCGTCGGCAACGTGTCCGGGGTCTTGGGAGGTGGAGCCGGATTCAACTCACCAAGGTTCAATCGATGAAGAATGTTGGTAACGCGTGAGATCTGCGCTCGGCCCTGCCGCCTACCTAATGGACCAAGCGGGCGCGCGACGCGGCGAAACTGTGGCTCCAACACGGCGTCAGTGATCGGGCTACGACGAATCTGCGCCTGCAAAGTTATCGGACTCCCCATGATCCGTGTGAACACCGGACTCGTGACGAAGAGCAAGCGCTCCGGTTCAGGTGAGACGATGTACTGAGTAAACAACTGGTCGGTCATTTCACGACCAAGCTTCAAGTGTCGTCGCTCTTCATTGGCTTTTAGAATTCCCTCAACCTGCTCCCACGCAGAGGCCATGAGCGGTCGTTGCTCGCTCTGCACTACCTGAGTACCCAACCCGGATTCGGTACGATGACGCGGATCGGAGTTCAATTCCTGAAACCAAAATGGACGCTGGTCCGGCTCAAGTGTTTGTTGCGCGGCGTGCCACCGTGCGTAAAGTGGCGGCGCCACAATCAGGCGGTGAAGCGCGGAGGCGAGCATCTGCGCCGGTGCATTCAGAAGCTCGCGAAGCTTGGGAATGAATCCAGCTTTCTCGGGATCAGTCCACTCCGTCGTTTGCGTCGCCGGTGATTTGAGTGCGCCTTCGAGTCCGAGTGGATGGGGTGCGGCCGGCGGCAAGGCTGCGCCGGGATCGTCGACGTCCATATCGCGTATACCCACGGTGGAGGGGAGAGGTCTGGCGCGCAAGAGGCGCACGAGATATTCGAAGTCGCCCTTGGGCGCTGTCTGGAATCGCCACTGGAAATACACCGGCAGCTCTACGTTGCTGCTCGCGGGGGTCCATGCCGGATCAAGTCCCTTTACGCTGTCGGGAACCGGCAGGTGCAGGCTTGCCAAGCGCCCCCGCTCGAAAGCGGGAACGAGATACGCGGTATAAGCCGTCCGCTCTTTCATGCGACGCGGGCAAAGCAGGCGGGAAATGATTCGGTGAGGATTGCTCGAAAGAATGCTCGCGGTTTCTGCCGGCGACACGGTCTTTTGCCCACTTACCTGCACGTGGGCCCAGGCCCACGACTGTGCGAGGTTCGGAAGCGAACTTCCCGAAGACACCACAAGTGAAGGAAGTCGTCCGTCTGAACCTGCGGCTATAGTTCGCGAGATTTCCGAATCTTCAAGAATGATCAGAACAATCCAGGGGCGCAGGCGATCCGCTAAGGACGGCGCGGCTGCTGTAAATCGCCAGGGCAGGTCGGCTTGATCGAACTCTACGAGTGGGAAGAGATTCGTTTCAGCGTCGAACACGTTCGCCCGTGGCCAGGTGCGAATCACGGCGTTCGCTTCGAATCCGATTATTTCGCCTGGTCCATAGAGTTCGAGGTTGGCAGTAGCATTAAGAGCGCCATCGTTGATGTCCACCGATATGGGCACAGTCGCCCTGGTGGGCGGAGAAGGGTCTCCATCCCTGTTCGAAATCTGCGACGATATACCTCGACGCAGTGATGAGACGAAGGCATAGGATCCGAGAATTTCGGCCATCAGGCAACCTCCAATTCATGAAGCGGAATTACCTGAAGCGCGCCGCGTTCGCCGGGATGCGTTTCCAGATATGCATTGAGAGCATCATGAGTTTCGCCAATCGTGCCCTGTCCAATGTCAAACCGACCGGAGAGGTCAACGGTCGACGCTACCGTATAGATCGTCTCTGCATCTTTGAATGGCTTGACGACATCAAGCCCTGGATTGTAGGTGTTCAGGCCGGTCTTCCATATTGGCGCCGTGGCTGCGGCGCTCCGGCTCGTCATGCTCATTTGCGTCCCGAGCGCTAGCGCGTAAATTCCTACAAGACGTATTGAGTCGGGCGCATCAACGATAATGGTCTCGTACACGACATCGATTCCTTTCGAGCCGCCGTGGGCTGCCGCATCGCTGGCGACCGAGACGCCCGCGTCCATCGGTTCGAATGAGGGGCGCGAAAGTTTTTCCGGATCAGACAACTCCTGGAACTGTCCGATGGCGAAGTAGTCTTTCACTGGGGCCCACGATGGCGCTGGCGCGCCGCCGACCCTGACTGCCGTCACGTTGTAGTGGTCGGGACCGCTGGGTCTCGCTTCGCCGAACTTGGTGATCTTTCGGTTTAGCGGCAACACCTTCTCATGAAGTGAAATTCCCCCGAGCGGATCGACAAGTACTGGCGGTGTGGAGCCGGGTGGAATCGCGAGCGAAACTGCGCGCGCGCCGCCTGCCGGAATAGTTGCGCTCCAACTCTCAGGTTTTTTAATTGCGGCCTCTAACAACGGCCACGGATCGGCGGTCGGGAGATCTTCCGGCTTCTTGTCGCCGATGGTCACGGAAAATCCTACGCAGATATCGAAGAAGAAGAGCGACAGGCAAGCTTCGCCCGATATGTGCCAGGGATTCGGGCCGGACAGTTGGCCGCTCAAGTGGATGCTGGCGAGCGTGGAGCTTCCCGCCTTCAACTCGACCCCGGCGCTGATATCCACGATGAACGAGAATGGTGAGAAGATGACGAGAGCATCAAATCCGATCCAGCCACGTATGCTGAACCCGCCTGCACCTGCATACAATTCCGCGTGCGCGCCAAACTGGAATGAATTGGAAGTGACTGCGAAGTAGCTGTCCGACGTGATTCGCGGATTGTCTCCCAAACCGATCGCCACCGTCAGGCGGCGCAGTGCCGGCATACCAGGTGGCGGCGTGAAGTGGGGATTCCAACCGCCCATGGAAAATGCGAAGTTGGGTGGATCGCCCCAGAAGACTCGCACGGCCATGTCGCCGTACATCGAGTAAATCGTGATGCGCGAGTCATGCATCGAGCCAACAATCGACATGAACTTTTGTCCAAAGTCGATTATCCCAAGTACGTCGATATGAATCTCGACTAACGCTACGTCTTCAGTCGGCAACGCCATCTTGAGCTGCCCGATAAGGATGATGCGCACCGGATCCGGCAATTCAAGGATCACGCCCAACTGAGCAATGATCAACGAGGGCGTGCCCCAAGCGAGTTGGAGCATCGGACCGAATACGTATCGGTCAGCTACTGGCGGAAAGATAGTGCGAAGGTCGCTTATGATCTGCGGCGCATTTCGAATCGGGTCCGGCGGAAACATGATGTGATCGAGAATGCCATTGCGCAGACCTTGAGTAATCGCATCGGTCACCACCGTGCGATTGATCCCCATCAGTCCACCGATGCCGGTGAGCACGAATCCGAAACTGAGTTGAATAGGCGGGAGATTGACCGCGATTATGATCAGGAACGAGTAACCGGGCTGGCCGCCGGGCAAGCGTGTGTCCAACAAGCCAATTGCCGTAACTCCGATTTCCATCAGTTTGAGCTGAAGGATTCCGGAGTATCTGGCATTCGGTTCATCGAACGAAATGAAGCCACCTCCGGTGATTGGTCCGGCATCGATGGCGATTCCCAAACCAGTGGGGGGCTTGAAACGAAATGCGAGTTCCAGCGGTCCCAGATTTCCGCGATGAAATTCCAGAGCGATCCGTGTGCCGATATCCTGAACTGACGCAGAGATTGGACCGAGAGTAATTCCGCCAGTCACGCCGATATCCAGATTGAGGGCAGTCGTAGATACGCCGAGAAGAAGATGAACCGAATCGAGAGATATCGGGCCCAAGTCCGCATGGATTGGAATCGATGTCTCCAGCGCCGCGCCTCCATCGAAATAGACACCACGCTCGCCGGACCACCCAATCAGAAAGTCGAAGGGGATGTTGAATCCCTCGGGCGGCAGAACGGATGCCAGAAACCCATCGGCGCCGGCGAGGCTGACCACGATTTTCCCGTGTTCGATTTTGAATTCGAATCCGATGTCGCCCCTGGCTGGCCCGGATGGAGCCTGCCAATGGAATTTGGTAATCAAGCTGGCAGTGACCCGCTCTGCTTCCAGCCTAGTACCGCTCGATTGTCCAAATAGAGGGAAGACTGTGCGCGGAGCCACGGGCTCTCCGATCAGCTTAAGATCTACGCCCCCATCCAGCGAGCCGGTCGGTGGAGTAAGCGCCACGGTCGCCGGCGGCTGTAGGACCAAGGCAGTGCCCGCAGCAAGATGTGCGTGTAACTTGACTCCCACACTCCACCCGGGCGACAGGAAGGGCAGCGTAAACTCCAGGTCCGCGGGCAAGTCTCCGTCCATGGCCAGCTGAAGCCCTGGTGGATTGACTCCTTCGGTTGGCTTCAGCGTGAACCAAAAGATCTTTAGCTCCGGCAATGCTGGCCCAGGCGGGGTTTTGAATTCAGCGGGGATGGATAGGGCAAAGAGCAGAGAATGAAGGCGGTCTAAGATGAGACGGGAATTAAGGGCACCGGAACCCCACCCGTAGACGTCGCGCAATAGTGCGTCTGGATCGGCAAACGCCTGACCAATCCGATCCAATCGCAGACGCTTGCGCACAAACGCGGGGTGCGCTGGATCTGCTATACCAGGCTGAGGATCAATCTCCACAATTCCCGGCAACGCGAGCGTGCGCGCGATGCCCGGCATGTATCCTTCCAAATAGGTCACCACAAGGAAATCGATCAACCGCTCGGGCAGAGCCGTCGCAAAGGCGGAGAGATCGGCAGCACTGATTCCCGGCAAGGCTCCCCCGATCGCATTTAGCTCCGCGGCGATGGTATCGATGCTAGTAATGACCGTGCGTACTTGTGTCACAACATTGGACGCCACGGTCACGCTTTGAGCGACGTTCTCCGCCTCAATAGCAGCAACAAGCTGAACGATGAGGGGTGGTAGGGACGCTGCTGCTCCAGCTCCCGCGGTAACTGCATTTATGAACGCGGTGTGGGTGAGTAACTCCGGCGGGAGAGCTAAGCCGAGTTCGGCGAGAAACGCACGCAAGTTGCCGCTCGCCAAGCGGGTCTCGAGCGGTTGAAACATCTTCGCCAACTCGCCGGCAATCCGCTCGAATGTTCCAACACTGTCAGGCATGGTCCTTTTGAAAATCCTCTATCGGTTTGCGAGCAGCCAAAACAAAAATGTGAGCAACCCTCCAGCCACCGCCGCGGCGGCGAGGACTGTCATCATCACCACCCCCGCCAAAATTGCGACCTGCTTTTCGGGCTTCTTGATTCGTCTGGCTGATCGTTCTGCAATTCGAAGCCACGCGACGAATGGTGACAGCAACGCCCGCGTCAATCGTCGCGCCACTTCATGTTGATTCAAATGTCGGGCTAATGCCGGGCTAAAGGAGTAATAGAAACGATCAATCACCCGCATGAAGCGAACTCCAAACGGCGTTGCGGGAAACACGCGGTCGCGCAAGTCGCGAAGAAACTCTACTTGCGGATAATAAGAGGAGCCGAATGCGGCGGTTGCGACGAAGCATCTCGAACTCGAGCTGGAAGCCGTGGGTGGCGTCCACGTCGCGGGATAGGTAAGAAACGCGCGCAAAACTGCGTGTACCTCCCGCTCGACTTTGGGATACTGCGTTACGTAGTCTGGCCAAAAACCACCCTCGGTAATATGGCCGCACTCCAACGTGAACGCAAAGATAGGCGGCGATGGGGTTCCCCGCAACTGGTTGCTGAAAGTAAAGTCATCTATCGCGCCCGAGGTCGGATAGAGTCCGCTCATTGATTGCTGAACCAGGTATGTCGACCGCGCCCGAGCTGTCGCGTCGGCTCCAGCCGTTGCCAGAATCGCCGCCGCCATCCGATTGCCAAGAAGGACATGCGAGTCAAGCAACCGCACGGGCGCACTGTTTGGAATAAACTCCCCATAGACTCCGCCCTGCCCGTCTCGGCCGGCGTGAACGCCCGCCCGATCCCAACTCGTGTTGAGAAAGTTCATCGTCGGGTCCGAACTTTGATTATCCTCAAGCCCCCAGGGATAGAGTATGTGGCGACCTTGAGAATGAACGTCCAAAAGAAATGTAACTCGCTGGCCTGTGATCAATGAGAGCGCGTTTTGCGTTTCGGGTTCGGAAGCCACGGCTGGACCAACGTATACCTCAAAATCGCAGGGGTTTGTTGATGAGGAAACGGAAGGCGCGGCAGCAGCGCTATAATAAGCGTTGAAATCCCATGCGATATTGAAGTTTCGATTGAGGTCCACACCGATACAGTCGCCTCCGGAAGCGTGGGGCCGACGGTTCTTACGCCAGTTTATGTTAGCTGTAGCGGCTTGCGTGAACTCTCGCCCATCCGGGTTCATCAAGGGAACAACGAACAAGTTCAAACGGGTTACTATGCGTCGAACCTCGGCGATCGGAATACTGAATGCTGGGTACGTAATCGGTGGTGCCGAAGTTGTATCTACAAACGCGGGATAGCTGATGGGGGTGCCACCGAGATTAGCTGCGAGTAGTTTTTCAACAAAACTTAGAACAGCGTCAGGGGGTGCCCATTCGCGGGCATGAACTCCTGCGGTTACCAGCACTGGCGGCTTGTCGGTCGCGCTCCCCGACAGAATGTGCAGGTAGAACATAGTTCTGCCACCATGCGTCTGGTTAGGCAGCGCTATACGCGTGCAAACAGCCGGATACGTCGTCGCCAACGTATTCATTCGCGCTTCTATTAGCGGAACCGTTAGATACGGCACCTAAGTCACCCCCGTGTCGTCGCGCGAGATCTGGCTGAAGACTCTATTCACGTGAGCGTCGTACTGGGCGTTGTCCATGATCGTTCTTACCGTAGCTCCGCGCGACTGAACAGTTGCAATTGCCGCGTCGGTTGCAGTGCCGGACACGACGAATCTGTTTGGAGAAATCTCAGTGGCGCTACGGGTCGATAGCGAGAGGCCTTCAACATCTAATAAACCTCTGAGGATCTCGGCCGGGCCTTCTATCTCAATGAGGTTCATTAGATGGCTCTTTTCTGCAAGACTTGAAGAACTGATAGTGATTCGGGAACCTGAAGACGACCGGGTGGGACGTCTTGGCGAGTGCTTGACAACTCACTTTCAGCTGCTGGATTTCTCATGCACTTCTCCTATTGTCCTTCATGAAGAGGACTGGATCAGTTGCGCGGAATTTGAGCTAGGCGAACAACATTGAAGTTGTAACCAGACGATTCGAGAGTTTTGCGAGGAGCATCACTACGTCAGCGGAGCCCGCGGAATGAAAGTTCTCACCTAAAAATGAAACAGGCCCTATCACTAACTCGGAACGTGACGCTTATATCACTTCAATGCACTTCGGTCAATAATTGGCCCAACGTAGATCGGACTGGTAGGATACATAATGTCTCGAGGTACTTGCGAGACCGTGGGGTTATGAATTCCAAATCGTGCCGCGCACCATCAATATCCTAAGCAAGAAACTACAATTTGAAGAAGTGTAGGCCCCTGTCGCCTCGCCCGGTCGAAACGCGATTGAGTTTGATCTTTTGACTACCACGCGTTCCGGTTTTTTCACTGACCCCCGCATAACCAGCGCGGAGGTCATGCATCTATTCACTGACATCTTAGGTATCCTACAGATGTTTTGTCGGGGTTTTTACGCGGGTGATGACGAAATGATCTAGCGCGCGCGGGTATTTTCGTCATCGCTACGTCAATTCCACGTCAACGAGATTTTGTCTGATTCTGAATGCCCGTTCTAAGTAGTTGAAGAAAACGAGGTTATTGGTGGAGCAGAGGGGGCTCGAACCCCTGGCCTCCGCATTGCGAATCGGACTACCGGCAAAACGCTAAGTATTTGTCTTTTCTAAAGTTGCAGCCACCAAGAGATTCTAAGAATTCTCCCGTTCTTTCCCATTCCTTACCATCGCGTATCGGTAGCGTCCTGTTTTTTTGGCCACGTATTGGCCATTCGGAATTCGCCGACCACCATCGGCTACTGGGAAGCCGCTTCGACTCTCGCTGTAGGTTAATCCTTTTCGACGACAGCATGAGGCGCAACCTTCATGATGCAATAAATGTCATTAGTGACCTTCCTCCTTATCGAATTCAAGACTTGACTCTGGAGCTAACTCAAGAGTCTATAATTGGCGTCGTGGAGCAAACAGAGTTTCGCATTGGTGAATTGGCAACTCGCGCTGGCGTGAGTATCGATGCCGTTCGTTATTACGAACGGTTGAAGCTCTTGCCACGTGCCGGGCGTACTGCGGGTGGTTTTCGGCTCTTTGGGCCGGAGTCTGTCGAGCGCGTCCAATTCATTAAGCAGGCGCAAGAGTTAGGCCTGACGCTGGACGAGATCAAAGGACTTCTGGCTACAGGGTGTGCTGAAGAGTGCCAGAGCGTGCGCGATCTGTTGAGTGAGAAGATAGATGAGCTCGACGACAAAATGACGGCTATGAAAGATTTTCGCCGCACGCTCGCTCGGCATCTCTCGGCATGTGAGCGTGAACTCGAAGCTCATGGCGACGCGGCATGTTGTCCAGTCGTGGCGGGTGGGAAGAATAAACCGCCTCAAAGAAAAAAGCGTTAAAAAGTAAGCTGATGGATACGGAAAGAACTAACGCGCAAGCATCAGGATCAGGTCGAACCATTCTTGCGAGTCTGGCGGCGCTGGGAAGTGTTGTGCTGGCTTCCACCTGTTGCTTGCCGATGTTTCCTTTCATCTTTGCCGCCGGCGCCGCCGGAAGTTCAGCGTTCTTTGCAAAGGCCCGGCCGTTCCTACTGGCGGCGTCTCTGCTCTCGATCGGTTTTGCTTTTTATCAGAGATGGCGAGCGAAACAGTGCCAATGCAAACCGAGTCTCTTTAGCACAATCGTGTTGTGGTTCTCAGTTGTCACCGTGCTGATGTTTTTCCTGTTTCCGCAAGTCATTGCGAATTTGGTTGCTAATGTCCTGGCGAGGTGAAGATGAGACGCAAGCCCGTGATTTACGGATTAGTAGCGGTGGTTGGTGCGATTGTCTCGCTCGTTGTCTACTACCTGTATTTTGGTAGCACAGTGCCAACCGGGCAACAACCGTTGGTACGCCTCGACAATTCAAACATCGAGTCACTGAAAACATCATTCAACGATTCTGCTGATTCTGTTCGCGTCGTGGTGATGCTCTCTCCTACTTGAACAGTTTGTTTGCAGGGGGCCTCTGCATTCCAAAAACTACTTAACGAACAACGCGAAGGAAAAATTAAAGTCTTTGTAATTTGGGAGCCGGTATTGCCAACCGATTTGGCTGCACCGTCCACGATGACGCTCAAGCGCATCGCTGATGCGAGAGCCGCACAGTATTGGGACAAGGAGCACTTGGTCTCTAAGTCGATCGGCGAAACAGATGGCGTGGTTTGGGATCACGTTGCGGTTTATCCGCCCGGCAAGTTTTGGGAGAAAGGACCGCCCGAGCCTGTCTATTCACATGACCCCGTTGTTCGGGCAATAGACGGAGCGAGGGAAGCGATCCAGAAATTGTTAAGAGAGACTAGGTAACTGGTTGCCAATACTACAAGTCATGAATTGCTGCGTTACAGATGAAAGCGGCGGGCTGACCGCTTCAAAACCTGATGAAGCGACGTCCACGGCTGACGAAGTACACGAAACCGATCGATGCAGTTCGTGCAACGGTCAAGGCAGACCGGTTTCCAGAAAGACCGTCCTGCTAATGCTGAAGCCCGGTTTGTTGGAACGGGCCATGCACGGAAACTACAACTTCTGCTCGGAGCGAGATTGTTCAATTGTCTATTTCGAAGATAAAGGTCGCCAACAATTCACCGTTGATGATTTGCGCATACGCGTTGGGCTTAAAGTCAACGACCATCCAGTTCCGGTGTGCTACTGTTTTGGCTTCGACGAGAAGCATATTCGCGATGAAATCGAACAAACTGGGAATACTAGCGTCCCCGAAAAAGTTTCAAGACTCATTAGAGAAGGGTTGTGCGCGTGCGACGACCGCAACCCGTCAGGTGTGTGTTGCCTAGGCGAATTGAATAAGACGACGAACCGCTTAAGGGAAACTTCGCAGAGTCGGTGACGACGTAAATGAGGGCATTAATCTTAGTCAGTATTTTGTTTGCAACCGTAACGGCTCAACAGCCGGATTCTGTTCCGCAGTTTTCCCTACCGCAGCTCGATGGTCGGACACTGCGGTCGGAAGATCTCAAAGACAAAATCGTCGTGCTCGACTTCTGGGCCACTTGGTGCGAAACCTGCGTAACCGAAATTCCTGAATTCAACAAACTGGAAAAGGAATACTCTTCGCGTGGCGTTAAAGTCATCGGGCTCGCGGTCCAGTCAGGATGGGCGAGTGACATTCAGAAGTTTGTCAAGCAATACAACATGCGTTACACCGTCCTGGTCGGCAATGATGATACCGTCTCTGATTTCGGAGTGATCAGCTTTCCCAATACCTATGTGATAGGCCCCGGCTGGAAGCTTTACAAGAAATATTCGGGCGTGTCCGAGACGAAAGCGGCAGACATTCGGCGAGACATTGAGACTCTATTAAAGACGAGCCCTGAACCAAAAGGAGCGAAGATCACCAATGAAGACTAAACCCTGGTTGCTGCTGATCGTGATTGCATTGCTGCTGTTCGTGAACCGCGCAAGCGCTTCAAACGATCAGACACCGCTTAACGCTCAAGAGCAGGAGGTTATCGATTATCTGGTGAAGGATTGGGGCGAAGACTATAGCGTCACCAGTGTCGATATTGCGATGAACGCAGTCAAAGTCGCGCCGTCAGACGAGACTCGATTCCGTATCGGCAACTATATTAAGGCGCATCCTGAGCTGCACGAAGTCATTCGGCGCTGGGGCTGGGTCACACTAGTGCTGACGCCGGACGAGAAACTAATTGCACGGGCGCTCATCAATTCGGAGCGTGACGGTAAGCCTACGCCATCGGTACCTGAGTTAGCGAAGGCGGTGAGTATTAAAGGACCTGACGTCAAACGTGGGTTGGCGATGCTTGAGCGTTACGAGATTTTGAAGAAAGACAGCAAGACCGGCGGCGTAGCCTATGCCCTCATGCCGCACTATTTTAAATGGGAGCCGCGACTGGACTTTGTCTTTCATAAGATAAGCCTGGACAACGGGCGACAGTTCAACGTGAATTGAGCGCTCGACTCGCTGTCGCTGGTCAGCGGCAAACTCGCAAATGAAAAAGTCACGATTGATGATTCCTCTCCGGAAGGAACATCCCACATACATCTCGTCTTCGATAAAGGCAAATTAGTTTCTGCCGAGCCCGCGTCCACGGTCTTTTTCGCGGGCGGTGGTTGAGGGGTCATCAACTTCTTCAGGTCTGAAGAAGCACTAAATCAATGGTTGGCTCGATATCCTGAACTGAAAGACAAACCGTACGGCTCAGTTGAACAGGCTTTGGCTGAGATCAAGAAGCGTCAGAAAGGCTAGTATGAGTGGGAGAGACCATGATCCCGTCAGGTCCTTGAGCAAACCGAACCAAAACGATGAGTGATCTTCAATCCGACGTTCTGCAAGAGTGGCGCGAATCAGCACCGTATTGGCAACAACATGCCGCGACTATTCGCAGGATGTTTGCCCCAGTAACCGACGCGCTGGTGCAGGATGCCGGCATCGTGGAGGGGCATTCGGTCCTTGATGTTGCCGGTGGTCCTGGAGAGCCTTCGCTCACTATCGCGCAAATCGTCGCACCGCGCGGCACCGTCGTTTGTACCGATGCTGTCGCTGAGATGGTGAGCGCTGCTAAGGATCAAGCACGCGTTCGGGGGATCACGAACATTGAATTCCGCCAATGCAAGGCTGATTCACTCCCATTCGGAGACGATATGTTCGATGCAGCAGTGAGCAGACTGGGGGTTATGTTCTTCCCTGACGTCGGAGCTGGCCTGCGCGAGATGTTGCGTGTGGTTAAGCCGGACGGGCGCACGGCCTTTGCCGTTTGGGGGAAGGGTGAACTGAACCCCTTTTCTTATCTGGTTACCCACGTTATGGGCCGGCATGTAACATCCGTCCCGGAAGAGCCGGACGCTCCCGGCGCGTTTCGTTTCGCAGAACCGGGTAAACTCGCGAGCATCCTCATCGACGCCGGCGCCATCGATGTTAGCGAGCGGATATTGAACTTTCGTATACAAGCGCCGATTTCGGTCAAACAGTTTTGGGAACTGAGATCACAAACATCAGGCACGCTACGGGAAAAGTTAGCGGCTCTGTCTGGGGAAGAAGCACGTGAGGTTCAGCGAGAGATACAAGAAGCTGTAGCTGAATTCTTTCCAAACGATCAAATGAATTTTCCGGCGCAGATGATAATCGTAAGAGGAACAAAGCGAGATTAGGCCTGTCCTGCTAAGGCCCTTTTGTTTCATTCATCAATGCATCCATCTGACTGTTTAATTCATTGAGCTTCGCCTGGGCGGCTTGAAATTCACTGTCCAGCGCGGCTTCGCGATTACGCAGTCGTTCTTCCTCTGGTGCAATCCTCGCGAGATCCGCTTTCATTGTTTTGATACGCGCTTCCAGATCGGCGTGAGGGTTCGGATCGGTCACTCGATCCAAACCGTCTTCGGCGTCCTTAATTTGTTGTTGCATTCGGGGCTTCATTGCCTGCAAGTCGGATAGTTGCGAACGAACACCCTCAAGCTCGCGACGAACTGATTCGACGTGAGTTTGTTCCACTCTGGTCCGTTCAATCAGCATCTGAAAGCGATTGTTGTTAGCGGTCGCTCGCTGAACTGCAATTCTCAATTCGTGAACTTCCACTAGCAATTGCTTCAGGGTCTGATCGCGATCTCCCTGTACCGATTCAGCAGGCTTGTTGTTCTGCGCGAGTGTCGCGGTGGGAGAAATGAAGCACAACGTAACGAGACAAAGTAAGAATGCCAAGGCTAAACCCTTCACGAATGACATGATTTTCTCCTTTCGAAACTCTTTCCACTGTAAGGCTGATTATGATAGCGCAGTCAGAGCCTTCGTGGTTATCAATTGGACCAAGACCTCCAACGAGGCTCTATCTGCGAGTTCAAATCAAGCGCGTGTATAATGACGGCCACAACAAATCAGACCGGATAGATTGTAGGCCTAGTTGAAATTCTCAGAGGGGCAATAGACATGCAGGCCGACATCACACGCAGGGAAACGCCGCCGACTACCGTACGGCGGATCTTTTATTTCGTACTGCCAGTACTGGTTATTATTGGAGCGCTAATCGCCTATAAGAGTTCAGCCGCTTTAGGTGTGATTGGGAAGGTTTCTGCTACCGGAGTATTCAAGCCGCGCCGTAACGTGATTCCGCGCGTCGGTGCTTCGGACGCCGGTGTACTAACACGAACGCTGAACTATTTTCTGGTGATTTGGCCGGCGCTCGTCTTTGGCATTCTGATTAGTGCAGCAGTGAGCACCTTTGTCTCACCTCAGTGGTTGTCGCGCTTAATAGGAAGGCGTTCGCTGGACTCGCGGGAGCGCCGTTGATGTTGTGCTCCTGTTGTGTGGCGCCAATCTTCACTGGGGTATACGAACGTTCGGCGCGGCTTGGTCCATCACTTGGGTTGATGCTCGCGGCGCCCGCGCTCAATCCGGCCGCATTGATCCTCACTTTTATGCTCTTTGATTACAAAGTCGGGACGGTGCGACTCGGCGCTAGTCTCGCTGCCGTCCTGTTCACGGGAATGATCGCCGACCGGATATTTGGCAGAACCGAAGTTCATTGTGACGTAGATTTGCAAGCAGAAGGTCGGCCGTCAGACTTCATCCATTTTCTGCGTGCCTGCGCCCGAGTGTCGGTGCGGTTGTTGCCGGTGATTGTTATTGGCGTGCTGGCTTCGATGATCATCGCCCAGATGATTCCGGTACGAACATTTGATTCGACGGCCGCGAGACTTCTGGCCATCGTTGTTGTTGCTGCCGTTGCGGTGCCACTGGCGCTACCGACTTTCTTTGAGATTCCGCTGGCTCTGATACTACTGAGTTCAGGTGCGCCGACCGGCGCTGCGGTTGCTCTCTTGATCGCTGGTCCATCGGTGAATCTCCCTTCGCTGCTTACAATCATGCGCTCGACGAACTGGAAGGTCTCGGCTGTAGTGGCGGCATCCATCTGGACGCTGGCAGTAGCGAGCGGAATACTTGTAAGCTTTCTGTAGAACTCTTTTACTCAAATCCTGAACGCCTGCGAATGAACATCGATCCAGCATCTGGCTCGCTAGCCATCAAGCCGCGCTGCGCGCTTGCATTGATGGCGAAGGTCCCGTTCGCAGGTCCGGTAAAGACCCGACTCACTCCACCATTAAGTCCGGAAGAAGCAGCGACGTTGAGCACCTGCTTCCTGCGAGACATGACAACAAACCTGTTTAGTGTGAATAGTGATGGAACAGAGGGCGTAGTGCTATACACTCCGGCAAATGGTGAGGGGTTCTTACATGATCTGTGTCCCGACGGATTCAAGTTAGTGGCTCAACGCGGCGAGACGCTGGGCGAGAGATTAATCAATGCTGCTGCCGAATTGCTGAGCAATGGATTCGCATCGGTCTGCCTAATCAATTCAGATAGCCCGACGCTGCCCGTTGAAGTACTAAAAACGGCCGCATCATTGTTAGCACAGGATGGAGATCGAGCGGTGCTGGGTCCCAGCGAGGATGGCGGTTATTACCTTATCGGTCTTAAACATCCGCATCACGAACTATTCGAGCGCATCGCCTGGAGCACAGCGGACGTTCTTGCGCACACCATCGAGCGTGCCGCTGAAATTAATCTGCCGGTCGAATTTCTGCCGACCTGGTATGACGTTGATGATGCGGCTACGCTTCGACTGCTTTGCGAGGAACTTTTGTTGTTGTCAGATGGTCACAATGGTCAGGCGCAGTTTCGGGGAGGTTCCGAAGCACCTCACACTCGTAAATATCTTGCTGGCCTGATTGCCAAGGATGATCAGCGATTGATGGCTGATCCACACACAGCCAAGAACAGAGCATGAACATCACAGAGTCACGTGAGCGTAAAACGCTAATCGTCACGAATGTCCTGCTCGCGGTGATTGGCTCTATCCTGCTAATACTTTATCGGATCGGTCTTCACTCTCGAGTCACCACGGATATCGTCTGGTTCATCAAACTGGCTCTGGTTCAATCTGTACTTTACCTCATAGCGGCCTGGCTGATTGTGCGGGCCCGCGGTGCGCGCTCAACTTTAATTATTGTTCTGGTTCTGGCGGGCATCTTCCGTCTCAGCATTGTCTTCGCTCCACCGTATCTTTCTGATGACATCTATCGCTATGTGTGGGACGGGCGCGTGCAGGCAGCAGGCATCAATCCCTATCGTTACATTCCTGCTGATCCCGCGTTGGCGCAACTGCGCGACGAGAAGATTTATCCAAAGATCAATCGGCGCGATTATGCGCACACGATGTATCCTCCCGCCGCCGAGGCCGTGTATTTTCTCACGACGCGCATAAGCGAATCAGTGACCGGGATGAAACTGACTATCGTTGGCTTCGAACTGATTACCGTGTGGCTTCTGATGATGTTGCTCGCGTCGTTTGGAATACCACGACAACGCATTCTGATCTATGCGTGGCACCCGTTGGCGGTGTGGGAGTTTGCGGGCAGTGGTCACATCGATCCATTTGCCTTTGCGTTCATAGCTATGGCATTGCTGGCGCGAAAACGAAATTGGGAAACAGCAACAGGGATCTCGCTTGGGCTCGCGACGCTCGCCAAACTGTTTCCCATAGTTCTGTTTCCTGCCCTCTACAAACGCTGGGGATGGAAGATGCCCGCTGCGCTGGTCGCGACGATCGTTGCTGGCTATTTGCCTTATCTTGGCGTAGGTCCGCTGGGAGTGCTTGGTTTCATTCCAGGCTACGCTCAGGAGCGCGGCATCGTCAGTGGCGACCAGTTCTTTATTTTGGGTTTGGTGGATAGATCGCTCGGAGTCAAGTTGCCAAATGCCTTCTTTCTTTCGTTCGCTGGGGCCGTCCTATTGGGGCTTGCCGTTTGGTCTGTTTTCAAGCGCGATGACGATGACGGCGGCTATCTGAAACGAAGTCTTGTTCTGGGAACTGCTTTCATGGTTCTTTTCGCGCCTGACTTTGCTTGGTACTTCGCTTGGTTGATTCCGTTCTTATGCCTCGTGCCATTAATACCAGGCTTTTATCTGACAGTGGCCAGCTTTTTTCTTTATCTGACTTGGATCTATTCGACGGAGACGCAGTATTTCAAAATAAAGGCGCTGATCTTTGTTCCGTTCTTTTTGCTCCTGACAGTAGCAATCTGGTGGCGTCGAAGAAAACTTGGAATGCGGCGACTTGTCACCGCCTCGCTTGCTGACAGCTAAAGCACGTGAAACCTTATGTCTCAGTAATCATCGCCGCGCTTAACGAAGAGGAGGCGATTGGTAAAGTCATC
>WNFS01001284.1_pt1 | contig 25307 bp, 22 predicted proteins | sample 5400141 | NCBI WGS metagenome assembly WNFS01 (sample SAMN13153358, study PRJNA577476) | soil metagenome | isolation source: 60 cm saprolite under Madrone tree | place: USA:California | collected 2016-06-14
CCTATAATCAATTTCGACCACGGCGCATTGGTGTAGTTGGTTAACACGCTGCCCTCTCAAGGCAGAGATCACGGGTTCGAGTCCCGTATGCGCTACCAAAATAATGAAACGGCCGCCGTCGTGATGATCGAGGGCGGCCTTTTTCGCTTTCTGCTCTCTTTCAGCTTTCTGCCTACTGCCTACTGCCTTCTGCCTTTCGTTAGAAGATCAAACGCGCCGCCAACTGAATGTTGCGTGAACCACCGCCGCCGAGAAATGGATTGCCAATGCCAACGTCGGGCGTCACCGTTATGGGTAGAAAGCCGGTGCCGCGTCCGGTTACCGGATCAATGCTTGACGTAAAGTCAGCGGCGAAGCTCGGCAACAGCGGGTTTGAAAAGTTTGGATGGTTGAAGATGTTAAAAATCTCGGCGCGCAGTTGGATCTTCACGCCCTCAGTAATCGGCGTGTCCTTGAAAATTGAGAAGTCGACATTACGGTAACCCGGTCCGCGCAAAGCGTTGCGACCCAGTGAACCGAAGTGCCAGGTCCCCGGAATGCAGGATGCCGCGCTGCCGTCACCCGTGGGATCCAAGGTGCACGGCACTTTGAACGCTGACAGATTGATGAACCGGTCCGGCGCGTGCGTGCCCGCGTAGGGATCACCAATGATGTCAGGTCGCGGGAAAAACTCGCCGGTGTTGTTGTAGTCATCGAACAACGTCAGGTGAAACGGATTGCCACTGCGCAGCGTGATGACTGTATTCAGTTGCCAGCCCTGGCCCAGACGCGGATGGCCCTTAGCGAAGTTGGGAATGTTGTAGCTGGCCGAGGCGACGAAGCGATGCCGGCTATCAAAGTTTGAGTTACCACGTTCGAGATCGGCGCGATAACTGTTGTCGGGTTGCGTTGCGTTCGCGACGTAGTCCTGACCATCAGACGCATTATCAATCGAGTGTGACCAGGTGTAGTTGATTGCCGAGGACCAGCCGTGGCGGTTGCGCAGCGTAAAGCTGGTTTGCAGCGCGTTATAACTGGAATTCGCAGTCGTCTCGAGTTGATTGACATAAAAGAAGGTGCCGCCGGACGGCGCGAATGGTCCATTATCAAAAGGCCGGGCCGACGACACGCTGGGATTTACCGGCTGGTTGATGTCGCGATAGCGAAATAGCTTGGTGCCGTGCGAGCCGACGTATCCAACTTCCAATACGCCATTCTTGAACAGCTCGTGCTGCACATTCAGGTTGAAGTTTTGCACGTAAGGCGTCGCCAGCTTCGGGTCGACTGCGAACACGTCTGAGTCGCCGAAGCCGCTGAATATGGGCACGCCGTTCTGTATCGTGCCTACAGTAGAAAAGGAAAATAGTATTGGCGCCGGGCCAACGGGATTGAAGGCCGGACCGGGATTGAAAGTGTTGAAAGGTAGTTGGCCTGCAAAGAAATCCTGCGAGAACGCGTCATAGAACAAGCCCCAACCGGCACGCACTACCGTCTTCCCTTTTCCTCCTAAGTCCCAGGCCACACCGAGACGAGGCGAAAAATTATTCCAGTCGCGTTTGTACAAACGTGGCAGGCCGGCCGAGCCTACCTGCACCAGGCCCCTTACGCGATCGAAGTTGCTTAGCAGACTATTCTTCTCGCCAATGACGCCAAAGTAATCCCAACGGACGCCGAGATTAAAAGTCATGCGCGCGTTCCAGCGAAACGTGTCCTGCGCGTAGCCTGCATACGAATTCTGCAACGTATTGCGATTCGAGTTTCCGCGCGCCGCGCGCCCACCGCTGAGATTGCCGGCAAGGAAATCCCCCAGCGTGTCGAAATCAAGGCGGCCGCGATAGCCAGCGTCGAAAAACTGGCTGACAGTCGTACGACGAAACTCATAACCAAACTTCAGATCGTGGCGCGTGCGCTTCAACGAAAGGTTATCGATCATTTGATAGTTTATGTCGGTGCGCGCGCGTGGCACGGACAACGTTGCGCCGATGTTCGCGATGCCCAAATCGTCATGAATGCGAATGAGCGGCAGTCCGAAATCCTGCGCGTTGGTAATGCCGGTGTTCAATCCAATCGAGCTGGGATCGAAGGCGCGGTCTTCGGGGAAAAATCCCTCCTTGAAACGGTTGTAGCCAAAGCGCACTTCATTCACCACGGTGGGCGACATAATTTTCAAATAAGAGAGCGAAAGAAGATGGACTTTTGTCGGCGTGACAGTGTTATAGCCAGGCAAGACGTTGCCGGCCAGAATCGCGAGCGGAAAAGATTGATTGCTGGTGCCATAAAAATACCGGCCGGTAAGTTGGGTATTTTTATTAAAGGAGTGATCGATCTTGCCGATAAAACTGTCGACGTCATTCAACGCCCGCGTGGTCACAAAAAGATTGGGCGCGCCCGTGTTGTCAAACAATGGCAGCGGGCGATTAGGAGCGGGCCAGGGATTACGCGCCAGCAATCTGGCGATAACCGGATTCGTCGGCCCGCCCAAGGCTGCGATTTCCTGCGGGTCGGGAACACGCGCTGTCGAATTCAGGCCGACGCGCTCGCGTTGTCCTTCGTAAGCAGCATAGAAGAACGTGCGATTGCGCGCGATAGGACCACCCAGCGCGCCACCGAACTGATTGTTTCGAAATGCGGTTTGCGGGTCGGGCGCGGGATTGAAAAAGTTTCGCGCATCGAGCGCGTTGTTGCGAAAGAATTCAAACAGCGAGCCATGAAAATCGTTGGTGCCCGACTTGGTCACGATGTTCACGATAGCGCCCGAGTTGCGCCCGTATTCGGCTTCGAAGTTTGAAAGGATGGCGGCTTCGGCGATCGCTTCAATGGGCAGGATAGTCGCAGGCGTGCCAAACACTCCGGCTTCGTTGATTGCCGGCAAATTGCGATAGCCGTCATTCATGTCAGTGCCGTCAAGCAGGAAGTTGTTCGCGCGTCCGCGATTTCCATTCGAACTAAACAGGCCAAACGAACCGGGCGAATCAGTGGCGCCGGAAGGATCTCCTGTCGCGCCGGGAACCATCACCAGAAACTTGGTGAAGTCGCGGCCATTGACCGGAAGGTCTGCTACTTCTTTCGTGCTGATCGTCCCGCCCAACGTGTTGGTGGTGGTCTCGACCTGCGTGGACGCGGCAACAATCACAACCGTGTCAGAGCCTGCGACTGCGAGTTGCACATCCACTCGTCGCTCGGCCGATACTTCAACCAACACGTTTGTAACAGTCGAACTTTGAAAGCCTGACTTTTCAACTTTCACTTCATAAGTGCCGGTCTGGAGTTCCGCAAGCGAGTAGTTACCAAATTCATCGCTGTTGGTTGTTCGTTCGATCGCTGTGCCAATGTTCTTTGCCGTGACGGTGGCAGCAGGCACCACTGCGCCGTTGGGGTCGGTGACCGTGCCGAGGATCGTGCCGCGAAAAGTCTGCGCAGACAACGTCGTGGCCGATGCTATTAACAAAACAATGGCGGCAGCAATCCCGAATGTTTTTCTAGTGCGTGAGCGATGAATTTCTACAGTGATAGTTTGGGAGTTGTTCGTTCTGTTTACCATAGGACTCGTTACCTCCTCGGCTTTTTAGAAACGATTGCAGAAATCAAATAGCAACTTGTGAAGGTGCGCGATGGGCCACCTGGGTTACGCGGCGATTATAGTCTTCCGGCAGGTCGAGTCAATGATTATGCTTCCGCTCTAATTCATCTTTCTTTTTGCTCCTCTTGTGACTTCATACATGCCTGTAATAAAGTCGTTCTCACACTTTCCAGATAGGTTTCTGAAGGGGATCGATGAAAACGTCTCTATCCGACAGCTCTCTGCGCGATCTTGCCGGCCGCCTTGCCGAGGCCAACAACGCGTTCGCCGCCATTTACCCCGGCGAGACCGGGAAACGCCAGCCAGTGCATACAGTCTATGGCGGCGCGCATCTTTTTAAATCCGACTCCGCGGCGCGACTGGGCGCGGTCGCACGCCGCTCGCTCGATCAGTTTGCTCCTGACTTTATTGCTTTTGCGAAAGCGATTGGCCTGCCCGGCGCTGAGCAGTTACCTGAATCGACGGACGATGGAGACGGCCTGCGCGGGGACCTTGAAAACAATGCGGACACTGTGCGGCAAAACAATAAAATTGCCTGGCTGGCCCACACAATTTACAACCGCGTCAACGAAAAGCTGCGCCGCGAGCCGGTTGAGGATTTCCGCATCGACTTTGAAGACGGCTACGGTAATCGTCCTGATGAAGAAGAAGATGGACACGCCGCCGCTGCCGCGGCTGAAGTCGCGGAAGGCATGATCAACAGCACGCTGCCGCCGTTTATCGGGATTCGCATCAAGCCCTTTACCGAAGAGCTGCGCGCGCGCAGCATGCGCACGCTCGATATTTTTGTTTCAACTCTGGTGGAGAAATCAGGAGGCAAGCTCCCGGATAATTTCGTTGTCACGCTGCCAAAGATTACGGTCCCGGAACAGGTCAGCGCGCTCGCCGAACTGTTTGAATCATTGGAGCAAGCGTCCGGTCTTGCTTCCGATTCACTGAAACTCGAAATGATGATCGAAACGACGCAGTCGATTATCAACAACCGCGGTGAAATCAATTTGCCTTTGCTACTGGCAGCCGCGCGTGGTCGTTGTGTCGCGGCGCACTTTGGTACGTACGACTACACGGCCAATTGCAGCATCACCGCGGCACACCAGCACATGATGCATCCGGCGTGCGACTTTGCTAAAAACATGATGCAGGTTTCGTTTGCCGGCAGCGGCATCTGGCTATCCGACGGCGCGACGAACATCATGCCGGTTGCGCCTTACCGTTTCAGCGAAGGTGGCACGCCGTTGACTGCGGAACAGATCAACGAAAACCGCGAGGTGGTCCACCGGGCCTGGAAGCTGCACTACGATCATATTCAGCATTCGCTGGAGACCGCCTTTTATCAAGGTTGGGATTTGCATCCGGCCCAATTGCCGACGCGCTATGCTGCGGTCTATTCGTTTTTCCTTGAAAGTCTCGACGCGGCTTCTGAGCGTTTGAAGAATTTTGTTGAGAAGGCGGCGAAGGCGACTCTGGTTGGAGACGTGTTCGACGATGCCGCCACCGGTCAGGGTTTGTTGAATTACTTCCTGCGCGCGATAAACAGCGGCGCGTTGACTGAAGAGGAAGCCGTTGAACTTTCCGGATTGACAATCGCCGAATTGCGTTCCGGCTCGTTCGTAAAGATTCTGAACAATCGGCAGAGCTTGTAGTGGATAGTTAAGAGTCATGCAGTTCAGAGTACAAGCTTTAGCTTGCGTCGTACCGATCAGCAACCTGAAGGTTGTACTCTGAACTTCTTGAATTATTGCGGGAGGATGGGATGAGAATCATTGTTAGCTTGCTTCTCGGCACGATGCTGTTGACAAATATTTCTGCAATGCAAAAACACGTCAATGAGAAGGTGCTGGGCAATCCCGATCTGGCAAGGAAGATTGCCCGCTTCGCCCCCACCACATTGACCGCCGATCTCTCAAAATTGTCGGCGCGAGACGCCCGGGCGCTTGCCAAGATCATCGCGGCCGCGAAACTTTTGGATCCATTGTTTCTGCGCCAGGTGTGGAGCGGCAATGATGCGCTTTACGAAAAGCTGAAGGCTGACAAGACTGCGGTTGGCCGCCAGCGTCTGCATTATTTTCTGATTAACGATGGGCCATGGTCGCGGCTCGACAACAACGAGCCCTTCATTGAAGGTGTGCCTCAAGAGAAACCGGCGCAAGCGAACTTCTACCCGGACGACATCACCAAAGAGGAATTCAACTCGTGGCTGAACGGTTTGCCTGGTTCAGAAAAGGAAAAGGCCACTGGTTACTTCTATACCATCCGCCGCGACGCGAGTGGCAAGTTAATGAGCGTGCCTTATAGCTGGGAGTATCGTGAGTTTCTGGGACCTGCCGCTAAATTGCTGCGCGAGGCCGCGGCGCTCACCACCAACGCGACGTTGAAAGACTTTCTTAATAAGCGCGCCGACGCGTTTACTTCCAACGACTACTACGCGAGCGATGTTGCCTGGATGGACCTTGATGCGCCTATCGATGTGACCATCGGTCCCTACGAGACGTATGAAGATGAACTGTTCGGCTATAAAGCGGCGTTTGAGGCGTACGTAACGCTGACCGATCAGCAAGAGTCTGCAAAGTTGAAGAAGTTTAGCCAGCACCTTCAGGAGCTGGAAAACAATCTGCCGCTCGAGGCGCGTTATCGCAATCCGAAACTCGGCGCCTCTTCGCCGATGCGGGTGGTGAATGAGGTCTTCGCCTCAGGTGAAGGAAACAACGGCGTGCAGACCGCGGCTTTTAATCTCCCCAACGATGAACGCGTCGTCAAGGAAAAGGGCTCGGCGCGCATCATATTGAAGAACGTTCAGGACGCGAAATTCAACAAGGTGCTGATTCCGATTTCGCGTGAGGTGCTGACGTTAGCGCAGCAGCGTGACATTGCCTTCGATTCGTTTTTCACGCACATACTAATGCACGAGTTGATGCACGGTCTTGGCCCACATAACATTACGGTAGGCGGTCAGGCAACTACCGTTCGTTTGCAACTCAAGGAGATCTATTCATCGATCGAGGAAGCAAAGGCCGACGTCACCGGGCTTTGGGCGCTGCAGTATTTGATCGACAAAGGCGTTATCGACAAACAAATGCAGCGCACGCTCTATACCACTTATCTGGCGAGCATGTTTCGTTCAGTTCGTTTTGGATTGACTGAGTCGCACGCGCGCGGGGTGGCAATGCAGTTCAACTACTTCACGGACGAAGGCGCCATCAAGTTTGACGAGGGCACCAACAAGTTCAGCGTCGACAATGCAAAGATAAAAGACGCGGTGCGGAACCTGACGCATGATCTGCTGACGATTGAAGCGGAAGGTTCCTACGACAAGGCGAAGGCGATACTCGATAAGTATTCGCTGATTCGCCCGCCAATGAAGGGCGCGCTCGACCGGTTGGTCAATGTGCCGGTGGATATTGAGCCCATCTTCCCTTTGGCGAAATAAGTTAGGACAGGCATTCCTGCCTGTCCTTTGGAACGCGCGAAGCGCGTCGAAGCACCAAAGGCTCCCGCAATTTATAGCCGAGGGACAGACAGGAATGTCTGTCCTACTTAAGTGCGTCGAATAAACTTCGCAGCGATCCAGCCCGCAGGAACGAGCACAGCAAGATGAAGCCAGTCATATCCGCCGGTGGTGCTTCCACCGAAGTGGGAGCCACTGAGCATTAAAAAAACAACCGGCACCGCCATGAACGTGTTTTGTTTTGAGCGAAACTTTGCCTGGGCGGCGAGTGCCTCGTCGGGCTTCTTGCCTTCCTTGACGGCCGCAATCATTTTCTTTTGCGCGGGCAGGATACGCATCCAGACGTTGCCCGCCATGATCGTGCCAAACAGTGCCCCGATATGTATGTAAGTCGCCCGGCCGCTTATTACTCGTGTGAGACCATAGGTGGTCGCTACAATCAATACATAAGCTATCACTGCGAACACCTTTTCGTTCTTGCCCAGCGGCGACTTCACCATTAGATCATAAACGAACCATCCGATCACGAGCACACCAACGCCGAGAGCAGCCGCCTGTGTGACGCTGATATCTGCGACGTCTCTATCGATCATGGCTCCGCCGCCGACGTAGTAAGCTAGAATCAATAGCGCCATTCCGCTCAGCCACGTCGTGCCTGCTTCCCAACGAAACCAATGCAGTGTGCGCGAAGCTAAATCGGGTACCTTGCGCTTCTCGACCACGTAAAAACCGCCACTATGGACCATCCAAATTTGCGCCGTGTCACCGGTATTCGCCATTGCCTTTTCTTCTTCAGTCAGGCGTGCGTCGAGCCAGGTGAAATAGTAGGTGGTGCCGACCCACATGATGCCCGCAAAGACGTGCACCCAGCGGAAGATCAGGTTCAGCCATTCGCTGATAGTTGGATTGAGCATTTTTCTGTGGCACAGACTTTAGTCTGTGTTGCTTCGTAGTATTTATCGTAGGTGCACAGAATAAATAGTTTGAAGTCTTTCTCCCTCTCCCTTTGGGAGAGGGTTGGGGAGAGGGCTTGTGCGCGCCAAGCTTCGCACCCTCCCCTAACCCCTCCCAAAGGGAGGGGAAGAAACCATGCACGTTTCAACAACTTGTTCAGACGTTTCTAAAGTCTATGCTACTAACTGCCGCGGTAAGTCGAGTAGCCATACGGACTGAGCAAAAGTGGAATGTGATAGTGCTGCGCTCCGTCGTCAATCCGGAAGACAACCGTGATCTGCGGATAAAAGCATTCGATATTGAGGCCCGAGAAATAAGCTTCGGTATCGAAGATCAAGCGGTAAGTGCCCCGCTCGATCGGCTCGCCCACCAGAAAAAAAGGCTTCACGCGACCGTCTGTGTCGGTCCAGGCGTGACTAAGCTCAGTCCAACTTTCGTCGGTGTTTTGCATTGCCAGCGAAACAGCAACGCCGCTGGCCGGCGCGCCGCGCGCGATGTCGAGAATGTGCGTCGAGATGGTGCTCATTGTTTAGTCAGTAGTCAGTGGTTAGTAGTCAGTTGTTATAGTCCGGGCGCTGCAGTTTACCAAACAACTGACAACGGACCACTAACAACTGACTAAACTTCAAGCAGCTTCTGCAATCGCAACCTGGTAATCTTCGCTTGTTCGGCAGCGGCGATGCGCAACTCTTCATCGGGATTATTTGCCAGCCGCTCGCGCAGGATTGCGAGCATCTCTTCGGAACTCTTGCCGCTGGCGCAGACGATAAAGATATAACCAAACTTCGTTTCGTATTCTTTGTTCAGGTCGGCGAGCGCTTGAATTGTTTGCGCCGCTGCGCTGCTAATCCCCAACTGTTCCGCTTCTGACCAGCGTTTCGATTGCTCTGAAATCACCGCCGCCGCTTTTGTCTCGCCAATTCTTGGATGACTGCGAAAAGCTTCCAGCCAATCACATGGTTCGAGTGACCACCATATGCGATCCGCCTTCGCGATCAAATCGTCAAAACTTTCAAGAGGTCGCTCGGCGCTCATCTGCTCGGCCCATCGTTTTGAGCCGCAGCATTTGAGGAACTCGCTTTCGGCTTCCTTAGCGCTGAGCAGATTGAGTTGCTCGAGATTCGTCCGAAAGTTAGCAACAGGATACTGCCCTTCAACTAATCCCATTTCGAAAGAACCTCCGCGAGCCGATGAAAACTCCTGGCAATACGGAATCGCGAGCGGTAGCGACCGGATGTTACACGCAACGTTGAATATGTCGGATAATTACTTTTGCCTACACGGTTGAGTGGCAGCATCCGGTCGCTACCGCTCGCGGTTCCGCAATAACGGCTTTCTCACCATTGTTTGTCGACACGCAACAAGTCCCAACCGCCAGGTACGCAAAGTTTACGAAAACACCGCAAGGCAAACTTAAAACTCGCTCAAGCTTCCATACACGCGCAAACGACTGACGCCGCCATCCGGAAAAATGTTGAAGCGCAAGTGCGAAACCTGACCAGCGTCAAGTATTTCGTTTTCAAAAAAGTGACGGGTGTGTGCCTGCAATTTTGTGCGCGGCAAAACATTTTTCCAGGCGACTGACAAGTCAGTCAGCTTTTCTTCCGGCAAATCGGTTGCACTGGTTGCTTCCAGCGAACAGCTTTCGGGAAAATTTCCTTTGAACCATGCTGTGTCGACCTCGAGGCGGCGTACCTGACCAACTGCGCCAAGCTTGATGATGACCCAATCATGGCCCGGGCCGCGACGCCGTTTCGTTTCCCAGCCATCGCTCATGTTCGCAGCCCGACCCGGCATGATCAGGTTGTGACGATGTCCAAAAAACATGTCACTGCACGAAATAACGCGGCCGCCATTTTCAACCGCCGCGAGATCGACGTCGCCGCCAATTCGTTTCAGCCGCTCCCAGTCAGGAATGACCTCGCCATAAACTCGCAAGCGCGCCACGCCGCCATCCGGATAAATTTTGAAACGCAGATGCGTGACGGGCTGCCCGTCTTCTACCGCAAAAGAGTTTTGCGTATCGCCGGCCAGCGGAAGCTGTGGCAGCAGCGGCGTCCAGTTGATCGCATCGCTTTGCAGATCTTCCGCCGTCGGTTGTCCACTGAGCGCGCAGGCTTCGAGTGAAAAATGCTCCGGAAAATTGCCGCGGAAAAAACTTGTATCGACCACGACACCGCGAATCAGCCCGGGCAAACCAAGGCGAATGATGCACCAATCAAACCCGGGCGCGCGCCGGCGTCGCGTTTCCCACCCGTCCATCCACTTACCCAGATCGGTGTACTTGTCTTCGATAAAAATCGGCGCGCTGGCCTTCAACAAATTTTCTTTGGGCGCAAAAAATTCATCGTTGGCGACCAGCACCGCGCCGCCGACTTTCTCGGCCACCAGGTCGACCAGTTCAGTGAAGTCCTTTCTCATCTCCTAACCTTCCGGATAAAAGACGAAAATAGTGCATCCGGTTTTCGATTGGGGCACGTGTGAAGAACCTTTTGGGTTATGAATAAAACTTCCGGCGGGATAGTCGCGCACGCCATCGTTGAAGACTCCGGATACAACATAAACCTCTTCCGGTCCGGGTTCATGCACGTCCAAGCCTTCCCAACATGCACCCGGATCCAACTCGACAACCTGCGCCGCCGGCCCATCAGTTGAACGCCATAACGTACGCACGCGCACTGTACCCCCGAATTTTTCCTTTACCGGCGCGTCTTCGGTGCGCGCCCATTCGATTTCTGGCATTGATAAACTCCGCTTCTTGGATACTGATGCACTTTGATTTGAGGCGACTAAGTGTCGTGAGGTCAGTACCGTCCGCGGTAGCGGATGGGTCTCCTCGCTGCGACATTCAAAACTTAGCTGTGGTTTTTTCCTAATTCCAGAATCGCATTAAGCAATGCGCAGACCCATCCGCTACCGCAGACGGTACTGACCTCATTGCCACTGCGACGCCTTTCATTCAAACTGCATCACTACACCTTATTGTAGAGCACTCTGTTAGTTTGCTTTACGACTGCCTCAACAAAAGCCCGCGCGGTTCGTCGCGAAATTCGCCCTCATCATATATCTTCCGGCCACGAAGAAAAGTTTTCTCTACAATGCCGGAAAGCGTCTTGCCTTCGTAAGGGGTCAACTTATGACGATGATGCAGTCGCTGCCCATCAACTTTGAATTGTTTTTTGGGATTCCAAATTACCAGATCGGCATCATAGCCAGCCGCGATCGTGCCTTTACGATTCTGTAAGCCAACGAGCTGAGCGGGCGCTGCGCACAGCCAGCGGCTCAGGTCGCGGATGGAATGACCGCGATGCTGCGCTTCAGTCCAGACAATTGGCAGCCGCAGTTGCAAAGACGATATGCCGCCCCAGGCAGCGAGGAAGTCGCCGCTCTCGCGCAGCTTCATTTCCGGCGGACAGGGTGAATGATCTGACACGATCATGTCGAGCGTTCCATCACCCAGCGCGGCCCACAATTGTTCGCAATTCTCACGCTCGCGAATTGGCGGACAACATTTAAATTCCGTGGCGCCGTCCGGAATTTCCTCAGCGGCAATCATTAGATAATGGGGACAGGTCTCAGCGGTGAGTTTCAGTCCAGCAGCCCTGGCTGCGCGCAAGACCGGGAGCGCATCCGCAGACGAATGGTGAACTATGTGTATACGTGCGTCAAACTCGCGCGCCAGTTTGATCATCAACTCTACGGCCTCGTTCTCGGCCGCCCGGGGCCGCGAAGCGAGAAACGTTTCGTATCTTGTAGAACAGACATTCCTGTCGGGCGAAAGAGGAAAGACACCGTTGTCATGCGCTGTCGCCGCTTTACTAAACAGTGGTGGACAGCCAGGAATGCCTGTCCTACTTATTGGCCCAGGAACTTCCGCGTGAACAATCAGTACGGCTCCCAACCGCGTCAGTTCGGGTAGCGCAATTCGTAAATCTTCTTCCGTGACGTTTGGAAACTCGTCAACGCCGGAGTGGATCAAAAAACACTTGAAACCGACGACGCCCGCGCCAAGCAACGCCGCCAGCTCGCTTGTGTTTCCGGGAACCACACCGCCCCAAAAACCAACATCGACCAGACATTTGTTTTCAGCGGCCGCTAATTTTTGTTTGAATCCCGCGAGCGTGGTGGTTGGCGGAATCGAATTCAGCGGCATGTCGATGATAGTGGTGATGCCGCCTGCCGCTGCGGCACGCGTAGCTGTTTCAAATCCTTCCCACTTCGTGCGTCCGGGCTCGTTGACGTGAACATGCGAATCCACCAAACCCGCCATCACAATTGCTTGCTCGTCTGCTTCGACCAGTTCGCACTCAGCGGGAAGCTCTTCGTAATTCGCAAGCTTTGTTATCCTGTCGCCCGAAATGTGCAGCGACGCCGCCGCTATGCCATCCGGCAGCACCACTTGTTTCCCACGAATGACGAGACTTGGCGCGGGCATCCGTTTTCTCAGGTGAACGTCGGCGGGGGTGGCGGCAGATGCGGTTGAGCTTCGCCGCCAGCCAAACCGAATACTTGTTCATAAGCTGTGGCGATGGCAGCAAATGTAATCGGCAGCACCAGGAACACACCGACGTAACATAAAACTACGCCGCCAATACTCACCAATCCGTTCAGAAGTAACAATCCGAGCACGCGCCAGAAATTTGCCATTGCCGCTCTAATGCTTAACTTAACCGCATTAAGTCCAGAGAGACGGCGATCGACTATCAAAGGATAAGCGAAGGTGAAGCCCACTGAAACTATGATTAGGATTACCATCATGACCAGCCAAAAGATCGCGAACAAACCGAAAAAGGCAAACAACGAGCGTGGCTCGGGCTCGCCATTCCGCGGCATGATAAAGAAAAGTGCGATATAGAAGACGATGTACGAAGGAACAAAAACTACCAGCACCGGAACCAGGTGAAGCAGGGTCGCGATCAGGCTGTCGCCAAAATAATCGAAACCTTTGAAGAGATCGTTAAACTCAACCGCCTGTCCTCGTTTGGTTTTGAAAAGTGCCAGATAGATGCCGCTCATCATTGGACCCATCAGAATTCCAAACGGCACCACGCTCCCAATCAGGACGCCAACGACACTCAGACCGACGAAAAGCCAGTATTGGTTTCGGACCAGGTTCCAACCTGCCTTGATGCATGCGACTGGTTCAACTGCTTTGCGACGAAATTCGGGCAAGTCAATGGGGGCACTCATTTTGAGTCCTTCTCCTCAGGGAAGCGTTTCATCTTTGCTGTTTCTCTTCCAACCGGCTTTGTCGATTATCCATTGCAGCTGTCCCTTGATCGCTTCTGTATAAACCAGTGCGCCCATCTGGTTCGGATGGCCCAGCGAGGCATAACGGCAAATCAACAGGCGATCCTTGCGAGAACTTTTTTCAGCGGGAGTTTCCTTGACACCCTTCGGCGCCTTGAACGTTTCGTTGCAGCTACGAATCCGGCTTTCCCGAACCTCGTCATTTGGTTTATAGGCCTTCGTCCCAAAAGAAAGTATGACAATGAACTTGCGCAGGCCTGAAAGGTTGGTTGAGCCGAAAATAAAATTCCAAAGCAAGGTGTTGTCGGCCGAGAATGAGTGTTCTGGCCAGAAGTCGATCTCGACGAAAGACACTTTCCGCGGCAAACCTTTGGCTGCCAGCTCTGAGTTAATCGTCTCGACAGCTTCTCGAAGATCCGCTGTTGATAGTCTGTACCAAAGCTCTGAGAGCTTAATGAGCCGCTCACGCAGCTCTTTATCAGTCATGCGTCGCGCTTCGGGTTCCCGGTTGTTCAGATTTTTTGCCAGCAACCTGATAAACGCGTTGTCGGCGGTGCTGTCGGAAACGATCCGGTAATAACTCGGCACGATCACCTGGGCATTTGGAAAACTCTCGGTAACCCGCTTCAACAAGTCGTGCATACCAAGCCTACAGCTGGTATTGATTCGTTCGCGCAACCAGTTTGGATCAGTCGTAACGTTCAAGAGATTGCTGACGTCGACGTCGTTGATGCAGCCGTCAAGCAGTATCAGATTTACCTTAGCGCTGGCCGGTCCATAGAAATCACGGGCCCGATCAACTTCCTCATTTACGGTTGGATAGGGAAGGTTTACTTCGCCGTCGTTTGACTTGAATCTGGGTGTGACTGTTGGGCCAGCAGTTAGCAGCGCGCCTGAGTGGGCAAAGACGTTTTGCTTTACTTCACGGTTGGTCTTTTCCTGAAGCCAGCATTTTATTCGCCAGGAAAATTTCTGCTCCGGCTTTAGTCCCTGCCCCCACATGATTGAATCGCCCAGCACGAGCATTTCCAGCGGCTCGCCGGCCGCTGGTTTAAAGCCGCCGGGACAATCCGCACGCGCGCTGTTTGCCAGGCTTAACAGCAGAACAATGCCGAATGCGACTACGAGCGGTCTACTGATTCGTATTCGGGTCATGACCACAATTTCGGACTCTGAAAGGTGGCGTGCTGGAGATTGCTTAAAAACCCGGAACTCAAGCACGAAGCTGTTGCAGAAAGTCTGCAAGCAAATTCAGACTTACTTTGTGACGATAATTACTGGTGGAACGAATATCGTCAATAGGAACTATTTCATCGGCCATCACTGCTCGGGCCCGATCGATTGTGGCTTGATTGAGTTCACTGCCACGTAATGCGTCCTCGGTTTTCACGCAGCGAAGAGGAACGGGCGCGACGCTGCCTAATGCGATGCGCAAATCCTCAATTGTTTCATCGCGAACCTGCGCCGTGCCCGCAAAACAGACTTTCGCTATGGCCTGCGCTTTTCTGGTGCCCACTTTGCGGTAGTAGTGTCGCAATTTTTCCATACGTCGCGGCAGGCGAATGCGCGTCAGCAACTCGTCAGGCCTGATGATCATTTCTTTGTAGCCGGTATGAAAGCCGTGATAGGGAAGCCAGCGCGACTGGTTCAAGGAAACAAGCTCCAACTCAGCATCATAAACCAATAGAGCTGGCGGTGAATCGGCGGCGGGCGAAGCATTCACAATGTTGCCACCAAGCGTGCCCCGATTCTGAATTGCCAAGCCGCCGGTTTCACTCGCGGCCTGGCAAAGCATTGGGAATTCCTGTTGTAAAACTTTTTCCTGCTGTACTTCGGTATAAGTGGTCAACGCGCCGAGCGTGACTTGCTGGTCGGTTACTTCAACACCGCGCAGTTCTTTGAGGTTCCAAATGTTGAGATAGTTTTTGTGCGGCAGTTTCCCGGCTTCGAGCAAAACCATTAAATCCGTGCCGCCGGCAAAGGGCTGCCAGACGCCGGGCTCGCTAGCCAGCCAATCCAGGGCCGAGCTCAAGTCCGGCGAAGAAATGAACTGATAGGATGGAATGTGCGCGCGCATTAAGGTTTTGATCGAACAGATTTCAAGGTTTGCGGCGGACGCCCGGCCGCTTTCAGTTCCGTCCGAGGCGGTTCCAGCTTTGCCTTCCGTAATAAGAGGCCAAGCCGGCGAAGTTGGGATATGCGTTTCAATCTCGTGGTTACTGCTTCAGCCGACATATCAATCTTTTGCATCTGACTCCCCCTCATTCAAAACTTTGATATCGAGCGCGTCTTGATCGTTGTTACGAAGAGCCTTTAGTTGGACCAACCCTTGTCGTGACACAACCGATAATATTCCGTGTTCCCACTTGGCTTGAATTCTTGAATCCCAAGCAGGTTGAATCGTCGGGCCTACCAAAAGGAAATCCAAAGACAGAAGGTCATGGGAATCCGGATCAATCTTTGACACTCGTCGAATGTCTACCGCTTGAAAATCCATATCCAACCCGCGGATGTTGTAACCCAATGAATTCGCCACTTCGAGAATCTGCGGAAGGGACCGGGGCAGCACCAGCATATCAATGTCGATGGTCGTTCTGAGATGTCCATGTACTCCCATGGCCATGCCGCCGCATAATGCGTATTCGATCCCCTGCTCATCGAGCCGAGCCACCAAAACCCGCAACTCGTCGACAATGTCTATCATCAAGGTTGCCCCTTCTGACACGCCCGCACAACGGATTCAAAAATCTTCATATAGCCTGTGCAGCGGCAAAGATTGCCCGCAAGTCCGTTGCGAATTTCGGCGTCGGTAGGATTCGCATTACGTCCCAACAGATCGACGGCGGCCATCACCATGCCCGGCGTACAAATGCCACATTGCGCGCCGCCACATTCGATGAACGCCTGCTGCACCGCGTGTAGTTGATTATAGGTAGCAATGCCTTCGATTGTTTTGATTTCAGCGCCCTCGACCTGCGCAACAGGAACGAGACAGCTGTTGACGATCTTTCCGTTTATGAACACGGAACACGCGCCACATTCGCCTTCGCCACAACCTTCCTTCGTTCCCGTCAAGTGCAACTGTTCGCGCAACACGTCGAGCAGACGCTCGATCGCATAAGCCTGAAGCGTTCGCGGCTCGCCGTTAACTGAAAAGTTTATCTCCCTCTTGTTCATGTCTGATTTCATTGCATCAAGCAAGGAACGGCTACTGGTCTCCCACACTGTTTGCTGTTTACTGTTTGCTGTTTACTGTTTGCTGTTTACTGTTTGCTGTTTACTATTTCCAACATTATTGCTTCCGGCATCAGCGGCACCTGATTAAAGCTGACGCCGGTCGCATTCTCAATCGCATTCAAAATCGCCGGCGCTGGCCCATCCATAGGCAACTCGCCAATTCCCTTCGCGCCACCTGGTCCATACGCGTAAGGGTTCTCTTCAAAGTGGACGCGAATCGGTGGAATATCCGCCGGCGTGGGAACGATATAGTTGGTCATCTGGTTGTTTGCCATGCGCCCGTTTTGCCAAACGACGTTTTCAAAGAGCGTGAAGCCAATGCCCTGCGCGACGCCACCTTCGATTTGTCCGGTTGCCAGGACCGGATTTATCACCCGACCTACTTCCTGGATCGCGACGAAGTCGTCGACATGAGCTTCATACGTCAACAAGTCAACTGAAACTTCGGCGACGTAAACTGCCCACGCGTACGCCCCATAAGCATCGCCCTGGTATTTCTCATCATTCCAGTAAATGTTCGGCGGCGCCTGATAGGTGCTGAACGTCTTCAACGGACCAAAGCTCTCGATGTGTTTGCGGCACGCCTCCTGAAACTCCGTCTGGCTGTATTTGTCCCGCAACAGTCCGCTTCCGATCAGCGTCTGTTTCAAGGCGAGTACGGCTGACTCGACAAGTTTTCCGACGACCATGCAGGTGCGCGACGCGACCGTTGGGCCACTGTTAGGAACGTCGGCGGTATCCGGTTGCGCGACCTCGATCAAATCACTGTCAACACCCAATGCCTCAGACGCGATTTGCGCAAAAATCGTGTTCGTCCCCTGCCCAATTTCCGTGCTGGCAGCAAGAATGCGCACGCGTCCTTCGCTCGTCGCTTCAGCTCCCACCACTGATGCCAGATAAACTTCGCCCGATCCCGTGAAGCCCGCGCCGTGCATGAACGAGGCGAAGCCAATTCCTTTCTTGATGTTCGATTGCGCGTTCTCGTTTGCGAACCGCTGGCGCTTTTCGTGATAGCCAGTCAATTCAAAGGCGCGGTCGAGCAGTTGGTGCATGTCAACCTCTTCGCGAATAACCTGGCTGGTCGCGGTGGTCTGTCCCTGCTGAATAAAATTGCGGCGGCGAAACTCGTCCGGAGTCAGCCCGACTGCTGTGGCAACTTTATCCAGGTGGCGCTCAAGCGCAAAGATGCTTTGCGGCGCGCCAAACCCTCTAAAAGCACCGTGCGGTGGAATGTTCGTAGCCACAGCACTGGAGCGAATACGCACGTGCGGACAAAAGTATGGACCAGCAGCGTGAATCGTGCCGCGTGAAAGCACAACCGGCGAAAGTGTGCAGTAGGCGCCGCCATCGATGATGAACTCGATGTCCATCGCCAACAGTTTGCCGTCTTTGCTAACCCCTGTCTTGTGTCGCGTTCGCGATGGATGACGCTTCGTAGTTGCGACCATGTCTTCCGCGCGGTCGTAAACAATCTTTACCGGCTTGCCGGATTTCAGCGACAACAATGCCGCGTGGCCGGCAATCATCGATGGATATTCTTCCTTGCCGCCAAAGCCGCCGCCAGTTTCAGTTTGAATCACGCGCAATTTGTCTTCCGGCAACGCAAACAATTTGATAAGCGCTTTGTGAACATAGTAAGGACACTGCATCGAGCCCCAGACAGTCACTCCCTCACGCCCATTTGCGATCGCTATCACTCCATTGTTTTCAATGTAAAGCTGTTCCTGCGCGCCGGTGAAGTATTCGCCTTCGACGATCAGATCCGCCATGGCCCATGCTTCATCGACGTTTCCCTTGTCCACCAGAAACGATTTGAAAACGTTGTCTTCACCCCAGATGATCTCTTTCTTGTTCACCGAATCTTCCAGCGTGAAGATTGCCGGCAGTTCTTCATATTCAATGCGAACATTGCGGCGCGCTTCTTCAAGCAGATATTTGTTTGGATGAGCAAGGAGGACTATGGCCTCTTCAGCATGATTGACGACTTCGTCGGCGAGATAAGGCTGGTCGTTGAGAATGAGGGCGACATAGTTCTCGCCCGGAATATCTTTAGCAGTAACGATGGTGAATTCGTCCCAGGGAATATCGCCTTCGAAAGAGATATTTTTGATTCGTCCGCGCGACACTGAGCTGCGCACCGTCGTGCCATGAAGCATTTCCGGGAAAGAAATGTCGTCAACGTACAGCGCCTGGCCAGTGACTTTCTTGCGGCCAGCGTCACCTCGCGTGACTAAGCGTCTTCCAAAGGAAGTACATGTCGGAAAGCTCAACCGCCTGCTTTTCTTGGATGTACTTTGCGCCAGCTCTCGTACCACCGGATACTAACGCCGCCATGCCTGCCGCTTCCGCCGCAACTGGAGCCAATCCGATCAACAAACCACACTTCGCTGCGAGAGCTGCAAGAGTTAATGATAATGCCGTAGTTCTTCGTAGAGTACGTTTCGCAGCTCGCAATCGTTGTTCAATTTTCTGCAGTTCGGGTTTCACTGTTTCTTCAACTAGTAATTTACTTACATCCTCACACTCGAGATTACTGTTGCTGTCGAGCATGGCTTGAGCAGCCTTCGTGAGAGCTGCTCGAAACGCAGCGAACGAGTCGCCCTCCGCAAGACGAATAGCTACCAGTTCTCTTATAGGGATTCTCGCTATACTCGGCAAAGACAACTTCAGAATGACGTCTCTTACGTTTGGCGGCGAAATCCGAGATAGAATTCGTTCATGCGTCCAAACCACGGTCCCAAGTGAACCTTTTAGATGTCGATGGGCATGAAGATCTTCCTCAAGATTTTGAAGGTGTTCTTCAATTATGGAATGAGCGGTCTCAATTTGAATATTCTGGGCATTATCCTCCGCTCCCTTCGGTAGCATGACTGTTAGTTCCGTTCCTACTCCCAAAACTGGATCGTCGAACGACACATGGAACGTGGATTTGCCGACACGATGAAAGTCGAATGTTCCTTCCCTGATTATATCGCTCTCGGTACCACTTACGGCGATCCGAAGATCGTCAACATTTATTTTCAGAACCCGGGTGAGAAAATCTTTTGGCGGCGTTAGGTGCTTAGGGTAGTACGATACTAGCCCGGATGCGCCGACTTCCTGAATGTACATTGCTAGCGCTATCCACCCAAAGAGTGTCTCCAACCATTGATCTTCAGTCCATGCTTTCGGTTTGTGAAGAAGGAGGTCACCCACGCCGTCGGGTAGCAAAATACGGTCAAAGTAATGCCAAGCGTGACGAAAAAGCACATCTACCTGCTGAAGACGGCAGGGAAGACTTGGGCACGTAAGTAGATCATCCAATCGCAATCCTGTACCAGCGACAAGGTTAATTCCGTCAGACGGAAGCGGTGGTGTTGAGTCATGCCACGCTTCCGCCACATTTCGAAGTTCGTCGAGTGAGGATTTCTTCCCAAGACATAAATACAATTGATCTACGGTCGTTATTCGATTCGCTTCCAACCATCCGAAGAGCCAATAGGTTGAATTTTCGTCTAATAGGTTCATAACCCTGCCAAATAATTTAAGAGGATTCGGTCAGTGAGCCATTGTAGAAGTTTGGGAAGCGATTGCAAAATTCATAAGAATTAGACCCTCGGTAATGATGATGATTTGGCCCATCTCGTGTATCATGCCGACGCTCTTCAATCCCCTGTAAGTTAAGTTCGGCCAATTGAGCCTGAACGCCAAAGGAGCCTCTAATGCGAACGACAGTTCTTTTATCACTCTGCGTGGTCTGCGCACTTTTACTGGTGGCATGTTCCAAGACAGAGAACTCGAATAACACTTCCACTCCGGCTACGAGTAGTACGTCTCCAAAAACTGCTGCACCGGCAACGGCGAGCACCACCGGAGAAAAAATCGGAGTGCCGGAATGCGACGAGTTTATCGCCGCCTACGACGCTTGTGTTTCCAGCAAAGTTCCGGAGACAGCGCGCGCGCAATACAAAACTGCTATCGCGCAATGGCGCAGCTCCTGGAGCAAACTCGCCGCCAACCCAACGACGAAAGCAACGCTGGCCGCGGCCTGCAAACAATCAGCCGAGTCCGCGCGCGCGTCGATGAAGTCTTACGGCTGTACGTTCTAATGGATTTCGTCTTCTGATTTACCTGAACTTAAGTCACAGAATCACGAAGTCACAAGAAATAATCCAAGTAAGAGAATCTCAAAGGTCGGGAAGGGTGGCTTGCCCCCGCTTAGGTTGAGTGCTTCTCAATCTCAGCGGGGGCAAGCCACCCTTCCCAACCTGATAGACTTTCAGTCTTGGATGATGTAACCAGCGAGTAAACCACCCTTCCCGACCTTTGAGCCTTGTCGACTTCAACCTCACGAAAACTTGGCGTGTTCCAGCAGCAACAATCCGATGGACACAACAGCCAGCGCGTACATCACCGGATGAATCTGCAGTAGGAATTGCTTTCGCTATTGTTTCGCGAATGGGCGTGATTGAGATGACAAGAAACAACACGCCGGCCCAGAAAATAATTCCCAGTGCGGTCTGCCACCAAACTTTTTGCGTCAGAATGATTGTGAAGGTAAAGAAGGCATTGATACCCATACCCGGCGCGACTGCGAACGGCAGCTTCGCATACACACCCATGAAAAGCGTCATTACAAAGCAGACCAACACCGTGGCAGTCAGCACGCCGCTGAAAGCCATGCCGGTTCCCGGCGTCGAAAGGATCGAAGGATTCACGACAACGATGTAGGCCATCGTGAAGAATGTAGTGATGCCGGCGATCGCTTCGGTGCGGATGTTTGGTTTCTGCGTTTCCGCGCAGGCCTTGACTGGATGGACCGCAGGAGTCTATGCCAGCGCAAAACTCAGGCGCAACAACTTAATGCCTACGGCCGTTTGCTGTTTACTGTTTACTGTTTACTGTTTGCTGTCTGCTGTTTACTATTCCGCCATGTCGAACCCACGCACGCGAACTATCACCTGGGAAGATCCCCGCACCTTGGCCAAGGCTGCCGTAGGTTTGTCCGGAATGGAGTATTTGCAAAAGATAGTTGCGGGCGAACTGCCACCGCCGCCGATCGGCGTGCTGATGAACTTTCGCATCGCTGAGCTGAGTGAAGGCCGCGCAGTGTTTACAGTTGAACCTGCCGAGTATCACTACAACCCGATTGGAGTGGTGCACGGCGGACTGGCCGCGACGTTACTGGATTCGGCGATGGGTTGCGCGGTCCATTCAACGCTGCCGGCAGGCGCAAGTTATACGACGTTGGAAATCAAGGTGAATTTTCTGCGGCCCATGTCGGCCGAGACGGGTCTGGTGCGATGCGAAGCGAACATCATCCATATCGGCGGCCGCACTGCCGTGGCTGAAGGAAGAGTGGTAGATCAAAGAGGCAAACTCTACGCTCACGGCACTACCACCTGCATAGTTTTCCGCCACATTCCATGAACATACCGACTCATTGAAAAAGGAGACGAAATGGCACTAACAAGTAGTTTGGCAGGTCGAAATCTGGGAATGATTTTGCTGGGTCTATGGTTAATTCTCACCGGACTCTTGCCGTTGCTTAGTATTAAGGTCTCTACCACGGTCACGACCGGCTTGGCCGTGCTGGGCATCATCGCCGGCATATTAATCCTGCTGAGACGCTAACACTGTTAGAGCAGATTTAGGAGTGTGAGTTCGCGCCTTCTCTTTTTGGACTCGTTATCCCGCTATACAAAATTCAGAGTCTGGCTACTGATCGCGCTTCACGTCTTCGAGTTCCTCTGCGGTGCGGGGCCAGTCCGCACGCAGCAGACGCGAAAGAGCGCGATCCGCAAGTAGTTTTCCCGCAGTCTGGCACGTCGGACAATAGTTTGTTTCGTTCGCTGCATAGCGAATGCGCTGGACTTTGTTTCCACAGCGAGGGCAGGCTTCGCCGTATTTACCATGCACTGCCATCTCGGGACGAAATGCGGTGACCTTTTCAGGAAACCCGGCGCCGGCTTCCGCTCGCAACAGATCCGTCCACCTGGTCAGGGTCTCGCGAGTTGAGTTGAAGAGCCGCTTGATTTCTGCCGCGCTAAGTTTTTGCGTCATGGCTATTGGTGAAAGCTGAGCGTGCCAAAGAATCTCGTCTGAATAAGCGTTGCCAATGCCGCTGAATAATCGCGGGTCAGTCAGCGCGCGTTTCAAAGTGTGATTGGCAGACTGCAGTCGCTCACCAAAGCCTTGCGAATCAGCTTCGAAAACTTCCAAACCGCCGGGATCAAAACGTTGCAGTTCATTTTCACTCTGCACCAGATGCAGCGAAGCACGGCGTTGAGTGCCGGCTTCGGTAAGCGAGAGCGTGCCAGTCTCGAACTTAAATGTGGCAAGGCCAAGCTTTGGGGCTTTAGCTTGAACTCGCCCGCTACTGCGCGCGGTAACTTTGGTTGCTAGTTTCCAATGCAGCCTGCCGGCAATCATCAGATGCAGCACCAGCCACTGGTCGTCTTCAAGGCCAATACAGATTCGCTTTCCCAATCGCCGCAACGCAACAACTTCTTTGCCTTCAGCGCTGGTAATTGGCGGCATCGCGGTGCGCAGCAGAAATGGCGAAGCAATCTGCACGCGCTCAAGCTTCTGATTAAGAATGCGCTGCTCCAAGGCTTCAAGGTAGACAACAATGTCAGGAAGTTCAGGCATGCGTTATCGTAAATCGTGAATCGTAAATTGTGGAGCAGCCAGTTCAACCTACGGACGTAGGTAACGTGTCTGCATTCATCTGGGGGCTTAACTTCCTGAAAAATAAGAACGGCCGCACGATTTAGTGCCGGCACTGCACGTTCTCGGGCAAAGTCTTTTGCTGCCCTGGTCCAAATCAAAAGCGCGCAGTTTTTCAAAAGCCAATCTGAAAGCGCCGAAGTCTTCAAGATTCACGTCGCCTTTGCTGTGCACTCGTCGACGTTTGCCGACTAACTAACCAGGTCACAAATTTCAGACTACGAACTCACAAGGGGCATACGCCTTGCTCTGGGCCAAGCCAGCAAGTTAAGCCTTTATCAGAAACTGGACAGGCTGGAAAGCCTGTCCTACTAAGTGACAGGCTGGAAAGTCTGCCCGCTTAACAACAGACAGACTGGAAAGTCTGTCCTACAGTGCGCCACGGTTTTCAGCTCTTGCCAATGTACTGCGCGTGCGTGGTCCCAACAATTGAATAAAGGAGCGTAGCCGTGCATCCTACCCGACCAATCTATTTCACCATCCTTTCTGTCTTCCTGACCCTGTTCACAATTAACATAACGGCGCGGGCCGCGGACGACGAAGATACAGACGAATATGACGTCAAGGCGCGCGTCGTACGCATCACTTTCGTCGCCGGCGAAGTGAAACTGAAACGGAGCGGCAATACAGAGGCGGAGAACGCGCGCATTAATTTTCCGCTGGTTGAAGGTGACGTGCTATCAACCGATCGCAATGGCCGCGTCGAGATTCAGATCGATGCGCGCAACTTCGTGCGTCTGGGCGGCGACTCAGTGCTGCAAATTACAACACTGCGAGACGAAGGGATTGCGCTTAGTTTGAACCAGGGAACAGCGAGCATCAGGCTGGTAAAGTTTGATCACGATAAGCAGTATTTTGAAATCGATGCTCCGAAGACCACTTTAGCTGCCGAAAAAGAGGGACTCTATCGCCTGGACGTTTCGGGTGACGGGCGCGTGCGCCTAACGGCGCGCAATGGGGGACGCGTGCGCATTTATTCCGAGACGTCTGGTTTCGTTTTGCGCGATGGGCGCACCGCGGAACTTATTTACGATGGACCAGACGCCGGCGATTGGGAATTCACGACCGCTAATGCGGCTGATTCCTGGGATACCTGGGTTGATGACCGCGAGCGCTATCTCGCGGAGCGCATGCACTACGACGTGCAGTATTACGACAACTATCTTTGGGGCGCAGAAGACCTCGATGCTTATGGAAGTTGGAGCTATGCAGACGAATACGGCTGGGTCTGGCGGCCGAACAGCGCCGTCATCAGTAACTATGACAATTGGGCGCCGTATCGTTACGGAAGCTGGGTATGGGTTTCACCTTATGGATGGACCTGGGTTGGTAATGAGCCATGGGGCTGGGCGCCTTATCACTATGGCCGCTGGGTCTATTACAACAACTATTGGGCCTGGTGCCCGCACAGTCAATTCTACCGGCATCGCAGTTGGTGGCGGCCGGCGCTAGTGGCGTTCGTGGTCAATATTTCATTTGGCGATAACTATTGCTGGTATCCGCTGCACTACCATCAAAGAGATCCGCATTCGCGAAACTATCAGGCGCGCGATCACCGGCATGGGAGGCGCGACGACGAGTGGTCAAATCCTCGTCGCCACAATCCTGCATACGACCGCGCCGTCACTTCTTTGCCCGCCAGGGATTTTGGAACCAATAGAGCGAGATTCCGTCCCGCCGATGATTTGTTGGCTCGTCGCGTCGTAGTTGCTGAACCATTGCGGGCAGACCTGCCGGGACCAGCTCTTCCCGGACACGAACACGCAACTATTGGTGAGCGACCTGCTGACGGAGCGATGATGACGCGACCTACCCATACACAGGCCGACATCGGACAACGGCCGACCGGCGCAACCATGCGTCGCCCTGGCGTAGCCCTTGACGATGAACTGCGCCGCTCGCGAATCTTTAATGGTCGCAACGCAGCGCCGGACTTTCCAGTTGGTTCGGCAGGTGCAGGGCCAGTTGAGCCTCGACCAACCGGAGCGGTCACGAGACCAGCGCATCCACAGCGTGGTCTTGATCAGCGTAATAATGACGGACACGATAATAGAGATCCGGCTGCAACCGAACGTCCGGGAACAAACCACAATCCCAATCCGAGAACCGACTTGCCTGCGCAGCCGGACAGGGGCGACTCTTCGCCAGTTCGCG
>WNFS01000640.1_pt1 | contig 25302 bp, 26 predicted proteins | sample 5400141 | NCBI WGS metagenome assembly WNFS01 (sample SAMN13153358, study PRJNA577476) | soil metagenome | isolation source: 60 cm saprolite under Madrone tree | place: USA:California | collected 2016-06-14
GTCCGCAATGGGCGCATCTTGAACGAACCCAAACATCTCGGTCCGGGGTGGACACGCTTCGATTACGAGAAGTCGCTGGGCAAACCGATCCGCATCATCAACGACGCAGCCATGCAGGCCCTCGGCAGTTTCCACGGCGGGCGCATGTTGTTTCTCGGACTCGGCACCGGGCTGGGATCAACATTGATTTGGGAAACGAACCTGGTCCCGCTGGAGCTCGGCGATCTGCCTTATGGCAACGGCGACATTATCGAGGATTACCTAGGCAAATCGGGGATGAAACAGCTCGGGGAAAAAAAGTGGAAACGCGAAGTTCTTCGCGCGGTCCTGTTGTTGAAAAAATCGCTTATTGCCGATTACGTCGTTCTCGGCGGCGGGAGCGCGAAGAAGTTCGATGAGCTGCCGGCCGGGATTGAGCCCGGACACAACCGAAACGCTTTTCTTGGTGGCGTTCGCCTTTGGCAAATCGACCCACGAACCCGACGAGCGAAGTGGTGGGTCATGTAACAACGCGTATAAGACTAATATGCAACTTTATTTCCTTCGTCATGGTGAGGCCGATTGGCCAAATTGGAAGAAATCGGATGATGAGCGCCCGCTCACCGATTTTGGAAAAAAAGAAATGCGGGACGTGGCGAAATTCCTTGCGCGTCTCAAAGTGCGATCGGATTTGATCGTCACCAGCCCGTTGCCGCGCGCATCGCAGACCGCGAAAATCGCCGCGGAATACCTGAAGGCTAAACTGCGAGAGGACGAATTACTCGCGCCCGGATTTGGAATGAGCGCGCTGCAAACCATCCTCAAGCGGCACCGCGCAAAAGTCATCATGCTGGTCGGCCACGAACCAGATTTTACGACTGTGATCTCGGGGTTGACTGGCGCTTCGCTAAAACTTTCCAAAGCCGGCGTTGCCTTGGTCGATATGGAGCCTGAGTCCGAAGAAGGAAAACTTCTCTGGCTTTTCCCGCCAAAATTCGCGCGAAAATCTAAATGACGAGCTCTTGCGCCAGCGAGTGCGATGATTTGTTTTCCCACTCCTGAAGCCAGGTCGTGACGCGAGAGCCGAAATCGCGCGGGCGCTCAGCGAAAAAGTGTTGCGCCAGCTCTGCCGCGCCGCGCTGCAGATCGCTCTGGCTGACTTCAATAATTGCAAGCAGCCTTTGACCCTCGCGCTGCCATTTCGATTTTCCATGTTCGGTGCGCAATCTTGCGCCGAGAAAACTCAAGTCGTGAGCACGACCGAGCAGATCAGCTAACGAACGCAGGTCGTCGGCCAACCTCTTTAAGACGACCGGATTAACCGGCCGGAGAATACGTAATTGATACCAAAGTGTTTTCGCCCTGGTCCTGAACGTGTGAAAATTTTCGGCGCTCGGATTGGCTGTTGCTTCTGCCAGAACCCGCCTGGCCCGTTTGTAGCTTGTCTGCACAGCGCGGCTAAGCTGCTTGCAGTTAAATTGGTCGAGCGTCCAGCGATCGACGGCTGAGACCGTCTGCTCCAACATCGGGACGGCCTGTGCTTGCCACTCCTGGAAGGCGGCCATGAAATTTTCCAGTTCCAAGGTCAGCATCGTTTCGAGTTTTCCGTAAGCGCTTCGGCCATGGCGTTCCGTGACCCCTTGAAGTTGCCTTACGGTCTGCAAACGCACTTCGGCATCACGGATATCCGAAGTAAGCCGCCCGACATCGCGCAGGCAACGGCTTTGTTCCTGCAAAAGACCGCGTCCGATCTCCTTGCGCACCAACCGCAGCGCCGCGCGCGCTTTCTTTAAATGCTTTCGCGTCTCGTGTACCGGCGTGTCGTCGGTTTTCACTTCGCCTTTGGTAACGGCAATTGCGCTCTCGATTTGTTTACGGCAAATCCGGCTAAGACTGTCGCCCAGAGTTTCGCGGTTCCGTAATTCGTAGCTCATTGTCAATCTTACTGTTGGGCGGTTTTGTTGCTATAACGTGATTCGCCGGTGATTTCACGCCTAAAAAACACTGTGGCGGTTTGAATCCACGACCGGTCGCGGCGACCGAACGCCGCCTGCAATCACACCAATTTTTGCTGAGCGCGTTCTGGTTGCAGGATTACAAGCGCCGATGGCTTCACCGTGATTTCGATTTTGTTTGGCCTCTTCGCCTTTCATTTTTGCGCCGCCAAACTTTGCTGCCGAAGTGAAGCGTCGAATTTTCCCAGACAATTTTCAACCTGCGAAACCTGCGAAGTGGCAGCGGGAATTTGATCCTCGACCCGGTTAGCCGGGCTTCAAGATATTCCATCAAGAGGGAACGGTCGTCTTCGCGCGCGCACACAAAATCCAATTGACCATCCTTTGTCGCAGCCTGCCATCAGAAGCCTCGTGAAATCACACTTATCCGCTCTGCAATCCTCGTGGCTTTTCTGAAAAGGCCGGTTTTACGGCTTCGCTGTTGGTCGTGGGCTTGACGCTGGGGAAGCAGCTGGCGTCGTGGTGTCGGCGGGCAACACGGCCGCGCCAGAAGCAGGCGCAGCAGAAGCGCTTGGCGAAGTCTGAGTAGGCGTAGTCGCCGGAGAGGATCCTGGCGAAGATTGCGTAGCCGGCGCAGGGGAAGTCTGCGGCGCGGCTTGCGTTTTCATGAGCTCGCGCCGGAAGGCGCTGTCGGCCGTGCTCCTGTGGGCATAAAGGATCGACAATGCCAGCGTGAGAGCGAAAAAAATGCCGGCCAACCAGGTTGTGAACTTCACCAGCACGTTCGTCGTTTGCGCACCGAAAATGTTTTCCGTGACCGCTCCGCCAAATGCCGCCCCCAAGCCCTCGCTTTTTGGCCGTTGCATCAGGATCACGAGTACCATGAGCAGCGCCACGAGCACAAAAAACACCAGGAACAGGTTGATCAGAAGATTCATCGGGACGGGGAATATCTCTAAAGCCCAATTGGAAGCAAACGTTCAAAATTCAACGTTCCGCATCGAATTCAGAAATTGGGCGTTGAGATGTGGACGTTGGGCGTTGGAGGTTGTTCTTGAGCTGATTCCAGATCGCATCCAGCTCCATAAGATCGACGTCGCCGAGTCGCTTGCCTTGCCTTCGCAGCTCGTCCTCCAGTAGATTGAAGCGCGTCACAAATTTGTCGGTAGAAGTTTGCAGCGCGCCTTCCGCATCGACTTTGCATTTCCGCGCCAGATTGACGATCGCGAACAGTACGTCGCCGATCTCGTCCTCAATCGCTGGTCGATCTTGTGAAGCGATCGCATCTTTCGTCTCGCGAAGTTCTTCTTCCACCTTGGCGATCACGTCGCGAACCTCAGTCCAGTCGAAATTCACACGCGCAACTTTGGATTGCGCCTTCTGCGCGCGCATCAGCGCGGGCAGCGCTTTGGGCAAACTGGCGAGATAATGTAAATCGGCTTTTTTTTCCTCGCGTTTGATCGCTTCCCATTGTTTGAGCACGGCGCCGGAATCGCGCGCATCGCTCATTCCAAACACGTGCGGATGTCGCCGAACCAGTTTGTCCGAAACCTCGCGCAGGACACTGTCGATATTGAAGTGGCCGGCTTCTTGGGCGATTTCGGCGTGCATCACAACGAGAAGCAGAAGGTCGCCCAACTCCTCGCGGAAATGAGCGTCGTGTTTCGCGCGTGCGGCCTCCACCACTTCGTATGCCTCTTCGACCAGGGCAGGCAGCAGCGATTCGTGCGTTTGCTCGCGATCCCACGGGCAGCCGCCCGGCGCGCGCAGCTTCGCGACGATTTCGCAGAGCTTCTGAAAGTGATCGCCCGTTGATTGATCCATTCAGAACCAATCAAACATCAAACGTCGAACATCAACATTCGGCTAAATCCGCCACAGCGAGCGGTGCGTGCCGAACTCGGAGATTTCGCCGGAGGAACGTTTGCTGACGTAAATCGTGATGGCAATCACACTGACGAACGTGCCCGCAAAAATAAGCGCCACCAGCCAGGACGGTATGTGACCGATGCGCAGGGCGTGATAAAACGAGACCACATCGTTAATCGGCGCGCTGGCGTGTAAAAATACCTTCGTTATCCACGCCATCAGGATGAGAATGAAAATGAAGACGTAATTGCGTTTCAAGCGGCGCCCCACTGCTTCCAGCTTGCTGATTTTGAAACACGGCAAAATCAAATCTTCGCAGACGAGCTTTTTCCATTCTCCTTGAAGCATTTCACGATTTTCCATCACCATCGGGACAAGAAAATGCGCTTCGAGCATCCGGACGCGCGCGCGGAATGCGTCGTAAAAACGGTAACGGCGCGACTCGATCCAGAGCAGCACCCAGACAATGGCCAGATTGAAAAAGAAAATGATGTGCGGCACTTCGCGAGTAGAAAATGCGATGGTGATAATGGCCGTAGTGCTGGTAATCGCCCAGTTTGTCGTTACGTCCAGCCGCTGCCGCCAAACCATGATCCGTCCCATCTCGCCGCGATAAAAATGCGACATGGCATTGACATAGCCCGGGTCGTAAAGGCTCCGTTGAAAGGAGACTGTTCTCTCTTCCTTTGGAGCCACTACTGTGTTTTGAGTTGGCACGATGCGCTTCTTAACTGGATAACTGGGTTTGTCCGATAATCCAATAAATCTCTCTCGCTGCCCCAATGGCAATTGCACTCTCTGATCTACTCGACGAGAAACAGGTGATTCTGCGGCTGCGTTCACGAAAACTGCCGAACGCGCTGCGTGAGATTATTCAGTTGCTCGCGCAAAACGGAAAGGTTGATAATGCAGAAAAATTTCTCGAAGAAGTCCTCGCACGTGAGCAGGCGCACCCGAGTGCAGTCGAAAATGGCGTCGCGTTTCCTCATGCGCGAACCGATTTGGTAAATGAAATCGTCATCGGCATTGGGCGCAGCCGTGCCGGGATTCCAGTCGGGGCGAATCAACAGCGCGCGAGATTGATTTTTGTCATCGGCGTGCCGGAACGCTTGCTGAACGATTATTTAGTTTGCGTCGGCACGCTTGTGCGCCTGGTAAAGGACGACGCGATCCGAACAACTTTGCTCGAAGCGGAGACGCCACGCCGATTCCTCGACGCGCTCACGGCGGACGCAAACCAGCTATAGAGCCAGGCGTGTCGCCTGCGAATTCAATGCATGCAGCCGACGAAAGCGATCCAATTTCGAGAGTCGCTTACCGCGACACTGTAGCCGCGTCTATGTGAGACGCGCCACGCGCGCAGTTTCGATTTCACTCGCCGAACTCCCTCGCTGGTGACACCTTGTGTTCCGTTGAACCGGAGTGAGACAGCGATGACCGGCGCAATGGGGAAAGGCTGGCGACGCTTCGTCCTCCAGTTCATCGCCGTCTACTTGGGCCTCGGATTCTTTTTATCACTCGGCACGAATGTCTGGGGGGCCGCTACGGGTGGTCCATCAGCGTTTGTATGGACGGGTTCGTTAAAGGGGAATGCGGTTTTGCTATTTTGGTGGTTCATCATTCCAGCGATTATTTGGCCGATTGATCTCTACTGGACGCTCTATCACAAGCTATTCTGACGCGGTGATCCATAAGAACGCGCGGCTACATGCGCGAGCCAATTAACATCCGGGTCGCGGCTCAGCACATCGAGGCGGCTACAGGATTAGCGCACGCCGGCGGATCGCCGCTTTGCAAGCGTACCCGGATTTTGTGCGCCGTTGCGTCCCTACCAGCTACACCGCGACACGCTCGCCTTCAATTTCACCCGGTGACGCAACGGCCAATTTACTGGTGCGATATCGCCAGATCGTAAACGCAACAAATAACAGATCGAGAACAATAAACGTCGCGACATACGTCTCGCCGCCAATGCCGAATCCATAACTGTGCAGTCCTTTGCCCAAAACAAAGTTCACCCCATACCACGCCATTAACACAGCGAGAAAACAAACAACACTCGCCACTGCGAGACCGAACTGCGTCCACCAACCTGCGAGTCGGCCGTGCAACGCCAGGATGTAACAAAGCAGCGCAATCAGTGCCCATGTTTCTTTCGGGTCCCAGCCCCAGAACCTGCCCCAGGAATAATTTGCCCACACGCCACCGAGAATTGTGCCTGCGGCAAGCAACAGCACACCGAGCTGAAGCACGCGATACAACCAGAAATGCATAGGCGCATCCGCGCGTGCCGCTGCGGGATTGCGCGCGTATCGCCAAAGCAAGATGTGCCCGAAGCCCATTGCAAGGGCGAACGCCGCGTAGCTCAAGGTGATCGTGAGCACATGAACCGTGAGCCAGAAATTGTCGCGCAACACCGGGACCAACGGATCAATGCTCGATGGCATGGCGATCGGCATCTGATGCACAAGCAATAGTGCGATGAGCGTGACCGGCAACGCCGCGAGCAAATACACAAGCGCCCGGTACCGCGCGAAAAAGATCATCCCGAAAAATGTGACCGCGAACGACACCCAAATGATCGATTCGTACATGTTTGTGACCGGCGGCCGACCGGCAATCATGCAGCGCATGATGATCCCGGCCGCTTGAAACGCGAGACCGAGAAGCGCAACTGCCACACCGACGTTTCGCAGCGCGCGGCCTCGCTTGCGTAGATGTGCCGCGATGAGAATGACGAGCGCAATTCCATAACACCAGATCGCCCGATAAAATGCCTCGAAATGATTATAAAAATATTCCAACCGCAATTGTCGTTCCTGCGGATAAATTGATGGACTCAGGTCGCGGACATTTTCGCGAAACTGATTGGCAGCGCGGCTAAAGCTAAATGCATCGCCATTCACATATGCGTTAGCGAGGGCTTGCAATTGAGTCTGGACCGGAGCGAATTGCGCTTCGGAATAATATTTCGACCACCCCGACGGGTCGACCCACGGGTCCGTTTCATTTGTCGCTGCAGGCACGATCAGCAAAGCACTTCCGTCGATTAGACGAGCGAAAAGTGTAAGCCGATCGCTTATGCCCGACGCTTCCTGTTGAACACGGGTCAACGGTTTCTCCGCCCGTTTGAGCGCCTGCGCCTCATTCGCCAGTCGCTGTAACTCGGCCGACCCAGCCAACTGCGCGAACGAAAATCGCCGCTCCGTCTTATCGAGCGCGAGTTCTTCTTTTAACTGGCCTGACGAAATCAGCACCATCGGCTCGTTCTTCCAATCATGGGTTTCCAGCAACGCGGACAAAACCAAATCATTCGGCGGCCATTGTCGGCCGCTCTGATCTATGTACGCCGATCTTCCCGTGATGCGTATCAATGTTTCTTTCGCAAATGTGTCCAGCGGTTTGCGACGGCCCCCGTCCTGAATCGCGACCAAGCCCCATTGCTTGAAATCCAAGGCGCTCGAATCCGCCACGGATGCATCGGCTGACGCAGCGTAATTGATGCCGCTAAACAGCGCGCTGGCTGCCGCGATGAAGATGACAAGCCTTGCTTTCAAGCGGCGCGAATCTAATTCTCGCTGCGCGTCATGTCGAGCCGCAGCGGGTTTTCGACATTCGTTCCTCATTCGCCTGCCACGCCGTAGCCGCGCGAAGGCGGGTGCTTTGTCATTCTCATTGTTTCCGTTTGCGCAAGTTGAAGCAACGCGGCTACCTTAAGACCCGTGTTCAGCTTGACCATCCTCGGCAGCGGGAGCGCGGGAAACAGTGCGCTCGTCGCAACCGATCATTGCAAGATTCTTGTCGATGCAGGGCTGAGCGCGCGGCAACTGGTCTTGCGCCTGGAGCAGTGCAGTGTCACGCCCGAGCAGCTCGATGGCGTCCTTCTCACGCATGAACATACCGATCACATCTGCGGACTTGAAGTTCTCTGCCGCAAGTTTGATGTGCCGATTTATTGCAATGCTTTGACGGCGGAAGCGGTTCGCTACGACAGCCCATTCGAACGGCACGGTAACTGGCGGATCTTTGCGACTGGCGCCGAGTTTTCCATTTGTGATATTACGGTGCAGACATTTCCGGTGCCGCACGATGCGGTTGATCCACTCGGGTTCGTTTTTCATGCAGGCTCAGGCAGCCTCGGGTTCGTCACCGATCTAGGTTACATGACGAAGTTGATCGTCGAACGTTTGCGCCAGGTGCAAACGCTCGTGATCGAGACGAATCACGATCAAAGACTTTTGCAGAACGACACGCATCGGCCATGGCCGGTGAAACAGAGAATCCAATCGCGGCACGGTCATCTGTCGAACACAGCAGCGGCTAGCGTGATCGAGGAATTGCTGCCAGGAAAAATCGAGCGCGTCGTGCTCGGACATCTCAGCCGCGATTGCAACACGCCCCAGCTGGCGCTGGAAACAGTGCGCGCGTCGCTGTCGAAGTGTGGCAAGGCCGATCTGGAAGTCCATTGCGCGACGCAGTTCGAAATTACTCCGCAATTCTGGATCGGTGACACCGATCCAGCGCCGTTTCAGCCGACTTTCGAGAACGCGTTTTTCCAAAACGCCCTATAGCGGCGGTCTGAATTATTGGACTTGTGCGTTCGACGTTGAGCGTTGGGCGTTTTCTTTTTCTTTGAGACGACATTCTTCGCCGCAACGTTTTGTTAGATGCCAGCACCATGAACAGTCAACATCAGCGCCACTGATCGGATTTTGGATCCCAAAATGGGCCGGTTAAATCGAGCGATTTGAAGATAAATACCATTTCATCCGGCGCTGGCCGACGGGATTCGACGCTAAGCCGATTCGCGTACCAATGAACAGCCAGTTGCCAAAGTTGCTCCAGATTAACGAGCGGGCGTCGCGGAATCTTGTGCGCCGCGCACCACTGATTGACGGTCTCTTCCGACCGGAAGAGGAGCATGGTAGCTCACGTAAAAATGAGATCGTCCCACCAATGCGCCGCCGGCACAGCGAAATGCGCGACGTACGATTTCAAAATCGGCTCGCCGTTTTTCACTTCGAGCGTCAACGGTTCGCCAGTGTGCCCATCCGAAGCGCGGCTAATCGCATCGCAATGCAACGCCGCTGCGATTCCGTAGGCGTCCCAAACGCAATTCGCGTAATAGTGCTTGCCATTCGCTTCAACTGGAAACCTGGTCGGCACGCCCGAAAATGGTGGCGCCATTCGAATTCGATGTGGATCGCCGGGTTCGGGAAGGAGAAGACGCTTAGCATGCAGGCGCCGGAAGGCGGCGAGCACTTCGTTTTCTTCAATGTTAATCTTGCGTGAGACCTGTGACGACGTTGGAACACTACCGGTCTCCGCGGTAATCTCGTAGATCGCGAGTTTAACTTCTGTGTCGAGATCGAGTTCCGGCATGGGAGCGCGATTTATTGCCGTTTGAAATATTGCACAGCTTTTTCGTGTTTCTTGGCTGCGCGTTTGGTTTTGAACGTGCCAAGGTTTCGGCGGATTCTCCTTCCGCGAATACAGCCGGTAGCCGCCGTTAATTTTCTAATCATGGAGCTCTCTCCAAGTTACTTCGTTCCAAAGGAACGCAGCGATCGCAACGAAGATGGAAAACCTCGATCGCGATGTGCTACCCGAAGCTCCAATGCGCTTGCGTGCCCGAAATCAGGATCCCTTTAAAAAAGACACAGGCTGCAGCACTCGGTTCTACCTTTTTCTGTGGCCGAGCATTTCGCTCAGCCACGTGCGGCGGTCAACGCGAGTAAGGTTCTTCTCCATCGCGGGTGTAAGCAACGAGGTGTGCGGGATTTCGCACAGATGTTCAGCGATGAACCAGATCGGTTTGTCGGTTGTCATCCAGTGCAGATAATCGAAGCGCGAGAGATTCACCGGGCGCGAATAGCGCCGCAGCGTGCGTTCGCCGCGTAGATTGAAATAAATATTGAAATAACTCATGGCCAGCTCGCGCAGAGTGCGATACACCGGCTCACGGTAACGACAGCCGGTGAAATTTGATTTTGCTACCGCGCCCCAATGGTCGCGCACCTTAAAAATCGCGATGACGTGATCGGTATCCTGTTCCGCTTCCAAATCGAAAATCAACGGTGGAAATCCGAGAATGCGGAGCGCGGCTGCGCCGAAAATTCCGCCTTCGAGACATGACGCGATTCGATCATGCAGCACTTCCTTCGGCGATCGCGCGGTGTAACTCAGGTTGTAAGGCAGGTCGTCGAGAAACTTTTGAATACCAGCTGGTGTTTTTAACGCCCGCAACTGGCGCAACTCCGACGGCGTGAAACCGAAACCAGATGCATCCCTTCTCGAATTTGAATTGCGCCGCGCAAATGTTTTCAGCCGAGTCGTCATCACTTTCGCGTCGGCGCGGTTGTCCACGTGGACGGATTGCGGACTGCCTCGACAACCTGCTTGATTGCGTCAATCACCAGTTCCGCTTCCTGGATTTGAATATAGTGCGAGCTTTTTGTTGCAATTGTGTGTTTGGCATTTGGCGCAAGTGTCGCCAGCGCGTCCTGTCCCGTGTGCCATGCCCTGTTCAGGGCTGCGGGAAAATCAGCGGGCAACGGTTGCCACGGGCTGAGGTCGAACGGTTGACCTTGCGTCAGAACAAAAAGAGGAATCGAGCGGAGCGGTTGTGCGGTAGCTGCTTTTTCAATCTGATCAAAACTGGCATTTACGTCGAGTGTCTCGATGTCTTTATATTTTTCGAGCCCGGGCGGCGGTTTGGTAAATCCAAAGTTCACATACAACTTCCACTGTTCGGGTGTTAGACCGGACTTCACTTTTTCGGACAGCGCATCAACCAGAACCATTCCAACAACCTCGTTCGGGTACGTGCTGGCGTACAAGCGGGCAAAGATGCCACCAAAGGAATGCGCGGCGAAGACATACGGTCCCGGGACGTGCGCCGTCTGAAGCAAGACATGAAGATCAGAAACGAGGTCGCGTGCCGTGCGTGGCATGCGAACCGGGGTGCTCCGGCTGAAATGATTCGCGTCAAGAAGAGTTCCCGGGCGATCATAGGCGCAAGCCCGTGTAAACTTGGCAACCTGCGGAAACACAGAGCTCATTCCAAGCTCAAGCGGTGTGCTCCAGATTTCGGCATCATTCCGGTAGCCGGACTCGAGAATCACAGTCGGGCTGCCCGAGCCACGGCACTCGAGGTACATCTTGCGCCCATCACCGATCTCGACCAGACCGGCAAAATCACCGGTCGCGGGGACTGAAGCGCTGCTCCGTGATGCAACTTGTGGCGCTGACTCGCGCTTGAAAGTTCCTTCGCCGCGCACATTGAGATTTTCCACGAGCACCTGTGCGGCTTTGCCATCCGGGCCGACAGTAAAGGTGATGCCGCTTCTGCCTACAGCGTTTTCGCCTTCCGTCTCATAGGTGAACGTATCCCGGTCATAGTGCTTCATTGGGAACGTCTTGTTTTTCGGACCCTGTACGATTGCTAATCCGCCGTCCTTTTCGACGATGGATATGTCGCCAAAGAAATCGTTCGTGTATCGCCCAACGTAGGCGCTATTTTTGAGCGGGGATGCCGACGATGCGAGTGGTTTCGAATAATCGAAGCCAAGCACCGTGCCAATCGCTGCCGGGTTTGAATACACCTGTTTAAAAAGCGCAAACCAATCTTGGGTGGGCTTGCCATACAGAGCGATATCCAAAAAGGTCGTCCCCAGTGCTTCGGCTATGCCGAGAGGATACGCATTAGTGAGAACAACGACGCCCAGTTGTTCGCCTGGCACCAGATTTACATAAGTCGCCGCGCCCAGGCCGAACGCGCCAGAGTGATTTAAGCGCAAGCGACCCTCTGGATCGTAGCTAACGTTCCATCCCAAGCCATAGAAAATCGGAAGCTGCGTGAATGGATTAAAGCCGGTGAGCATGTGCGGGTGATGCGTTTGGGCCAGCGCGTCCTTATCCACGACTTGTTTGCCATCAAATTTTCCATTCCCAAGTTGCAACCGCAGCCATTTCGCCAGGTCGTTAACCGAAGAACTCACCCCACCGGTCGGCGATTGCGCATCTGGATCGCGTTTGAATTTTTGCACCCATTTGCCATCTACCAGCACATGTCCCAATGCTTTGTTCCTGCGCGCCATGAAATCCGCATAGCGCGAACTCGTAGAACTCATCCCAAGCGGGTTGTACAATTTTTGCCTTGATGCTTCTTCCCATTCCAATCCGTACGCTTTCGCTGCCGCGATGGCGCCCTCGGTCATCCCAAAATTGGTGTACGCGTATTGCGAACGAAAGCTGCTCCGGGGATGTTGGTAGCGGAGGCGATGTAGAATTTCCGTGCGCGCGAAACCCAGATCTTCGAGTAAATCGCCCGCGTGCGCGGGCAAGCCGCTGCGATGCGCGTACATGTCGCGAATGGTGATTTGGCGCGTCACCCATGGATCGAACATCTCGAATGTGGGATCAAGAACGCTGAGTTTCGAGTCCCAGGTGATTTTTCCTTCACCGACCAGCTCGGCAACTACCGTCGAGCCAATCGGTTTCGACAGCGACGCGAGTTGAAACACCGTGTCCGCATCCACCGGCAGTTTTGCGCTCGTATCGCGAACGCCGAATCCTTTCGCGTACACCACCTTGTCTTGAAACACGATCGCGATCGCCAGCCCGGGCAGCGCATTTTCCTGAATTTGCTTTTGTGCAAGTTTTTCAAGGTCCCGAATGGCTCGATTCACCTGCTCGGAAGTAACAGGAGACTTTTCCTGTGCGGTTACGCAAAATGGCGCCAGAAGAATTAGCGCTGTCATCTGAGCCACAACAATCGCGCGATTGATTGGCGCACGGATCTTGCTTATGCGTCCCATTGAATCGCGGAACTTTGCCCAAGAAGGGCCAAACGCCAACCTCGGACACTAGGTGGCTGTAGAGTGCGCTGTCCTCAGCGCATCTGCTCCCGGCAACGAACGAAAATCCGCTGAGGATAGCGAACGCTACAGCCCGTTCGCTGTTACAGCCCGACAGGATGCCTTGCGTCAAACCCGTGCGGCGGCCGATAAATAGTTTGCCAGCGCGGCGCCCATTTGCCAGTGTAACGATCATAGGGCGTTGTGTCCAGTCGCAGCCCTGCAATGACGGCAAAAGTGTGACCCTCGCGCGCGTAGATGGTGATCCATTTGCCCGTACCGCGCTCGCCGTAGCTCCGAAACTCAGTTGAGCTCATCGGTGATGCAATCAGCCCCGCAGCACCGAGCACATAAGACACGGTCCCGGAGCAATCATAACCGCGATCATCAAATGACTTGTGACCGCCACCATAACGATACGGCTTCGAGCGAAGCTGATTGGCAGCCCAGATCGCTCGCTTCACTTGCAGTGGCGCATTCTTCGGCGCAGCCGCGCGGCCGAATCGAATACGCGCGGTCTTTCCTGACACAACAGGTCCGGAATCTGGAAAGCGATCGGCCAACGCCGACGGCACGATCAATGCCAAAACAACGCTGAGCAGGATTTGACGATTAACCGGACAGATAAACTCCTCCGGGGCCCTCTTGTATAAAGTGCAATCGCCGGATGAAAGAAAAAATTTCAGGAATTTTCCTTGGCGCCGAAATGTTGTGATAAACTTTTAGTATGACCCGCGGGTTTGCTTTGCCGGTCGCGTTTCTCGCCACCGTCATGCTGGCAGCGGCTGAGGATCAATCGCGGCGAAACAAATCCGAAGAACCCGATGCGTTCGACGTTGAGCCGCCGATTCTAAAGCAAAACCTCTCAAATTTTCTGCCAGCTGCGACGCCCGCACCGGATGCCGATGTCGCGCGTCTTGAGAAACGATTCGAGCACGCAAAACAAAATGCCGGAGGCGCCGAGCGCCTTTGCAAGATGGGGGTGCTTTCGAAAGTCGAAATGGAACAACGGTTGTTAAGAGTTGTTCAATGCGAATGCAATCTCGCAAACGCCCGGGTCACCGTTTGCAAAGGAGAAGTTGACGAGTTGGAGTCGCGCGTTGCCTCTGGTGAAAACGCGAAAGATGAACTTGCAAACGCGAGGGCAACGCTGGCGCAATTAACTGAAGCCGCCCAGACCGCCACGGCAAAGTGCCAGCGCGCCGAGGTCGACGCCGCGGAAGCGAACTTACGTCGTCAGCAAAAACTTCTAAAGCTCGGCGCCGCAAGCGCATCCGACGTCACCCGCGCCGAAGAAAAACTCGCTGACCTCAAGCTGCCGAAGAATTGAAACTATTGCAGAGCTTTTGTGTCAGACGCCTGCCATCAGTATCCGGCCGCCATTCCGTCTTTCCGCGATTCGCTGGCCCCGACATACACGCGTTGGCCGTCGTGCATCTCCACTTTGATGGCTTGGTAACCGCCGTAGCCGCCGACATCAAAACGTATGTCGTGACCTTTTTTGCGTAGTTCCCGCACGGTTTCGTACGGAATACCGCTCTCGACTTCAACGTATCCACCTGATCCAGTCATCTTTTCTCCAGTCGGTTCGTTGTCGCCCTCATGCTGCCAGCGCGAAGCATCACCGGCTTCCTGCACGTTCAAACCAAAATCGATCTGGTTTGTGAGCACCTGCACGTGACCTTGCGGTTGCATGCCGCCGCCCATGACACCGAATGCTTCCCATGGTTTGCCATCTTTCATCACGAAACCTGGAATAATGGTGTGAAAAGGACGTTTGCCCGGCGCGTAAACATTCGCGTGAGTCGGATCCATCGAAAAAAGTTCACCACGATCCTGAAACATGAAGCCGAGGCCGGGCACCACGATCCCGCTGCCCATGCCGCGATAATTGCTTTGAATCAGCGAGACCATGTTGCCCTCCTCATCGGCAGTGCACATGTAAATCGTGTCCCCTTGATCCAGCGCGGGATTGCCAGCAGCGACCGTTTTGTTGGCGTGACCGGGATCGATCAGCTTACGGCGCTCCGCCGCATAGCTTTTCGAGAGAAGACCAGCCAGGGGAATTTTTGCAAAGGCAGGATCTGCATAAAACTTTGCCCGATCAGCCCACGCGATTTTCTTCGCTTCGATCATGGTGTGCAGCGTCTCGGGTGAATTGCGTCCCATCGCGCGCAGATCGAATCCTTCGAGGATGTTCAACATCTGCAGTGCCGCGATGCCCTGACCGTTCGGTGGAAGTTCGAAAACATCGTAGCCGCGATAATTGGTCGAGACCGGCTCGACGCAGGTCGATGTATGCTTCTCGAAGTCGGCTTTTCGCAGAAAGCCGCCATTAGTCCGCATGAAATTGTCGATCTTGTCGGCGATTTCTCCTTTGTAAAAAACGTCGCGACCTTTTTCGCCGATCAGCCGCAAAGTTTTCGCGAGGGCTGGATTTTTGAAAATATCGCCTTTCGCAGGAGTGCGGCCCTTGCCGTCGAGCGTATAAGTTTCGAGAAACGCGCCGGGCAATCCTTTATACAGGCGCGGCCCAAACGCCCAGTAATATGCGATCAATTCGGTGACCGGAAAACCTTCTTCGGCATATCGGATCGCAGGCGCAAGGTCATCGCTCAGTTTCAATTTCCCAAATTTTTTGTGCAGCTCCGCCCATGCGTCCACTGTCCCCGGCACGCTGATCGGCAACATGCCGACCGGTGGAATCGTTTGGCGATGCAGTTTTGCCAGCTCGACCTTCATCTGATCGTAACTCAGACCGCCTGGCGAACGTCCGCTCCCATTGATTCCATAAAGTTTGTTCTCCTTCGCGCTGTAAACGATTGCGAAAAGATCGCCGCCGATTCCGTTGGAGACGGGCTCCATTAAGCCCAGTGTCGCGTTTGCCGCGATCGCCGCGTCCACTGCGCTGCCGCCGCGTTTTAAAATATCGATCCCCACCTGTGTCGCCGCCGGGACGCTTGTGCACACGATCCCATGTCGCGCCAGGACTTCCGATCGCGTGGCGAAATTCTTTCCGGTAATGCGATCGATCTGGGCGTCGAGCCGAGGACCAACAATAAACAGAGGCAGCAGCGCAAAATTTAGTGACTTAATCCAGCGCACCAGTCACATTAACGCCTTCGATTTAAAGAGTGCACTTGAATTTTAGTCCGCCGATTATATTTGATTGCTCACGTACGAATGAAGATTTCTTCCGATGACCAAAAAGCGATCGGCTTGATTCTACTCTACCTGGGGCTTCTTTTTTTCCTGATCGGCCTTGCTGCACGACTGAAGGAAAGTTTTCACTCGCGCGCCGAAATCTCGACCGCGGGCTTCACCGCCGCGGCGATTGTGGCAGCGCTCGGCGTCATCATCATTTTGTTTTCCTGGAGAAAGAAACAAGGCTGAGGCGCTCGGCTATCGAGAAAACTAACCTCTTCTTGTTTTCCTGTAGCCGGAGTCGCTGACCCCGCCCGCGGCTACAACATTGGTAGATCGCAGGCGACACGTCTGCCACCACAGCACACAGAGCGAATGCGTTCCCATTTCGAAGGCGCGACGGTTTCTCGGTCGAAAAAAGACGGCGGCGACCATTTAATGTCGCCGCCGTTCTCCCCTTACTCCCAAACTCGAGATTATTCCTGCATCGCGTCGTGGAGCTCTTTGTGGGCGTTCATCATATCTTGATGCGCCTTCTGAATGGCATCGAGCTTCTTCTGCTGATCAGGATTGAGCAGCGGCCGGATCTGCGACAGCGTACTGTCCATTATCGTTTTTGCTTTCTGCATCGCCTCCTGATGAATGGCGCGGATTTGCGGCTTCGCTGCATCCAGGATTGGCTGAACCTTGGTCTGTTGATCAGAAGTCAGGTTCAACTTGTCAGTTAGATGCTGCAGGCCGAATGCATGGCCGTGCCCGCTCCCTCCGGGGCCAGGTTGTGCCTCCACAATCACAAAACCGCCAAGGGCGATCGCCCCTGCGGTCACAACTGCTAATACATTTCGTTTCATACTTTGATATCTGTTTGTTTTGTTGTGCGCTCTTCGCGCTTTTCAAAGATGATGACCGGCTGGCAATCAGGGCGGTTACATTTTTTTTGTCCGGTGGCGTAGCGGAGCTTGTGTCAAGCGCCCGCTCAATTTAACAACGAGTGCTTGGCACAAGCACCTCTACACGCAAACTTGTAACCATAACACCTCATTGCCGGTCATTGGTAATGGTGTGGATGCGCTCTCGATTACATGGATGATTTTGACGCTAGCGCGCTGGTTCAGGCTGCGCTGCAGCATGACGATCAGGCAGCTCGCGCGTTGGTACGACGGCTTTATCCGATGGTGGCCAAAATCGTTCGGGCGCATCGTCCGCGCCGAACGGCCGAGGAGGACCTTTGCCAAATGATTTTCATCAAAGTTTTCCAGAGATTATCTCAATTTTCCGGGACGGTGCCGCTCGAGCACTGGGTCTCGCGCATCGCCGTGAACACTTGCCTGAACCAAATCGAGTCGGAGAAAGTGCGACCTGAACTTCGCCACGCCGATTTGAGCGTGGAGGAACAAGCGGTGATCGAGAACCTTGCGATCTCCGCCGAGGAGCTTGCCCCGGACCAGCGGTTCGCTTCACGAGACCTGGTAGAGCATCTCTTGGCCGCGCTGAAACCTATCGAGCGGCTGGCGATCGATTTGCTATATTTGCAGGGACGTTCAGTCGAGGAGATCCGGAAAATCACTGGCTGGAGCGCAGCGCTGATTAAGGTGCGCGCGTTCCGAGCCCGACAGAAAATGAAACAACAGCTCGCGAAAATTTCCGCGAAAGAAAAACAATGAAGGACGAAAAAATCGATCGGTTGCTACGATCTGCCGCGCAGGTACGCGAACAACAGCAGCCTGCAATGCCGTTCGGGTTTGACACGCGCTTGGTCGCGCTCTGGCGCGCGGCTGCGCCACAGGCGAATGGCGTAACCTCGCTTATTCGCCGCGTCGCATTATTATCCGTAGCTGTGATCGTCATATCGACAATCGCGGCCGTTCGTGAAGCGAGTCAAAGCCGTGAAATCGGTGAATCTTTTACGAACGAATTCGCCATCGCGGATTCGGCAATTCAGGATGAGTTTCTGAAATGAACCGCACGTTGCAATGGAAACTCATTGTAGGATTCATTCTCGTGTTCATCGCCGGGGGAATCAGTGGCGCGTTCCTGGGAGGATTGTATGCCCGGCATCATTTCTTTGCGTTTCACCGTCCTGAACTGATCGGCGGGCGAATGAAGGAAAGATTGCGCGGCGAGCTCAACCTGACGCCAGAACAAGTCGCCAAAATTTCGCCGATCGTCGACAAAACAGCGGCCCAACTCAGAGGTATTCGGAGAGACACGGCCCGGCGCGTTCATGAGACGATTGCTGAGGCGCACCGGCAGATGGCCGTCAATCTCACAGACGAACAGCGCCAAAAATTGCAGCAAATCGAAGAGCGCCATCGCCGATGGCGCCACCACCGTCGTTTGCACGAATCTCCGCCGGAGCTGTCACCGACTCCGTAGATAGAATGGTGCTGTAGCGTGCGCTGTCCGCAGCGCACTCATTTCGAATACGCTCTCGAGCCAAATCTCCGCTGAGGACAGCGGACACAACTGCGATTGCCCCGAAAACGCCGTCAGAAGCGCAGTCCCTCTGCAAAAAAGATTCGTTCGCGCTCGATGTTTGCGCCACGGCTGAGGAAAAGATCGCGCAGCTCGGGCGTGTAGTAATCGCCGTTGTAGAGCGGATTCAGCCCAAAAAAAACTTTGCCGCCCGGGGCGAGGTGATGCTGCAAATCGTGTAGAAAAAAATCCCATTCCCGCGTTCCCCAGCGTTCTTTCGACGGATGATAAAGATTAAAGTTCACGGAAAACGCGGTGATCCAATCGAACTTTTGACCGAGATCGGGGAGAGGCTCGAATGCGCTGATCCTGCAAACCACGCGCGGAACTCCGAACAACTCCAGCAGTTCGCCAAACAACGGGACGCGTTCGACGTCGAGTCCGAGGACGGAATGGCCGAGGTTCTTGAGGATGAACAAGAAAAACCCGCCTCCGCACCCGAGATCGAGCACGCGTTTGGGCGGGGAGCGATGCAGTTTCAAATCTTGCACCCGTTCCCGATTCAATCGCAACCACGGCTCGATGTTTCCGTATTTGGCGTATCCCGCAGTGGAATCTGCATATCGCTGCTGGATTTCCCGCGCGCGTTCCCGATCGATCTGCGCCAACATCGGATCAAGCGGCACGCGAAAAATGGACCGTTGCGCTCGACGCCAGCCGCGCCGGTACATCAAGGGTTCGGTAAACTTGAGGATCTTACGGGAAAGTTTCATTTCAAAAATCGATGAACTGTAGGGCAACCGCTCCGGTTGCCAACCGCAGCCGTAGCCGCCTAGCTGTGTCGAGGCGCACGCAATAAGAACGGCGACGCAGCGCCGTGGCTACATCGTCTCCATGATTTCGCGCAGAAGTCCCGGCCCGCGATAAACAAGTCCGGTATAAAGCTGAACGAGTTGCGCGCCGGCCTGAAATTTCTCCCGCGCGCATTCTGCATCGCAAATTCCACCGGAAGCGATCACCGGAATTGCAGACTTTGCAACAATATCGCGCACGAGCACGGTGGCTTTTTCACGCAGCGGCGCTCCGCTCAAGCCGCCTTCCTCGTCGAGCTCCGGCGGAACTGACGAATGGTCGAGTGTCGTGTTGGTCGCGATGATGCCTGCCACTCCGTTTTCAGCGCACACGTTGAGAATCGCTTCCAACTGGATCGGCGAGAGATCAGGCGAAATCTTGATGAGCACCGGTTTCGTCGCTTTGCCGGGCGCATTGCCAATCGCGTGCAGCAAGTGTGACAGTGCCGCCGGCTCCTGCAAGTCGCGCAACCCGGGCGTGTTAGGGGAGCTGACATTCAGCGTGACGTAATCGGCAAAATCGCGAAGCAATCGAAACGAGTAGAGGTAATCGTCGGCGGCCTTTTCGAGTGGCGTTGCCCGGGATTTTCCGATGTTGATGCCGACTGGAACGGCTGGCCATCGCCCGCTTTCGCGTAGTTTGCGCAGGCGTTCCGCTATCGTGTCCGCTCCGTCGTTATTAAAACCGAGACGATTGATCAGCGCCTGTTGCTTGGGCAATCGAAAGATGCGCGGCTCGGGATTTCCCGGCTGCGCTTTCGCAGTCACGGTTCCGATCTCGACGAAGCCGAACCCGAGCGCTGCCCATGCCGGAAGAGCAACCCCGTTTTTATCTAATCCAGCCGCAAGTCCGATTGGATTTGGAAAGTTGAGCCCGAAGAGCGTTTTTGATTTTGACCGCGGCCGAAAAGATCTGAGAGCGCGCAGCGCGAGATCAAAATGTGAAGCGCCGCAGAGCAACTCGATGGTAAGACGATGCGCGGTCTCCGGATCCAGTGAAAAGAGAAGCGGCCTGACGAGCCGCTCATATCCGTTTTTCATGTGAGCCGCCGCTTCAACCGTTTAACGTTTTAACGTGCGGTTCTCATTTGCCGATACAAAATTGGCTGAACACGGAGTCGAGAATCTGTTCCACGTCGACTACGCCAATTACTTCCCCGACTGCGCGCAATGCTTTATCGAGATCAACCGCAACGTACTCCGCCGACACTCCCTGGTCTAGCGCTGCCCGTGCCAGATCGCACGATTCCAGCCCGCGGCGCAGGCAATCGCGATGACGGGTATTGATGGCGACCGCGCTTTCCGGTCTCAGATTTTGTTGCCTGATGCGGGTCAGAATTGCCTTTTGTAGTTCCGGCAGGCCTTCTCCCGTTACACAGGAAATTCGCAACGCCGCGAAATTTTTCCAGTCGCGGTCCTCGGGCAAATCGCTTTTGTTCAAAACAACGATTTCGTTCGAGTTGCCGGTCTGGCCGTTAAAATGCGCTGGCTTGGGCGCGCTGCGGTCTGCGATGTGAAGACGCAAGTCTGCCAGTCGCAGCGATTTTTCCGTGCGGGCAATTCCTTCGGTTTCCAGTTCACTTTCCGAAGCGCGAAGGCCGGCAGTATCGAGCAACCGGATCGGCACACCATCGAGATTGACGGTTTCTTCGATCGTGTCGCGCGTGGTGCCATGGGTATCGCTTACGATCACCCTGTCGTAACCCAGCAGGCGATTGAGCAAACTCGACTTACCTGCATTAGTGGCTCCGTAAATCACTACGCGCACGCCTTCGCGCAGAACGCGACCCTGATCCGCAGTGGCGAGCAACGCGGCAATCTCGTCGCGAACAGAATCGACCCGAGCGCACAATGTTTCGCCTTCATCGGGAGCAATGCCTTCCTCCGGGAAATCAATTGACGCGTTGATATGTGCCAGCAGCGCGATCAATTCATCGCGGATTTTCCTGATTTGATCGCCGAGCCTGCCTTCGAGTTGTTCAGTGGCGGAACGGAGCGCCAGATCGGTCCGTGCGCGAATCAAATCGATCACGGCCTCAGCTTGCGTGAGGTCCATTTTGCCGTTCAGAAACGCGCGTTCAGTGAACTCGCCGGGCCGCGCCGCTCTTGCGCCTGCGCGCAGGCAGGCTTCCAGAACTTTCGCGCAAACCAGCGCGCCACCGTGACAACTGACCTCGACCAAATCTTCGCCCGTATAACTGGCCGGTGCCCGATGGATTGAAAGCAATACTTGATCAATCAATTGATCTTCTGCGCCAAAAATTTCGCCAAAATGTTGAACGTGTGATGCAAATCGCGACGGCTTTTCTCTGCCGCGAAAAATTTTGTCTGCGATTTGGATCGCATTCGCACCGGAAACGCGAACGAGTGCGATGGCGCCTTCACCCGGCGGCGTCGAGATTGCGGCGATAGTGTCGGAAACGATCATAACTCTCGAATCCCAAATTGTAGGGCAACCGCTTAGGTTGCCAAATCGCACTGAATGCGCCCAGGCCTTATCCTCACGCCGACACCTCCAGCATAAACGGCGGGCTATTACGCACCCATCACGTGTTTCAGTGCCGCGATTAGTTCCCTGTTCTGCTCCATCGTACCTACCGAAATGCGAACCCATTCGGGTAAGCCATATCCTTTGAGCGGGCGCACGATTATCTTTTGTCGCAGCAGTTTCTCAAACACCGCGCAAGCATAACCGACGTTTGCCATCACAAAGTTCGCGACGCCTGGCACGAACGGAATCTTCAGTTCGGCAAGTTGGTCCTGCAAATAGGCGCGACCTTCGTCGATTACGCGTTTTGTCTCGCGCAAATGGGCGTCATCCTCCAACGCCGCGAGCGCACCCGCCTGCGCGATGCTGTTCACATTGAACGGCTGCCTCGTCCTGTGAAGCACGTCGATCACGTCTTTCCGCGCAATGGCATAGCCGATGCGCAAACCGGCGAGGCCATAAATTTTTGAAAAGGTTCGCAGCACAATGACGTTTCGTCCTTCGCGAATAAACCGAAGCGTATCGGGCGGATCATCGAGAAATTCGAAGTAAGCTTCATCGAAAACGACGATGACCTTTTCCGGAACGCGCGATATGAAGCTGTCGATCTTCCCCTGCGCAATCAACGTGCCGGTAGGATTGTTGGGATTCGGAATGAAAATGAGCCGCGTTCTCGAAGTAATGGACGCCAGCATCGCGTCCAAGTCCTGTCGATAATCGGGACTCGGCACCTCGATCATTCGTGCGCCGAATGAGGTGGCAATCAATTTGTAAACCACAAATGCGTACTGCGAAGCGATCACCTCATCCTGTCGTTCCGCGTCGAGAAACGCATGCCCGAGAAATTCGAGCGCCTCATTTGAGCCGTTGCCGAGAATTATGTTCTCCGGACCGAGACCGAGTTTGGCTGCGATCGCGTTGCCCAAGCAAAACCCACTTCCATCGGGATATAAGTGGGCGTTTTCCAATGCTGCGTGCATGGCTTCAATCGCCTTTGGAGAGGGGCCCAGCGGATTCTCATTCGACGCGAGCTTGATGATTGCGCCCGGCTCGATGCCGAGTTCGCGCGCTGTTTCCTCGATCGGTTTTCCCGGTTCGTAAACCGCAATGTCTCGCAGCTGCGGATTTGCCAACTCCCAAATGGAAGTCATGCGCGAGAGATTAGATGGAAGTGGAGAAGTTTCCAATGGGCTGCTTTTCTTATTCTTGCTCTTACTTCTGCTCCTGCTCATGCTCTTCCCCAAAGCCCGTGCGGAAGCGAGCAGGAGCGGGAGGTGTCACGTGAAAAAAATTGAAGCTCTGTCAGTGTCAGGCGCTGGTCGTCTCACAATGGTCTTCGCGGCAATTCTGATGCCGCTGTTGCTGACAGGTTGCGGGAAGAAAGAGCAGGACGGCGAAAAGAAAACTGCTCAAAAGAGCGAGGACGATTTTTTAGACAAGGATGCAAAGCCCGATGAACGCAAATACCTCGTCGCGACAAGACCGTTCTTCATTGCGCTCGGCAGCCGAAAATACGCGGAGGCTTACGCGCTACTCTCGAGCCACGCCAAGGCACGAATGTCCCTCAACCAGTTTACGCCGGCTCAGTAAGAGGCCGATTTCCAGCGAAACGAATCGTATCCGTTCGTCAACGTCACGGCGGCACAATTCTCCGAGTTGATGAGATACGTCGAAACGACGCATGGCACACCGCGCGCCCCCAAGATGCTGCACGTGTTTTCGACCGATCCCGACGTTTTGAATCGGCGCCGCAAGGAACAATTCGGCGCGGTGGACTCGATGTTCGCGATCGGTGCGATGCCCGACTGGATTCCCGCTGACATCCGGCGCGCGAGTTTGCGGGGGCAAATCCACACGGAACTGTCACCGCAGGAACTTGAGAAGGTAGCCAACGAGCAGGGCATCAGCGTGGAAGAGTTGAAGAAAGACCGGGACTTTGATCCCTACTTCAATCTCAAAGTCGTTCTCGTCGAAGAAGATGGCCAACTCAAGGTCGGCTACTTCGAGTTCCTGCCGCCGTCCATGATGGACTGACGCTGTGGCTGTCCCCGTTGAACCAGAATCGACAAAACTCCGATTCCTGGGAACGACATTGCAGCGGCCGCTACGAGTCCTACAATGGAGCTCATGCCCGGCGACGAACTGATTTACCTCGATAACAACGCCACCACGCCGCTCGATCCCGCGGTGGTAGAGGAAATGCTGCCGTTTCTAACGAAGTATTACGGCAATCCTTCGAGTGGGTACGGCTTTGCAGCTGACACCAGAAAAGCCGTTGATCTAGCGCGGGAGCGCTTGGCAGCGCTGCTCGGGTGCGAGCCGTCGGAAATTATTCTTACCAGCGGCGGAACGGAATCCAATAATGCGGTAATTCATTCGTCGCTGCGATTCGAGCCGCGCGGGAAACATCTCGTCATAAGTGCCGTGGAACACAGCGCTGTTCTTCGCCCCTGTCAGGACCTCGAAAAACGCAGCTGCGCCGTGACATTTCTGGGCGTGGATCAACATGGCAACCTCGATGTTGCTGAATTAGAGGCTGCGATTCGCCCGCACACCGCGCTCGTTTCGATCATGTGGGCGAACAACGAAACCGGCGTGCTGTTTCCAGTCGAGGAAGTCGCTGAAATTTGTCGCCAGAAAGGTGTGCTCTTTCACACCGACGCAGTCCAAGCCGTCGGAAAAATCACAATTCACCTGCGCGATACGGCTATCAATTTTCTTTCCCTGTCCGCGCACAAATTTCATGGGCCAAAAGGCGTGGGCGCGCTTTGTGTCCGCCGCGGAACACGTTTCCACCCGTCGATCGCCGGAGGCGGTCAGCAAAACGGGCGACGAGGTGGAACGGAAAACGTCGCGGCAATTGTCGGCCTTGGAAAAGCGGCCGAACGCGCAGCCAAATATATCGCAGACGGGAACTGCAGCGTCCGCTCCATGCGCAATCGATTTGAAAGAGAAGTGCGTGAAAGGGTGAGTGGCGTATCTGTGAATGGCGCAGGTGCGCCGCGGATTCCAAACACGTCGAGTTTATCTTTTGAAGGAATTGAATCGTCGGCGGCGCTCCTGCTGCTGGATCGACATCGTATCTGTTGCTCGGCTGGGTCTGCCTGTCGAACCGGCTCGCAGGAAGCATCGCATGTGTTGCGCGCAATGAATCCGAATGGCGATGGCGCCAGGCGCAGCCTCCGTTTTTCTTTTGGCCGATTTAATTCTGAAGCCGAAATCGATCGCGCCATTGAAATCGTTCCGAAAGTAATCCGGAAACTGCGTGAAACCGCAGTGCCGAGAGCGCTCGCCGCGGCGACTTAGTATCGACGAGTTGTAGCGGTGCTTGTGCCGAGCACCGAACCGCTGAACAGGCGTTTGGCACAAACGCCTCTACAGTAAATGGCGCTGCGCGAACGCCGCCAAGCCCGCTACGGCTCGCGCCACTCAGTCGACAACGTCTTTGGAGCGCAATATTGTGAAAAATCGCTTTTTCGTGATGGAGACGCCACGTGATCCCACCGCTTCGCGTTACGACCACGTGGGGAAAGGTCTGCGCCGGGGCGATCTCAATCCCGATCCAGTCAAACAATTTGGAAACTGGTTCACCGCCGCAATCGAGGCCGGTATTCGCGATGTCAATGCAATGAGTCTGGCCACCGCCGGGGCCGACGGCAGACCATCGGTACGCATTGTTCTCTTGAAAGGCTTCGACCAAGATGGATTCGTCTTTTTTACCAACTACGAGAGCGAAAAAGGAA
>WNFS01000642.1_pt1 | contig 25296 bp, 18 predicted proteins | sample 5400141 | NCBI WGS metagenome assembly WNFS01 (sample SAMN13153358, study PRJNA577476) | soil metagenome | isolation source: 60 cm saprolite under Madrone tree | place: USA:California | collected 2016-06-14
GAACCCGAACACGGCGCCTGCGAGGACGCCCACCGCAGCCATCACAGCGCCTTCTGCGATGACACCTCTCAGGAGATCCCGCGGCTGCGATCCAAGCGCGAGCCGGATGCCGAACTCGCGAGTCCGCGCGCTGACAGAAAACGCCAGCACACCTGCGACGCCAACGACCGCGATCACCAATGCGACAGCGCCGAACACGCCAAACACCAGCGAGTTCAAACGGTCGGGCGTGAGGACTTCGGCGCGGATGTCTTCGAGAGTGGCGGCGTGCTCGACGGGCTGATCGGCGGACATGTCGCGAATCATGCGCGTGACCGGCGTGACGAGCGAATAAGGATCTGCATCGGTATGGATGAAAAGGCGACCGCCAAACATTGGCCCTTCTTCAAACGAGCTATAGATGGTAAGGATGGGCTCGCGAACGACGTGTTCGTCGTCAATATCGGCGGTGACGCCGATGATGCGGTGCGGTGCGGCGCTAATCCCCGGGACGAATTTCAGCACGGGATCAGTCCAATAGACATGCCGATTAATAGCATCCTGATGAGGAAACATGCGCTGTGCGAGCGTCTCACTGATGATGACGACGGGATCTTTATCTTTACTTTGGCCGTCGAGGTCGTTGAAATCACGACCGGTGAGGATGGGAACGCCGAGGGCGGCGAAGAATCCGGGAGAGATGACACGCCACTGCGCGCGAGGATCCTCTTCGCCCCCGGCATGAACATGACCGTCGGCGGAGAATTGCAGGCCGACGCCGGCGGCGGCATCGCGCCAGGGAACAATCAGGCCGAAAGCGGTCTTTTTCACGCCGGGTAGCGCATCCACGCGGCGGATCGATTCCTTGTAGAAATCGAGCACTTGCTGAGGTGTTTTTCCGTAGGACATAGCGGGGACGTTGATGGCAAGGACGTGGCGGGTATCGACACCTGTCTGCGCCGTTTGCAGTGCGATCAGCGTAGTGATCAACATACTGGCACCGGCCAGCAGCACGAAGGATGCCGCGATTTGTGTCACCGCGAAGATCCGCTGGCGGCGGCTCGTGCTGCCGGTAATCCGTACGCTGCCGCTCGATAGGCTAAGGCCACTGGACGTATCGGCCGACGGCAGGCGCGGGACGAACGCCAGAATCACCGCCGCCACGACGGCCAGCGCGGCTCCCAGCCAGAGCAGGCTGGAATCGACTGTCAAATCGAGCGCGCGGACGGAAAAACGCGAGGCGTAGCGGGCCAGGATAGCCACCATCGGGTACGCGCTGATTACACCGAGCGCAGCGCCGGCGCTGCAAAGCAGAAGGCTTTCGGCCAGCAGCATGCGGCGTAGCGCGCCTGTGCTGGCGCCGAGCGCCGCACGGATGGCCAGCTCGCCTTCGCGGCGAACCGTCCGTGTGAGAATCAGGTTGGCGACGTTGGAACACGCGATGACGAAGACCAGTACTGAGGCTGCGAGCAGCACCAGCAACACGGTCCGGGCGCCCGAGGTAATCTGGTCGTGAAACAGCTTCGCCCCGATCTGAAAGTGCGCTTTGGGCGAATATGCTTCGGGATGTTCCTTGATCATGGCCCCGTAGACGGAGCGCAACTCGGCGCGAGCTTGATCGAGGGTGGCACCGGGAGCGAGACGGCCAAAGAGTTCAGTCATGCGATGGATACGGCCGGTGACCATGGTGGCGGAGAGATGGTGCGGGCTGGTGACGACATTGGCGATGATTTCGGTGTCTTGGGGATATGCGACGCAGGGTTCGAGGACACCGATGACGGTGGCAGACCGATTGCCAAGGACACCGCTATCAAGGCGAATGGCTTTGCCGATGACCGAAGGATCTTTCTTAAAAGTGGTCGTCCAGAAACGATACGTGAGAACGACGACGCCGGCCGCGCTGGGGCCGTCGTCTTGAGGTCCGATGAGACGACCGAGGACAGGGTGAAGGCCCATAACATCGAAGTAGTTGCCGCCAACGACGCCAGCTTGAACTTCGCGAGGCTGACCCAGGTCGATCATGGTGAAACCGACGGTCGAGAAATCGCCGAATGCGCTCAGGGTTTTAACTCCGGCGCGCAAATCCTGGATTTCGGGCACGGAGAAGTTTGTGTTGTCGTCGCCGACTCCAGGGGCGCTCTGACGGACATAGATCAGCCGGTCCTCGTCGCGGTTAACGAGAGGTTTGAGGAGCACGCCGCGTACCAGCGTGAAGATGGCGGAGTTGGCGCCGATGCCAAGCGCCAGCGTCAGCACCACCGTGAGCGCAATCCCTTTGGTTCGAGCCAGCGAGCGGAATGCAACTTTCAGATCGTTAACGAATGACATAATTTTGCTCTTCCTTTCCGAAAGTCAGTCTCCCAGCGATAGAGTCATTCCCTAGTTTCACACCGGTTTTGCGTCATTCTACTTAAACGAACTTGCCTTCATGGCCGCCCTCATCGCGAGGTCTCCTTTCGCCGCCGCTGCTCGCTCTCCTTCATGATTTCGTTCAAATCCGCAACCGGCCGTATCTCAACCGGTCCCAGTCCATGCTTAAAGCCTGGTAGCTGTGAGACAAGTTGAACCGCATGATTGAGATCTCGCGCCTCAAGGATTTGAATGCCGCCAAGTTGTTCCTTGGTTTCCGCATAGGGGCCATCCGTCGTCGTGACTTTGCCGTTTTTCCAGTACAGGGTCAGCGCGGTCTCCGGAGGCTGAAGAGCTACTTCGGCGACAAGATGTCCGTTGGCGCGCAGATGGTCGTTGTACTCAAAGCATTCGTCGAACGTTGCGTGTCGCTCGCCCTCGGTCATCCCTTCGAATTTTCCTGGCTCGAGGTATCCCAAGCAGATGTATTTCATCGATTCCTCCTGGGTTTCCTGTGACTCCTTGTTTTCTTTAACTCAGAGCCGCAGCTGATCGTCTGTTATCAGATAGTCGTTCGGGAGACCGAAAATCGACAGCTACTCTTTTCTTTAGCCCGTCAGTTAAACGGGCGCACCTCGACCGGCGCCCGGCAGGCGACGGCAGCCTTGCGACCCCACGCCAGCGCCTCATCCAGGTTGGCGGCTTCCAGCACCCAAAAACCGCCGATGTGCTCCTTTGTCTCCAGGTACGGCCCGTCGGTGACGAGCACCTTGCCATCGGGCTGCGCCCGTAGCGATTTCGCGTTGCTGGCCGCGGAGAGGCCGCCAACGAAAATCCTCACACCGGCAGCCACCATCTCTTCGTTGAGCACGTCGATATCGTGTTCCATCGCTTCGGTCGCGGCGGACGGGTCGAAATTGTCGGGGAGGTGAATAGCAACTAAATACTGCGCCATGATTTCTCCATTCTCCTGTAGCGGTCTTCGGGCGGGCTGGTTGCCCTGCCTTCAGCATATAGTTGAACGGCCGTCCCGGAATTCGACAAATCGTCCTGGAGATTTTGCTTCTCCGCGATGCCTGCAAGATCAAAAGCCCGGGCCACCCGGCCGAATGTTCACAGACCTTTGGTTGGGACCGCGCCTGCACGCTCGTAATTCACGATAATGACGCCTTTGGAGGTGACTGTGCTTTCCGTCACCTTGAAAGCCGCCGGGATCGTGCCATCGGCAAACAATCGTTTTCCACCGCCCAACGTTATCGGAAATATCTTCAGCCAGAACGCATCGACCAAATCATGCTTGAGGAGCGTCTGGATGAGATTTCCGCTGCCATAAACGTGCAAATCCCGCCCTTCCTGTTGCTTAATTTTGGTGATTTTTTCCGCAATATCTCCATTTAGAAACACGGACGGCTGCCACTCGTGAGAAGTCATGGTATTCGAGGCGACGTACTTCGTCGCTGTGTTCACGGCTGGCCAAATGTCGTTGTGTTGCGGCCAAAATGATGCGAAATTGTCAAAGGTTTTTCGCCCTATCAACAAGTCAAACGGCATGTTCATCTGCTTTCTTACGGCCGTTGAACTAACCGCGTCGGAATGTGGACTTATCCACCCGCCATACGCGAAGCCGCCACTGGCATCTTCCTCTGGCCCGCCTGGGGCTTGTATGACACCATCAAGAGAGACAAATTCAAGCACATTCACTTTTCTCATGACTGCGCTCCTTCGAGTCCTATCTGATTTTGCTTAATTTTCGGATTACGAGATCCCGTTCCATCTGACCAACGTTGCACGGCAATCGCGAACGTAGTCAGTTGCTCTCGGGTGTCGTTCAAGTCCGCCGCTCAGTTGCTAGTCGGTTGCCGGATTGAAAAAGATCTCTCGCACCTCGACCTGCCCCCGAGTTGCGGCGACGCCTTTGCGCGCCCATGCCACCGCCTCGTCCATGTCAGCGCATTCCAATATCCAAAAACCGCCGATGTGTTCCTTGGTCTCAAGGTACGGCCCGTCGGTGATGAGGACTCCGCCATCGGTCTGCGCTCGCAGCGACTTCGCGGACCCAAGGCCGCAAGCGAATTTCCTGACACCGGCAGCAATCATCTCTTTGTTGAGCGCGTGGATCTCGCGGCCCGTCGCTTCGTCCGCTTGGGACGGGTCGAAGTCGTCGGGGAGGTAACCAGCAATCAAATATTGCGGCATGATTTCTCCTTTTTCTGTAACGAATGATCTTCTGGCCGGGCGTTTGCCCCGCCTTCACAACATAGTCGAACGGCCGGGCCCGAATTCGACAAGTCGTCCAAGAAAATTTTTCTTTTCTTATTTCAGCTGCCGAATCCGCTCTTGCAGGAATTGCCGCTCTGGTTCCTGTTGGGTCAGCGCCAGAGCTTTCTCATAAGAGGACCGAGCCTCAGCTGTCCTGCCGAGCCTGCGGTACATATCCGCGCGGGCGGAATGCGCCAGGTAATAATTTGCCAATTCGCCATGCTCCAGCACCGCGTCGATATGCGCCAGACCGGCCTCTGGACCATCGCGCATGGCAATTGCCACGGCACGATTGAGTTGTACAACCGGCGAAGGCTGAATTCGTAGCAATTGGTTGTAAAGCGCAACAATCTGCCGCCAGTCGGTCACAGCAACCGATTCCGCTTCCGCATGAACGGCCGCAATCGCAGCCTGCAGTGTGTAAGAGCCGAAGCGGCGCGACTTCAGGGCTTTCTCCAGCAACGCCACTCCCTCCGCGATCTGCTCCCGGTTCCAGAGCGAGCGATCCTGGTTCTCCAGCAAAATCAGCTCTCCGGTCGACGATGTTCTCGCGGCGTGACGGGATTCGTGTAGCAACATCAGGGAAAGCAGCCCAAGGACTTCCGGCTCTGGCCGGAGTTCGGTCAGCAAGCGGCCCAGTCGAATCGCCTCGCCGGTTAGCTCGGCCCGCGTTACCTCCGTTCCCGCCGCGGCCGAATAACCCTCATTAAAGACGAGGTAGACGACCTGAAGCACCGCGCCCAGTCGCGCTGGCAATTCCTGCGGCGTCGGCACCTCGTACGGAATCGGTGTCTCTCGAATCTTTGCCTTTGCGCGCACAATGCGCTGCGCCAGCGTACTCGGAGTGGTGAGGAAGGCTTTTGCGATCTCCTCGGTTGTCAGCCCGCACACCTCACGCAAGGTGAGCGCAACGTGCGCTTCCGGCGCTAGAGATGGATGACAGCAGGTAAAAATCAGGCGCAGCCGATCATCCTCAAGGCTGTCCTCTGCATTGGAGCTTTCCGCCGAACTCCATTGCGCTTCGAGATATCGGACGAGCTCGTCTTGAGCCGCATCAAATCTTGCCCGTCGACGCAGAGTATCAATGGCTTTGAATCGGGCGGTCGAAATGAGCCAGGGCCGCGGTTTATCCGGTACGCCGGCCTGGGGCCACATGTCCAAAGCGGCGGCAAAGGCCTCGTGCATCGCCTCCTCGGCGAGATCAAAATCACCGAGCAAGCGGATCAGAGTTGCCAGGATTCGTCCCGAATCCACGCGATAAAGGGAGTCGAGCAATTCGCGAATCTGCTCGGTGGAACGCTCGGACATGACGACGACCTTAGCAAACCAGCTACGCCGGATCAATTTGGCAAACGGCGGATCGATGCAAGGTGCCCAGGTCGTGACTCTGAAATCTGGACAACAGAACGCTTCCTCGGTTGGTTCAAAATCGCCAATACACTCATCCGTCACTGGCCACTCCCTCCACTTCGGCCTAAGCGCGCCTCCTACGGCGTCGCAGTCCTCCGTTCCGGGGTGGCCAAGGAAACGCACGACATGCTTTAATGGCTAAAACGCTGGCGAGCAAACTTCAGCCCGAAGCTATTCCACTTAACATATAGATATACGATTTGTTTCTCCATTTCTGCCTCATTTCCTTCGGGCACCCGAGGGCGGAGTGGATGCTGCTCCTAAGGCGAGCGGCTGCATTCTGGGAGACGATGCGAATAGACACAGGATGGACTCCATAATCTCTTCCTGCTGATGATCTCGGTCGGTTGAGATGCGGTGAATTATCTCCTACTTTGGGTATATAGTGAAGTACACTTTAGTAGAATATAACGTTGTAGTTAGCTGTCATTGGGTTGTGCGCAGCACGACAAGAACGATCATAGATTCAACGTGTTGCGTTTCTGGTGGAAGAAACACGGCATCTCGGGGTCGGCAGTTGGTCCACATGTATCTTTGTAAAGTACTGGGAGCTTGGCTCTCGTTAATAAGGTGGCGGCGCGGGCTGTAGCGAAAGCGAAGAGTTTCACATGTCGGCTGAACCTGTCGGGGTATGTTCAGCGCGACCGAGAGCTCGCTTTGTCGCTTGGAGCTCGCTGAGACGTAGCTCTAATTCCGATGCGTAGATTGCGGCACGCTCATGAATCCTTGCGTTTTGAATTGCGACGGCGGCAGGGACGGCGAGCGACTTGGCTAGGCGAATGTGTTCAACCGTTAAAACGTGCGGTGTATTCGACCCAAGCGAAAGGATGCCAAGCACGTGACCTGCCGCCACTAAAGGCACACCTAGCCAGGATTGAAATTGGTCGAGTGGAGGAGTTCTACGCCATTCAGTTTCCCTAGCCACATCTGACAAATGCACCGTCCTCTTTTCGAAAAGGACGGCCTGGAGAAATGCGTTTTCTGAAGTATTCAACGTTAGTCCAATCCGCTTTGGGATGGTGCGAGGGGCTTCACGGGCAACCATCAACTCGTATCCATCTTCCACGAACAACACCGTCGCCCTGTCGAATGGAACCAATTCGGAAATGCATTGAAGAAGTGTGTCGAGCACCGAATCCATTGCCAAGTTCTGGCTAAGAGCCAGAGTGGACTTGCGAAGCGCTTCGGCTTCCGCTCGGGCAGCTTCGACGGTATCGAGTTGCTCGATAATCTTCATCTCGGCTTGTTTGCGCGAGGTGATGTCCTGCGCGGTGCCGACAAGCCAGCGTGGTTCGTCATCTGACGGTACTTGGAAGCCCTTGGCCCAGGCCCAACGCACTTCTCCGTCCGCACGAATGAAACGAAACTCTTCATCGAGTGTCCCAAAGTGTGCAAGGTCTCGCAGCCGGGAGAGGACACGAACTCTGTCTTCGGGATGGATTAGTTCGCGATACGAGGATGGACTCTGGAGAAGACTCTCCACCGTATGTCCGGTCAGTTGAGCATATGCATTGTTGACGTACGTCACTTCCAGCTTGTCTGCATCCATCATCCCGAAGACCTCCTGAATGTTGTCAGCCATGTGCTGAAATCGTTCTTCGCTCTTTCGGAGAGACAATTCAGCGTGTGTGCGTTCCGTCACATCGCAGAGGATAAGGATATGGCGGCCCGGGAAGTAGTTCGCGGCGGCGGTAAAGTCCACGAATAAGGTTGTGCCATCACCTGCGATGAGTTGTGCGCGACCTCGTTGGCTTTTGTTCTTGAGGAAGGTGCTCCACCTCCGGGTAAATCCGTCACGATCTGCAAAAAAACGACTAATGTTTTGGCCGATCAATTTGTTGGCGGAAAATCGCAGGATCGACGCCGACCTCGGATTCGCATCTAAACAATCGCCTTCGTCATTCACGATCAGAATTCCGTCGAGTACATTCTCGAAGATGGACGAGAATTCACAATCGGTGTCACGGAAAGCTTGGTCGGCTTCCCGTTGTTTATTTCGGAGATGCCACAGTGAATAGAAATTTAGGAAAACTGCCACGCTCAAGGCGGCAAAGAGAGCAGGAACCAAACTAGCTGCAAGAATAGCCCGGTAGTTGTAAGTAAAAAGAGACACGCAAAGAAGCCCAATGGAAGCGGCCAGCAAGGTGATGGAAGACCAGCGAAGCCACGGGGGGGGAGAATGGTGGAGCATCGTCGAGGGCTGCGAAGGCCAAGATGGACTCATGTGAATTTACCGAATCTAGAATTGCTCAACACCGGGAAGCTATCACCAGGGGAGATATGACTTCACCCACGATTTCCTGATGTCTGTAATTAAAGACAAGAATTAACAGAAGGTGGACCCGGCGGGTGGGACCGCAATACAAGATGCAAATGTGCAGCCTTTTGCGGATAGGTTGTACTACTTGTAGATGCCGCGGTCGAGCCCCTCAATCAGGTCCCCCGCCTTGACCCGAAACGTCTCGCATATTCGCAGAAGAGTCCTTATCGTAATTGGCCTACCAGCTTCGATCTGCTGCCAGTGGCGTGCAGAAAATCCGTAGCCAATCATGTCTTCCTGCGTGTAACCGTGGGTCTTGCGTAGTTGTTTTATCCGAATTCCCAAAGCACGGAAGAATTGTCGTTCATTAATCACCCAATCTATTTAGAGAACATAAGACGAGACCACCACGAGCAGATTAGCTGTGGCAACTTGAGGTGCTCATTTCACATTAATGATTGATCCTTGGGGCTCGTCAGAGATGAAGATAGGTGGTGGGAGGCGCCTGACGAGGGAACTTACGGAAATCTCAAATACAATGGAAATTCGCAACAAGGTCGTACAAGTTATTGGGCGTCCCTTCTCTAATTGCTGCCAATGACGAGCCGAAAAACCGCCAGCGATCATATCCTCCAGGGTCCAACCTCGTCGCTCTCTCAGACGTCGAACCCGTTGCCCCAGTGCCGCAAAAAATGAAGTTGCATCAATCACGCATACCGATTTAGTCCCACACGAGCAAAAACACCACGAGCAGAATAGCTGGACACTGAAATATACAAATGCTACCCTCACGCAAAGACTTCGGGTGAGAGTGTGGACAGCGAAGATGGATGTATCTGCGACAATTGGATTCCGCGCGAGGATTCTCTCGACAGCAATCGCCCAGGATAGCAGCCAGGCGCTACCGGCTCGACCGGTCGATGAGTTAGGGCCCGACGAGCAGCTGATGTGCGAGGTCAATCGCGGAGACAGAGAAGCCCTGTCCAGCCTGTTCCGTAGATATGCAGTGGTAGTCCGCAGCGTAGGGAAACGGATCCTTCGGGACACGGGCGAGGCCGATGATCTTGTTCAAGAGGTATTTCTTTACATCCACCGGAAAAGCTCGCTGTTCGATAGCTCAAAAGGGTCGGCCAGCTCTTGGATTGTTCAGGTCGCTTACACGCAAGCCTTATTGCGCCGGAGGCGACTGACGTCCCAGGGATTCTATATGTCCGGAATCACGGACAAACCGGACGAATGTGACCGGGCCCACAATAATGGAGCAGACTACGACCATACAGTCGAAGGGCTTTTCGGCAGGAATGGATGGAAGGATATCGTAGAGGATCTAACAGAGGATCAGAGAGAGACGCTCAGGCTCCACTTCTTTGAAGGCTACACGTTCACAGAGATTTCCGAGCAACTGGGCCAGTCCTACGCCAACGTCAGAAATCATCATTATCGTGGTCTCGAAAAGCTCCGCAGACACCTAGCCGAAGACGAATTGAACAGGCGATAGTCCGTGTGTTATGAAATGTAATCCGATGGGAAGTCGAGGCATTTGACCAATGGACTCGCATGAGGAGTTCCTCGAGCTTTGCGCCGCTGCGACCGCTGGCGAACTAAGCGCCAACGAACAAGTGCGACTCGATGCGCATCTGGCCGTGTGCTCGGAATGTCGCCGGGCGATGAGCGAGTTCGAGGCTGCAAGGCGCACCGCGGTGACGGCTCTCGCGCAAGAATTGGTACCAACGGGAGGAACCGCTGGCGACTCCTGGTCAGTTGATGCGGCAGAAGAATCGTTTTTCAAGCGTCTGCACCGAGAGCAGAAACAGACGCAGTCGGCCACGTCGGAAGAAAACCGCACAGAAGGACCGATGCCAGGGCGTCGTTTTGCTTATCGTCCGTCACAAATCCATTGGCGGGAAGTTTGGATGACGTTCGCCGCGGCGGTGTTTCTGGCACTGGCGCTCGGCATCAGCTTATATAGAACGGGCGTGAAGCGGGGCGAGGATGTCGCGCGAACGATTCGAGTGGCGCCCAAAGAGTCCGCGGGTTCTCTCGAAGAACAAACCAGCGATGCGGGTTACGCGCGAGCGCAATTGGAAGCAAAACTTACGGAGAACGCTAAGGTCATAGATGACTTGAAGCGTCAACTATCCGAACAGATTAAAGTCGTGAACTCCCTGAAATCCGTGGGAATGGCTCCAGCAAACTCCTCGGAAAGCGCCCAACAAGCCTTACAAGAGACAAGCGATGTCAGGGCCAAGCGAGATGAAGAACTTGTGGCTGCACGGGAAAGACTGGCGGAGTTTCAAAAGACACTTGAGGCAGCGGCAACACAGCGTGATGAAAATGCACGCCAAGCAGCTGTTCTGGAGGCGAAGGTTAACGAGTTGACTCAGCTTGTGAGGGAGCGTGAGCAAGCGCTCGATCAAAGGGATACGGAAGTTGCAAAGGGGCAAGAGCTGCTTGCACATGACCGAGACATCCGAGAGTTGATGGGCGCTCGTGATCTCTATATGGCAGACGTGCATGATGTCTCCGGGCAGGGGACGGACAAGACCTACGGCCGCGTCTTTTACACAAAAGGGAAAAGGCTGATCTTCTATGCTTTCGATTTGGACGCACAACCCGGCGTTCGGAACGCGAGTTCGTTCCAAGCCTGGGGGCGAAAAGGGCCGGACAAGCAGCAAGCTCGGAGTCTCGGAATCTTTTACGAAGATAACGTCAGCAAAAAGCGTTGGGTCTTGAAAACCGACGATCCCAAAACGCTCGAAGACATTGATGCCGTTTTTGTGACGGTTGAACCGAACGGCGGAAGCCAGCATCCAAGCGGCAAGCCATTGCTGTTCGCCTATCTCCGCATCAGTCCGAACCATCCATGAAAATGTAGATGGTATCTCTTTGGAACTGTCCTGCTTTCAGGACAACGAGCGATTGAGACAAAAATACCCGCCATTCGCATAGACCTTGTAGTGAGGAAAAATCCCTCACTTCCGGGAGGGTCCTTTGCGACTGCGTGCTCTTTTTTGTTTTACCTTTCTCATTTTTATTCTCGTTCATTCCTCCCGCGCGCAGTCCCCGGACGGAACCATCAGCGGAATCGTGACCGATCCAACCGGCGCGCCCATTGTTGGGGCCGAGATCCTCGTCGTGAACGATCTCACTCGCGTGCAATATCCGGGAAAGACGAACGGCGAAGGAATTTATCTCGTCTCGAACTTGCCGCCGGGCCCTTATCTTTTGCAGGTTTCGAAGTTCGGTTTTAAGACCATCATCAAGCCGGCCATTACTCTGAACATCCAGGATGCTCTTGCTCTAAACTTCGCACTCCCGCTCGGCTCGGTCTCCGAAGTCGTGACGATTCAAGGTGGGGCTCCGCTCGTCAACACGGAGTCGGCTTCAGTAGGAACGGTTATAGACAGACAGTTTGTGGGAAACCTCCCGCTGAACGGGAGGAGCTTCAACACCCTCTTGCAATTGACTCCCGGAGCTGTGATTGCTCCGTCCTCCGCCACGTCTCCGGGCCAGTTCAGCATCAGCGGACAGAGAACAAGCGCGAACGACTTTACGGTGGATGGAGTCTCAGCGAACTTTGGGGTCGCTTCGACACAAGTCCTCGGGGCGTCGGGAACAGGGACCGCGCAGGCATTCAGTGCACTCGGCGGCACAAGCAGTTTGGTATCCGTGGAAGCGTTACAGGAATTTCGCGTGGAGACGTCCTCCTTCGCACCCGAGTTCGGCCACGCGCCGGGCGGCCATGTGCTTCTGACAACGCGGTCCGGCACGAACGACTGGCATGGGGGCGTTTACGAATATTTCCGCAACGACGTCTTGGACGCGAACGACTGGTTCGCAAACCGCGCGGGGGAGGGTCGTGCGCCGGAGCGGCACAACGACTTTGGAGGGTTTCTAGGCGGGCCTATCAAAAAGAGGAAGACATTCGCGTTCCTCTCCTACGAGGGAGCACGCCTAAGATTGCCTTCGACCACGATTCTGATCGTACCGTCTCTTAGTGCGCGGTCTTCAGCCTCTTCCGGAGTCGCTTCTCTGCTCAACTCCTATCCGCAGCCAAACGGGCCCGTCTCCGCAAATGGCGAGACCGCGCAATTCACAGGAGTATCGTCGAACAGCGCGACGTTGAATGCAGGCAGTGTGCGGATCGACCATCACTTCAACGATCGCTATGCGCTTTTTGGCAGGTACAACCAAGCGCCCTCGAATTTTGTAAATCTCGGGCAGAGTCCGAACGATCCGGAGGCCACTGAGATCGGCACGCGTACGTTAACGATCGGGTTCGATATGTCGCTAAGTCCGAGGCTTGCGAACTCGCTGCGAGGCAACTACTCAAGGCAGGAATCGGTCAACTCCTATCAGCTGACGTCCGCCGCTGGAAGCACTCCGTTCAATCCCACGGTCCTATTTGGATCTCTTTCTCCCGACCAGACCAATGTCACGTTTGGCACCGTCGACACGTCATTCCTGATTGCCGGTCCTGGGGCGACGAATCGCAACTCGCAGTTTGAAGTGGCGGATGACGTTTCCTTCTCCGAAGGAAAGCATCAATGGAAATTCGGTATTGACCATCGACGCTTTTATCTCAACGCTATTCCACCGCAGAATACTCTGGAATACGTGTCCTTTAGTCTGCCGAGTCTCATTTCCTCATCGAATGCGGATATCTTTTCGGCGGTCACAAGCGCCCCGAGCAAACTGCTCAGCCGATCCCTCTCCCTGTATGGCCAGGACAGCTGGAAGGCGACTTCGCGCCTGACGCTCATGTTTGGGCTCCGGTGGGAATTCAGTCCCGCGCCGAGCCCAAGGGGGACAACAACGCTGGCCGCATGGGAGAACGTGAATGAACCCTCTTCCATTGCTCTCGCCCCTTCCGGAACACCTTTATGGAAGTCGACTTATACGAACTTCGCTCCGCGCGCTGGGCTGGCCTGGGCTTTGACTGCAAAGCACGACCTGGTGCTGCGTGTCGGTGGGGGCAGTTTCTATGACTTGGGCGTAGGCGCTGCTGCGAGTGTAACATCGCGATTCCCGGACACGGCGGTCGCCAATTTCTCGGGAATTCCCATCCCAATCGGAAACATCAATTCTTTCCTGCCGGTCCTCTCCGAAAACACTCCGTATCGAGGCATTGTGTTTGCAACCTCGCCTGAGCTGAAGCTTCCGCGGTCGTACCAATGGAACGTGGCGCTTGAAAAGTCGTTCCTCGACAATCAAGCAGTGACGGTCACCTATGTTGGGCAAGCCGGGAGGGATTTACTGCGGACCGAAGGGTTAGGAACGCCGAATGCAAGCTTTACGGGTACTTTCTATCTGACCAACAACAGCGCAAGTTCCGATTATCACGCGCTCCAGGTGCAATACCGAAGGCCTCTCGCGAACCGGGTCCAGGCTCTTCTCAACTACACGTTTTCGCACTCACTTGACAACGCGTCGAACGATACCGTGGACTTCGTTTCGAGCAGCGTTATCTCGGCGGGGAACGACCGAGCATCCTCGGATTTCGATGTGCGGCACAGCCTCTCGGGTGCGGTGACGGTAGCCCTGCCTTCTCCCTCGAAGACAAGAGTTGTTTCGGCCGTGCTCGGCAACTGGTCCGTGGATTCAGTGGTGGTGGCGAGGAGTGGATTCCCGTTCAACGGAAGGATTCAAACACCGGTGGAGGGCTCGCTGCCCCGCGCTAACCGGGACCCCAACTTGCCAGCGTGGGTATACACCAATAATGCTCCCGGTGGAAGATCGCTCAACCCGCTAGCTTTTTCTGTCCCGGCACATGGTGTTCAAGGTACGGAAGGCCGGAACGACTTGGCGGGCTTTGGACTAACGCAGGTGGACTTATCGCTGGCGCGAAAGTTCTCCATCACAGAGCGAGTCAACCTGCAATTCCGCACGGACGCGTTCAACCTTTTGAACCATCCGAACTTCTCCAACCCCGTGGCCTTGATTAATTCGAATCCGATTTATCTGAGTTCGAGATTGATGGCGAACCAGGGTCTTGGAGGGTTGAACCCTTTGTTCCAAGAGGGTGGGCCCCGCTCGCTCCAACTTTCACTGAAGCTGACGTTCTGAATTGAAGTAAACCTCGCGCAGTCGGGCTGTCGGCTGCGCGCTGAGGATACGACTGTGTCCAGGAATGCAAAGATCGTGGCCGTCCTGTGCTGTGCGTGCGGGTTTCCAGCTATTCAACCCAGTACGGCCCAGTCGAACGCTGAGCAAAGACACCGCGTCACTGTGGCGGATACGATTCGAATGACTTCGCTTTTGGAAATCAGCAACGCGGGAGACGCCACTCTTGGCGGGCGCTACGCGCGCTTCTCTCCCGACGGAAAACGATTCGTGGTAGCCACCCAAAAAGGCAATCCGGAAACAAATGAGGTTGATTATTCTCTCCTGCTTTTTGACACGGCCAATGTGTTCGAAGATCCGAAGCCGAAGATGCTGGTGTCCATGGCCTCTCGCTCGAACCGCGAAGGAATCAAGAACGTGAAGTGGCGAGACAACGAGACTCTTTATTTCATTGGGGAAGCGAACGACACTGCTCAGGTGTATTCAATAAACATTGATTCGCAACGTCTGAATCAATGCACCCAGCATCCTACCGCACTGGTGGATTTTGACGTGGACGAAGCTGGTGACTTGGTTTATGCGGCAGATCCCGAACCTCCCGGCGAGGGATACATCGCCGAAAGGATCGGTCACGGCTTCGTCGTCACAACCGAAACGCTCGGTGACATTCCCCAAAACAAGGCTGCTTTTCGGGAGCCTAGCGGTGCACAAGGCGAAGAGGCGTTTATCCAACGCCGCGGTGAGAAAACTATCCACGTTGTTCTCCGTGATCGCTACCTTCCGCTGAGACCGATCTCCTTAGCGCCCACCGGAGACCGGGCCGTGTTCGCTGTCGTCGTGCGTGACGTTCCACCTGCTTGGGGAGAATACGACAACCCTCTGATCCAGGCAGAGGTTCGCGCCTACCGGCGAGCAGGTACGACCGCCTGGGTCATGCGCTACATGCTCGTGGATTTGAAAACCGGCAACGCGACGCCACTCCTTCCGGGTCCGATCGAGTCTGGTTCGGGTGCTACCGCCTGGTCCAGCGACGGAACCAAGATCGCGGTGTCCGGCGCGTTTCTGTCGCTAGACGATTCGGACCCGGCAGAGCGCGAAGCCAGAAGGAAGCATGCGTTTGCAGTCGCCGTCGACGTACAAACGGGGACATTTGAAAAAGTTAGCGACGAAGGACTTGTCGTCGTTCGTTGGGACAAAAAGTCGAATCGACTGTACTTCCGAGGCGCAGCGGCCGGGGACCGGAAAGCCTACACGAAGAGTCCATCTGGGTGGGTCGAAGTCGAGCAACCGAACCCCGAGGTGCGAAGGAGTGAACTACCAGAACTCACTTTGGATCAGGGACTGAACAAGCCGCCGAAATTGTACGCGAGCGATCCGGAGCATGGGCGAAAGGCGATGCTCATGGATCTCAATCCAGAGTTTGCCCAATTCGAGTTTGGAAAGGTGAAAGCGGTCCAATGGAAGGCGAGTGATGGGCACGAGGTGGAAGGCGACCTGTATCTTCCGCCCGATTACAGAGAGAACATGCGATACCCTCTGGTGATCCAAACACACGCTTCGACCAAGACTGAGTTCTGGATCAACGGTCCGTGGAACAGCGCTTTTGCCGCGCAGCCCCTTGCGGCGCGAGGGATCGTCGTGTTGCAGGTCGGGCACGGAACAGAGCCCGGTGGTTACATGAGGCATCATCGAAGCCTTGAGGAAGGTCCGCGCGAGATGGCGGCGTACGAAGGTGCGATCGACTATCTGGATTCGTTGGGAATCATTGACCGAGAGCGAGTCGGGATTATCGGCTTCAGTCGAACACAGTACCATGTCGAATACACCTTGACTCATTCCTCATACTCCTTCGCGGCGGCGACGCTGGCAGATGGATTCGATGGGAGCTACGTGCAATATCTCGCGAACCCCTACTCTGAAAAGGATTATGTCTTTGTTAATGGCGGTCCGCCGCTTGGCGCCACATTTGCGAATTGGCTGGAGCACTCCCCTTCCTTCCGACTCGACCGCCTTCACCTGCCGGTGAGGATCGAATCCTACCGTGGCGGAATCGTGGGGAGCTGGGAATTGTTTTCGGTCCTCACACACCTGGGCCGTCCTGCAGAACTCGTCTACCTGCCTGACGGCGAGCATCTCCTCGTCAAGCCCTGGGAGCGGCTCACCTCGCAGCAAGGAAACGTTGATTGGTTCTCCTTCTGGCTCAAGGGGGAAGAAGATCCTGACCCTTCGAAACGGGAGCAGTACATACGTTGGCGCGCGATGGGCGCAGCACGATCCACCAAATGAAAGCGACGAAACTTGCTGAAATGGCGGGGCGCTCGTGGCCGGCGAACGCCCCGCCGGACGTGGTTCAATCGTCTGCTTGGTACGCGCCCGCCGATGGCGGCTGATCATTGGGGTTGCCGGCGTCGGGTATCCAGACTTCCTTCGACATCACCTGGATCGCCTTGCCGGCGTCGTCCACGTGAGTGATTTGCGGTTTATCGTATTTCACGGGTATCACCTCCTTTCGTTTTGGGATTGCCCAGCTGGGAACTCGTCAGATTCTGAACGCATCCTCGGCGCAAAATCTTTGGCAAGACTGCGCATGCGTTCCCGCATGGGGAGACGCTAAACAATCCTTGTATTTCTGGATCCTGAAGCCACTGCTCGAGTCGCAGTGCTCGCATGATGGGAAGCAGAGGAACCTCATTGCCCTGGCGGGCCTTTTCGAGGGTTTGGCGAAGAACTGCAGAGTCAAGGATATCGAGCGATTCAAGCACCATGCGCTCGGTAAGAGCCGAAACGCTCTTCCAGTCGGCGGCAATGGCCTTGAGCTGGCTGGTTACGACGAATGCCTTGCGCCGACGGTCCAGCACCACGGAGGGCACGATTCCTCGCAACGCTCGACGCAGCAATGAACGTCGCTGGTGGGGTCGCACGAGTTGTTCGCGTGGAACGTTGAAAAGGAACTCAAGGAGGTTACGGTCGAGAAAAGGATATCGCATCTGGCAAAATGACGCAGGCGGGATTTCCGCGCAAGCGATCTGACGCCGGAGCCCGTCCAGAGCGTGCAGGTTTTCTTGAAATGTCGGCAGGGGTCCGAGCCAGTGAAATCTTGTCGAGTTCCTTCTAAGGGTCTCCTGATTGCGTCGGACGAACGAAGGGTTGAGCCAGGGCATTGGCCATCGTTTAGCGGTATTGGTTGCCCGCAGCGCGGGCAGAAATGCGCGGACAACCTGTCCAACTTCGTGGAAAAGCGGCTTTCGCGAGGCCATAGCCCACAGAAATGCCCGGTGCAGGAACCTCCCAAACTGGGCACGACTCAACAAATCGGCAAGTTCCGGAGTACCTGTTGGTACCCCGCCCGTGAATTCGTCTCCGCCAGTGCCGGAAAGCAGGACACGGAAACCGCCCTCGGAAAGGTATTGAGCAAACCGCTTGTGGGCATCGGATGGCCGGGACCCATGTGCTGGAGTGACGGGGAGAGTGCCGTCTCGCTCGGAAAAGAAGCGTCCAGAGCCTGCAACGTTTAGGTGAAGGCCTGTGCGGCCACGCAGCGCCTCGACGGCCGTGAAGTACGGGCGTTCGTTCCAGTTCGGCTCGCCATCGTCGAAGTACGAGACCGTCTCGATGAGCGGACAACCCTCGTTTCTGGTAATTGTGTCGGCGGCGCATACGATCGCGGAGGAATCCATTCCTCCGCTGAGCTGGGCGAGGACACGGGTGCCGGACCGCAGGCGGCGGCGCACTGCCTCGGAAAAGAGGGTGCGAAAGCATTCCTCGTATTCGGCGTCCGACTTGAGCGGAGTAGTCTCTCGGGGCCGAAAGTCCCAGAATTTTTGGACGATCGTCGCGCGGCTCGTGATCTTTACGAAGGATGAGGGAGGAACGGCTCGGACTTCTTCGTATGGCGTGAGATGAGCTTCGGGGAAACCAGCGAGCCACCCTGCGAGATACTCTTCGCAAAGGGTAAAGTGCTCATCGGAGAAAAGGACGAGCGGATCAAGAAGGCTCGACCAAACAACGCATCGGTCGGTGCGATGGTAGTAGAGGGGACGCGTGCCAAGAAAGTCTTTTGCGAGAATCAATGTGCGTTCGTAATGGTTGAACAGGCTCAGTGACCAGTCGCCGATTAGCTGGCCGAGAGAACGCATGCTCTCCTGCTCCAAGCACGATGCAACAATTTGGAGATCCGTAGAGCTGTCGTTGCAAGAACCCAAGCGTCGAATGAGTTCTGTGCGGTTGTCGAGCCGGCCGTCCCAAGACAGGAAGGTTCCTGCGGGGGAGAAGGTGGGCTGCCACTCGCGGCGCGATTCCGCTGTGACGTGCAGCGCCCCGTAAAGCATGGCGAATGTGCCCTTGGCGCAGGTGGTCACACCATCCGGCGAGTGGGCCCCGAGCATTACCCGGACCTTCTCGAGGTACTCCGGGGCGACCGCTTTGCCGTCGAAATTCCACCTCCCAAACAAAACGCTCACACGGCCCCCCTCCAGTTAACAGCGATCCATTACCTGATAAATTTCCCTGAGGTACGGTCTGTCGTTTGCAATTCGGCCCTCTACTTCGACCCACGCGTGGGCACGGAACGGCCACTGGTGAACTCCAATCACCATCTCCGCTGGAAAACCGTTCTCGCGCAGTAGGGCCGTTGTCACAGCGGCGCGCTGCAGGCACAGCACTTCCTTGAAGTAGAAGACGCACGCAACGTCTACGGTGCGGCAGATTGCCTCCGAAGTTCTCGTTCCAGAGTTGACCCTTCGTGGGGCGAGGATCTTAATCCTCGCGTGAACCCCGACGAATCCGCGGGCCCAAAGTTGGATATCGACCCAAATCAGTGCGAGGTAAGCGCGGAGGTAGAAAGGAAAGGTGAATCTGTCGGACATGCGAGGCATCGTTAGCATCGCTAAACTCCCACTTCCAGGCCGTTGCACTTCGCAAGCTCGTTCTTCAGTCTTCGCAGAAGGGCGCGAAGGTAGTTGGTAAAGCGAGAAACGCCCAGTCCGTAAGGTTCGGCGGCGAGGAGGCACCGTTGCGCGTAGGCGAAAACGGCAAGAGCCGGCGTGAGTCCCCAGAAGTCCCGGATGTCTGAAAAAGGAATCAACGGTTCCCACACTGTCAGGTATGTCTGTACGACCGAACTCTCGTGCTGTGAGCCACGGCCGAAAGCTCGCCGGAAGTTTTGGAGAAGGTACTCGAGAGCGAGAAATGGCGGCCCGACGTAGGCTTCGGCCCAGTCGAGATAGCCGCATTGCCCCGAAGAAACAACGACGTTCCCGGCATTCAAATCCAGATGCCCAAGCGCTTCCGGTACCCGCGAATTTCCCGCATGGTCCAGCAATTGCAACATCCGGCCTTTCATCAGACGCAAATCCTCAACCGGGAAATCGGGGGTCACCGATTCCGCCATCGGCGCGACGAGCCTTTCAACCAACGCAAAGAAGCGCTCGACCGCTGGCCGCGCAAAGAGCGTGCGCAAATCGTGGGCACCCGCTAGAAGCAATGACTTGGACCACGACAGCGACTCCACTTGCAGATTCGCAAGACTCCGCACGGCATGGCGCCAGAGATCGATGTCAGAGACCTGATCCAGTGTCTTGCCAGGGCATTCTTCCGCCAGCCATCCGTTCCAGTCGGGACGAACCGCCAGAAGCCGCGGCACGTACTCTTGGCAGTGTTTCGAAAGCTCGCGGATGATGGCGAATTCACGCGTGTTGGGTTCGCCGACCGCTTTGAACCACACGGCACGAGGGAGAGTTTCAAAGCGGATCAAGCTGAAGGAGGCACTCGCGTGGAATTGCTCGAAGCGACCATTCCACTGCAGGCGGAAAGGGATGATGGCATCCTCGATCCAAGAAGTGACTTCCCGGAACCAACCAAGATGCTCGAAAGGTGCGTGAGTGCCTGGGGAGGCAGAGAGTCCCTCGTGGAAGGCGCGAAGAGCGTTGTAATCTGCGGCGACGAGGAAGGACTGCGATGTCAGAGACGAAACGGTCGCCCACCGCATGCCACTGGGCAGAGGCACATTAGGTTGAATGAGCTCCGCGAGGTGGTAGCGGACTGGATCGCCCACATTGGACTGTGACCTGACGTTAGAGGGAGCGATTGAAACGACGTCAAGTTGCCAGTCGTTCTTCAGCGCGGCGTTCAAGTTCCAAGCCAGGCGCTGGTTTTGCGGGAGGCGGACTTCGGGCAAATCAAAGGCTGTGCCATCGAACAGGACGATGACTTCGGAAGCGCCGCGCCTCGAAATCATGACTCGCCAACGATCGCGCTGTGTGTGATTTTGTTCCGGCATAGTGTGCCACCAATGATCAGTCCTCGCGGTGCAGCAGTTCATTGCTCTCAAGCGACTTAAGGAAGCTCTGCAAGTCTTCAGAAACAAGAGTGGAGTCGATTCCGCAGCGCTCGCTGATTTCAGCTGTGATTCGGTCTTCTTCGTATCCACGAATCAAGAGTTCGAGGATCGTTGCGCCCGTCGGATTGAGCCGAAAGATTTTTCCCCGGCGAAGGTCGAGGATTACACCGCCATCGGTGTTGGTCAGGGATCGGACGTTTTCGGGCAAGCGCATCATACGGGGGACACCGTAGCCGGGGCGGCCCGGCACTTCTGCAACGTGCCATGTACGCGAGCCGGATGCCATTGAGTCGACGCAATGTTCGCGATTGTTCCCTAACTTACGAAAGTGATGGGCGGGGTGGGGAGAGTGTTACCGTCCTGCTCAAATCAAACCCCGTCTCTGTTCGCCTTCGTGACTTTTCTCCTGCGTACATCATGTCGGGCGAGCGTTCGAACGATGCCAACCACTCTGCCGATGACCTCCGCATCTATTCGATTGCGGAAACGCAGCAGTCTGGGAAGCCCCGCCACGCCGGGGCGAAGAATTAAGAGGCCGTTCTGCAGGCTGCAATATCCGAAAAGGTTGCCGCCGTTGCGTTGTTGCAACACATAGAGAGGTTGCGCCCATTTCGGAAAGGATAACGAGGGTCGAGGTCTTTTCTGTCTCCGGTCCACGACCAAGAAAACCGCGCCAGCAATATAGGGATGAACAAACTTCTGATCGTCACCGGCCCAGAAGACATCACGCAGAGAAAGGTCCGAAAGCCCAAACATTGAAGGGGCGACGCGATGCAAGAAATAGGGAAGCTCGCCAAAGCGCCGTTCCATCTCAGCGAGAAAAGATGAAGGCCCGGAATCGGGGTGAGCGTTCTCAAGACCATCCAGAAGTTGCGGGGGCATGGGGAGTTGGCCACCCTTGTCGAGGTTTGCCTCGGACGCTTCAAGAAGGTCGGCCGCACTCGCGAAATACACGGCACAAATCGAAATCAACTTGTGAATATGCCGCGGGGGAAGCTTCCGTGTTTCGCAATCGGAGAGAGAACCTGCGGCACAATAGTATCGAGAGTCCTTGAGGGACTTCGCGATGACCCTTGTGCGCTTGGAGGCTTCGCGGAAAGACAAGCCCGACCTCTTTCGCGCGCGCCGAATGAATTCACCCGCATGGTGCGGAAGACTGGGCCGGGCGAGCGGAGAGGGTGACCAAAAGCGCCCCAGCAAGGCCGGGACGACGGGCTTATCGATCTTCCCCAAGGGACGAATTTCGGTGTCTACGACTCCGAGCACTTTGGCTTGGGTGTCTAGTTGGAGTTCGACTGGCGCGTAAGGAAGGTGTCTGGAACACAGGACGATTTTGTCGGACCCGGACCGATACAGTCGCGAACAGAACATGCCGCGGTTGTGCTCTACAAGAAACAGCCTTTCGGCGGGACGCTTGCCAATGGGCAATCGGCGATGCGCGTGGAGGCTGGTATTCACACGCACTATGCTTCCGGAGAGCAGGTCAGGGAACGCAAACGCGTCGTCCAATCCAATCTTTACGTATCGGAATTTCACTCTCGTTGCGGGACGGAGGGAATCGAACCGATGGGCGGCGCCCGGGACGAGCCAACGGCTAAGGGGAACCAAGCGATCAGAGAAGTCGGGCTTCTTGAGGTCTTGAAACCACGGGATCGAAATTTCGGGGTTGTAGGTCCTGGAATCGAGTTCAACCGTCCGGATGGCCGGGAACGAGGCTTGGAAGCGCGGAACGTGATCGAGCGAGAAACCGAAAATTTTAAACCAATCGACCAGCCGGTAGCCGGATAGAACGCTCAGGGTCAGCAATTGGTAAAGGCTCGGACTGAATTGCGACTTATTTAGCGAGCTGTAGAAATTGTGAGGAATGTGATAAAGGCGATTGCCTTTGGCGAGCGAGTGCGAAGCCCGGGACACTTGTGCCAGGGACGTTCCGCGGGCAGCGAGAATCGACCGAATCCTGTCCGGGAGTGCTGGGGACGATCGACCGGGGCCGGCACGCATGGTTTAACAAGTCCAAGGCAAGAACGGAAAGCTGAGGTGGAAAAACTTCCATTGACTGTATTTAGGGACACTCGCGTTGTCCGGAATCCGAGACGGCGACAAATAATTGCAAAACGAAAACGTGGATATGCTAAGGTCTCTTAACGTGCACAGGTGTGTAGTAACGAGTACGGTTATTTAAACGGTAAGTAATGGACGCAAACGGGCCAACCGACAGGGCAGGCGTAAGATTGAAACAGCTACGGGAGCGCCTCGGCCTGACATTGCGCGAGGTGGAAACGCACAGCCGGCGGCTTGCGCACGAAAAACAGAACCAGGATTTCTTCATTTCGCGGGGCTGGCTGAACAACGTCGAGAATGGCTCTTATACACCGGGCTTATTCAAGCTGTACTCGCTCGGGGCAATCTACCGCACACACTGGTCGAGCATCTTTTCTTTTTTTGGCTTGCACCTGAGCGACTTTGGCCGGGATCAGGCCATGTTTGCTCCTCCCAAGACACAACTGGATATCGATTCGTCGGAAGCCGACGACACGATCGTGGTTCCCCTGCGACCTGGCGAAGCCCTTCAGCTAGACCGGACTAACCTTCTCTCAAAGCTCGGAGAAATTTGGGGAGAGGTTCCGATTCGGCTCCTTCAGCATCTCGATCTCCGCAACGGTGTTTACGGTTTTGTGGGAATGTCCGATCGAACCATGTACCCGATCATCCGACCTGGCTCGATTGTCCAGATTGATCAAAATCAACGAAAAATCTCGTCCATCAAATGGCAGAACGAACACGAGCGGCCAATCTATTTCATTGAACTCCGAGGCGAATATATTTGCAGCTGGTGCGAGATGCGCGAGGGTTACTTGTCGGCGGTTCCCCACCCCAATTCCAAATGTGAGGTTCGCCGCTTTTCTTATCCGCGGGAAGCCGAGATCGTCGGCCGAGTTGTTGGCGTCACCATGCGCCTTGCAGAAACAGGATAGATGCCCGTATGAAGATGCACAGGGACTTATTCCTCGCGCCAGGCGTGGCTAGCATTCTTGGAGAAAGGTGCCTGCGCATATATCCTGCTGGCGCGTCCCCAAGATCATTCAATCCTTGGAAGGAAGAGAGGCACGCATGATTATCGGAGATCGTCTGCGGGAGTTGCGGGAAGAAAAGAAACTCTCCCAGGGAGACATCGAGAAGAGAACGGGGTTGCTGCGGTGCTACATTTCGCGAGTCGAGAATGGCCACACGGTCCCTGCCATCGAGACGCTGGAGAAGCTGGCACGGGCTCTGGAAATCCCGCTCTACCAGGTTTTCTATGAGGGCGATGAGCCACCCAAGTTGCCGAACCTGCTGAAACGAAAAACCGCAAACGACATCGTTTGGGGGAGTTCGGGGAAACAGGCGGTGTACCTTCATAAATTGACAAAATGCCTGAGCAAAGCGGGAGACCCGGACCGTAAGCTGTTGCTGGCTATGGCACAAAAAATGGTGGCAGGGCGCAATCGTCAGCCCGCGGCGTAAAGTCACACGGGAAGCTGCAGTGTGAGTCACGGGAACAGTGGGGGCTGCGCCAATGGCGCGGCCCTCGTGTACCTGCTGGCCTTTTTCACTACTTCGATTTCGTCTTTGTCGTCGTACTCTTCTTGCGAATAGTTCCTTTCACTGATTTCGAGAGTTCCTCCACTCTTACACTTGGCCAGTGATAGGCAGGAAGGAACTTCTGCTGCCATAATCTGACTTTCGTTTTCGGAAAGAAGGCTTGGCGAGGACGACGGACAGAATAGCGGCCATAGAAGAGGACACAAATGGCCGTATAGTCCATGTAAAACGATGATACAATGGATGTTGTAATGAGTTCTAATGCGGACACAAAGAAGGACATTGTGACGGCCCCGGATCGCGGTGAATCGATCGTAATGATGGAGCCGCTGCTGATAGGTGAAACTTCGCGCCACCGTGGAAAACTGACGGACATGGCGCTGGAGCTGGCCCAAAAGGCGGCGGGCTTCCGTCGCAGTTTGCCGGAAAGCTTGCTGGCCTCGCTCGCCGACCTCGTGCGGGCGATGAACTGCTACTACAGCAATCTGATCGAAGGCCACGACACGCATCCTATCGACATTGAACGCGCGCTGAAAAACGATTACAGCAAGGATGCCCATAAGCGCGACCTGCAGCTTGAAGCGAAAGCACACATCACGGTCCAGGAATGGATCGATCGCGGAGGCTTGAAAGGGCGCGCGGTCACCAGTGACGGCATTCGCGAGACGCACCAGCGTTTTTGTGAACTGCTGCCCGAGGATCTTCTTTGGGTTGAGGATCCAGAAAAGAAAGAGCGCGTCCGCGTAGTTGCGGGAGAACTGCGGAAGCGCGATGTTGTGGTTGGCACGCACGTCGCTGTGAGTGCTGGCGCGGTGCCCCGTTTTCTTGCGCGCTTCGAAGAAGTGTACGGGGCGCTGAACAAGACGGATTCGATTCTTGCGGCGGCGACAGGGCATCACCGGTTGCTCTGGATTCACCCGTTTCTCGACGGCAACGGGCGCGTAGCTCGATTGATGTCGCACGCGATGTTGCTGGAAAGCCTGGACACGGGCGCCGCATGGTCCGTGGCGAGAGGCCTGGCCCGAAACGTCGAGGCGTACAAACGACATTTGGTCGC
>WNFS01000859.1_pt1 | contig 25267 bp, 23 predicted proteins | sample 5400141 | NCBI WGS metagenome assembly WNFS01 (sample SAMN13153358, study PRJNA577476) | soil metagenome | isolation source: 60 cm saprolite under Madrone tree | place: USA:California | collected 2016-06-14
TGCTTCATCGCAGCAGTCCGGTGACCCCAAGCCGGCAACAACCCCAGCAGCAGCAACCCCGCCCGCGACCACCCCGTCAACGGGGGGCGCCGGCGGGGGGAATCTCGTTCCCGATTTGGGCGGTGGCAATCTGGGCAGCGCCGGCGGGCCGGTGGAAATCGATGCTAGCGAGGGCATCGAATGGCGGCGCGACGAGAACGTCTATATCGCGCGGGGCAATGCGCGGGCCGCCCGCGGCGATACCTCGATCTCGGCCGACAGCCTGATCGCCCATTATCGCGAGGACGGCACGGGCAAGACGGCGATCTACATGGTGGAAGCCTTAGGCCATGTGGTGGTGATGTCCAAAGACACGCGGATCGTCGGCGACAGGGCCGTCTACAATCTGGACAAAGGCAGCGCCATCATCACCGGCGGCAACCTGCGCGCCTCCTCGAAGGATCAATATGTGACCGCGCGCGATAGCCTGGAATATTGGGAAAAGGAGGGCGCCATCGTGGCCCGCGGCAAGGCGGTGGCGGCGAGCGCGCAGCAGGAGGTGAAGGCCGATCTGCTGACCGGGTATCTGCACCTCGACAAAACCGGCGCCAAGAAGCTCTATCAGGTCGAAGCCACCGGGAACGTCCTCCTCAGCGGCAAAGGCAGCGTCGCCCGTGCCACCAAGGCGATCTATAATATGGACAGCGATATCGCCACCCTTGACGGGGGCGTGAAGATCACCCGTGGCAAGAACCAGATCAACGGCGAGCATGCGATCTACAACCTCAAGACGGGCCAAGCGAAGATCACCGGCGGCGGCAGCCAGGTGAAGACCCTGCTCGTGCCCGGCAGCGACAGCGGCGGGCCGCTGGCCCCGTGAACGATATCGCGCCCAATCAGGCAAAGGCGGCGGGATTGAAGGTGGTCGCCGTTCCCGACCATGTGCCATCCCCCGGTTCGGACGGCAGCGGGCTGACGGCGCGCAACCTGATCAAGCGTTTCAAGAAGCGCCCGGTGCTGCGTGGTGTCTCGCTGTCGCTCAGCCGTGGCGAAGCGGTGGGCCTGCTGGGCCCCAACGGAGCGGGCAAAACCACCTGCTTCTATATTTTGACCGGGCTGATCCGGCCCGACGCCGGCAGCATCGAACTCGACGGCTATGACATCACCGAATTGCCCATGTATCGGCGGGCCCGCATGGGAATCGGCTATCTGCCGCAGGAGGCCTCCATTTTCCGCGGGCTGAGCGTGGAGCAGAACATCCGCGCCGTACTGGAAGTGGTGGAGCCCGATCGCGCCCGCCGCGAAGCGCAGCTCGACGAGCTGCTGGCGGAATTCTCCATCGCCCATCTGCGCCAAGCCCCGGCCTTGGCGCTTTCGGGCGGCGAGCGGCGGCGTTGCGAGATCGCGCGCGCGCTGGCCACCAGGCCAGCCTTCATGCTGTTGGACGAGCCTTTGGCCGGCATCGATCCGATCGCCGTCGCCGATATCCGCGATCTGGTATCCCATCTCAAGGACCGCGGCATCGGCGTGCTGATTACCGACCACAATGTGCGCGAGACCCTGGAAATCGTCGATCGCGCCTATATTCTGCATGAGGGGCAGGTGTTGCGCGAAGGCACGCCCAACGAGATCGTGTTGGACGAGGATGTGCGGCGCGTCTATCTGGGCGAGCGCTTCAGCCTCTAAAGCCTAAGGGGCCAGATCATGGGCGCGATTGCCTCCCGCCTCGGCCAGCAAGCGACGGTGCGACAAGGAATCGGCCTGACGCCGGCCCTGCAGCAATCTATCAAGCTGCTGGAACTCTCCAATCTGGCACTGGCCGAACTGGTGGCCGAGGCGCTGGCCGAAAATCCCCTGCTGGAATTGGCCGAGGCGCCGGCGCCGGGCAAGCCCCGGCTCTTGCGCCGGCCGCTACGCGGCGCATCACCGCCGCGCCCCCTGCCGCCGGGTTTGGCCCGACTTTTCGCCGGCACGCCGCGGCAGCGTCCGGCGGCGGGCGGCAGCGACAACGCGGTTAGCGACGTCGCCGCAGCCGGCCCCAGCCTGCAGGAACATCTTCTGCAGCAGCTGGGCGCCGATATCGCCGATCCCGTCGATCGCGCCATCGGGCGGGCGTTGATCGAGGCGGTGGACGATGCCGGTTATTTGACAAGCGAGGCCGATGGCTTGGCCCAGCGGCTGGGACACGACCCGGCCCGGATCTCCTCTCTGCTGGCGCGTCTTCGCCAGTTCGACCCGCCGGGCGTTTTCGCGCGCAGCCTCGCCGAATGCCTCGCCCTGCAACTTGTCGATCGTGGCCAGTTCGACGAGGCGATGGGCCGTCTGATCGAAAATCTCGACCTTCTGGCGACCGGCGACCGGGCTGGTCTGATGCAGCGCTGCGGCGTCAATGCGGCACGACTCTCGGGGATGATCGGCGAACTTCGCCGCCTCGATCCGCGACCCGGCCTTGCCTTCGATCGCAGCACGGTGATCGCGGTGATCCCCGATCTCACCATCGAGCGCAGCCCCGGCGGCGGCTGGCAGATCGAGCTCAACGACGAGACCATGCCGCGGCTCGCCATTAACGAAAGCTATCCTCTGCCGCCCGCGGCCGATGTCACAGCACAGCGCTATTTGAAGGAGCGGCGCACGACCGCGCATTGGTTGCTGCGCGCCCTTGACCGGCGCGCGGAAACTCTGCTGCGGGTGGCCGGTGAAATCGTCGCCCGTCAAGGTGCGTTTCTGGAGGGCGGTGCCGCGGCGCTGAAGCCCCTGTCGCGGCGTCAGGTGGCTGCGGTTTTGGGCCTGCACGAGAGCACCGTGGGCCGGGCGACGGTCAATAAGTACGCGGCCACGCCGCGGGGCGTGTTGGCGCTGGTGGATTTTTTCGGCGGGCGGCTCTCCGCCAAGGGCGAGCCCGCCGGCCATGCGCCGGCGGCGGTGCGGGTCCGGCTTAAAGGCTTGATCGAGGCCGAGCCGACCGATCGTCCCATCAGCGACGATCGCTTGGCGGCGCTGCTGCGCGATGAGGGCATCGCGATTGCCCGGCGCACAGTGGCGAAGTACCGGGAAATGCTTCGTATTCCCCCTTCGTTCCAGCGCGGGGCGAAGAAACCCTTGCAAGCAACAGGGTAACGTCCAACATGGAAAAGGTAACGTAATCAAGGGTCTGGTCCGTCTCTTGACAGCCCATGCCGGCGCCCCTATGGTCTGCCGCCTTCGCGCCGGCTAGCGATCCGTTGTCGAGTGCGGGCACTGCCCGGAAACCGGGATCCCATCAGATGAAATTGATCGTCAAAGGCCAGCAGATCGACGTCGGCGATGCATTGCGCGAGCATGTGCGCTTGAGCCTGGATGGCGTCTTCGACAAGTATTTCGGGGATGCCATCGATGCCACCGTGACCTTCTCGCGCGATGCCCATTTCTATCGCGCCTCGGTCAGCGCCCATGTCGGGCGCGGCATCATGGCCCAGAGCGAGGCCACGGCCGACCAGCCCTATGCCGCCTTCGATCAGGCGGGTGAGCGCCTGGCCAAGCGCTTGCGCCGACACAAGCGGCGCTTACGCGACCATCACAAGATGCCGGTCGAGACGTTGAACGCCGGAGTCTATGTGCTGGCGGCGGATGCGCCGGACGGCGAATCGGCGGACGAGCGCACCAATGGTCGCCCGCCGGTGATCGCCGAGATGAAGACGGAGATCGAAACGCTGACGGTGAGCGAGGCGGTAATGCGCCTGGATCTCGCCGATGGGGGCGCGATGATGTTCGTCAATCGCGCCCATGGGGGATTGAACATGGTCTATCGCCGCCCCGACGGCAACGTCGGCTGGGTCGATCCCCAAGGCAATCGCGGCACTTAGATTCGCAATAGTGGGGCTCAGACTCGCAACAGCGGCGCCTAGATTCAAGGACGAGGGACGTCATGGATATTGTTGATTTGATCACCCCGGCAGCCGTCGTCGCGCGGTTGCGCGTGAGCAGCAAGAAGCAACTGCTCCAGGAACTGGCCAAGCGCGCGGCGGAGCTTTCCGGCTGCGGCGAGCGGCAGATTTTCGACGTTCTATTAGAGCGCGAGCGCCTGGGCTCCACGGGGGTGGGCAATGGGATTGCCATTCCCCATGGCCGCCTGCCGGGTCTGCCGCGCCTTCACGGTCTGTTCGTGCGCGTCGATCCTTCGGTCGATTTCGACGCGGTGGACGAGCAGCCGGTCGACCTCGTGTTCCTTCTGTTGGCGCCGGAGGCGGCGGGGGCCGATCATCTGAAGGCCCTGGCGCGCGTTTCCCGCCTGCTGCGCGATCGCCAGGTCTGCGAGAAGCTGCGCGGCGCGGAGAATCCCGATGCGCTCTATGCGCTGCTCACGGAAGCCCAGGCGAGCCACCACGCCGCCTAACCGTCACGGGCCAGCAGGGATTTGAGAAAGGCTGCAACGGCGCCTATGGCGCGCCGGGGCTAAGTTTCGGAGTTTGTTCGGCCAACCCTGTCTGCTCGATTCCAAACCGAATCAAGATTTGACGAAACCCGCATGCAGTTTAATGTTGGATTACGCTACACGCGTTACGTTTGGCCGATGCTTATTCCGGGAGAGGGGTCATGCTCGGGGTGCTCCTGGCTCCGAAATTCATTGTTTTGTATGTTTTCATCGCATCGGCCATCTACACCCACTACCGGGGCCGGGTAAGGCTGTCGTTCCTGCGGCAGCTCACGGACCATTCCACTTTCGTCGCGCCCCATCAATTGCTTCATGTACGCCTTTTCCGCCGTACCCAATCGGCCGGTGCTGGATTTGGCCGATTCTCCCGACCTCAAGGCACTGCAGGATAATTGGCAGATCATCCGGGACGAGGCGTTGAGCCTCTATCACAAGGGCGAGGTGAAGGCCTCGGACAAGTATGACGACTTGAGATTCAATTCCTTCTTCCGCACCGGCTGGAAGCGATTCTATCTGAAGTGGTACGACGAACCGCTGCCCTCCGCGCGAGCGCTTTGCCCTCATACGGTTGCCTTGGTGAACAGTGTAGCCTCGATCAATGGCGCCATGTTCGCCTTGCTGCCACCCGGGGCGCAGCTGGTGGCCCACCGAGATCCCTACGCGGGATCGCCGCGCTGCCATCTCGGTCTCGTTACGCCGAACGACGACAAATGCCGAATCTACATTGATGGCCATCCCTATAGTTGGCGCGATGGCGAGGCCATCGTGTTCGACGAGACCTATATTCACAAGGCGATGAACGAATCCGACAAGGATCGAATCATCCTGTTCTGCGATGTGACTCGTCCGCTGCGTGGTCGCTTCGCGACGGCGATAAACCATTACATCTCACGCCGCGTGCTGCGCGAAACGGCGACGAGCAATCAGGCCGCCGACCCCGTCGGTGTTTTCAACCGGATATTCAAATATGCCTATCAGGTCCGGATCGCCGGCAAGGCGCTCAAGCGCAGGAACCGCGCCGCCTATTACACGCTGAAATACATACTCCTTGGTGGAATCCTGGCCCTGATACTGATTTGAGAGCTTCTCGGCACCGGTCCCGCCCGGCGAACGCGGGGGCCCGGCTTCAGTGGACGCTTACCGGCTCCAGATTGTGCTCGCGCACGGCGGCCACAGCCATCGCGCGCGTGGGCGCGAAGGCGAGCTTGGTTCCGTCGGCGGCGAATATGCCGAAGCCGGGCGTGCCCTCCAGGGTAACGGCCCGAAGATAGGCCATACTCTGCATGCCCAGGAGGGCCAGATCCTGCGGAGTGATCGTCCGAATGCCATGCAGGGCGTTCACTTGCCGTACTCCTTTCGGGCGTGGTTGCTGGCGGCGCGCGATGCAACCTCGATCCGGCTGTCGCCGCCGGCGGCATTGCGAATGGGAATCTCGCGCAGCTGCGGCTCTATTACCGGTCGCACGATTTCGATCTCGAGCAACCCGTTGGTGAGCTCGGCGCCTGCGACCTCCAGCCCATCGGCCAGCACGAAGCTACGCTGAAACTGGCGGGCAGCGATGCCGCGATGGAGAAAGGCGCGCTCGGGCTGTTCGGCTTGCTTGCCGCGAATGGTGAGCTGGTTGGCCTCCAGCGATATCTCGAGATCTTCGCGCGCGAATCCGGCAACCGCCAGGGTGATGCGCAGACGATTTTCAGCCAGCTGCTCGATGTTATAGGGCGGATAGCCTTCGCCTGTGCGCCCGATGCGATCGAGGGTGCGCTCGAAGCGGTCGAAGCCCAGGAGAAGCGGGCTGTTGAACAGCGACATGCGGGTCATGGCCGATGCCCCTCCTCGCGAGCGGGCCTGGGGAGCACCGGGATGGAGCTCCGAACGGCCCCAAACGGGCACCGTCGATAGTGACATAAGGGCTGGGGCGGCGGTTTCAAGGCATAGGGCGACCGGGCCTGGCATAATTTGGCAGCCTCATCATTCGACAATGGGTTCGTCGAACCATGATAGCGATCAGCCTTCGGCGATCTTGCGCAACGCCTGGCGGTCGATCTTACCGGTGGCAAGAAGGGGAAATTGGGCGAGCGTCACGATCCGGGCGGGACGGCCATAGTGCGGCAGCCGCCGGTGGCAAAGAAGGCTGAGTTCAGCCAGCAGGCTCGGCCCTTCCTCGCTCAGCACCACGGCCCTGATTTCCATATCGGGCGCGCCGTGCGCCACCGCCAACGCATCGCGTACCTGGGGATGGAGCCGCAAGACGGCTTCGACCTCGCCCAGGTCCAAGCGCTGGCCCCGGATCTTCACCATCTGATCCTTGCGGCCGATGGAATGAAGAAGGCCATCCTTGCCTCGGAAGGCGAAATCTCCCGTACGGTAGGAATCGGCCAATCCCGCCAGCCGCTTTGATGCGGTGAGGGCGGGATCGCCCCAATAGCCGGCGGTAGTGCCGGCGCTGACCACGCAGATCTCGCCCATATCGCCCTCGGCGACTTCGCGACCCGCTTCGTCGCGCAGCGTCACCTCGCAATAGTCCGGGGGCAGCCCGAGCGGAAGCCTCGGCAAATCCTCGGGCAGGGGTCGCGGCACAATGTAATTGGCGATGTTGTCGATCTCGGTGGCGCCGTAGTGATTGACGAACTCCACCCTCGGCAATGTCGCCATGACCTGGCGCAGCGCCGAAATCGTCATGGGTTCGCCATAGAAGGAGATGCGGCGCATCGCCGATAGATCGCGCCGGTCGAGCTGACCCCGCTCCAGCAGCAGGCGCAGCGCCGTGGCACTGCACGACAAAATAGTCGATCGCTGGCTTTCCAACACCTCGGCCAGGCGTTCCGGGAACATGGCCTCGCGCTCGGGCAGCAGGAAGACGCGGACGCCGGAGACCAGGCCAAACAACAGATCGAAGGCGGAAATGTAGTGCATCGGCGCATGGCTGACTCTGAGATCGCTCGGACTCATGCCATCGCGGCGCTGCATCGCTTCCACATTGGCCGTCATGTTCCGATGCGACAGCATCACGCCCTTCGGCTCGCCCGTTGAACCCGAGGTAAAGATCAACCAGGCCAGATCGTCGGGCGCGACCTCGGCCACGCTTGTGCTTGGGCTCGCAGCCGCCAGCAGGGGTTCCAACCCGCCGCCGTCTTCCCGCGGCTCGATCTCGCGCAAGGGTACTGGATCCACCGGCGCCAACTGCCGGGCCATATTGCTGGTCGTCAGCAAAAGGCGGGGTTGCACCGATTTCAGAATTGCGTTCAGACGCCCCGGCGGTCCCAGGAACTGAAGCGGGGCATAGACAGCACCCGCAGCCAGGATGCCATACATGAGCAGAACCGCTTCGGGCGATTTCGGCAGGCAGAGGGCGACCCGATCGCCGGGCAGCACGCCGGCGGCCTCGTTCAGCCAGCCGGCCAGCCGCAGCATGCGATCACGAAGTTGGCCGAAGGTCATGGACCCGCCGGACCAGAGAAAGACCGTCTGGCCCAGGTCCTTTGCCGACATATGCATCAGCTGGCTGAGGAGGTGATGCGCCTGCACGACGGCCAGGTCCCCTATTGACGCCTCATCCACTGCCCCATAAAGCCCGACCGGGATGTGCCCCCAGGAAGCTTAACCTCTCGCTTCACCTGCTCGCAACGATCGGAAACCGGATCGGGACTCGATCCTCGAGCGGTCTATCGTGGCTTCAGCGCCAGCAGAATGCGGCTCGACCCCTCCCGCGGCAACCTCGCTGCGAGAGGCGCGTGGACCCTGGCCAGGGCCGTTACCCTGTCGAGAAGGGTCGCCGGCATGGCCGTGACCCGCGGGCCGGCCTGATCCACATGGAGGGCAAGAAGCTCATATGTGGCGAGCGTCGCACCATCGCTCTCGCGGACCATTTCGTGGAACAGATGGACGCGCTTGGCGTCGGCGGCCGCCAGAGTGGTGGCCATATTCAGATTCGTGCCGAGAGGCACCTCCTGCAGATAGGCGATGTGCCCTTCGACCGTATAGAGCGAGGTCCGGGTCCGCTGGCGATAGGCGCCGTCCATGCCGATCCAATCGAGGAAGGCATCGGTGGTGAAGCCGAAAACGAGAATGTAATAGGCCTCGTTCATATGGCCGTTGTAATCGATCCACTCGGGCTTGACCGAAGTCCGATAGAGGTTCAGCGGCCCCTCCGCCATGGCCGGCCTAGGCGGGATCGGTGTCGATGCCGTATTTGGCCCGCACCTCGGCAACCGCGCGGCTGACGGCGATAAGGCAATCGTCGCGAAAACGTTCCAGCTCCTTGACCGATTTGCCGGCGGCCTGGGCCTTTGTGCCTTCCACCATGCGCTTCACCAGTTCCGGCGTCAGCTTGGGTCCCTTCAGGCTGGTCCAGGGCAGTTCCAGCGCGGGGCCGAAATGATCCATGAAATGGGCCATGCCTTCGTCGCCGCCGGCCAGATGATAGATCAGGCAGGTGCCGAAAAAGGACCAGCGCAGGCCGGGCCCGAAGCGGATCGCGTCGTCGATATCGCCAGTGGTGCAGACCCCGTCGGCGATCAGATGAAGGGCTTCGCGCCAGAGGGCTTCCTGTAGGCGGTCGGCGATATAGCCGGGCACTTCCACTTTCACCTTCAGGGGGCGCATGCCGACGCGCTTGTAGAAGACAATGGCATCGTCGATGGATTTCGCCGAGGTCTTGTCGCCGCCCAGTACCTCGACCAGGGGCAGCATGTAGACCGGATTGAAGGGATGGCCCACGACGACACGATCGGGATGCCTGCAATCGGCCTGGAATCGGCTGGGCAGCAGCCCCGAGGAGCTGGAGGCGATGATCACATGCGGCCGGGCCGCGGCATCGATGCGGGCGTGAAGCTTGCGCTTCAGATCCTCGTTCTCGGGCGCGCTTTCCTGCACGAAATCGGCGTCTTTTACAGCCGATTCCAAATCTTTGGCGAAGCTGAGGCGCGATTGGCTGGCACCGGGCACAAGGCCGACCTTGGTCAGCGCCGGCCAGGCATTGGCGACGGTGGCGCGAAGCTTTTCTTCCGCGCCCGCTCCGGGATCGCTTCCCACCACATCCAGCCCATGGGCGAGACAGCGCGCCGCCCAACCGGCGCCGATCACGCCGCCGCCGATGACGGCAATGCGGCGAATCTCATTCACATCGGCCATCGCAGAATTTCCTTCCGTTCCTGAAAGCCCCGTTAGCCCCGCTTCTTGAGGCCGATCTTCTCGCGCGCCTCGGCCGGGGTCAGGGTGCGGGCACCCATCAGGCGCACGATTTCAACCGCACGCTGCACCAGCGTGCCGTTGCTGGCATAGACGCCCTTGTCGAGCCAGATGTTGTCCTCGAGGCCGACCCGGACATTTCCGCCCAGCAGAACCGCCTGGGCCACCATGGGCATCTGCATGCGCCCGATGCCGAATCCGGCCCAGACCGCGTTGGGCGGCAGCATGTCGGTCATGGCCTTCATCACCGTGGTTTCTGCCGGCGCGCCCCAGGGAATGCCCAGGCAAAGCTGGAACATCGGCGGGTCCTCCAGCAGGCCCTCCGCCATCATGCGCTTGGCAAACCAGAGATGGCCGGTATCGAAGACCTCCAGCTCCGGCTTGACGCCGAGTTCGCGAATCTTCCTGGCCCCGGCGCGCAGCTGCGTGGGTGTGCTGACATAGATGAAATTGCCGTCGCCGAAGTTCAGCGTGCCGCAGTCGAGCGTGCAGATTTCCGGCAGCAGTTCCTCGACATGGACCAATCGTTCGAGCGCGCCGACTAGGTCGGTTCCCGGCCCCGCCTGGCGGGGATCATCGGCGCCCACTTCCAAATCGCCGCCCATGCCGGCGGTCAGATTGATGATGACATCGGTGCCGCTGTCGCGCACACGCTCCACCACCTCGCGGTAGAGGGCGGTCTCCCGGCTGCCCTTGCCCGTTTTGGGATCGCGCACATGCATGTGCGCCACGGCCGCACCCGCCTTGGCGGCCTCGATCGCCGCATCGGCGATCTGCCTGGGCGAGACCGGAATCGCCGGATGTTTGCCCACCGTATCGCCCGCGCCGGTGACGGCGCAGGTGACGATTACATCGTAGTTCATTGGATTTTTTCTCCCGGTGGTTCGATGCCAAGGGATGGCTTCGATCCGTTGGCTGAATCGATCCACCAATTATCTAATCCGGTGATCTGATTCACCTGCCGCTTTGGCAGAAAGCGTCAGGATCAGACCTCCAGGGCCACGCGGGCCACGGGGCGAAACGATAGTGGTCCCGACGGGCGGGAGCAAGGCGTTGCGACGACGACTTTTGGCGCAACCGCGACAGAAGTTGGCGCAGGCGCTAAAACCGCTTCAATAGCCGGTCGAGGTAGTCGAGTTCATAGCGCGGGCGCTGGCTCTCGCCGGCGCGCCGGCGAAGCTCCTCCAGGATTTCCCGGGCCCGCTGCAGATCGGATTTGTCGGGCACCTTGACGTCGCCCGTGTCCATCTGCCCCGCCCCCGGTATGGAGCGTCCTAACGGATCCCGGGATTGGCCGAACTGATCCTGCTGGTTGGGATTGCGTTGGCCCGGTTGCCGGCCAAAGCGCTCGACCAACTGCTGCATCATCTGCTGCTGACCGCGTTCCAGATCCTGGAGTGCCCGGGTCTGGGGCTGCACCGCAGCGCCAGGGTTGCGGCCGCGTAAGGATTCCTCGGCCCGGCCCATCTCGCGCCCGGCCTCGCCGAATTCCGGCGGCGTCTGGCCCAGCAGGTCGTCGAACCGCTTGGTCAACTGCTGAAGCTTCTGCTGCAGCTCGGCCTGGTCCTGGGCCCAGGCCTGGCTATTGGGCGAGGGCTGGCCGGGCGCCAGCTGCTGAGAATCGCGATAGGTCTTATCCAGCAGATTCTGCTGCCGTCGGGTAAGGTCGCCCAGATCGCGCATCATTTCCTGGGCCTGGCGGGCAGAGGGGTCGCTCTGCTGGGCATAGGGATTGGCCTGGAGATTCTCCAGCATGTCCTGAAGCTGGGAGAGCATCTGGCGTGCCGCGTCGCGAGCGCCGCCACGGACCATCTCGCGGGCCTTGTCCAGCAGGCGCTGCAGATCTTCGCGCTGCATGGTCATCTGGCGCGCGGTATCGTTGGAGAGTTTGCCGTTGGGCGCGTTCTTCATCGCCTGCTGGGTCAGCGCGTCGAGAAACTGGTTCATCGCCTGCTGCAGCTGGTTCATCAACTGCTCGATCTCCTGGTCGGAGGCGCCGCGGTCAAGCGCCTCCTGGAGCGCCTGTTCGGCGGCACGCAGCGCCATCTCGGCGCTGGCAATGCTACCCTCCTCCAGGCGCATGGCGATTTGCCAGAGCAGCCCCTGTACCTCGGCGATCTCGGCACCGGTCTTGTCGGCGATCAGGCGGCGCCCGGAGATGCGCAAGACCAGTGTCACCACCGGATCGCTGTGATAGGCCTCCGCATCGTTGCCGATGGCAAACAGCCTGCGCGCCACCGCCACGCGGTTCTCGGGCTGAAGGGTCAGCAGGCGGCGCTGCTCGATGATCAGCTTGGCCACCGGATTGGAAAAAACGCGTGCCGGTAGCAGGATGTCAACGGGCTGCGCGCTACCGGTCTGTCCGGTGGCATCGCTCGCCGTCAGCATCAGGCGCACCGGCGTGCCGGCCCAGGGATCGGCGGTCAGGTCGCGGAAGCTGACTCCGCGCGCTACCCGCGGGTCGGTGCTGGCGACGGGCAGGCCGATGACCAGCTTGGCCCGCATGCCCGGCAGGGGTACGGCTTCGCCGGCTTCGTCGCGCCGGGTGATGACGACCTGCACCTTGGCGATACCGTAATCGTCGCTGGCGGCATAATCGAGGCGCAGCGCATGGCGCTCGGTTTCCGAGGGCTGCTGGGTGAAGGCCACCAGCGGGGGCTGATCCTCGATGAGCTTATAGGGCCAGCTGGCGATCTCCTTGCCGCCCTGGACGACCACCAGGCGATCGCCGCCGACGATCTTGCCTGTAGCGCGGAAGGTGCCCTCGCCGATGACATCGAATTTCGACGTGACCTCGCCCAGGCGCAATTCCGTGGCACCGCCGCCGCCCTGGACTTGGGCCAGCACATCGCTGCCTTCCGGCACGTTCAAGGGCTCGGCCTTGGGATCGACGGCGGCGAGGAAGACCGGCGGCTGATTGGTATAGGCGGGCGGCGTCACCCAGACGTCCAGCCGCGCGGGTGCCGCCGGCGGCGGAGGAGCAAAGCTCGGCTGCAGGGCCCGGCTCAGGCGCTCGCCGCCGTCGCCCCAACCCACGGCGAGCCCCATGACCAATAGCAGGATGACGACGCCCCGCACGGCAAAGGGATCGCGCCGCGCCAAGCCGCCCGAGGGCAGTCCGATGCGCAGGCGGCCGAGCTGCTCGCGCAGGCGGCGGCGATGGAGTTCCCAGAGTTGAGCTGCCCCCGGATCGCTTCGCCCGCCGGCGATCTCGTCTTCGAGCGTGGCCAGTGGGCGATGGGGCAGCTCGTTGACGATCTCCAGCCGTCGCCGCGCGGTGGCTTCGTCGGGCAGCCGCAGGCCGCGCAATCCACGCCAGAGAAGGAATAGAAAGCCGGCGCCAAAGGCGGCCAGCAGGGCGATATGAAGATAGCCCTCCAGCAGAGGCAGGACGTCCAGAAGCGCCAGGGCCAGGAACAAGCCGGCCAAGGCGGCCGCGGGCCAGAGGGCCGGCCAAGCCCGCTCCCATAGCAGGCCGAGGCGCACCAGCAACAGCCGCCGGTGGGAAATCGGCCGTGCGCGGTTGCCGTTTACTTGGTTGCGCAGATTTTGCCGTGGGCTGGCGTCCGCCAAAACGCGCTCCTCATAGCCAATGCGGCAGGCGATCCATGTGAATTATATCATCGTAGCTCGGCCGTGCCCTGACAATCGCGTGATTTTCGCCCTGGACCAGCACCTCCGGCACCAGCGGGCGGCTGTTATAGCTGGAGGCCATGACTGCGCCATAGGCGCCGGCCGAGGCCAGCACCAGCAGGTCGCCCGCCGCCAGCGGGGGCAGGGGCCGCTCATGGGCGAAGAAATCGCCGGTTTCGCAGATCGGGCCCACCACGTCGAAGCGCCGCACAGGCGCATCGGAGGCCGGCTCCGCCACCGGCAGGATCGGGTGATAGGCGTCATAGAGCGTCGGGCGGATCAGATCGTTCATCGCCGCATCGACGATGACGAAGCTGCGGTCCACCCCATGCTTGACGTAGATCACCCGGGTCACCAGCAGGCCGGCGGGGCCGACGATCCAGCGTCCCGGTTCGAAGACCAGCTGGCAGCCCAGATTTCCCACGGTCTCGTCCACCACTCGGGCGTAATCCTCTATGGCCGGCGCCGCTTCGTCGCGATAGGCAATGCCGATGCCCCCGCCCAGGTCCAGGTGCTCGACCCGCCGGCCGTCGGCGCGCAATTCGGCCGTCAGCGCCGCGATCTTGGCGAAGGCCGCGCGATAAGGGGCAAGATCGGTAAGTTGCGAGCCGATGTGGACAGCGAGGCCATGCACCTCGATACCGGCCATGGCCCCGGCGCGGGCATAGATCTCGCGCACGCGGCCTAGATCGATGCCGAATTTATTCTCCGCCTTGCCGGTGGCGATCTTCTTATGGGTGCGGGCATCGACATCGGGGTTTACCCGCAAGGCCACGCGGACGCGCCGGCCCTTGGATCGCGCAACCCGGTCGAGGGTTTCCAGCTCGGGCAGGGATTCTACATTGAATTGCCAGATCCCGACGTCGATTCCGGCGGCCATCTCCGCTTCCGTCTTGCCCACTCCGGCGAAGACAATCCGCTCGGCGGGGATGCCGGCCGCAAGCGCGCGGCGCAGCTCGCCCTCGGAGACGACATCGGCGCCGGCGCCCAGCTTGGCGAATGTCGCGACCACCGCCTGATTGGAATTGGCCTTGAGCGAATAGCAGATGGTGGCGCGCCGCCCATCGAAGGAATCGGCGAAGGCCCGGTAACGCTCGATCAGCACGGCGCTGGAATAGCAATAAAATGGCGTGCCCACCGCGGCGGCAAGCCGGTCCAACGGCACCCCCTCGGCATGCAAGGTGCCGTTCACGTAATGAAATTGGTTCATGGAGCTAAGGGAGTTAGCGGATTGAGCAACGGGGCTTCGGCCGGCGGCGGGGCGGGCGGCTGACCGGTATTGCCCGTTTCGGGAATGCTTTCCGCCTTTGGATATTGACGGGGAAACTGGTCGGCCTGCGGCGGCTCGGGGTCGCCTTTCTTGCCGCAGGCAGCAAACGCCAAGAAGGCGCAGGCAAACAAAGCGCAACGCAGAATGCCAGCATGTTTCATAGGAATCGCTCTCGTGCCGCGAGCGCCGCGCGGCGCACATTGGCCGGCGCCGTGCCGCCGAAACTCGTGCGGCCCTCGACCGCCGCCTCGACGCTAAGCGTGCGGCGAATTTCCTCGTTGATCCGGGGCTCGATGCGTTGCATCTCGGCCAGCGGCAGATCGACCAGGCTGCAGCCCTTCCGTTCGGCCAGGCGGACCAGGCTGCCGGTAATATGATGGGCCTCCCGGAAGGGCAGGTCCAGGTGGCGGACCAGGCTGTCGGCCAGGTCGGTTGCGGTGATGAATCCCTTGTCGCAGGCGCGCCGCATGGCGCCGGCGTCGACACGAAGATCGCGCACCATGGCGGTCATGGCGGCCAGCGACAGATGCAGATTGTCGACGGCTAGAAACACCGGTTGCTTATCCTCCTGCATGTCCTTGCCATAAGTCAGCGGCAATCCCTTCATGACGACGAGAAGCTGGACCAGCGCGCCGACCGCCTGTCCCGCCTTGCCGCGTACCAGCTCGGCGGCGTCGGGATTGCGCTTCTGGGGCATGATCGAGCTGCCGGTGGTGAGGGAATCGCCCAATGTGACGAAGCGAAAGCCCTCACTCGTCCACAGCACAAGTTCTTCTGCAAAGCGCGAGAGATGGGTCGCCAGAATGGCGCCGGCCGAGAGAAATTCGAGGGCGAAATCGCGGGAAGCGACCGCGTCCAGGGAATTCGCCATGGGCCGGGCAAATTCAAGCGCCGCAGCACTCACATGCCGATCGATGGGAAATGAGGTGCCGGCCAGCGCTGCAGCGCCCAGCGGGGATTCGTTGAGCCGGCGCCGGGCATCCGCAAGACGGCCGGCATCGCGGCCCAGCATCTCCACATAGGCCAGCAGATGATGGCCGAAGGTGACGGGCTGGGCGAGCTGCAGATGGGTATATCCCGGCATGATGGTGGCAGCATGCTCTTCGGCCCGGTCGATCAATGCTGCGATCAAACCCCTGAGCGCGAGGGCGAGCTCGTCCATCGCCTGGCGCAGCCACAGGCGGAAGTCGGTGGCGATCTGGTCGTTGCGCGAGCGCGCTGTGTGCAAGCGGCCGGCCGGCGCGCCAATCAATTCGGCCAGGCGCGCCTCGATGTTCATGTGAATATCTTCCAGCGCGACCTTGAATTCGAATCGGCCTGCTGTAACTTCCTCCTCGATCCGATCCAGGCCGTGGCGGATCGCCTCGCCGTCGGTTTGGCTGATGATACCCTGGCGCACCAGCATGGCCGCATGCGCCCGGCTGCCGGCGATGTCCTGGGCATACAGGCGCCGATCGATATCAATCGAGGCATTGATCTGCTGCATGATCTGGGCCGGGCCGCTGGCGAAACGGCCGCCCCACATGTTATTGACTGGGGCCGGCGTAGGCGCCTCGGCGGTCGCGGAAGGACGTTTCTTAATGCTCAAGCGCTTGGCTCTTTCCACCGCTCTGGCGGCCCTTCTTGTCATCCCTGCCGCGCTGGCCGACCAAGGTGCTGAACAAGGCCCCCCGGTCGCGGGCTCGGTCGAGAACTTTAGCCGGATCGACCCCTCGCTGCCAGCGCCCGACGACCACTTCACCGATATCAGCGGTCATTCGCTCAGCTTGGCCGATTTTCGGGGCAAACTGCTACTGCTCAATCTCTGGGCGACGTGGTGCGGCCCCTGCGTTGCCGAAATGCCCTCCCTCGATCGCCTGCAGGCGGCCCTCGGCAGTGCGAATTTCGTCGTCTTGCCCATTTCCGTCGATCGCGGCGGGGCGCAACAAGTGGCGGATTTCTACGATAAGCACCGCCTCACCCATCTGGGCATCTATGTCGATCCATCCAATCGGATCGCCCAGCGCATGTCGGTGAGCGGCCTGCCGACCAGTTTTCTGGTGGGCCCCGACGGGCGGGTCGTGGGCGCCCTGGTGGGTGCCACCGACTGGGATACGTCGGAAGCCATGGCGCTTATCGGCTATTATCTGAAGAACGCACCCAAGCTGGTGCCGATCCCGGTGGCGCCAGCGCCCTCGCCCGACGTCACGCCGACATCCCTGCGTCTTGCGCCTCAGCGGGTGGGGACGGGCTTGTCGCCGCTGTAGTCGTAGAAGCCACGCTTGGTCTTGCGGCCGAGCCAGCCGGCCTCGACATATTTCACCAGCAGCGGACAAGGGCGGTATTTGCTGTCGGCCAAGCCGTCGTAGAGCACCTGCATGACGGCAAGGCAGACATCGAGGCCGATGAAATCGGCCAATTCCAGCGGCCCCATGGGATGGTTGGCACCCAGGCGCATGGCGGTATCGATCGCCTCCACCGAGCCTACACCTTCGTAGAGCGTATAGACCGCCTCGTTGATCATCGGCAGCAGGATGCGATTGACGATGAAGGCGGGGAAATCCTCCGCCATGGCCACGGTCTTACCGAATTTCTCGGCCAGCTGGCGGATGGTGGTGAAGGTTTCCTCGTCGGTCGCCAACCCGCGGATCAGTTCGACCAGCGCCATCAGCGGCACGGGATTCATGAAATGCATGCCCATGAAGCGGGCCGGCCGGTCGGTCGCCGCCGCCAGGCGCGTGATGGAGATGGAGGAGGTGTTGGAGGCGATCATCGCCTCCGGCTTCAGCATCGGGCAGAGCTTTTTCAATATCTCGCGCTTGACTTCCTCGTTCTCGACGGCGGCCTCGATGACGAGGTCGCAATCGTTGAACAGGTGATAGTCTTGGCCGGTGACGATCCGGGCCAGCGCCGCCTTGCGCTCGGCGTCGGTGATCACGCCGCGCTTGACCTGCCGACCCATGTTCTGGTCGATGATCTCCTTCGCCTGGTCGATCTGATAGACATCGACATCGACGAGTTTCACGTTGTAGCCGTGGAGGGCCGCGACATGGGCAATGCCGTTGCCCATTTGCCCGGCGCCGATGACGCCGATGGTGCGAATCATGGTGGTGCGTCTGCTCCTCGGGCCTATTTACTCAGCTCTTTGGTCATTTCGGGCACCGCCTGGAACAGGTCGGCGACGAGGCCATAGTCGGCGACCTGGAAGATAGGCGCATCCTCGTCCTTGTTGATGGCGACGATGACCTTGCTGTCCTTCATGCCGGCCAGATGCTGGATAGCGCCGGAGATACCGACAGCAATGTAAAGATCCGGGGCCACGACTTTGCCTGTCTGGCCAACCTGATAGTCATTGGGCACGAAACCCGCGTCGACGGCGGCCCGGCTGGCGCCCACGGCCGCGTTCAGCTTGTCGGCCATGGCCTCGAGCAGCTTGAAATTCTCGCCGCTCTGCATGCCGCGCCCGCCCGAGACGATGACACGGGCCGAAGTCAATTCGGGCCGCTCGGATTTGCTCAATTCCTGGCCGACGAATTTGGAGAGGCCCGCATCGCCCGCGGATGTCACCGCCTCGATGGGGGCGCTGCCGCCGGTGGCCGCTGCCGCATCGAATCCGGTGATGCGCACGGTGATGACCTTGATCTTGTCGGCCGACTGGACGGTGGCCAGTGCATTGCCGGCGTAAATCGAGCGCACGAAGGTGTCGGGCGAGACGACGGCGCTGATTTCCGAGATCTGGGCGACATCGAGCAAGGCGGCCACGCGGGGCATGAAATTCTTGGCGCTGCTGGTGGCTGCCGCCAGGATGTGGCCATAGCCGGGTGCCAGGGCGACGATGAGTTTGGCCATGTTCTCGGCTAGGCGATTGGCATAGAGGGCATCGTCGGCCAACAGCACCTTGGCGACACCCGCCACAGCCGCGGCCGCCTCGGCGGCGGGACGACAGTTCTGGCCGGCCACGAGGATGATCAGGTCGCCGCCAATCTCCTTGGCGGCGGTTAGCGCATGCAGCGTCGCCGGCTTCAGGCTGGCGTTGTCATGCTCGGCAATCAGCATGAGGCTCATCAGATCACCTTGGCTTCATTGCGCAGCTTATCCACCAGTTCGGCCACGCTTTTCACTTTGACGCCGGCCTGGCGCTTGGGCGGTTCCGAAACCTTGAGGGTCTTGAGGCGCGGGCTGGGATCGACACCGAACTGCTCGGGCGTCAGTACCTCTATAGGCTTTTTCTTCGCCTTCATGATGTTGGGCAGCGAGGCATAGCGCGGCTCGTTGAGGCGCAGATCGGTGGTCAGCACCAACGGCAATTTCAGCGTCACCGTCTCCAACCCGCCGTCGACCTCGCGCGTCACATTGGCCGTGCCGTCGCCGTTCAGCACCAGCTTGGAGGCAAAGCAGCCCTGGGACCAGCCCAGCAGGGCCGACAGCATTTGGCCGGTCTGATTGGCATCGTCGTCGATGGCCTGTTTGCCCAGGATACAGATCTCGGGCTTTTCCTTGTCGACCACGGTTTTGAGCAGCTTGGCCACGGCCAGCGGCTGCAATTCGACATCGGTCTGGATCAGGATGCCGCGATCCGCGCCCATGGCGAGTGCCGTGCGAATGGTTTCCTGGGCTGCAGGAAGGCCTAGCGACACCGCGATGATCTCGCTCGCCTTGCCGGCTTCCTTGAGGCGCACCGCCTCCTCGACGCCGATTTCGTCGAAGGGGTTCATGGACATCTTGACGTTGGCCGTCTCGACGCCCGTGCCGTCCGCCTTGACCCGGATCTTAACGTTGTAGTCGACGACGCGCTTGACCGCGACCAGAACCTTCATATGCCTAGATCCGATTTTATTCCGAGAGGTGAAGAAGCGTTCGCGTCTCGATTTGAGGCGCCCAAAACCCGCTTATGACCCTGCTTTGTGCGGGCGCACAATAGGTCTCTGTCATTTTCATGTCAACGACCCGCCGCCTCAGCGATTGGCTCCGGGCTGCCACAGAATGTCGCGCTTGCCCTTGCCGTTCAGATAGCGGGAAAGCACGAAGAAATGGTCGGATAACCTGTTGATGTATTTGATAACGATGGGATTGACCGGGTTGCTTTCGGCGAGGCTGGTGATGGCGCGCTCCGCCCGTCGCGCGACGGTGCGCGCGAGGTGGAGATATGCCGCGGCGGGCGATCCGCCCGGCAGCACGAAGGACTCCAATGGTTGCAGCGCGGCATTCATCTGGTCGATCTCGCGTTCCAGCCGCAGGACCTGGCTTTCGAGGATGCGAAGATCGCCCTCTTTCGCGTCGGGCCGGCAAAGATCGGCGCCCAGATCGAACAGGTCGTTCTGAATACGGGCCAGCATGGCGTCCGCAGCCCCTTTGGTATGCAGGCGCGCCAGCCCGACGGCGGCATTGGCCTCGTCGACATGACCATAGGCATCCACCCGCGGGTCATGCTTGGGAACGCGCTTGCCGCTGCCGAGCGACGTCAGGCCCTTGTCGCCGCCCTTGGTATAGATGCGGGTAAGCTTGACCACGGTGGCGAGCCTAACTTCGATGCCACGTCATCATGAAGATGACGAACAGCAAAATGGCGATCCCCTGCATGATGACGCGCCAACGCATGAAGCGGTTGGAATTGCGCCGGGCGAACTCCCCGCCCCGGGCCATGGAAAACAGACCCAGGAACAGCACCCCCAGCGTCAGCCCCATGGCCACGATCAGCAGGGTAAAGATGAGTTTATCCATGGCTGGTGACTATAAGGCGAAGCGGAGGAGGGGGACAGAGGCCACCAGAACTCCTTCCAATCCCGTGGCGCAGCATAGCAATGACATACGATGAAAGAAGGACTGCCGGCGGATCGAAGGGCTCGATCGCAAGTATGCCCGAGTCCCTGCGGGGCATTAGCGGGACGAACGAATTGCCATTATTGTCTGGCGAAGCCACGCTCCCGGACGCGAATCGAGCCCGATGACTCAGCGCCTCAGCATCAAGCATCTTCAGGTTCTTGCCGCCTTTCGCCGCACCGGAAGCCTGAGCAAGATCGCTGAATTCCTTAAACTTACGCCCTCGGCCGTTTCCCGCCGGATCGATGAGGCCGAGGCCAGGTTAGGCCGCGCTCTATTCGTCAAGGCGAGCAATCGGGTGCGGCTTACCCCGGCGGGCGAATACATCCTTCAGGCCGCCGAGCGCATTCTGGCGGATCTCGATCGCGCCGAAAGCGTTGCCGCACGCCTGGGCAGCGATGTGCATCACGTCATCCGCATCGGCATGTCGGTCTATCGCAGCTTCGACTGGTTTCCCGAATTCGCAGCGTACCTGCTCCAGGCCAAGCCCGGGATTCGCCTGGAACTTGCCGCCGACGTGGATAAAGACGAACTCGATGCCCTGAAGGGTCATGGCGTCGATATTGTCATGACGCCCCTTGTCGACGACTTTCCGGGAACATCCAGGGTGGAGCTGTTCGCTGACGATCTGGTCGCCCTCGTAGCGCCTTCCCATCGACTCGCCAAGCGCCGCTTCATGCGCCCGGTAGACATCGGGCCGGAGGACTTCTACACTTACAGCCTGGCGGTGCGGCCGAGCTTCGAGTATCTGGAATTCTTGCTGCCCGCCCATGCCGCGCCGCATCGCTACGTCGTCGTCGATGCGCCCGAATCCGCGGCAGCCGCGGCCCGCGGTGGCCAGGGATTGACGATCCTCAGCAAATGGGCCGTGCAAGCCGATCTGGATGACGGCCGTTTGATCGGGCTTCCCTTGGGGAAGCAGGGCTTGAAAATCACCTGGGGGGCGCTTTTGCGGTCGACGGACGGGAAGGGGACCGTGGCATTCGATGTCGCCCAGCTCTTGCGAAATTTCTTCACGCAACGGCGGCAACGTGGACGCCGGCATCAGGCCCTCCGCATAGCATGAGGTGTCTGAGATTGCGAAAAAATCAAATAGATTTTGATAATTTTGACATTGCTGCACATTTCTCTTCGCCCTAGCGTGTCTCGGAGGCGGCCACCAGGGAGAGTTCATGGCAGCGCGAGCGCAGTCGGAACGACGGGAACCGGGCGAAAATGAGGGCGAGCTCAGCGCCATCGTCGATCTGGGCCGCTATCCTATCCACCGTCCAGCATCACCGGAGTGCCGGCGCCTAGTCGAAGCAGCGAAAACAAGTCTTTCCGAATCCGGCGCCTTTGTGCTGAAGGAATTCTTGCTTTCCTCGGCTGTGGCGGAAATCCTCGACCAGGCCGATTCGATGGCAAAGGCCGCCTTTGCTTCCAGCCAACCCCACAACGTCTTCCTGCTGCCCGGCGATTCCGCCTATCCGGCCGATCACGCGCGCAATCGTCTTGTGCGCAGCGAAAAGGCGGTGCTTGCCGATGACCAGATCCCGCAGGGCTCGCTGTTGCGCCGGCTCTATGGCGCCGGTTGCTTCCGGTCATTCCTCTGCGAGGTCCTCGGCGTCGAAGGACTCTTTGCCTTCGAGGACCCACTGGCACCTATCAATGTGAGTTTCTACGGCGAAGGAGAGGAGTTGGGGTGGCATTTCGACAATTCGCCTTTCGCCGTCACCTTGCTCTTGCGCGATCCCGCGAACGGCGGCGTGTTTGAATACGCGCCCAATATCCAACGGGATACACCGGAAGGCTATGCTGCGATCTCAAGCATTCTGGATGGTGACCAGGACAGTGTGCGCGTACTGAAACAGGGTCGCGGGGCACTCGTGCTGTTCAAGGGCGCACGCTCGCTGCATCGGGTCACGCCTTGCGGGGGTGCCATCGCGCGCACCATTGCCGTCCTGAGTTACGCATCTGAGCCCGGTCGAAGTCTCAAGGAGCATACACGGCTGTTGAGTGGCAACGACGGACCTCTCAGAAGTCCCGTTCTGCCCACCACCATCGAGTTGGCGAGGCGCTATCGGCTCGCGCGGTTGCGTCGGCAAATTCAGTTGCACGACTGCGCGGCGGCCTTGCTCTACGATCCAATAAATATCCGCTATGCGCTCGACGCCGCGAATATGCAGCTGTGGACGTTGCACAATGCATATCGTTACGCGCTCGTCTTCGCCGATGGCCCGGCGATCATGTTCGAGTTCAAGGGCTGCGAGCATCTTTGCCGCGGTCTGCCGGGCGTCGATGAAATAAGGCCCTCGGTTTCCTGGATCTACATGGCCGCAGCCGAGAACGTCGACCGGCAGGTCAAGGCCTGGAGCGGGGAAATCGTCGAGCTGCTGCGCACGCACGGCGGCGGCAACAAACGGATCGCCATCGACAAGATCGAGCCGCTGGGGCTGAGGGCGCTAGAGCAGGCCGGTTACATATACGTCGAGGGCCAAGAGGTCACCGAGAAGGCCCGGGCGATCAAGAACCCGGCCGAGATCGAGATGATGGGTTGGGCCATCCGCGTCTGCGAGGCGGGGTTGGCGCGGATGTATGAAAATTCCCTGCCGGGCAAGACCGAGCAGGAAATCTGGGCCGAGTTGCACTTCGAGAATGCGCGCTCCGGCGGCGAATGGATCGAGACGCGGCTGCTGAAGGCCGGCGCCGGAACAAATCCCTGGTATGGAGAGTGCTCGGACTATGCCTGTCGAGAAGGCGACATGATTGCCGTCGATACGGATATGATCGGACCGTACGGCTATTGCACCGATCTCTCGCGCTCATGGATCTGTGGGCATCGCCGGATGAACGATACGCAGAAGCGGATCTATGGCACCGCGCTGGAGCAAATCCACCATAACGTGGCGCTCGTCGCGCCGGGGGTCAGCTTTCGCGAGTTCAACGAAAAATCCTGGCGGATACCCGAAAAGCACCAGACTTACCGGTACAATCTCGCCGCTCACGGCGCCGGGCTCGCCGACGAATGGCCCATCATCCCATTGCACACCGACTTCCAGACGGCCTGCGAGGGCCAATTCGAGTCGGGAATGGTGGTCTGTGTCGAGAGTCTGGTGGGTGAGGAAGGCAGCGAAAGCGTCAAGCTGGAAACCCAGGTTCTCGTGACCGAGACCGGCAACAAGCGGTTGGATGGTTTCCCGTGGGAAGAGCCTTAACACGGTCCCCCTGCGAGATCGACCAGGACGTGTCGCGCGCAAGGTGCGTGCCACTTGCTGAAAGAGCCAGGCAACAACAGAAGTAAGCAAGGGAGGATACGATGAGCGGTTCCAGACGACATTTGGACGAACTGCGCCGCCAGGCGACCGAAGTCGAAAACGATCTGATCGACGAATTGAGTGCCGGGCACATTGGCCGGCGCGAATTCCTGCGTCACGGGACGGTCCTGGGGATGTCAGCGCCGCTGTTGCTGGCCACCCTGGGCGGGCTCGCCTATTCAGTTGCCCCTCGGTCGGCGCGCGCGGCGACGGCGGGCGGCACGGTTCGCGTCGCCCAGACGACGCCCTCGGGTGCCATCGATCCTATCACGGTTCCGGACTCGGGCGGCGTCATCATGCTTTGCCAGACAGGCGAATACCTGGCCCTGTCCGGAGGCGATCTTCGATTGCGCCCGGTCCTGGCGGAGAGCTGGAAGCCCAATAAGGACGGGTCAGTCTGGACATTCACGCTGCGCAAGGGCGTAAAATTCCACGACGGCAAGACGATGTCGGCGGACGATGTGCTGGCAACGATCGATCGCCTGGCCGATCCGAAGAATTCCTCCAACGCGCTATCGGCTTTCAGCGGCGTCCTTTCAAAGGGGGGCACGAAGAAGGTGGACGACTACACCATCGAATTCCATCTTGACGCGCCCAATGGCAACTTCCCCTACTACGTCTCCTCTGACAACTACAACACCATCGTCCTGCCGGCGGATTACGCGGGGGACTTCGAAAAGAATTTCATCGGCACCGGTCCCTTCAAGTTGGAGAAATACACGCCCAAGGTAGGCGCTTCGTTCCAGCGCAATCCCGACTACTGGGGTCCAAAGGCCTTGCCGGAGCGCACCGAGTTTACCTTCTACGCCGACATACAGCCCCAGATCCTGGCATTGCAGGGCCGTCTGGTGGATGTGGTTGCCCAGGTGCCGGTGCAGGAAGGCATGGCGCTGCTGAACGACCCGAATGTAAGCATCACCAGCCTGCGATCGAGCGCCCATACGCAGGTGCATATGCGCACCGACATGGCACCCTTTACCGACAAGCGGGTGCGGCGGGCCATCGCGCTCTGCCTCGATCGCAAGAAGCTGGTCAATGGCCTCTTCCGCGGCCGCTCCGACATCGGCAACGACAGCCCGTTCGCGCCCGTCTATCCCTCGACCGACACCTCGGTGGGACAGCGCGATCTGAATATCCGCCAGGCCAAGCAATTGATGGCCGACGCCGGATTCGCCGACGGATTCAAGGTCAAGCTGACAAGCGAAAAGTTCATCGAGATTCCGAACTATTGCCAGGTCATCCAGCAGGCCGTCCGCGCAATCGGCGTCTCAATCGATCTCAACATCGAGAGCCAGGACGCCTATTATGGCAAGGCCGTCTTCGGCCAGTCGGATTGGCTCGATTCGATCATTGGGGCCACCGACTATGGCCATCGCGGCGTGCCGAACGTCCTTCTCGCCGCGCCGTTGACCAGCGATGGCACCTGGAACTCGGCGCATTTCAAGAGCAAGGAATACGACGGTCTGGTGTCGCAATATGTGGCGGCGCTCGATCTGGGCTCGCAAAGGGCGGTGGCGGGACAGATCCAAAAGCTGTTGCTGGACGAGACGCCCATCATCTTCTCCTACTTCTACAATTTTCTGACTGCGACGGCGAAGAACCTCACGGGAATCGAGACGACCGCCATGGCGCATGTCTTCGTCGATCGTGGTGTCTTTCGCTGAGGCGGGACGGGATCGCGCGGATACCTAAGGC
>WNFS01000646.1_pt1 | contig 25253 bp, 21 predicted proteins | sample 5400141 | NCBI WGS metagenome assembly WNFS01 (sample SAMN13153358, study PRJNA577476) | soil metagenome | isolation source: 60 cm saprolite under Madrone tree | place: USA:California | collected 2016-06-14
CGCCGTACTCACTACGCTGGAGGAGAAGCGCGCATCCTACCGTCTCTCACCCGTGGCGCCCGGCGCGTTACGAATTGAGCCGCACATCTCGCGCCATCCGTTCGGCAGGGTGCCGGTGCTGGAGCACGATGGCTTCCTGCTCTACGAAACTCAGGCCATCTTGCGCTATCTCGACCGCGTGCTGCCCGCGCCGCCGCTGACACCGGCGGATCCCAAGGCCGCAGCCCGGATGGATCGGGCGATGAACATCAACGACTGGTACCTGTTCCAAGGGGTCAACAATGTGATCACCTTCCATCGCATCGTGGGGCCGCGTCTCATGGGGCTCACGCCGGACGAATCCGCCATTGCGGGCGCCATGCCGAAAGCACACGCAGTCTGCAACGAGCTTTCCCGGCTGCTCGGCGCGCAGCCCTACTTTGCCGGCGAGGCCGTAACGCTGGCCGACCTGCTGCTCGCGCCCCAGCTCGACTTTCTCGCACAGACGCCGGAGTGGGGTCCATTGTCCGCGGGCAATCGAAACCTCCTCGGTTGGCTCGACAGGATGAACGCTCGCTCGGGCCTCAAAGCCACGACATGGGAGCGTGTGGCCGATATGGCAAAAGCCGCATGATCGCGTCGCACGGCGCGAGTTTACCGCTCTCAGGAGTCATGGCCGGGCTTGTCCCGGCCATCTACGTTTTTCACGAAGGCCCGCAAAAAGACACGGATGCCCGCGATTCGATCAGACCTGAACTGACAAAAATTTTTCCAACTGCAATGTCGAAATGCCATCCGCTCGCCCGTTACTTGGTCGAGCGCAACGAATTGCGCTCGCAAACGAGGAGGTCGCCATGAACTACACGCTTCTGATCTATGAAGACGCTGCCGGCTTTGACCTGCGCAGCACGCCCGATGCCGCCGCGCGACAGGCTTATTGGGGCAGTTTTATGGCATATACCAAGGCGCTCCAGGACGCCGGCGTGATGGTCGGCGGTGCCGGCCTGCAACCTACCGCCACCGCAACGACGCTGCGGATGCGTAACGGCAAGCGTCACGTGCAGGACGGTCCTTATGCCGACACCAAGGAGCAGCTCGGCGGCTACTATGTCGTCAATGTCCCGGATCTCGACGCCGCGCTCGAATGGGCGGCGCGTATCCCGGCCCCACCCGGGAGCGTGATCGAGGTCCGGCCGAACCTGATGCATGAGGGCTGAAGGCCCTCATGGACGCGCGCGCGACAGTCGAGCATGTGGTGCGTGCAAGTTACGCGCGGCTGGTGGCATTCCTCGCCGCGCGCTCGCGCGATGTCGCGGCGGCCGAGGATGCTCTCGCGGAAGCGTTCCAGGCCGCCCTCGTCACCTGGCCCAGAACCGGCGTGCCGGAGAAACCGGAAGCCTGGTTGCTGGTGACGGCGCGGCGCCGTCTGATCGACGCCGCCCGTCACGCCCGCGTCCATGCCGAGGCTGTGCCGAGCCTGCTTGCGGCGGCTGCGGAGGCGCAGGAGATGACCGAACGCGAGCTTGAATTCCCTGACGAACGGCTGAAGCTGTTGTTTGTCTGCGCCCACCCGGCGATCGACCCAAACGTGCACACGCCAATGATGCTACAGACCGTGCTTGGACTTGATGCAGCGCGCATCGCGGCTGCCTTCCTGGTCCAACCTTCGGCAATGGGTCAGCGACTGAGCCGCGCAAAGGCGAAGATTCGCGACGCGCGGGTGGCTTTCGAGCTGCCTTCGGCCGCGGAGCTGCCACAGCGGCTCGACGCCGTGCTCGGAGCGGTCTACGCCGCCTACGGTACAGGCTGGGAGGACGTCGACGGCGCCGATCGACGCAACTCATCCCTCGCGGCGGAGGCCATCGCGCTCGGCCGGTTGCTTTTGCGAATGATGCCGGACGAGCCCGAGGTGAAGGGATTGTTGGCGTTGATGCTTCACTGCGCGGCACGTTGCGCGGCGCGACGCTCGGCGAACGGCAACTACGTGCCGCTGACGGAACAGGACACCGCGCTGTGGTCGCGGCCGCTGATCGAGGAGGCTGAGCACTTGCTGCGCGATGCGGGGCGCGCCGGACGCATCGGTCGCTATCAGCTCGAAGCCGCAATTCAATCGGCGCACGCCGGCCGCGCGCGAACCGGCTGCACCGACTGGGAGTCAATCGCATTGCTGTATGAAGGGCTTGTGAGTCACGCGCCCGGCACCGGGGCATTGGTGGGCCGCGCCGCCGCAGTCGCCGAGGCGCGCGATGCCGAGACGGCGTGGTCGTTGCTCCAGACGATCCCGGCCGAGGCCGTGGCGAGCTATCAACCCTATTGGGCGCTCGCGGCGCATCTCCTCAAGCGCATGGGACAGACGACGCAATCCGCGGACGCCTATCGCCGTGCCATCGGCTTGAGCGAGGATTCGGCGCTGCGCGCATTCCTCACGGCCCAGATACCAGCGATGCCTTGAGGGGAGCTGAAGTGAGAAAACAGCGCGCGCGATGGGCAGGACCGACCGATACGTCCGGCGGATCGCCTCGCTCGCAAAGAGACTGCGCGTGTTTGCAGCGCGGCGCGAAGGCGCAGCCGGGCGGCAGGTTCTCCATATCGGGCGGCGCGCCCGGGATCACCGGCAAGCGGGCACGTATTGATGAGGCACGCCCGGTGCGGGATGCCAACAGGCCCGCCGTATAGGGGTGCGCCGGCGCCAGGATGACATCGCGGCATCCGCCGGTCTCGACGATCCGCCCCGCATACATGACGGCGATCCGGTCGGCAATCTCGATGGCAACGCCGACGTCGTGGGTGACAAAGATCACCGCAAGCCCGAGTTCGCGCTGGAGTTCGCGCAGCAGCAGAAGAACCTGGATCTGCACCGTGGCATCGAGCGCCGTGGTCGGCTCGTCCGCGAGCAGAACCTTCGGCCGGCACGCCAGCGCCAACGCGATCATGGCGCGCTGGCGCATGCCGCCCGACATCTCATGGGCATAATTATCAAGGCGTTGGGCCGCCGACGGGATGCGTACGCGCTCGAACAGCTCCAGCGCCCGCGCCCGTCCAGCGCGCCGCGACACGCCATCATGGCGCATCACGGCCTCGGCGATCTGGTCGCCGAGCCGATAGACGGGGTCGAGGGCGAGCCCCGGCTCCTGGAAGATCATCGCAATCGTGCGGCCCCGATAGGCGGAGAGGTCGCGGTTCGGCAAGGCACGCACGTCCAGTCCGTCGACTCTCAGCCTGCCGCCGATGACCGCACGGCGCTCCGGCAACAGCCGCATCAAGGCGCGCAGCGTCACGCTCTTGCCTGAGCCGGATTCACCGAGCAGCGCCAGTGTTTCGCCGCGGCGCAACGTCAGATCGACGCCCGCAACCGCGCGCAACGGCTTGGCGCCGCCGAGGAAGTCGACGGTCAGTCCTTCAACGTCGACGATCGACCCGGCGCTCATGCGATCGACCCGGCCTGTGGATGCCCGGACCCCGGCGTTGCCAAAAAGCAGGCAGCGCGATGGGCCGGGGCGATCTCGGCCAGAACCGGCTCGGTCGCCGCGCACACCGGCGCCGCGAATTTGCAGCGCGTATGGAAACGGCACCCGCTCGGCGGATCGATCGGTGACGGCGGGTCGCCGAACAGCGGCGGCTCGGTGATACGGCGATCGGGGTCCATCGACGGCATCGAGGCGAGCAACGCCATCGTGTAGGGATGGCGCGGCGCGCCGAGGAGGACGTCGGAAGGGCCGAGTTCGACCACCTTGCCCAGATACATGACCAACACGCGATCGGACATGAAGCGCACCACGTTGAGGTCGTGCGATATGAACACGTAGGTCAACCCGAACTCGGACTTGAGGTCGATCAGCAGATTGAGCACCTGGGCTTCGACGGATTTGTCCAGCGCCGAGACTGCCTCATCGAGGATCACGAGCCGCGGCTGCAACGCAAGTGCGCGGGCGATGTTGACCCGCTGGCGCTGGCCACCGGACAATTCGTGCGGGTAGCGCGCCGCAAAGCGCGCCGGGTCGAGTCCGACCCGCGAGATGAGGTCGTGGGCGCGCGCGATCGCGGCCCGCTGCGAAAGACCATGAACGCGCGGCCCGAACGCGACGGTCTCCTCGACCGTGAGGCGCGGGTTGAGCGAAGCGTAGCTGTCCTGGAACACCATCTGAACTTCGCGGCGGTAGGCGACAAGATCGAGCGCGTGGGCGCCGACAACTTCGCCATCGAACAGGAACTCGCCCGCATCGGCCGGGATGATCTGCATGATGAGACGTGCGAGCGTGGACTTGCCGCAACCGGACTCACCGACGATGCCAAGCGTTTGGCCCTTGGCGACGTCGAAGCTCACGTCATCGACGGCATGCACCGCACCGCGGATGCCGCGGCCGCTAAAGCTTCGCCTGCCGCCGAAATGCTTGACGAGACGGCGCACCGACAGCAGCGGCTGGGCCGGCCCGCCTCGATCGCGCCCGAGGGTGGCCGCGTTCAACGCCTCCATCACTTCACCTCCATGGCCGACCGCAAACCATCGGACAGGAGATTGAACGCGATCGAGGTGACGAAGATCATGGCGCCTGGCAGCGCCGCCACCAGCGGCTGGACATAGATAGCGGTGCGCAGCGTGTTGAGCATCAGGCCCCATTCGGGTTCCGGCGGCTTCGAGCCGAGGCCGAGAAACGACAGCCCCGAAGCGAGGATCATCGACACGCTGATCAGGCTCGTCGCATAGACGAAGATCGGACCGAGCACGTTCCCAAGCACATGCACTCTTATGATTGCCAACGGGCCGGCGCCGCTCACCCGCGCCGCCTCCACATAGTCGCGCGTTCTGATCTGAGTAGTGACCGACTCCGCAACACGGGCTATCAGCGGGGTGAATACGATGGTGAGCGACACGATGGCGTTGAAAATGCCGGCGCCGAGCGCACCGGACAGCGCGATCGCGAGAAGCACCGACGGAAACGCGTAGAATACGTCGACCGTGCGCATGATCACGGTGTTGACGCGGCCGCCGACGAAGCCCGACACAATGCCGATCGCGGAACCGACGAAAAATGCCAACACCACGGGCAGCAGGCCCATCAGCAGGGAGAGGCGCCCGCCATAGACGAGGCGGCTCAGCATGTCGCGGCCGAGTTCATCCGACCCGAGCCGGTAGACCGCGTCCGCGATTGGCCGCAGGCGACGCAGCATCGAGCCGCGGTAGGGATCGGCGAAGCCGAGCCATGGCGCCAGAATCGCCGCAAACACGATCCCGATGATCACGAAGGCCGCGGCAAGGGCGACCGGATCGCGCAGCAGTCTACGCCCGACGCCCGCCCAATAGCCGCGCCCGATCCGCCGCGCGGGGACAATCTTCTCCACAGTCATGGCCGGGCTTGTCCCGGCCATCCACGTCTTTGTCACTGAATGCCTCCAAGAAAGACGTGGATGCCCGCGACAACCCCCGGATCAAGTCCGGGGACGGGCATGACGGTGGAAAGGTCATTGGCGGCAGCCATCGGCTCAAGCCCGCTTGATGCGCGGATCGAGCGCGGTCTGCACCACATCGACGGCGAGGTTCAGCGCCACGAAGAACAGCGCCAGGACCAGGATGGTCCCCTGCAGCAGCGGCAGGTCGCGCTGGAAGATTGCTGCGTTGAGCAGGAAGCCGCTGCCCGGCCAGGAGAACACGGTCTCGATCAGGATCGAGCCGCCCAGTAGATAGCCAAGCTGCAGGCCCATCACGGCAAGCGCGGTCGGCGCTGCATTGATGACGACGTGGCGGAACACGCCGAACTCCCGCAACCCCTTGGCGCGCAGCCCCTGAACGAACTCCTGGCCGAGAATGTCGGCCACCAGCGCCCGCACGGTGCGCGAGATCACTCCCATGGGAATGACCGACATGGTGATTGCGGGCAGGATGATATAGCGCAGATGCTCGAGGTCGGGCCGCCACGCGACGGAGCCGTCCGGACCGGCGCCGGTCGGCGGCAGCCAATTGAGATTGGCCGAGAATATGATGACGAGCACCATGCCGAGCCAGTAGTGCGGCACGCTGACGCCCAGCACCGAGATCAGCGAGGCGACCTTATCGAGCCATCGATCGCGGAAATAGCCGGCAACAAATCCGAAGAACGTGCCGAACGTGAAGCCGATCACGGTCGCGACGGTAGCCAGGATCAACGTATTGCCGACCGCGCGCATGACCTCGGTGGCAACGGAGCGGCCCGTCGCAATCGAGGTGCCGAGATCGCCGTGCACGACCTTCCAGAACCACAACGCGTATTGCACCGGCAGCGGTCGATCGAAGCCATAGGCGGCGCGCATCTGCTCCACCAGCTCCTGCGTCGCGTCGGCCGGCAGAATGGCTGAGAGCGGATCGCCCGGGGCGATGTGAACGAGGAGGAAGCAGATGATGCTCACCCCGATCACGACCGGCGTGACGTAGAGCAGGCGCTTGAGGGTGTAGACCAGCATGGCCTCATGTCCTGGGACCGCAGCCCGGGACCGCGGGCGTCCCGCCCGCTCTTTCTATCTCATTTCTTGGGAAGAGCGGGTCCTCATGAACAGCGGGCGGAACGCCCGCGGTCCCAGGTGCGGGAAGTCACTCCACCCCGATCGTCGTCAAGTCCTGGAACCAGTGCTGCGCCTGGACGAAGCTCTTTATCTTCGGCGACATGGCATGTGGGTTGGTGTCGTGCACCACCCACACCAGCACGGCATCGTCGACAACCGCGCTGTGCGCCTGCGCCATCAGCTCGTCCTGCTTCTTCGGATCGAAGGTGCGCTTGGCCTCATCGATGATGGCATCGACCTTCGGGTTCGCATACCAGCCCCAGTTGACGCCGACCGGCGCAACCTGGCCGGAATGGAAGAAGCGGATGATGGCGTAGAGCGGATCGGACGTCACGTAGGCGATGTTATTTGCCGTGATGCCCGCCATGGACTCATCCTTGGCGCCCTTGCGCCAATACGTATAGAGCGCCTCCAGCTCGACCACCTTGAAGTCGATGTCGATCCCGATCTCCTTGAAGCTCTGCTGCAGGAATTCGTTCATCGGCAGCGACAGCATTTGCCCGGTGCCGCCTTGGGCGATCACGAAAGTGGTCTTGAGCGGCTTCTCGGGCGAATAGCCGGCTTGCCTGACGAGGCGTTTGGCCTCCGCGAGGTCGTACTTGAGCTTGAAGCTCGGATTGCCGAACCACGGACTTGACGGGTCGACCTGGCCGATCGCGGGCTTGGCAAGCCCATTGAGGAGCTCGAGCATCTCGTCGCGATTGATGGCGAGGTTGAGCGCCTTGCGCAGCCGGATGTCGGTCCAGGGCGAGCCCGGCAGCGTGCTCAGGTGATAGTTCCAGACGTGGGGCGTCACGTTGCTGACGATTTTCATGCCGGCCTGTTTCAACCGCGGCAACACGTCGGGTGCCGGCGTTTCGATCAGGTCAACTTGGCCGGCGAGCAGCGCGTTGGTGCGGGTGAGCGCTTCCGGAATTGGAATCAGCACCAGCCGATCAACCTTGGGAATGCGGCGCTTATCCCAGTAGTCCGGGTTTTTCACGAGCTCGGCGCGCTCGCGCGGCACCAGCCGGTCGAGACGGAACGGCCCGGTTCCGGCCGGCGCGCTCGCGAACTTGTCCCAGTCGCGCCCGACCTTTTCGTATTGCGCCGGGCTCGACACCAGAAACCACAGCATCTGATAGGGAAAGAAGGAGTCGACCTCCTTGGTGGTGATCTCGATCGTATAATCATCGAGCTTGCGATAGCTCGCGACCGAGGGTAGCCGCGGCTTCACCTGCGCGCTCTGGCGCTTGTCGAATTGCGGCGATTTCTCTTCGAGGACCTTGTCCAGATTCCAGATCGCCGCATCGGCATTGAAGGTACTGCCATCATGGAATTTGACGTCGCGCCGAAGCGCGAAGGTCCATCGCTTTTGATCGGTCGCGTCGACTCTCCATTCCGTCGCAAGGCCCGCAATGAGTTTGCCGGGCCGCTCAGCGATATCCATCTCCCAGGCCACCAGCGAATCGTAGATGGTATGTCCGGTGAATTGGTAAGCGCCCGCACCTCGATCCGGCTGGCCGGTGGTCAATGGAATGTCGGCGAGCGAGATGCCGTAACGGACGACTGTCTCGGCCTGGGCCGACAGAACCCAAGGTAGAACCCAAGACGCGAGGATCAGCGATGAAAAGGTGGTGGCGCGGCGCATACGGGGCTCCGATCACAGACATGAAGGGCTGAAGCTGTCACAGGAGTTAGCAAGGTTGGTGCCATGCGCGCGTGCGGCGGGGCGCGAGATGGCGGTGCAGCGCGGATGAACTCTTGAGCGGCTTGCTCAAGTTTTAAGCGACGCGGCGACGGCGTCGCGACAAGCCCGGCCGCGACCCCGTGACCGTAGCCCGGATGGAGCCACCGGGTCCCGCCTTCGGCGGGCCCGATGGCTCCATCCGGGCTACAAGGCTGCCACCCGTCATTGCGCCGGTTACGCACAAAACCGGACAGCATTGATTTCGTTGGGAATTCCAAAATTAGTTCGTTTTGTCTAAATCCCCCACCAACGATCGTTGACGGTATTTAAGTACCGCAAAGGGCCAAGCGCCTCAGACCAGAACGCCTCTAACGCACGCCAACCAAGGTGAGATCGGCGAACCACGACTGCGCCGAAACGAACCCCTGAACCCGCTTGCTCATGGCCCGCGGATTGAGGTCGTGCACGATGAAGAGCCACGGGGGGTTGTCGACCAGACGCTCGTTGGCGGCGCGGTAGGCTGCCTCCATCGCAGCCGGATCGGTCGCTGCCGCGAGCTCTGCCAACGCTGCGTCGAACTTGTCGTCCTTCCATTGCTCAAAATTGAAGCCGTTGGGGGAGAAGTTGGCCGAGGAGAAATAGCGAGCCATGATGCCGGCATCTGACGACGGCGACGATGCGTTGAGCGCCATGGCGCCGCGCAGCGTCGGGCTGTCGGGTGTCGCACGCACCGCGTCGAGCAGCACCTGCCACTCCACGGCGTCGAATTCCACATTGACGCCGCAGGCCTGTTTGAGGTTGTCCTGCAGATACTCGTTCATCGGCAGCGGCAGCATCTGGCCGGAGCCGGAGGTCGAAATCATCACTTTGAACGACAGCGGCTTCTGGGCGGTGTAGCCGGCCTCAGCCAGCAGCGCTTTGCCCCTCGCGGGATCAAAGCCGTAACGATTGGTCGGATTGCCAAATCCGGCATCTTTCGGCTTCAGCCAGCCGATCGAAGGCTCCGCCGTGCCGTTGAGGAGCGTGACCAGGCCGCCGCGGTCGATGCAATAGTTTAGCGCCTGGCGCACCTTCACGTCCTTGAAGGGCGATTTCGCTGCGCCGATGTTGTACATCCACGGCCAGTCGTGCGGATAGGAATTGGTGACGATGTTGAATCCGGCCGCCTTGAGCGAAGGGATGCCGTCGGGCGGCGGCACCTCGATCCAGTCGACCTGGCCCGCTCGCAGCGCCGCGAGGCGGCTGTTTGCATCAGGGATCGGCAGCAGGCGGATGGTATCGAGCTTAGCCTTGTGGCCCTGGTCCCAATAGCCGTCGAAGCGATGGAGCTCGGCGAATTCCCGCGGCACCACCTTGGCCAGACGAAACGGCCCGGTACCGGCGGGCGGCAGCATGGCGACGCGTCCCCAATCGCGGCCACCCTTCTCGAAGGAGGATGGCGACGTGATGAGGAGATAGACCGCCATAAACGGGAAATAGGACGCCGGCTCCTTGGTGGTGATCGCCACCGTAAACGCGTCGACCTTGCGATAGCTGCCCATCACCGGCACGCGCGCCCGGCTGATGCCGGCACTGGGAGGGTCGAACTGGGGACTGTCGTTCTTGAAGTAGCGATCGAGATTCCAGATGACGGCGTCGGCATTGAAATCCGTCCCGTCATGAAACTTCACGCCGCGCCTTAAGTGGAAGATCCAGGTTTTCTTGTCGTCCGCAGCTTGCTCGTATCGTTCAGCGAGCCCGGGGCGAAGGCCAGCCAACCGGTCGGCCCTCGACAGGTCCCAAAGCACCAGTCCTTCGAAGATCGGATAGCCGAGAAATCGCATGCCCTCGAACCCGTTATTGGGCATCCCGGTCGTGGTCGGGATATCCGAGGCCGTCATGGCGATGCGCAGCACGTCCTCGCTGCGTGCCGGCAGCACCAAAACGAGGCAGCTCGCCACTGCAGCGGCGAAACGGGAAAAAATCATGGTGTCCTCCCTGCCCGGGCTTCGAGATCGCCTTCGACGTGGGATTCCGATACCTCGCAAAAAACATGCCGGTTGAACCGATATTGCGGGCCCTATTAGGCTGACCCAACTCTGTAGTGTCATCGCCCGGCTTGACCGGGCGATCCAGTAACCACCGACCGGGGGTACTGGATGCGTCGAAATCGGATGTTTCCGATTTCGAAAATTTAATGCCGAAGTCGGGCAGGCCCGACTTCGGGTCAAGCCGGGCAATGACACCAGGAGGGTCGACCTGATCGTAAAATCCTTTAACGCGCCGGCGCAGGAGACGGCGACTGCTCGGACGTGGCGGGGCCCGGAGCCGGCGGCGTGCCCCGAGGCACGAAAGGCAGCACCACGGAATTCATGCCTGGGCGACCGCCGAAGCCAAAGAATCGCCGGGGCGGCCGGCAAAAATTGTCGCCGCGTTCGGAAAGGTCAGCAATCAATTGGTCGGTGATGTCGACTTCGACGGCAGGCTGCTTGGCGCTCGCCCAGAACTTCTTCACGGCCTGCCGGGTCTGATCGCCGAGCTTGCCGTCGGTCTTGCCCTGGAAGCAATCGAGCCGCCGCAGCTCAACCTGCGCCTTCCTGATCTGCTCGCGCGAATTGGCCGGCAATATCGCCGGCGCATCGGCTGCGTGCGGCTGGCCCGGCCCGTCGGCTGCTTGACCCGCGTCAGGGACATTCTGCGCGAACTGGTCCGCGCGGCTCGTATCAACCGCGCCAGCCGGCAGCGAGGAGAGCGCAACCGCAATCGCAACCGATCCGGCCCGCCAGACACAGCCAAGCATCGCCAACCTCCCCTTCCTGATATTCGCGTCTGCCGCCCCGCAGAGCCTGGCCGATTTTAGAGGCGTGTTGCGGCGGTGTCGAACCGTTTCGCCGGAGTCATCCGTGCCCGCCGGTTCCTGCCGGCATGGCACGCCCCCCCATCGCCGATCGCAAGCGCCGATCGACGAACGGGTTGGGCAGGATGAAAAAGGCCGGCACGGCGGCAAACAAAATGAGCCCCAGCGGCACGTACCAGTGTGCGAGCGCAATTGCGGCTGCGTACACCAGGATCGGAGCCGCATGGATTTTTGCAACGAAGCGGGACAAGGCAGGCGCCATCCCATCGACCGCCAGGTGCGGCCGGGACGTCGCATAGAGCCACATGGCGGTGCCGGCTGCGTTCACCAGCATCAGATTGATGCCATAAAGTGCAACCGCAAGTTCGCTGTCCGCGTGCTGCCCGAGAAGCGCTGCCGGGAATGGAATGAACACGACGAGCAACAGCAGCGTCAGGTTCAACCATAAGAGCTGCCGATCGACCGCCCTGATGAAGTGCAGCATGTTGTGATGGGAGACCCAGTAAACGCCGACGATCACGAAGCTCAGCACGAACGCCCATAGGTGCGGCGCCACGCCCCACAAGGTCTCGAGTGTCAGGGGCTTGTCGGCCGGAAACCGCACGTCGAGGATGAGCAGCGTAATCACGATGGCAAACACGCCGTCGCTGAAAGCCTCAAGCCTGTTCTTTGTCATGGTAACCTCTCGTTTTTCCAGGATGCGAAGCATTTCACGGTGGCAAAACGTCAGTAACTTCGGCTTCGTCGACCTGTTGCAAAATGGCGAACAATCGGCAATTGTCGAATCTGCGCCTCTCATTGCCGGTGCAAGACATCGGAGGCTTGTTTGTCGGAGATCGTGCCAGTCCGCTGACGCCCGCGCGATGCGCCGTCGTCGGTGTGTACTACATAGGCAACGGCCCGGAGCTTCGATCGCTCGGGCCGCCGATTTTCGTTGTCAGCAAACAGGCTCCACAAATGAATACCTCAAACGTCGCCGCTCTTCGCGAGCGCTTTTCTCAATACGGCTTCTTTCGCGCCCTGACCTACGATCCGCAATGGCTCTTCAGCAATGCCATGGCTGGGCCGCCAGTGCTTTGGCTCGCGGAGTGGCTCACCGACCGGATGAAGCTCAAGTCTGGCATGCGAGTTCTCGATCTCGGCTGTGGCCGAGCCACCAGCTCCATTTTTCTTGCCAAGGAATTCGGTGTGACGGTGTGGGCCGCCGATCTTTGGATCAAGCCGACTGAAAATCATACGCTGATCGAAGACGCCGGGATGTCCAGGGATATCTTCCCAATTTACGCGGAAGCGCGTGCGCTTCCTTTTGCTGATGGGTACTTCGATGCGATCGTTTGCCTCGATGCCTACCACTACTTTGGAACGGACGATCTGTATCTAGGAACGATCCTAAAATTCCTGCGCCGAGGAGGACAATTGGGCATCGTCGTGCCTAGTTTGCTCGAAGAGCTTCAAGGTCAACCGCCGTCTCATCTGGCTCCATGTTGGGACTGGGAGTCTGCTTCGTTCCACTCCATGGCTTGGTGGCGACGGCACTGGGAGAAGACCGGCCTCGTCACGGTCGAAACTGCGGACGGACTTTCAAACGGTTGGAAGCTCTGGCTCGAATGGAACCAAATGCTGGCACAACACGGCCCCGAAAAGCTGCACTGCCTCGTTTTGCCGGAAACCGAGATGTTACGTGTTGATAACGGCCGGACATTCGGCCTAACAAGGGTAGTCGCAAGCAAAAACTGAAACGTATACTCAAGCGGCCTTCGCGAAGCCGTAGAGAATTTCCGGGTTCTCGACCAGGATACGCCGGCGTGTGGCCTCGCTCGGGGCCCATTCGGCGAGAAGGTCGAACAACCTCGCATCATCAGGCTTGTTGGTCTCGTTCGGATGCGGCCAATTGCTCCCCCACAGCATCCGCTCCGGCGCGGCCTTGACATAGGCCTCGCCGACCTTGTTGACATCCGCGTAGGTGGGCGGGCCGACCTTGCTCGAATCGTAGGTGACCGAGAGCTTGACCCAGGTGCGGCCCTTGTCGATGAGCCCGCGGACGATTTTATAGGCGGGATGCTCGATGCCGGCCGGCTGCGGCATGTGTCCCATGTGATCGAAGACGATCTGCGACGGAAGACGGTTCAACAGCGCTTCGATGGCGACGATCTGCGTGGCGTCGATGTTGAACTGCACATGCCATCCGACCGCGTCGACGCGCTTGCTCAAGGACTCGATGGTATCGGCCATCGCAGCCGGGATGGGAGGAGAAGCGCCGGCGGCCGCCAGTGAAAAGCGGATGCCGCGAACACCGCCGTCGGCCAGCGTTCTGAGTTCGGCGTCGGTGATTTCCGGATACACGATGGCGACGCCGCGGGCATTGGCGCCAAAAGCCTTGAGGGCGTCGAGCGTCACCAGATTGTCGACGACGGATGCCGGAAACGGAGTTGGCGTCACCACGATGTTGCGGGTGATGCCGAGGCGGCGCTGCAGCAACCGGTAATCCGGCACGCGCGAATCCGCCACCATCCGGGCCCCCGGCCGGCTGAACGGAAATCGCGGGTCGTAGATGTGGTGATGGCAGTCGCAGGCCCCCGCCGGCGCCTTGAGCTGCGGCGTCGCCGTGCCGGCGGAGTTGGGGACCGCAACCGTTTCTTGAGCTAAGCCCTCGACGCAAAACGCCCCGCCGGCGCCGGCGGCCAAAGCGCCCGCGCCGGCCAAAAAAGTGCGGCGGCCGATGATGTATGTGTCCATGAAGGAGGCTCCTGGTGCAAATGTGTCAACTTTAGCCAAGCGCATCATTTCGAGGCGCCCCCGCCAGTGCTGTGACTCTGACAACCCATTCCATTTGGTGTCATGCCCCGCGAAAGCGGGGCATCCAGTAACCCCGAGACCCGCATTTCAATTGAGGGGCTGCGGGTTACTGGATCGCCCGCTTTCGCGGGCGATGACACTATTGAGAGAATCATGCCTTGCCGGTCGGAGGCAAAGCCCCGCTAACGCCATTACCTCGTCGTTTTCAGATACGCCTGCGATGCCGCCTCGTCCTTGACCGGCGTCACCTTATCGGGGTCGATGCGCACCATGATGTAGGTAATGTGATCGTCGATCTTGGTGAACCAATGCCCGGTACCGGCCGGAATGATGACGACGTCGCCGGCTTTGAGCTGATGGGTCGTGCCATTGCGAATCGTCGTGCCGTTGTTGCCGGGCCCATTGAACAGGCGCACGGTTTCCGCTGTCGCGGGGCGGCGCTTCATGTCGGCGATGTCGGGGCCAAGCACGAGCGTGCCTGATCCGTCGATGATGTGATAGACCTCGCTGACAAGGTCGTGCTCGGCAACCGATTCCGGCGCCGGCGCGTCGAGCTTGCCGCGATGCACCATGCCGATGCCGATGTGGGCCTTGCCGATGTCGACGTCGCGCACCTGTTGGTCGACCCGCTTCTCGGCGATCGCCTTCTTGGTGTAGGCCTCCAGTTCCGCGACCGGAATGTGGGTCCCCGGGCACATCTTGCAGGTCGGCTGCGGATCGTTGCTCTGCGCGGCAACCGGCGTGACCAGGCAAATCGCGGCGGCGAATCCCAACATCGTCCTTTTCATGCTAACCTCCCGATTTTCGTGATGGTGCGCTCGTGGTGGCGGTTTTTCAGATCGGCGAGCGTCTCGATGTGAAACCAGACAGTGCGTAGCTAGCATAAAACGGTTGCCGACCGTCGACAAGCTGACACCGCTTTCGGGATGATGAGGGCCGGCGGGAGGACCCAACGTGCAAACGAAATATCGCAATGAACATCGATGCGGATTACGGCTTGCCGCTTGGGTGCTCCTGTTCGCCGGATGGGTACACCCGATGGCCGCCGCAGAGATGATGCACTTCAAGGTCGGCATCTCCGAGCCCGTGAATACCGTGCTGGCCCTATGGATGGCGCAGGCGGCAGGGCTTTATGCGGCGGAGGGCCTCGATGTCGAAATCATCAGCATGAATGGCGGCAGCCGCGGCGCCGAGGCGCTGCAATCGGGCCGCATCGACGCCATGCATGTCGGACTGTCCTCGGTGATCAAGCTCAACCAGGACGGCGGCGATCTGCGCACCATAGCATCGCTCAGCAACGTCATCCGCTTCACTTTTTTCGCCGCGCCCGGCGTGAGAACCGCGGCCGACCTCAAAGGTGGCGCGGTCGGCGTCAGCGCGTTCGGCTCGGAAAGCGATTCCACGGTCACTCTGGCGCTCGCCCGCCTCGGCATGCGGCGCGACGATGTCGTCCTCAAGGAGTATGGCGGCGGCATGCGGCGACTGGAGGCCCTCAAGTCGGGCGAGATCAAAGGCACCGCCATCAACGAGCCGGTGGCGAGCCTCGCCCGCGAGGCGGGCCTCACCGCGCTGGTTGATCTCGTGGCCGAGAAGATTCCGTGGCTGTTCAGCAGCATCGTGGTGAGGGCGGGCTCGCTGCGAAGCCACCACGATGTGCTGACGCGGTTCCTCAAGGCATCGATTGAGGGCAACTATCTGGCTTTGACCGACGAGAAGCGCGCCAAGGAGGTGCTGGCCCGGGAGGCCAGGATCGTCGAAGCGAAGATCATCGATACGAGCTACAACGACTTCAAGCAGCAATCGCCCGTCAATCTCGAGCCGTCACGTCCGGGCGCGCAAAATATCATCGACCAGTTCCCAGCGCTCAAGAGCCGCAATGTCGACGACTACATCGACACCGGCATTCTCGACGCTTTGAAGAAGGACGGTTTCCTCGCCGAGATGGAACGCAAATACGCAAAGCGCTAGAGCGGATTCGATGATTGCGATCCTTGTAGGGTGGGCAAAGGCGCATGCCATGCCGTGCCGCTTTTGTGGTATAATGCGTTTGCATGCAGGACGTATTGCAGGATGCGATCGTACCGCTGCTGAGCCTGCCGGAGGACAAGCAGGAGAGAGTGCAGCGCGGGCAATTCTCGACTTCGCACTAACCGAATCGGAGATCGATGTTTAGGAGGCCCTTGAGCCTCACGAGTCGCAAAGTGCGGAGTCCTACAAATTGCCGTGATTTGAAGGCATAGTAACAGTTGTGCTATGCTGTGTTGTAATACAAAGAGGTAGATTGCGGCTAGGACATTGGCATTTGAGAGGCTTGGGAACAAGTTTTGGACGGTCGCGTTCTTGTGATGCGGCTGGGAAGTACTGTGTTGTGGTACACAGGCGCTTAGCTCAGAAGAGTGTTCTCGGTTGTTGGAATTAGTGCCTAATGTATTGCGGAGATTTTTTGGTTTTGCTTCCAACAACTGGAGGCATGCATGATGAAGGGAATTGTAGTACCTAGCCTGAGGCGCCAAGCGCTTGCGATCGTAATTTGGGCGACGGCAATCCTCGCAGGTGTCCTTGTTGTCATTCCGAGCGACTCAACGGCCGTGAGAACAGAGAGGTGGCTTGCAACTCTCGCGGGCATCGCCCTGGCGTATGTCGGCTATGTCGTGTACCGAGATACCGAGAAACGTGTACCCTCTCGGTGGCAGAGTGCCGTGTGGCTTGGAACGTTTCTTCTCGTTGCTTACTTCGTTGCGCGGGCGATTCTGCGTCAGGGTACCTGACCTAGCTTGCGGTGTGTTCGACCCCGCCCGTGGAGGCGGGGCTCCTGTTTCGGTTGTGGAGCAGAACACTGCATCATTCCGGTTGACCCATCTCCAGAAAGCGCCAATACAATGCGTGCCGCTACGGGTCCATTGGGGGAAGCCGCTATGCGTGTCATTCGTACCGAAATGTACTTCGACTCATCGCAGGTGATTTCGACCGGAAAAGACTTTCAAGAGAATCCAGGCGTTTCGACAGCTTGGTTCAGCGCTGCCGGCTGTGACGTGCCGAGCGCCGATGAAATCAAGACGATACTCGATGACAAGCAGGCAAAGATATCTCGGGAAATTACCCCAGAACTCTTCGATATTTTTGCCGACTTATCAATCCAGAACGTCCGAAGTGCCGGGGCAGAGGGTGCAATATTGAAAGGTGAATGGAATGTCATTAACCCGGTTATTACAACGGCGGTTTTAAATGCACAGATTGTTTACGAGAGTTCTCCGCCTCAGCTCTTGCCTGTTCGAGAGATAGCGAAGGCAGGTGCTCCCGTCGTCATCGGTACATTCCTTGGTTACGAGGTGGCTGATGGGAGCTACCCGCTAATGTTTATTACAATCCCCGTTGGAATTATTGTAATCGGGTCAGCAATAGGAATTTCGAGAGGCTTAGAGAACGGCTTAAATAAATTCGTCGAGGGACTGTTCAAAAATAAAGGTAGAAGGAAAGCGAAAAAGTAGCAATCGTCGTATGTCGAGAAATCCCAGCGTGACGAGGGTACCGGCCCGGCAATGATGGCCTGCGCCTTTGCCCACGCTGTTAGACTCGCCCCCTCCCTACCCTCCCCGCATGCGGGGAGGGTAGGGAGGGGGCTGGGCAACGTCGCGCGAGGCAGCGCGCATTTTCATCAGCTGTAGCAGGCGACTTTGCCCACCCTACGACACCTCCGTTCGATTGGAACACGGTCTCAGCTCTATGCCGGCTTCGAACCCTTGCGCACGGCATCATCGACGATGTTGCGGTGATCGAACGCGAGGTCGAGATCTTCCCAATCTGCGATGAACGCCGCGTCGGCGGCATCATCTCCGGCATGGGGATCGTAGCCCGCGACATCAATCCGGTAGGCGATGCTCACCATGTGCCCCCGTGGGTCGCGGTGCGGATCGGAATAAACTCCGATCAGCGACAGGCTGGCCGCGATCAGGCCGGTCTCCTCAGCGAGCTCGCGGGCGGCGGCGTGCTCGGTCGTCTCGCCGTACTCGACGTACCCGCCGGGCAGCGCGTACCGGCCCAGGAAGGGCGGATGTTTCCGGCGGATGAGCAGCAGCCGGCCGCGCGGATCGAACACGACGCAGTCGACGGCGAGCGATGGACGTTTGGCGTTCATGAAATGCAACCGACCGTGATGGCGAACCGAGTGACGAACATCATGAAAAGCGACCGAAGGATGATGTAGGGGCGACCCTTGTGGTCGCCCTGTTGCCGGCGACGCGGTGCCCAAATCGGGCGACCACAAGGGTCGCCCCTGCAGCAGGCAGTCTGGACAACCCAAGCTCCGGGGGGCAGCATATAACTATTCGAGATGAGAGGGGTGCATATGGCGCCTCTCCGTCAGGAGGGCACCATGAGCACAACCCATCGCCGAGGGCGTACCCCCTCGCTCGATCTGGTGGCCGGTAACGGCTTGATCAATCGCCGCGCCCTGCTCCGCAAAGGCATCGCGGTCGCGGGCGCCATGGGGGCGGCCGGAACCGTCACCGGCGCCGCCGCGGAGCCGCTCAAGGATGAGCAGTGGAGCCTGGAATTCGGCTCGATCATGCCGCCGGTGCAGACGGCCTCGAAGTACGAAAAGGACGTCGCCCGCACGCTGAGCAACCCGCAAGGCGAATTCCGCAACTCCCATGCCCGCACGCCGCATCATCTGCTGAGCGGCACCATCACGCCAAACGGCCTGCACTTTTCCATCAATCACGCCGGCGTGCCGGACATCGACCCTGCCAGGCACAAGCTCGTCATTCACGGCATGGTACGCCAGCCGCTGGAATTCACGCTGGAACAGCTTTCGCGTTATCCGCTGGTCACCCGCATGGCATTCGTGGAATGCGCCGGCAACTCGGCGCCGATGTTCTCCAACCAGCCGTTGCAGGTCACGGCCGGGGCCATCCACGGGCTCGTATCCAACTCCGAATGGGCGGGCGTGAAATTGTCTACGCTGCTTGAGGAGGCCGGCGTTGATCCGCGCGCCAAGTGGCTCATCGCCGAGGGCGCCGACGCCCAGTTCCTCGACCGCAGCATTCCGGTCAAGAAGGCCAACGACGACGCGATGGTCGCGATCTACCAGAACGGCGAGCGTCTGATGCCCGGTAACGGCTATCCGATGCGCCTCCTCGTGCCCGGCTATCAGGGCAACATGAACGTCAAGTTCCTGCGCCGCATCAAGGCGATCGATCAGCCGGCCTATACGTTCTTCGAGACCAAGAACTATTCGCAGATTCTGCCGGGCGGCAAGACGTGGCGGTTCCACTTCCTGATGGAAGTGAAGAGCTTCATCACCCACCCGTCGTTCGGCCACACCCTCAAGGAGCCGGGCTTCTACACCATTTCGGGCGTGGCCTATTCGGGCACCGGCCGCATTGCCAAGGTCATGGTATCGGCGGACGGCGGCAAGAGCTGGGGCGAAGCCGCGCTGCAGGGGCCGATCCACGACAAGGCGTTCACCCGCTTCCAGATGCCGTGGCGATGGGACGGCCAGCCGGCGATCCTGCAAAGCCGCGCCTGGGACGAGGCCGGCAACGTGCAGCCGCTGCGCGCCGAATTCGTCGCGGCGCGGGGCGAGACCAAGCAGCCGCTCGCCAGCCCCTTGCAGTTCCCGAACCAGCACTACAACAGCATCACCAGTTGGGGCGTCGACAGCAAAGGGGAGATCAAGCATGTCTATGCGTAAGCCGCTGTTCGCCCTCACCGCAGCGCTTGCACTAGGGACCGGCGCCGCTCTCGCGCAAAACGCCGGCGTCCGATCGCCGAATCTCGGCAAGCCGTTATCCGAGGCCGACATCAAGGCGTGGGATATCTCGGTGCTGCCGGACGGCAGCAATCTGCCGCCCGGCAGCGGCACGTCGGCACAGGGCGCAAAAATCTATGCGGAAAAATGCGTGGCTTGCCACGCCGAAGGCGGCAAGGGCGGCGGCGCACCGGGCGCCGGACCGCTGGTCGGCGGCGCCCCGCTCGCCAACGGCATCGAAACCGCGAAGACCATCGCCAACTACTATGCCTACGCCACCACGGTGTTCGACTACATCCGGCGGGCGATGCCCTACAACGCACCCCTCTCGCTCGCCGACACCGAGGTTTACGCGCTCACGGCCTACATCCTCGCCCTCAACAAGCTGATCGGCGACAACGACGTGATGGATGCGAAGACCTTGCCGCAGGTGAAGATGCCGAACCGGGACAATTTCATCTTGCCGTATCCGGATCGGATTTAGGAGCCGTATTGGTTCACCAACGGCTACAGGTTACAGTATCGCCCGCCGTCGGGCGTGTGAATCAAACGCGGACCTCATCCTGAGGAGGCCGCCCTCTTGGGCGGCCGTCTCGAAGGATGGGGCGAGTCCGTGCCGTGCAACCATCCTTCGAGACGCGCGCTAAGGCGCGCTCCTAGTACGAAAGTGAAAACAAAATTCCCGCCGGGCAGCACCATGGAGAATAGACTTTCATCCGCAGTGGTCGGCCCCGCCGGTGGGCAACTCAGGATGAGGTCCGAGTTGTTTCGCACGCTCTTTTGCGGGCGATGAACCGATTGAGAGGATCACCGTGGTGACACGCGAACTGCTCAAAGGCGCACTCCTTTCCGCCGCCCTCGTCATTGCGGCCTGCACCGGTTTCTCCCAAGCGCAGGAACACGCCGGCGCTTCCTATGGCCGCTGGGGCTTCGACGAAACCGGGCTCGATCCGAGGGTCAACCCGGGCGACAGCTTCTTCGATTTTGCCAACGGAACATGGGATGCCCGCACCGCGATCCCGGCCGACAGGGCGCGCTTCGGCATGTTCGATGCGCTCGCCGACAAGACGCAGCAGCAGGTGCGCGTCATTATCGAGGAGGCGGCCAAATCGGGCGCCCCTCCCGATACCGACACCGGCAAGATCGGCGCGCTCTACAACGCGTTCATGAATGAAGGACGGATCGAAGCGCTCGATTCCGCCCCGATCGCGGGCGATCTTGCGGAAATCCGCGACGCCAAGACCAAGACCGACATCGCGATCCTGATGGGGCGCTCGAAGAACGGTTTCGGCGGCAGCTTGTTCAACATCGCGGTGGACGAGGACGAAAAGGATCCGACCCGCAACACCCTGCACGCGTCCCAGGGCGGATTGGGCCTTCCGGATCGCGACTACTATTTGCGGGATGCATTCCGGGACAAGAAGGCCAAATACCGCGACTACGTCGCGCGCCTGCTCGACATGGTGGGCTGGGCGGAAGCGCGGCAGCGCGCCGACGAAGTCGTTGAGCTTGAAACCAGGATCGCGGAGGCGAGCTGGAGCCGCGCCGAAAGCCGCGACCGCGACAAGACCTATAATCCGCTGACGCCGGCCGAGCTCGAAGCCCTTGCGCCGGACTTCCCATGGTCCGCCTGGCTTGCGGCCGCTGACGTGGGCGAGCCGCATGTCATCGTGGTGCGCCAGAAGAGCGCCTTTCCCAAGCTCGCGAAGATTTTCGCGCAGGCGCCTCTCGCGACCCTGCAGGCCTGGAAAGCGTTTCGCGTCGTCGACCAGACAGCGCCGTTCATGTCGGCGCGATTCGTCACGGCGCGGTTCGAATTCCGCGGCGCCGAGCTTGTCGGTCAGCTCGAAGAGCGGCAGCGTTGGCGGCGCGCCACGCAGCTCGTCGGCAGCTCGCTCGGCGAGGTCGTGGGCAAGGAATATGTCGCCCGCCACTTCCCGCCGGACTCCAAGGCGAAGATGGAAGTGCTGGTCGACCAGTTGAAAGGCGCGCTGCGTGCCCGGATTGAAAATCTTTCGTGGATGACGCAAGAGACCAAGGCCAAGGCGCTCGAAAAGCTCGACCTCTTCGGCGTCAAGATCGGCTATCCCGACAAATGGCGCGACTATGGGGCGCTCAAGATCGACCCCACCGATCTCGTCGGCAATGTCCGCCGCGCGACCTCGTTCCGGTGGGCCTACGCGGTTGCAAAGCTCGATCGACCGGTCGACCGGCAGGAATGGTTCACGACGCCGCAGGTGGTGAATGCGTATTACTCGTCGACCCGCAACGAAATCGTGTTCCCGGCCGGCATCCTGCAACCGCCGTTCTTCGATCCGAATGCCGACATGGCGATCAACTATGGGGGCATCGGCGGCGTGATCGGCCACGAGTTGACCCACGGATTCGATGATCAAGGCCGCAAGTCAAACGGTCACGGGGTGCTCACCGACTGGTGGCAGCCGGCCGACACCGCGAAATTCCAGGATGAGGCCGCCAAGTACGGCGCCCAATACGACACATATGCGGTCGCGCCCGGCGTCAACGTGAAGGGCGCCCAGACCATGGGCGAAAACATCGCCGACCTTGGCGGCATCCTGCTGGCCCTCGACGCCTATCGGGCCTCGTTGCATGGCGCACCTGCCCCGGTGCTCGACGGCTACTCGGGCGATCAGCGCGTATTCCTCGGCTGGGCGCAGGTTTGGCGCGCCAAGTCGCGCCCCGACGCCCTCAAGCAGCAGATCACCAGTGACAGCCATTCGCCGGCGCGGTTCAGGGTCGACGGCCCGCTGCGTAACGTGGACGCCTGGTACGGCGCCTTCGGGGTGAAGCCCGGCGACAAGCTCTACCTAAAGCCGGAGGACCGCGTGCGCATCTGGTAGGCTCCTGCGTGTGGCGTAGGGCGCAATAGCGAAGCGTATTGCGCCGCGGGCCGGATTACGCTTCGCTAATCCGCCCTACGGTCCTACACTGCCCCGCTTGCAGGTGACGGAAAGGGGAGGGGGACATTCAATTCGTCATCGCTCGGGAGGAACCATGCTGATGTTGAAGCTCGCATTCACCATCTATCGCAATCGAATCGCGTCGAGGTGTCTGATCTCCGGCGCTGCAGCGTTGTGCGCCAGCGTCGCGCTGTGGGCAGCGGCGCCCGGCGCCAGCGCCCAGACCCCGGCGAGCGGTAAAATTCCCAACCTGGCATCGATCAATTTCGCCTGGCTCGCTTTGGGCGTCCATTGGTTCGACCCGCCGGCCGGCATGGGCCGCGGGCCGATCCGGCAAGACCCCGCCTATTCGTACCACGGCAATCTGGACGGCCCGGGTCAGGTGACGCCGGACATCGGCAACGTCAAGGACCCGGTTCTCAAGCCCTGGGCGGCCAAACAGATGCAGGAGTCGAACGAGGAGGTCCTGAGCGGCAAGCGCGGGCTTCCCTTCGCAGCGCAATCGGTCTGCTATCCGGGCGGCATCCCGGGGCAATTGCTGACGCCGGCCGAGCCGTTCTACTTCATCCAGAAGCCGGACCAGGTGTGGATGATCTGGCAGCGCGACCACATGGTGCGCCGCATCTACCTGACCGACAAGCATTCTGAAGTCGTCAAGCCATCATGGTTCGGCGAGTCGATCGGCCATTACGAGAACGACGGCACCTTGGTGGTCGACACAATCGGGCTCACCGCCGCAATGAGCTTTCTCGACTGGTACCGCACGCCGCACACCGAAAGGGAACACGTGGTCGAGCGCTACAAACTGAGCGATGACGGCAACCGGCTGGAAGTCCTGGTGACGGTCGAGGACCCCGACACCTTGAACGAGCCGCTTCACATGATCCAGCGCTGGCGCAAGGTGCCGAACCCGATGCGGGAAACGGTGTGCGCCGAGAACAACGGCGACCACTTCGGCAAGAATCTGTTTCCGATTCCGCAGGCGGATAAGCCGGATTTTTGAGCGGCGACGTTTGTTACGGAGAATACGGTTCGGCAGTCATTCCGGAGCGCCACCGCCAGATGGCGAACCCGGAATGACGCCACGTGATCACAACCACGCTGCCTACTGCGTCCGCGAATGCAGCAGCACCTTCTGTACGCGCCAATTGGCGGTCTCGGCGACGTAGATCTCGTTTTCCGACGGGCACGCGAGGGCATGGGCGCCGGAGAATTGCTTGAGGTTGCGTCCCGAGCGGCCGATCACGCCAAGCACCTTGCCGTCGAGCGTAAGCTTAAAGACCCGCCCCGGAAATGTGGATTCGCCCAGGAACATCACCTGGTTTGGACCCGGCGTAATGCACAGCGAATTGGGCGCCCCGATTACCTGGGTGAGGCGATCGCCAGCCGGCGTGTTGCCGTAGACCGCCTTGGTGCCGGGAGCCGGCGGCACATCGACCGAGAACATGCGCAGGAACTTGCCGTCCGTATCGAACACCTGGACGCGGTGGTTCGAGCGGTCGCCCACATAGACGTTGTCGTTGCGGTCGATCGCGATGGCGTGAACGGTGCGGAATTGCCCGGGTCCGGTGCCCGGCTCGCCCCACGACTTCACCCAGTCGCCGTCCTTGCTGTACTTGGCCACCCGCGAATTGATGTAGCCGTCGCTGATGTAGATGTTGCCTTGCGAGTCCCAGGCGACGTCCGTGGGCTGACGGAACACGCCGTCGATCGGAGGAAGTGGCGGCGTCACATGCTCCCAGGGCTTGCTTTCCGCGTCCGCCGACTCCTTGCGGCGGCCGAACACCCATACGACGCGACCGGCGGGGTTGAACTTGACGATCATGTCCGAGCCCTTGTCGATCGCCCAGATGTTGTCGTCCTTGTCGACCCGGACGCTGTGGGCGAAGGCCCAGGCATAGAGGCCCTTGCCGACCTCGCGCACGAATTCGCCGTTGGCATCGAATTCGAGAAGCTGCGCGGCAGCCGGCGCATAGGCCGAACCGGTGGCGCTGTTCGAGCGGGTGAACACGAACATGTGGCCCTTGGAGTTCACGGCCACGCCCGGCACCTCGCCGAAATTCATGCCCTGCGGAAGCTTCGGAAAGTCCGGCACCGAATCGAAGGCGATTTCCGGTGCAGTCTGCTGGGCCAGCGCCGGCCCGGCCAGCAGCGCAAAACATGCGATCATGAACGCTTTCATCGGGTCCTCCCTTGGCAGCCGCGCATTTGCTGATCGCGGCCTAATCCGCTGTCGTTGTACCGCCAGGCGCCGTTGGCGTCCACCACCGGCCCTTGGCGGCGACAACGTTCCGGCAGGAAGGCGGTTCGGATGCCGACCGTCGTTGCCCCGCAACTCTCAATGATGAAGCGAAGGCGCTGTCTGCGGCGGCACCTGCACCTGCTCACGCCAGAAAATGTAAAGCCCGGCGGCGATAATGATGACTGCGCCTGCCATGGTGAAGAGATCGGGCACGTCGCCGAACACCACATATCCGAGCCCGACTGCCCAGACGATCATCGTGTACTGATACGGTACGACGACGCTCGCCGGCGCCAGTTTCAGCGAGCGGTTGACGCAAGCGAGCGCCGCGATCGAAACCACGCCGAACAGCGATAGCAGCAGAAAATCGCGCAGCGAGGGCGTGACCCACCCGAACGGCGCGAACGCTGTGCCGAACAGCAGCGTGGCGCCGACCTGCCCGGAGATGAGAACCATATCCGATGTGTGCCGAAGCATCCGCGTCGTGACCATCAGAACCGCAAAGAAAATGCTGCCGCCCAGCGCAA
>WNFS01001972.1_pt1 | contig 25246 bp, 19 predicted proteins | sample 5400141 | NCBI WGS metagenome assembly WNFS01 (sample SAMN13153358, study PRJNA577476) | soil metagenome | isolation source: 60 cm saprolite under Madrone tree | place: USA:California | collected 2016-06-14
GCATACGGGTCATTCCGGCGTTGGCATCGGCAGTGACCACGAACAAGGGATCGCCGCGCTGATCGTTGACCCAATAATCGGTACTTGCGGGTGCGGCGAGATGCATGCGCGTCACATAGGCCTTCGGAATCGTGTGTTTACCGTGATAGGCCCGAACATGACCGTCAATATAGAGGAACCCCAGCACCTTTCCACGCTCGGCGATGCGTTGCCGAGCGATCTCACGGCCGAGTTGATAGCTGCCCTTCAGAGAAGCGAGCCGTGCGAGTTTTCGGCGCAGAGTCTTCACTTCGGGCATGCGATCCAGACCGACAATGCGCCCCAGTTCTCCAGGCGGATATTCTTTGAGCGCTTCAGGCTGAGGGATCCTCAGGAGCGCCAACAGAACATAGGCCACCAGAGTCGTTCGTAGTCCGTAGAACGAAGGGCCGAGACTACCGTAAATTTTCTCTGCCGTCGAAAGCAGGCCACTGGCAACGAGCGTTGGAATAGCCAACAACACACCCGCTCTTGGCAGGCTCCGTGCGGAAGCAAATACGGGAAGAGCATCGTCGAGAAGTCCCATGGCGGCCAAGAGGCGATCCATGGACCGATCGAGCGGGTTGGCATCGAGACTTTTCGTGGTCGAATCGGTTAGAAATTGCAACCTCTGGCGTGGAAGCTGTTCCGCAGCGGAAGGTAGAATCTCGATCAACTTACTTACCGTAACCGTGGCCCGCTTTGCTTGCGAATCCGGTAAGAAGGGGAGATTTGGTTCAGGATCAGGATCAGATTTCCAGCCCAGCCGACAAAGACTTTTTCGGACAGCCGTTTCGCTGAGGCCCAGCCGCCCAGCAATCCATCGATTGCTCATCCCCTTGGTTTTCAGGCGGAGAATGGTTTGGTCTCGCTTCTGGGTTTTCTTGTGCCCGGAAGGCCTTCCCCGCGGGCGCGCAAGAGCACCCAGCCCACCAGCCCGGAGGCGCTCCTGATAGCGGCGAAGCGATCGGGCCGAGTAGCCGAAACAACGTGCGATATCGTTCTGATCTGCGTATCCCGACTCGAAAAGCAAAACCATGGCGTAGGCCTCGGCAGTGCGATCTTTGATGGAGTAGTGGGAAAAGACGACGCCATGGACGGAAATCACTCGCTGGTCTTCCTCGGTTTGAATACAAACGCGATCGTTGACGACGACGGTACTGGAGATTTCAGTAGGGTGGGTAAAAAGCTCATCTTCATAAGGAGGGGCCGGACTCATTGTTTCTAAGCATGACCTACCTGCTACTGATGGAAAAAGCGGACAGTTTTAGGTTCGCACTCAGGGGAAGCGAAAAACTAAGCCAGCTGCAGTTCTGGAGAGATCAGCAATGGAAAAGAACGGCCAGTTTTTCGTTCAGATTTCGTGGAATCCCAAATCATGATCCTATCGTTACAGCCGCAAAAAGCGGACAGTTTTAGGTTCGCACCCCCCTCGCGAAAAACTGGCGTATTGAAAGCCTTTTGGGGCTATGTCAGGAGTTCTGAACTTATTGATTCAACATATTGCTAGTACCCGTCAATTTGGTCGATTCAAAAATTGTGGGCACAATTTGGGCACAGTTGAATCGCCGCGCCCAGGTAATCTTGCCATCAGGCTCCTGCGCTTTGGCAGCGTAGGAGAGTATCCACCGTCTTAGCGCAGTCGTCATCCTCCAGACTTATCGCACGGTGTGCAGCCGTGCCAGCGCTACCGAGCGCGTGTTTTTCAGAAGATTTCAGAAAAGCGCAGTGCTACGCTCTTTGCACAAGGAGGACAGTCACATGGCGGACATCCAACGAATCAGGGTTCAAGAAGCGCACGCAAAGACAAAGGCAAATCAAGCCCTGCTAGTTTGCGCCTACGAGGACGAGGCCAAATGCCGGATGCTAAATCTGGACGGGTCCATATCCTTCACCAGCTTGCAGTCCCGGGCGGCATCGCTGTCGAAGACTCAGGAAATCATTTTCTATTGAGGGTGACCGGGCGAAGCCTCCGCTGTCGGTCAGGCAGCGAAATATCGGGCGCAGGGCTTTACGAACGTCACGGTGCTGAAAGGCGGGGTGGAGGCGTGGAAGGCTGCGGGATACGCGATGAATTGATGGCTTGGACGGTTAGCAACCCTGTTTGTTGACGCCTACTTTTGACGCCGCATGATTCGAAGCGAAATTCTTGAAAATTTCCTATTGGGCTTCGGCCTTGCGATCCCCCAACAACCGGACGCACCCCGGATCGTAGGGTGATCCTAAGCAGAATTCAGTTGTCCGGTAACGGCAGCGTTAGCCAGGAGTTGGCATAAGTTCCGAGTTGCCGACGACTCGCTCAGGGCACTTCTTTTCGTCTTCCAATGCAACGTTGATACCGCCTGCCTAGGGTACCCGGGACCATAGAGCAGTTACCGGAACCTATACCTATCCTCCCCTCGCCTAGTTCCTTGCCGGTCACATCCCGCAACAATTCCCGGTCCGAGGTGTTTATACAACTATTAGGATGAAAATGTAGGTTCACCGCCGCACACCTATCCAGCTCCTCTGCGGCAACAACGCAAAGCTTAATTATGGAGGCAATTCCGACCGCGCGCGACAATCGCGGGGGAAGGAACGCAACATGAAACTCAAACTAGGTATAGGAGCGTTAGTGCTGGCCGGCGCGTTTTTGGCAGGAGCGCCGAGCGCATTTAGTCAGGTGTCCATTGGCATTATGATAGGCGCGCCGCCCGGGCCGCGTGTGATCGCTGTTCGGCCGCCATGCCCAGAACCCGAATTTGAAGACGCGTACGTTTGGGTTGACGGTTACTGGTATCCGGCCGCCGGACACTATTACTGGCACAGGGGCTACTGGACGCGCCCGCCGTACGCTGGCGCCATCTGGGTCGTCCCGCGTTACGACGATGGCCGTTACTACGGCGGCTATTGGAGAGGACCGCGCGGCCGTTTTGAGCACGACCATCACTGGGACCGTGAGCGGGGTCGCGACAGAGACCGCTGGCGGGATGACGACGATCACCACGACAACGGAAAACACAAGGGTTCGCACAAAAAAGACGGCGACGATCGCGATCGCTAACCTGCTGCAGGCTTAATATCCCTGGAAGCTGCACCTGCCCGATAAGTCGTTACCGGAAAAGTGTGGAATCCGGCAAACGAATAGAACCACGCACCGCCTAGCGTTCGGCGACCTCCGGCCACTTTTTAAAGAGCGTTTCGAGCCGCTCCTTCTTCAAGAAGTCGTCGCCTTCTATGCGGTCATATAACCATGCCCGGCGCCCCCACCAGCATTGAACCGTGCAGCAACTCCAGCACTCACGCGCTTGAGGGCGAGGGGGCACTGCCCTTTGATGAGAACACCGGAATCGCGGATTGGTACAGCGGTGAAGTCTCGGCCGCGAGCGCCGAGTACGCCGCCCAACAACAAGCGCAGCAAAACGCCAACCAGCAGCAGCCGCAAAATCAGACGACACTGAATCTCAATGGAACCAACGTCGATGTCACATTTGGCGCGGTAATTGACGCAAATCCACAAGGCGCGTGCGACAACTGCCACTGGGCGCAGACCGTCACACGAACAGGCGACCCCACCCAACCGACACACACCGACCGCGAAGCCCAGTCAGGACCTCAGCCTCTATATCCCGGTGGAGTACATGCGGGTAATGATGCCGCAAACCTGAGCGATAAACCCAGGTCAAGCAATCCCGGCACGTTCACAGCCGTAAGCACGCTTGGTGTAGCCGACAAGGCGAACAAAACCTTCAAGGTGACTGGATCAATAACTTGGGGCTACAAAATCGACAAAAATGGGAACGTTTCGGGCCTGGCTCCCAGAGCCGCCACGAAAGCCGAACAGGCGCGTTCGATAGCAGTGCTCAGACGTGAAAGCCCTACATGGACTATTGCCCCGTGACCTTTGAGAGGAGACGTTTCCGATGATATCCAAAAGTAGAAGTTTCTGGGCGCTGGCGCTCACCTTCCTGCTAGCTGCGGGCGGAGGCAGCGCGCAATCGAACCAAAAGCACCAGCGACTGTCTGTCCTGAATTCGGCCGTTGATGAGAAAACGGTAGTCCGTTTCTTCTATCAACCTCCAGGAGACTACCTCCACGCGCCACTGGTCTTCCGCGTGGTCGAGGAAGGCAACCCGCTGCTCAATACCGCTCCGATGCGTGAGGAGGGACGAACTGCCTACATCTCTCTCTCGGAGATGCGCGAGTTGGTGCAGGCGCTAGCGCGCTCGAATCTGGCATGGCAAGAGTCGGAAACGATCGAGCTCCTTGGATCCTATAAGAAGCTTGATCTGGCCTTTATTGGGATGGAGATATTTGTGGGCAACTCAAAAGGCACCGCGAGGGCGCGGGTCGTTCCGAAGGCAATCTGCAAGACCCTCAAGCCGTTGGACGCTGCGCTCAAGACACCTCGCGCCCTTTGGGAATTTCAAGGGTTTCGATTGAATTATGGCTGCAAAGTTCCTGGATTTAACCACGAGGCTTATCCAGACCATTAGACAGGAAGTTCGTCGCCTGATTCTAGGATCAGCCGCAAAATCAGAACGTAGACAATCAGGTGGTGGGGAACACTACAGTTGGTGCTCTCGAAAAGACTATGACCAATGAGGTTGGCAGCCTGAGTACTCCTAAGAAAGGCGATCCAGACGTGCTGGTAGACGCCAAAGATGCGCTTGCAAATACCCTCATCAACAACGCAAATCTAGATAATCCCGCAAAAGTGGCGCCGGCCACAGGAACCGCCTCAACCCAGGATGCACAAATTATGAGGGACGCCGCTATGAACGGCACTACGCGCCGGCTGATCTCGCTAAAGCCTGGGGTGTGTCGAAAAAGTCTTGGGCACAAATGGGCACAGCAAGCGTGGAGTCGGACTGACAATCTTCGTAAGTGGTTGAAAATGTTATTGAAACAAGAAGAGGAGGCGGGCCAGGTCGTCCCGCCTCCTCATGTCCCCTTTCGGGGATGTCCGGCCAGCCTGACGGAGGGCGGCTGGCCGGTCGTGTGTTGGCCTACCTATATAATCCCCGCAGCGCGAAAAAAGTTCCGGTGAAAACGCAAAAAGTGGCTAGAATCTCTGTGGAAAGATAACCCTGCCGCCGGAGTGCAGCCACCTTATGCCACGTCCTTCGTCGTTGAGTCCCGATAACATATTGCGTTTTCTGCAAGTTACGAGAGAAGCGGCTTCTGCGAACGAGATTGGCGCGGCCTTGCACCTCGGCAAGGCAGAGCGCAAGGCTCTATTCAACCTGCTGGTTAAATTGAAGAAGCGGGGGGCGATTGAGGAATTGCCCGGGGGGCGGTACCGGCTTGCGGGGAGGAGAGGCGGAGGGGAATCGGGAGAGAAGGCGGCTCGTTCGGGCGGGCATGACGCTGCGGTAAGCGGTGCGAGTGGGCATAGTGGCGGAGAGGCGGGTTCAACGAGGAGTCGTTCAGCGGTGACTGGTTCCACGGGGAACAATCCGCGGAGAGCGGTGGATTCGCAGCCGGTGGCGCGCGACGAGGTGCGGGGCCGGCTTGTGCTGCACCACGACGGTTATGGATTTGTGGTGCCGGACGTGCCGATGCCCGAGCTGGATGGCGACGTGTTTATTCCGCGCGACGCGGTGGAAGATGCCATGCACGGCGATCATGTGTTGGCGAAGTTGCAGCGCGTCAGTGATTTCCGGGGCCGGGGTGCGCCGGTTGGCGGTTCGCGGGGCGGGCAGCGCGCGGAAGGAAGGATCGTGCGCGTGCTGGGTCGGGCGCATCCGTCGGTTGTGGGATTGTTTCGATATGGGGCGCGCGGGAACGTTGTGCTGCCTTATGACCATCGGATCCAGCATGAGATCGAGATTCCTCCTGGCGATGAGCTGACGGCGGCGCTGCGGGGAAAAATGGGCTTGGGCGATGTGAAGGATGGTGGCGCGCGCAGCAGACGGTTGCCGCATTTGGCGGAACTCGATGGCGCGGTGGTAAATGTCGAGCTGTTGCGTTATCCGCGCGGTGGAGCGGCGGCGACGGGGCGCGTGATTGAAATTCTTGGCAGGCCGGGCGATCTCGGCGTGGACACCGAGATCATTATTCGCAAGCATCATCTGCCACACGAATTTTCCCACACCGTTTTGGCGGAAGCGGAGCATCGCGCTGCGCCCGTTAGCGAGGCGGAGCGCGAAGGGCGCGAAGATTTTCGTCACTTGCCGATTGTGACGATCGACGGGGAGACGGCGCGCGATTTTGACGACGCGGTTTACGTGGAACGGCGCGCGGATGGCGGCTGGAAGCTTCAAGTGCATATTGCTGACGTGGCGCACTACGTCCGAACCGGGACGGCGCTGGATCAGGAAGCGCGGCTGCGCGGGACGTCGGTGTACTTTCCTGATCGCGCCGTGCCAATGCTGCCGGAAGCGCTTTCGAATGGGATGTGTTCGCTCAAGCCGCGCGAGGAGCGGCTGGTGATGAGCGCGTTGATGGAGTTCGACGGCACCGGCAACATGCAGAGCGCGCGCATGACTTCTGGCGTGATCCGCTCGGTGGAGAGGATGACTTACACAGACGTAAACAAGGTGATCGAGGGCGATACAGACGCGACGGTGCGTTATTCAGGTCTGGCTCGGCATTTTCGCGATATGAAAGAGCTGGCATTGCTGCTCAACAAGCGGCGCAATGAGTACGGCTCGATCGATTTTGATTTGCCGGAACCGGTGATTGAGTTTGATGAGCAGCAGCGCATGACCAACATTGTGAGAAGCGAGCGGAATATTGCGCACCGGCTGATTGAAGAGTTCATGCTGGCAGCGAATCGCGCGGTGGACGGTTATCTCCTCAAGCGAGGGATTCCGTCGTTGCACCGTGTTCATGAAAAGCCCGACGCGCGCAAAGTGCTGGAGTTCGAGGAGTTGGCGCGAGCGTTTGGTTACTCGCTCGGCGTTGCGGATTTGCACCAGCGGGAGGTTGCCGTGCGGCACGGCCGCGTGCCTGCGCCGGCTAAAGCGGGGCGGCCGGATTCTTACGGACACGGGCGTGAGCGGGGGATGAAGGTCGCGTTGCCTGGTTCGACGGAGCTGCGGATTACGCCGCAGCATTATCAAAGATTGTTGAGGAAATTGGCGGGGAAGCCCGAGGAACGCATCGTTTCTTACTTGATGCTGCGGTCGCTGAAGCAGGCGCGTTACGCCGCCGAGCCCCTGGGACATTTTGCGTTGGGCTTTGACGAGTATACACATTTCACTTCGCCGATTCGGCGGTATCCGGACTTGATCGTCCATCGCGTTTTGAAGTGGGCTTTGGAGCATCCGCACGCTGCTGCGCCAACTGCAAGCCATGCAACGCGTGGCGTGGAGGCGACGCTTTATTCAGAAACGCAGCTTGAGGAGATCGCTTCGGAAACTTCGGAAGCGGAACGCCGCGCCAACGGGGCCGCGCGCGAATTGATGGATTGGAAGACAGCGCAATTCATGGAAGCGCATCTCGGAGAGGAATACGAAGCGCTGATCATTTCGGTGCAGAAATTTGGGTGTTTTGTCGAGCTGTTCGAAGTTTTCGTCGAGGGGCTGCTGCCGATCAATGCTCTGGAAGATGCAGCGGGCATGCGTGTCGTTTTTCGCGAACGCGATCATGCCATTGTTGCACTGTCTGGAGGCGATGGGCGGCGGGGCGCGCCTGGATCGCGTCGTGGGCGCGGCGCAAAACCCAAAGAACTCGCCTGGCATCTGGGCGACCGCGTGCGCGTCCGAGCTGAGCGCATCGACCCGATGCGTCGTCGCGTCGAGTTCGCGATCGCCGAGGTCGCGTGAGGTGCAGCGCAAAGTCATTTTGCTTGCCCTAACGCTGATTTTGTTGGAGCAGCTTCTTGTAACAGCCGCCACGACCATCAGAATGTCTGTCCGATCGACGGTTCGCCGCCGGAATGGACAGGCCAGCGAAACGGAAACTCTTCGGAGTAACCCCCACCGCAATACCGCTGAAAGGCAAGCGCATTCCTGGTGGGCTGAGTGTGATCTGGGCACGCCGGAAAAGCCAAAACAAAAATAGAATGCGGGGCCGGGGGCTTTGCCGCTGGCCGTACTTGAGCGGATCAAAGAAGAACTGCTTGATTGGCGCGGGAGCGGCATGTCTGTGATGGAGATGAGCCACCGCTCGCCGGAATTCGAGAGCATTAACGCCGCGGCGGAAGCGGGATTGCGCAAGCATCTTGCAATTCCCGACGACTACGCTGTGATCTTTCTGCAGGGCGGCGGAAGCATGCAGTTCACGATGGCGCCGATGAATCTGTGCCTGCCGGGAAAGCCTGTCGACTTGATTCATACAGGCACTTGGACGGCGAAGGCGCTTGGCGAATTAAAGAAAGGCATTTTGCATCACGTTGCGGCTTCGACCGAAGGCGACAAATTCGCCCGGCTTCCGCGCAAGGACGAGATAAAGTTTTCGCCTGATGCTTCTTACGTGCATATCTGTACTAACAACACGATCGAAGGGACTCAGTGGACGGATTTGCCGGAGACCGGTAACGTGCCTCTCGTGGCTGACACGTCCTCGGACATCGCTTCGCGGACCATTGACGTGAAGAAATTCGGGCTCATCTTTGCGGGCGCGCAGAAAAATCTTGGGCCGAGCGGCGTTACCGTGGTGATCGTGCGCAAGGACCTCGCCGAGCGGGCGGACAAGAATTTGCCAACGATTTTGCAATACCGCACATACATCAAGGAAAAGTCACTGTACAACACGCCACCGACGTTCGCTGTGTACATCGTGGGACTGGTGATGGAATGGATCGATGCGGAAGGCGGCATCTCCGCGATCGAGAAGCGCAACGACGCCAAGGCCAAGCTGCTTTACGACACGCTCGAAACGAGCAATGGCTTCTATCGTTGCCCGGTGGAGAATTCCTCGCGCTCGAAGATGAACGTAGTCTTCCGCGCCGCTGGTGGTGACGAGGCCATCGAAAAGCAATTCGCTAAAGAGGCTGCCGCCGCTGGCCTTGTCGGCACGCCGGGACATCGCTCCGTGGGCGGCATGCGCGTCTCGCTTTACAACGCCGTGACGCTCGAAGCCGTGGAAGCTCTCACCAGCTTTATGCGCGAATTTCAGAGGACGCGCGGCTGATCTAAACGGGCGGGCCTTCGAAGCTCCCTTCGTTCCTCGGGGCAAGCAGGGTAAACAAGACCCGCCTCTACAGGGCCCGTAAACTCGCGCGAGACCCACGACACCTCCTCCGCCCCAACCGTCTTTCCCCTTGTGCTTCGACAAGAGTGGGCGTATTGTCTCTTGTCGAAGCAACAGGGGAATCCACCGATGCAAAAGAGGATTGAACTTCCGCAGGGGACGCTTGACCTGCTGATTCTTCGCACGCTGGCTCTCGAGCCGCAGCATGGCTGGGCTATTTCCGAACGCATCCAGCAAATCTCGAGCGACGTTTTGCTGATCCAGCAAGGCTCGCTGTATCCGGCGCTGCACCGGCTCGAGCGGCGCGGCTGGATCAAAGCGAAGTGGGGTACGTCTGAGAACAACCGGCGCGCGAAATACTACGAACTGACGAAAACGGGGCGCAAACAGCTCGAACTCGAGAAGGATTCCTGGAAAAAACTGGCGGCCGCTGTCGCCCAAATTCTAGAGACGGCATAGGGAGGGCTTCGTGTTCAACGACCTGTTTTTCCGCCTGCGTTCGCTGTTCCGGCGCGATACCGTCGAATCGGAAGCGGACACCGAGCTGCGCTTTCACGTCGATCAGCAAGTTGAGAAGTACCTCAAATCCGGGTTGACGCGTGAGGAAGCCATCCGGCGAACGCGACTCGATTTTGGCGGACACGAACAACTCAAGGAAGAGATTCGCGACGCGCGCGGCGTGAATCTCCTTGAAACGCTCTTTCAAGACATTCGCTACGGTTTGCGAATTCTTGGCCGCACGCCGATCATCACCGGCGTCGCTATACTCTCTCTGGCGCTAGGCATCGGCGCGAACACCGCGATTTTCAGTTTGATTGACACCGTCATGCTGCGGCTCCTGCCGGTGCAAAAGCCCGAGGAGTTGGCACAAGTGCTGCGAGCCAATTTTTCTGGAGGAGGCGAGGGCACTCCCAGCTTTACGAATCCACTTTGGGAGGAAATACGAGACAACCAAGACGTTTTTTCGGGTGCTTTTGCCTGGGGTGAGAACCGTTTTGATCTCGCGCAGGGCGGCGCGGTCCAAAACGCCAGCGGAATTTTTGTCAGCGGCGATTACTTCAACACTTTAGGCGTGCGCGCGGAGGCCGGGCGCTTGATTACTCCAGCCGACGATACCCGAGGCTGCCCGGCCGTGGCGGTCCTCAGCTACGGCTTCTGGCAAGATCATTTCGGGGCCTCGCCGAGCGTCATCGGTAGCACCATCTCTCTCAGCAACCATCCGTTTCAAATTATTGGTGTCAGTTCTCCAGGGTTTTATGGCGTTGAGGTCGGCAGCAAATTTGAAGTGGCAATTCCGATTTGCACTGCCGACGTTTTCGATGGAAAGGTTTTGCGGCTCGACCAACGCTCCTGGTGGTGGCTGAGAATCATGGGCCGCGTGAAGCCCGGAATCAGCCGAGACCAACTAAAGGCTCGGCTCGGCGTTCTATCTCCACAAATCTTTGCCGCGGCGTTACCGAAGAATTGGGATGAGAAGGGGCAGGCGAGATTCCTAAAGCTCACCCTTGTAACCGCCCCGGCCGCTACAGGAATGTCGTGGGTGCGCCGGCAATTCGCACAGCCCCTGAATATCCTGATGGGTGTCGTGGGGCTGGTGTTGCTGATCGCTTGCGCAAATATCGCGAGCTTGATGCTTGCTCGTGCAGCGGCCCGTCACAAGGAAATCGCAGTGAGAAAGGCGCTAGGGGCTTCGAGAGCGCGATTGATCCGGCAGTTGTTGACGGAGTGTGTTCTGCTCTCGACGGCGGGTGCCCTACTCGGCGTCGCGTTTGCACGCTGGGGAAGCTCACTGCTCGTGCGTTATATTTCCACGAAGAGCGACAGCATCTTTCTCGATCTGACATTCGATTGGCGGATCTTGAGTTTTACAGCGGCGGTGGCCCTTTTCACGGGGGTTCTGTTTGGCGTGCTGCCTGCGTTTCGTTCGACACGCGTTTCGTTGACTTCCGCGATGAAAGGCAGCCAAGCCGGAGATGCAGAGAGCCGTACAAAATTTCGCCCTGGGAAATGGATCGTGGCCTCGCAAGTTGCACTCTCTCTGGTGCTGCTAGTGGCGAGCGGCCTCTTCCTGCGCAGTCTTGTGAAGCTCGTTACGATGGACATAGGCTTCGATCGAAGTAATGTGCTGATCGTGCACGCGGATCTGCACACTGCCAAAGTTGCTCCCGAGCAGCAGCCCGCGATGTTCGAAGATATCGAAAGCCGATTGCGCACGCTTCCCGGGGTGGTGTCCGCCGGCCGGTCGGTCATCACTCCGGTCAGCAACCGGATATGGAACAATGCGTTGCAAGTGGACACTCCTAATCCGCCGACGGGAGAAGATGCGGTCGCCTTCTTCAACTTCATCTCGGCTGGCTATTTTGAGACCTTGCGTACGCCACTCCTGGCAGGACGGAATTTTAACGACAGTGACGCAAAAACATCGGCTCAGGTGGCCATCGTCAATGAAACGCTGGCGCGTAAGTTCTTTTCGAATGCGCATCCGGTTGGGAAGTTTTTCCGGGTTCAGCCTGAGCCCGGCATGAACGCCGTGCCCATTCAAATTGTCGGGCTGGTAAAGGATTCCAAATACGAGTCGCTTCGCGAAGAAAACTCAGCCACAGCGTACTTCCCGATCACACAAGTCACGGAACATGCGGAAGAGCAAGCATTCGAAGTACGCACGGCGGCGCGTCCCTCGGCCCTGGTCCCCTCCGTGCAGGAAGCCCTTGCAGGTGTGAACAAAACGATTCCCCTCGACTTCTCGACACTGGCCCAGCAGGTGGACGACTCGCTGGTGCAGGAACGGCTCCTCGCCACGCTTTCCACATTTTTTGGAGGATTGGCACTTCTTCTGGCGATGATCGGCCTATATGGTGCGCTCAGTTATCTCGTAACCCAGCGCCAGCCGGAGTTCGGCATCCGCATGGCTCTGGGGGCACCGCAAAAATCCATTCTTGGTTTGGTGATGCGCGATGTTGTGCTCGTTCTGGCTGGCGGCATGGCAGCGGGAACCTGCATCTCGCTGGCAGTCGTCGGCCTGCTTCAGAAAATGTTGTTCGGACTTGCTGCGCGCGACACGTTGACTTTGCTGGCGTCCATTGGCGTGCTCTCCGCCGTCGCAGTTGCCGCCGGTTACTTGCCCGCGCGGCGCGCCATGCGCATCGATCCGATGGTCGCTTTGCGCTACGAATAACCCACGCTTCGAAGAAACGTAAGGAAACTCTCCGGGAACACACTGGTTCAGAATCCTGGCAGCTTGATGCTTGACTTCATTGCCTGATGGGATGAGGATGTCGCAACTCTCAAAGAACAATCCGGGCTAGAGAGTTACTAGAGTCCCGACGGGGCACGCTCGCCGGGCGGTTGGAACGCGGAGGGCAAACGAGCATGAATGAGAATGATTATCTCCAGCAGATCGCGTCGCTCACCGGCCTTCAATATTTCCCGAGCCAAGGCCCCTGGGGCAGGAAGTCTGGCAGCGTCATTGGCTCTCGCGACGGCTATGTCATGGCCATCGGATGCCACCGCAGCGGGAACGCCGCGAACATCGCCATTCTGATACGGTTCAAAAGTGTATCCGACCCGATTTCGCTGAAGGCGTCGTTGGCGGAAAATTCGGCCCTGCCAAAGAAGAATTCAGGAAAGCTCGCCGCCACCGGCGACAATTTCCTTCGCTGGGAATGGAAATACTCTTTCACGAAACCGAGCGCCGAGAAGGTAGCCAAACTCGCCGATGCCCTGCGCGAAGCCTTGAAGCCGCTCGCCCTCGGTTTTGACGGCCGCTGCGAGCAGTGCGGGAGTTCCTCCACTTCCTCGCTCACGCTCATGAACGGGCTGCCCAGTTACATCTGTCCCGGTTGCCAGCAAAAGGTCCAGCAGGATTTGGATCAAGCGGCCATGAATTACCAAGCCATCGAGCCAAATTATCCAAACGGCGTGGCACTTGGAATCGGCGCCGCACTCCTCGGAGGAATCGCCTGGGGCGGCATAGCTTATGCCATCAATTACATTTTCCTCTATGGAGCCATTCTTATCGGGTACCTTGTGGCCGCCGCGGTCATCAAAGGCACGCGCAAGGTCACACGATTCGGACAAGCGCTCATTCCTATCCTCACAGTCGCAAGCGTCCTGTTCGGCGACGCCATTTTTTACACTCTCGCCGTGATGAGGAGCGAGAAGGTTCCTTTCTCCATGCCGCTCCTGCAAGCTATTCTTGTGCATATGTGGGAGATAGAGATGAAGGGAAATGGCATCCTGACGATGGTGTTTGCTCTGGTTGGAGCGGGCTACGCTCTTTATGCCGCGCGCAAACCCAAGTTCAAGGCAAGCTTCGAGGCGCTGGGCGCTCCTGGCTCCCATTCGTGACGAAGGCTCTTGAACACCGGCTATGCGCAGGCGTTTTTTGTAATGACTGCCAAACCTTCCGGCAAAACAAACGCGCAGAAACGGGCCCTTACGAGCAGTTCCTGCGCGATTCGCTTTGCAACGATTCGGTTTACGCCAAGTCGAAAAGCAACACTTCGGCGTTTTCGACGCCAGTCAGCTCGACGGATTTTTCCGCTGAGATGGCCGCGCCGTCGCCCTCTTCCAGTTTCTTGCCATTGAGCTTCACGGTGCCGCGCGCGACTTGGACGTACGCGTGCCGCTCTGACTTGAGCTCGTGCTTTACGGCATCGCCTTTGCCCAGCACCGTCGCATAAAGCTCGTTGTCTTGCCGGATTTTCACGGAACCATCGCGACCGTCCGGTGAGGCAACGAGCCGGAGCTTTCCGCGTTTCTCTTGTTCGCCGAAGTTCTTCTGGCCGTAGACCGGCTTCAGGCCTTTTTCTTCCGGAAACATCCAGATTTGCAGCAAGTGTACGGGCTCGGTCTTTGACGCGTTGAATTCGCTATGCGTCACACCGGAGCCAGCGCTCATGTACTGCACGTCGCCGGGACGTATCACGGAGCCGGTGCCCATGCTGTCGCGGTGTTCCAGAGCGCCTTCCAACACGTAGGTGACGATTTCCATGTCGCGGTGCGGGTGCGTGGGGAAGCCCTCGCCCGGCGCGACGCGGTCGTCATTTAAGACGCGCAGGGTGCGGAAATGCACATGCTTGGGGTCGTAATAGTCGGCAAACGAAAACGTAAAATAAGTATCCAGCCAGCCGTGGTTGAAATGGCCGCGGTCCTGGCTTTTGCGGATATCGATCATGGTCCACCTCCCGGTTTGACAGGGAGATAATACTTGTTATAACGACTATTGTCAAGAGGCATATTTTCCAGCGCCTCTTCGTGCCCTCCGCGCCTTGGTCCACTCCTCCAAAGCAAGCATCCGCTTGCACTTACGCTCCGGCAGTCCCATTCCCGACGGCTTCCCTTTGGTGTAGAGTGGTGAAGTAACAGCTACGCCGCCTGTGTTTCCGAGGACCGCCTTATGGATTCCGCGCCGTCTGCAACGCAAACGAGAAAACCTGAAGCCACTGCCGCACCCCGTGAAACTCTCACCGTCACGGATAACCGCACCGGAAAGTCTTACGAAATTCCCATAACCCACGGCTCTATCCGCGCCATGGACATCCGGCAGATCAAAGTGGATCCCAGCGAATTCGGCATGATGAGTTACGACCCTGCGTATAACAACACGGCCTCCTGCATCAGCAAGATCACTTTCATAGACGGCGACGCCGGCATCTTGCGCTACCGCGGCTACCCGATCGAAGACCTCGCCGAAAAAAGCACGTATCTCGAAACGGCTTACCTGCTCCTGCACGGAGAGCTTCCTACCGCGTCGCAGCTCAAGGATTGGACTTACAACGTCACGCATCACACGTTCATCCACGAGAGCATCAAAAAATTCCTGGACGGATTTCACTACGACGCGCACCCCATGGGGATGATGATTTCCACCATCGCAGCGCTTTCGACTTTTTATCACGATGCCAAGGATATTTTTGATGCGGAATCGCGACGTAAGCAGACTTACCGCCTCGTCGGCAAGATGCCCACGATTGCGGCGTTTTCCTACCGGCACACATTGGGCATGCCGTTCGTCTATCCGGACAACGAGCTAAGCTATCCCGGCAATTTTCTGAACATGCTTTTCCGCACTACGGAGACGAAGTACCGCCCGAATCCCACTCTCGAGCACGCGCTCGATGTGCTCTTTATCCTCCACGCGGATCATGAGCAGAACTGCTCGACCAACACCATCCGAGGAGTCGGAAGCTCTCACGTCGATCCGTATTCGGCCACGGCCGCGGCCATCGCCGCGCTCTATGGACCGCTCCATGGCGGAGCCAACGAAGAAGTGCTTCACATGCTGTTGCAAATCGGCTCGGTGCAGAAAGTTCCGGAATTTATCAAGCGCGTGAAAGCCGGTGAGGTCAAGCTCATGGGCTTCGGCCACCGCGTCTATAAGCATTACGACCCACGCGCGCGCATCATTAAGAAGGTGGCTTATGAAGTTTTCGAATTGATGGGCAAGAATCCGCTGCTGGAAATCGCCCTCGAGTGCGAACGCATCGCCCTCGAAGACGATTACTTCATCAAGCGCAAGCTCTATCCCAACGTGGACTTCTACACCGGCTTGATCTACCAGTCCATGGGCTTCCCGATCTCAATGTTCCCAGTACTTTTCGCGATTCCGCGTACTTCCGGCTGGATCGCGCAGTGGGAAGAGATGCTGCTCGATCCCGAACAGAAAATCGCCCGGCCGCGGCAAATTTATCTGGGCCACGACACGCGCCACTATGTCCCCATCGACCAGCGGAGCTGAGAGCAATTCCCAATCCAAAACGAGAACAGCAGTTTGTTGTGTCGCGATTTGGCACCTACTCCAGCGTTGTCCCTCGACAACTCAGCCCAGCCGGGTATAGTTGACCGAGAGAGGTAGCATGGCCCAGTCCCCAAATACTACGAGTGGAAATCCCACCGTGCGCCGCCGCAGCCAGCGCGTCCTTATGCAAGTTGGCGTCCGTGTTCGCGGCAAAGATTCGCAAAGCAGAGACTTTGATGAGGAGACCGAAACCTTGGCCATCAACGCGCATGGCGCCTTGATCCTGGTGAACGCGCGCGTAACCAGCGGCAGCAAAATCATAATGCAGCATAAGCGCACCCAGGAGGAGCAAGAGTGTCACGTTGTTTTTCTCGGTCCCGTGCGTGGAGGCAAAGCGGAGATTGGTTTGGAGTTTTTGGAACCTCGTCCAACGTTCTGGCGCGTCGCGTTTCCTCCCGAAGACTGGTCGTCGAAACATCCAGAAGTCCGCCCAATCACGGGTTCCCGTGCGGAAAAACGGTAGTTCGCTTTTCCTCCGGTCATTCTGGTTTTCGCTCACCGTAGAAATAGCAGGAAAAGTGCAATCGGAGCCATCTATTCGGCGCGCAGGCACACCATGGGATCGACGCGCGCGGCGCGTTTTGCAGGCACATAAGTAGCGAGCAGCGCGACGACGGTCAGCAAAACTGAGATTGCACCGAACGACGCGGGGTCGGACGCATTTACACCGAAGAGCAGGCTGCGCATCGAGCGCGTGAAAACCAAAGCGGCCGCCAAACCGATGCCTACGCCCGAGACCGCCAGCGTCATTCCCTGAAACGCCACGAGCCTCAGGATGTCGCGTTGTGTTGCGCCCAGTGCCATGCGGATTCCAATTTCGCGCGTTCCCTGGTTCACGAGATAGGCCATCACCCCATAAATCCCGATCGTCGCCAGCGCCAGAGCGAATCCGGCGAAGAGTCCCAGCAAGAGCATCGAGAATCTGCGTCGCGCCAGCGATTCCGCAACGCGTTCCGCCATGGTTCGCACGGAATACATCGGCAAATCGGGATCGATGCCGCGCAGCGCCTTCTTAACCGCTGGTGAAAGCGCGGAGGGATCGCCGCCTCCCTGGCTTCGAACAACCAAGGTCATAGCGCGCGATGGATATTGCGTTTGCGGCAAGTAAAACGCGATGCGCGGGTCCGAGTCCAGCGACTCTTGTTTCACTCGGCCTACGACTCCGACGATTGTGAGCCATGGCTCTTTCGATTCCACCGTGTGAATCCGCTTGCCTACCGCGTCTTGCCCGGGCCAAAGCTGCTCCGCCATGAATTCGTCAATGATCGCCACCGGAGATTTTCCCGCGACGTCCTCTTCGCTAAAAAAACGCCCGCTCCGCAACGGAATCTCCATCGCTTGAAAATACTGCCCGCCCGCAACGCGCGCGTCGGCATTCAAAAACTTCTCGCCGGGCAGCGGAGTCCGCCCCTCGATGGTGATGGGTGTCCATGCGAAAGCCTGACTAAGTGGCAGCGCGGTGATCCCTCCCGCCGCGGTGACGCCAGCAGTTTGGCCGAGCTCACCCCACAACTGGCGATACGTATTCCAAATGGTTTGTTTATCGCCGTACCTCCGCCCGTTCAACGCCAGCTCGAACGTCAGCACATTTTTAGGATTGAACCCCGGCGCGACGTTTTGAAGGCGAGAGAAGCTGCGGATCAGCAACCCCTCTCCAATCAGCAACACCACCGACAACGCGAGTTCCGAAATCACCAGTAATCGGCGCAAATTGTTGCCGCGGCCCCACCGAGCGATCGTTCCCGCCGACCCCCGGCTCGCATGCTTCAGAGTCGTGTTCAGATCGATCCGGGAAACTCGCAACGCAGGGGCCAGCCCAAAAAGAATTCCCGATAGGGCAGAAAGCAATAGCGTGAAGAGCAGCACGCGCCCGTCAATACCGGCGTCCGCCAGTCGCGGAATACTCTTCGTGCCCAAAACGTGGATCCAGTTCACGCTCGCCGCGCACAAAATCACGCCCAGCGCCCCTCCGCACAAACTAAGCAGCAAACTCTCCGTAAGCAATTGGCGAATGATCCGCCCGCGGCTTGCCCCAAGTGCCGCCCGTATCGCGATTTCCTGTTGTCTCGCTACTGCACGTGAAAGCAAAAGATTTGCTACGTTTGCGCACGCGATCAAGAGCACAAATCCCACGGCGCCAAGTAGCACCAGCAATGCCCGCCGCACGTCGCCCACAACTTGTTCCAGCAGCGGCACGATCCCAAACGTCAACCCGCCGTTCGGCGGATAAGATTCCGGATAATCGCGCCGCAAGCGCGCGGTAATCGTGTCCATCTCCGCTTGTGCCTGCGGCACGGATACTCCCGGCTTCAGCTTCCCTAAAATGTTGTAGTCCTCGTGCGTCCGGACTCCCGCAGCCTTCGGCCCCAGCGGGAACGGCAGAAAAACATCAGGCTGCTCCGGCCCGTAAAGCGTCGGCAAAACTTCGTGCGGCAAAGAAAAACTCTTGGGTAAGATTCCGATCACTTCGCAAGTTTGGCCGTTGATGGTGATCGACTTCCCCAAGATGCGCGGATCGCCGCCATAGCGCCGCGCCCACATTCCGTAACTCAAGACCGCCGTCGGCGCGTGGCCCGGCACATCCTCGTCGGGCAGAAGAAGTCGCCCGGAAGCAGCCCTCGCTCCGAGCATCGGAAGAAGGTTCGACGACGCCCGGACTGTCCCAACGCGTTCCGGCTGACCTTCCCCGGTCAAATTGTCATTTCCACCCGAAGCGATGGCCACTTGTTCAAACCCACGATGCCCGTTCTTGATGTCCACATACTGCGCGGTGGAAAACCAATCCTGCAGAATGTCCAAGCCCGGCGAACGGTTCCACAGAATGACTAGCCGGCTTGCGTCTTTATAAGGAAGCGGCCGAAGCAGCAGCGCATTCGCAACGCTGAAAATCGAAGTGTTCGCGCCAATGCCGATGGCCAGCGACAAAACAGCCGCTAGCGTGAAACCAGGATTCCTGGCGAACGCTCGAAGCGCAATGCGAAGATCCTGAGCCAGCAAGTTCATGGCAAAGCGGCTACATCCTAGCACGATGAATCGTCACTAAAGACCTTAGACGCGGAAGAACAAACCGCATCTCTTTGCAGGCGTAACATCTTAAGGAGGACCTTCGTCGTAAAAGGAGAGTCTGCCGGGGAGTTAGAGAAAAACGCATGCTCATGAACCACATCCTGCGAAAAGCCGCGACTTCTCTATTGCTGATGATAATCGTTGCCGTCGGAGCGCGCATCGCGTTCGCATGGTATGAGGTACGGCAAATCGCCCCGCAGATTCTCAGCATCGTCCCGTTTCAGACGGAAACGGGCCACATCGCGTATTCGATTGCCAGCGGAAAGGGATTCTCTTCTCCATTCCAACGCGACACAGGACCAACCGCCTGGCTAGCCCCGGTCTATCCGTATTTTCTCGCGGGAATTTTCAAACTGTTTGGCATCTACACACTCCTCTCTTTTTTCGCCGCGCTACTTCTAAACATCCTCTTTTCCGCCGGAGCGTGCGTGCCGATTTTCTACGCGGGCAAACGCATTGCCGGCCTTGGCGTCGCCAGCGCCGCGGCGTGGCTCTGGGCTCTCTTTCCCAATGCCATCATCATTCCGTTCGAATGGATTTGGGACACGTGCTTGTCGGCCTTCTTACTGGCAACTCTGCTGTGGGCTACGTTCGAGTTGGCGGAATCCCGCCGTCTTCGCGATTGGCGCCTCTACGGTCTCTTGTGGGGCTTCGCGCTGCTTACCAATCCCGCCATCGCTCTGCTCTTCCCCGTGTTATTAGCGTGGGCCGCCTATCGCAATCGGAATCTTGATCGCACTTCTGGTTGGCTCGTTCGAGCAGCGCTGACCGCCGCGATTGCTCTTCTTTGCTGTGTGCCTTGGACCATCCGCAACTTCGTTCAATTCCACAAGTTCATCCCGCTGCGTTCGAATTTCGCGTTCGAGCTCTATATCGGCAATAACGAAAACTATGACGACCAGCACAGGCTGCGGCCCGGCGTGATCACCCAAGAGCGCGAAATCTTGCGCTACCTGCACATGGGCGAGACCGCTTTCATGGAAGAAGAAAAAAGAAAGGCCGTCGCTTTTATCATCGCGCATCCGCGAATCGAGGCGTGGCTCCTCGCGCATAGATTCGTGGACTTCTGGACGGGGACTGCAACTCCGCTGGCGACGTTTCGTCAGGCGGATTCACTCTGGCTCCGCTTCGTATTGTTTTGCAATTACGTGGCGCCGCTCTGCGCGTTTTTCGGCATTGTCGTTCTACTTGCCACAAGAAATGCGCAGGCATTTCCTGTTGTCGCTATTCCGGTGCTTTTCCCGCTGCTTTACTACGTCACGCATACTTCGCTGCGCTACCGGCATCCCATCGACCCGGTTGTGCTTCTTCTGGCAGCGGTTGGCGTGAGCGGTGTGTGCGGCGGGCTTACACGCAAGCGCCGCACATCGACAGCAGCGGAATCCTCCGTCGCCTAATACAGATGAAAATAGCCGTCTTGCTGCACGATACGGACGGGCACGCCGAACAGCGACGAGAGGCGCCCGGCCGTCAGAATTTCCTGTTTAGCTCCGTCGGCCAATATCCGGCCCTCTCGCAGCAGCACCACGCGTTCGATCTCCGGAATAATTTCCGAAACGTGATGAGTTACCAGCAGAATGCCGAGGCCGCTCTTCGCAAGATCCCGCATCGTATCTCGCAGCTGAAATTGCGCCGCGATGTCCAGCGCGTTGCTGGGCTCATCGAAAAGCAGTGTCTGGGGATCGTGCACCAGCGCCCGCGCGATCAGCGTCCGCTTGGCTTCCCCAGAAGACATCTGAGAGACGGCGCGATTGGCGAGATGGGCAATCCCCAGGCGCGCGAGCGTCGCTTCCGCACGCGCAAAATGCTCCGGGTCCGGATGTTGGTGCGGAAAAATGCGCGTGCTGCTGAAAAAACCGGAAAGCACGACGTCGCGCCCCGTAGCGTCCGTAGTGCAGGAAGCCAGCAGATCAGGCGAGACGATCCCGAGCAGCGAGCGCAGCTCGAAAATATTCCAACGCTCACGCCCGAGGATGGAGATCGAGGAGCCCTCGCGCGCCACGGGATAGCACTCGCGGGTAATCGTCTTGATTAGCGTGGATTTTCCGCAGCCGTTGGGTCCGAGGATGCAAACGTGTTCACCAGCCCCGATGCGAAGAGACACACCATCGAGCGGCGGCCGTTCTGCGGAGTCTCCGCGCACAACGGTCACGTCATGCAAAGACAAGAGTGGCGGCGGTGCGGGCATCTCGGATTCAGTCAAGATGCGAACTATCTTAACCGAGAGAAAGTAGGAGGCAAGAGACTAGGGAAGCTCCTAACAGGTCAGTTTCTGGCAATGCAACTCGGGACTTGGCCATTATCCATACAGCGGAAACATTGGCGAGCAGTACTATTGCTCACGCACTGAGGGAATATTCATAATTTGCGAGTATGCGACTGGTGTGGCATTGCGTCGTTTTTGGCGGGATTTGTACCTTGGTGCTCGTAGCACTCCTTCTCTGTACAGTCGGCAAGCCTTCGTCCACCGCATTCGTGCTGCTGTTCCCTGCGATGTTGTTAACCGACGCAGTTTTAAGGCACTGACCGCAAAATTAGTTTCAGCTTAGCGTCCCGTCGGTTCGGACTCCTTAGATTTTTGCAGCCAATCTTCACGCATCTTCGGGGTAATCCACACGAGCTTCGCTCCACAAGACTGAATCATATCTATGGCATTGGCTGCGTGCATGAAAGGCACATCGGGTTCTGCCTCGAAATAGACGGTCCATTCGGCGCGGCGGCTCAATTGCTCAATTAATCTGCCATGTACGTCGCTCCAGGAAACCTCTTGCCCATTTATGAAGAAACGCGCCGGTGCGCGCACGTATATCTCAAGCGCGTCGGGCCAGGGGCTCTTCTTCCAAGCGACCGCGTCGCGGTTTTTCAAAGTAATGAACAGGCCCTTCGACGGGAGCGGGCCAAAACTCATAAAGGTGAAAATCAGAAACGACAGAATGGCGACGCAAAACAACGGCCAGTGTGGTGGCTCGTGAATTAAACGCAGCGGCGCGTGTTTCTTGATCGGCAGAACATTACGTAAAACCATGTCCGGAAATATGCGCACTCCTTCGACTATGCTGAACCGCCTGCTGATGTATGGACGCGACAGCAGGACAAGTCCTAGACCGACCGGCACAATCGAGAGCCAGGTTAAAGCCACGTACAAGTCGCTGGGATCAGGGTGGGTCTGTACTTTCAATCTTGGGTTGCGGACGTTCAGGCAACTTGCGCCTGGCAAGACTTCTGCATCGAACGTATACCATTTTTCTTCGCCATACAGGTCAGCAATCGTCAGGCTCGTATCCTCCCACGGGCTCCCGCCCTGCTGTGCTTCCCCCTCGCTGGACAGGACCCATCGCGTGTTCAGCACAGAACGCGGTTCACAGTTAGCGTGAACGGGCGACCGTTTATCAAGTTCGATATCGATGTAGTAGATCGTGTCCGGATTCACCCTGAAATTGCCCGTGATTACGTGGCCAGGGGAAAGCGAAACGGGCATCTCTAATGCTACATGCGGGCGGGGAGCCAGCCAGAGAATCGCGTAGCCAAGCAATACTGGGCCCGCCAGAATGAGAGCGATACCAATTCGCCCGGTTATCGATAGACGCATATCTATTCAGACTCCACAACCGGAGAGTCTGTTCCCTGAGCTGCTTAACCCATGCTGGCAACAAAAATCCAATGTTCCAACAATTGTTGTTCATGTGTAGTTGGGCGTCAATCGAAGCGTACGACGAGCCAATCGTGGTGGTAATCATGTAAGTCCTGACGCCGTAATCGGAAAAGTAAAGTCCCAGGACTGATAACCCCGACTTACGAAGCCTTGGCGGGCGTTTCCTCGGGCCGGTCAAGCACGTGGCGTGCTGTCGCCAGGTCTTCCTCATGTACGAGCACGCGAAATCCGGAGCCGGTCCAGGGCACGTCAGGGCGCCAGCCGCCGGCGCTGTCGTCTTGGATCGTTGCGGCAATACCTGCGGACAAGAGCGCGCCCTGCGCGGAGTCTGCTTCATCCTGGGTTGTGAATGTTTGAACCACGACTTGGTTTGTGTCAGGCGGAGGATTAAGTACGTCGTGCGCCGTCGCCACGTCTTCCTCGCGCACGAGCACTCGAAATCCGAGGCCGCTCCATGCTAAGTGCTGACGCATTCCGCCGGTGGTATCGGCCTGGATCATCGCCTCAATGCCTGAGGATTCGAGGATGCCCAGAGCAATGTCCGCTTCAGCCCGCGTTCCAAATGATTGGACTACAACAAGGTTACTGTGCCGCACGCGAGAATTATATGCCCGGGACAATATTGCACACTACGAATGTGCACCGTTTCACTTGGACGATAAATGCGGTATCCGTCCCTATGGATTTCAAGTTTTCAAATTTCCGATTATGCAAATCAAAACTTGTAAGCCCAATAGAAGAATCCGCGCCCCTTCGACAAGTCGAGCGCAAAGAGGTAAATACCCATATCGACGGAGTTCGCGGGTCTTTCGACGTCAAATAGCTGGAGGTCCGCGTTGTGAATTTTCTTAGCTTCATTGCTGTGGCTGGCGTTCTGCTTGCCACCACTCGCGACACCGTGCCGCGTAGTAGCTGGGATTCTCGCGGAACACCGGCAACGGCGGTACCCAGTCGATAGCTCCGCCTCCTGCCAACTCGATCAGGGCCTGCATGGCTATGAACGCATTATCGGCATGGGGGTCATCGAGCATCTCTAGAAGCGATGGTGCACTCTGTGGGGAGTTAATAGTCCGCACAGCTTGCAGAATTGCCTGACGCGCAAACGGGTTCGGAAGCCGCAGCAAGCTGAGCAGGATTGGGAGCGTGGCAGGATCGCGGATCATCGAAATCTCCCCGGCTAGCCGACCCTGCATCTCAAAAAGGGCATCCCTGGGCAGAATGAGAGATGGGGGGGTTGCGGTTGGGCCGTAAGCCACTGCTCGACGGCAGGCAAAACAGAATAGTCATGCAACCGCAGCATGGCCTCAAAAACGTAAGTTCGCACCAACTGGTCTGGTGAATCCAAAAGCGAAACAAGCTTCTCCTTGGACTGCACGTGACGCATATTTCCGAGCATGCGAATACTGTCCAGCACACGCTCGTGATCGCGGTCAGTCAGGCCCGCATTCAAATCCACCTCCAGTTGGTGCATCGGGTCAGTGTCTCCAAGTGGTGGAGTTCCAAGTTGGCGCGAGATGGACAGTTGCCCGAACCAGTCGTCCGTCAGAACGTACTTGCTTTCTTCAGGCTTGAGGAAGAACAAACGGTAGTCGCCTTTCCGAAGCACCACGTACGGTCCACCTCCCCGGAGGCAGGATGTTGTCGAACAACACTGGCACTAGCTCGCTCGCTGGGCGCTCCCCCTTGAAGCATCGATCCACGTGAACGATAGCGGTGGCCGTCCGATGCGGTGGCCGAGGATCGGAAACGACGCTCACCTCGGCCGCTTCAACGACCTCTCCCTTGCAGACCAGCGTGGACTCGGCCATCAATTTGGGAATGTTCTCTGTTCCATGAGGAGGTCGTGGATAGGCAAGGGCATGCGAGCAAAGGATTGCTGCCATCGGTACGCAGAGCAACGGTCCTACTCGCATAGCAGGATTATAGTCCCATAAAGTACCTTCTGGATTTACATGTCCGGGTAGCCGAACAGCGCGAGCCGGCGCTACAAGCTATCAAGGAAAATTCGCTTGAACTGTTTCAAATAACAGAGTTATCTCCGCCTGTCCTCCGCGTCCAGATGCTTTAGAGGAGTACGAGTACGTCCGTACTATTTCGAATTGTATCCGTTGTGCTAGCTTATGCGGCTTGGTTCACGTTCGAAACTGGGGGCTAGCAGCATCTTTCGTTGATCTTAAAAACCATTACAAACGCAGAAGGAGACACATGATTCGGTACAAATACGCTTTAGGATGCCTTGTCGCTCTCCTGGGATTGCTGATGACGAGTCCGTTGTCAGACGCGCAGGAGCCAAACAAGCCGATGGTTTATGAAGGTACGGTCGGAGGGTTGAGGGTCATTGAAGAGGGCCAACCGCCGGTGATGATCCATGCAACCATGGAAGATATGAAACGGTTTCGCGAGGCCAACTCCCATGCGCGGCCCGGCCAGGTACAAGCGGCTAGCACCGCAAATGACCTGACCTACCATGGCGGGATCGGTGGCATCGGCGTCGAGACGAACCCCAAAGTTTATCTGGTCCTCTGGGGCGCGCAGTGGAACAACAACGACCCAAGTGGCGAGTCGGCCCTTCTGCAGTCCTTTTATCAGGG
>WNFS01003181.1_pt1 | contig 25244 bp, 19 predicted proteins | sample 5400141 | NCBI WGS metagenome assembly WNFS01 (sample SAMN13153358, study PRJNA577476) | soil metagenome | isolation source: 60 cm saprolite under Madrone tree | place: USA:California | collected 2016-06-14
ATAATTCCCAGCGGCCGGTTTGATGGTTTCTGCGAATTCGGGCGTAGTGGCCGGTGGCAAGACGCTCCGCGCCAATCTGCCGCGCCATGCGCAGGAGCGGCTCGAACTTCACGTCGGTATTGCAATTGGTGCAGGCGATGGGCGTGCGGCCGGCAAGATACTGGTCGACAAAGGGACGCACCACGCGAGCCTCGAATTGCTCTTCGAAATTCACCACGTAATGCGGGAAATCCAGGTGCTGCGCTACGGCTTTGGCGTCGTAGACGTCGTCGAGTGAGCAACAACGGTGCTGCGCGGGGCCGTCGCCCTGAAGTTCGGGGAGGCGGCGCTGGTTCCAAAGTTGCATGGTGAGCCCGACCACGGCGCGGCCCTGCTGTTGCAATAGAGCGGCGACCGCGGAAGAGTCGACTCCTCCGGACATAGCGACGACGACGAGGCCGCGCTGGGTTTCAGCGCGCTCGGGGAGGGTGTCGAATTGGACGGCTGCATTCATGCGAGTTCCATTGTATCTGGAATTCAATTCGTTCGCGGAGCGGGAACGAAAAAGGCGCGGGCCTAAAGGCCCGCCCTACAGAATGGCGGCCTCCTTTCGATAGGTTGGCGACAACTCGCGAAGCTGCGCGACGGCGGAGGGGACTACGTTCAGGGCGAAATCGATGTCCGCGGGACTGGTGTGGCGGCCGAGGCTGAAGCGCAGACTGGCGCGAGCTTCGTCGGCGGGAAGGCCGATGGCGGTGAGGACGTGCGATGGCTCGACGGCGCCAGAGGAGCAAGCGGCTCCTGTGGAACAAGCGAGACCTTTCAAGTCGAGCGCGATGAGGAGAGCTTCGCCTTCGACGCCGGGAAAGACAATGTTCGTAGTGTTCGGAGTGCGCGGTGCAGAGCCGCCGTTCACGCGAGATTGAGGAACACGTTGGAGCAGGCCTTGCTGCAATTTGTCGCGAAGAGTGGAGACGCGCTGGGCGTCTTCGGCGAGCGATCGGCGAGCGATCTCCGCGGCTTTGCCGAGTCCAACGATTCCGGCGACGTTTTCTGTGCCAGGACGGAAGCCGCGCTGGTGATGTCCACCATAGAGAAGTTGGCGCAAACGCGTTCCGCCGCGGACGTACAAAGCACCGATGCCCTTTGGCGCATACAACTTGTGTCCGGAAATGGAGAGCAGATCCACCTGGAGCGTGTTGACGTCGATGGGGATTTTTCCAGCGGATTGCACGGCGTCGGTGTGGAAATAGACATCGGCCTCTTTGGCGATGCGGCCAATTTCTTCGAGTGGTTGAACGGTGCCGAGCTCGTTGTTGGCGTGCATGATGGTGATAAGAACGGTTTGGAGGCGGATGGCGCGCCGCAATTCTTCGAGGTCAATTAATCCTTGGCGATCGGTCGGTAAATAAGTGACGCGCACGCCTTCTTTTTCGAGGGCTTGGCAGGCGTTGAAGACTGCTTCGTGTTCGATAGCGGTGGTGATGATGTGAGGAGGTGAAGTTAAGGAAGTAGAGGAAGTAAAGGAGGTTAAGGACGAAGAAACGATGCCAAAGATGGCGTGGTTGTCGGATTCGGTGCCGCCGCTGGTGAAGACGATCTCCTGAGGGCGCGCGCCGATGAGGGCGGCAACTTGTTCGCGGGCGGTTTCGACGGCGGCGCGGGCGCGCTGGCCCGGAGTATGGATAGAGGCCGCGTTGGCGAATTCGGCAGAGAAATAGGGAAGCATCGCGTCGAGAACGGCGGGTTCGACGGGCGTGGTGGCGTTGAAATCGAGGTAGACGCGGTTCATATGGCTAGCCATAGGATACTACTTGTAGGGAATTGTGACTCTCGGGAGGTTGACAGTCGACAGTTGAAAGTTGAAAAAGGAGAGAAGCCTTGCCCGTCAATGGTCGCTGCTGCTGAGCCGATTCCATTGCTAGTGGCAATAGCCACCCCCACCCCGGGTGGTTTTTTGCAAAGAGTGCGGAATCGCATGAAAATAAACCAGTTGAGTTTTTGGAGAGTGCGAAAAAGTGCAAAAGAGAGCAAAAGAGTGCGGAAGAATTTGAAAAGAAAGGGGATAGATTGAGGAATCGTTTGAATGTTGGAAGGTTGAAGGTTAGCATGTTGAGAAACCGGCCCGGGGGGGGCTCGGATGTGTGGCAAATACAAGACTTAGAAAGGGGTGTTTTCGGATCTGTGGCAATACCAAGACTTACAGGCGAATTTTCGGAAGTGTGGCAAGGAAAGAACTTAGGGAACGGGACGTTGATGAGAAAGCGGTTGAAAGTTGAAGAGTAAAAACGGAAGGGCGAGAAGAGGGGAAGGTTGAAAGCTAAAAGTTGAAGGTTCAAAGGGGAGGCCGGAAGGGGCAAGGCACGCATTAAACGGGACTGAGGGGATTGGCGGAGATGTCGTCGATAAATCACGACCCACGCTACCATGGATTACCCTAGTCGTCAAATACTTTTACAGTATTAGTATTCAGCGAGTTGGCCGTTGCTGTTCGAAAGATTTTGCAAAGAGAAGAAAACAAAGGGGTAGAGCTCACTGTGCATGGTGGGAACGGTTTGCGGGAGGATTCGAGTGAGAGCAAGAGAAAGGAAAAGAAACCGTTTGGTTACCGTAAGTTAGCGGAGCAGGGTCGAATCAAATCCGAGAAAATGGGGAAGTGGATTCTCTACCGGAAAATGTCATGGCTTGGTTTCTAAGCCTGTCGGCGGGCACCAGGAGCGCCCGTTCACTTCAGCTTGGCATATTCGGCTTTGGCGGCGATGAGGACGGGGATGTCGGAGTCGGCGTCTTTCCAGAGGGCTAAGAAATCCTGGTAGGCAGTGCGAGCCTTAACCTTGAGGTCTTCCCCCCTGGGGACGGAAGATGCCGGGCTAAAGCCCGGCGCTACATAACCCGCCTGCAAGGCGTAAGCGCGGGCGAGGTTCAACTGCGCAAGCGGATAGAGTTCGCTTACCGCAAGAGCCCCGCGGTGGTCCAGAATCTTCTGGAACTCGGCAGCGGCCTTGACGCCATCCTGCATGTGAAGCAAAGCCAGTCCGCGAATGTAGACTGGCCAAAAACCGGGGGAATTGCCAGGCCCGGCTCCCATTTCGTACTTTCTGGCAGGTTCCAGAGCAGCGATGGCCTCATCGGGCTTCTTACGTTGCAAATCATTGAGGGCCCGCACCATGGGAAGATAACCGGAAATCACAATGGTGTCGTTTGGAAACTCGTGGGCCAGATCATCGATGAGCTTTTGCGCTTTTTCCTCATCACCGACTTGCGCCAGGGCTAATGCTGCGAGGGCGCGTCTTCCCCTCCCGCCGGGCACGCGAAGAGCTTCCGCCGCTTCCTGACGAGCAGCGTCAGAGAAGCCATGAGCAGCATCGCGTACAGCCCGGACGGCGGTTATTGTGGAGGCGTACCCTATCATGCCATGGTGATTTGCAGAAGACATGTCCTGCTGCCAGATGTCGCGGGCGCGCTTGACTCTGCCGAGTGAGTCCTCGGAGCCAGCCGAGAACGACAGCATCTGGGGCTCCGCGGGTTTTCCGGCTGACCACGACAGCTCGCGCCGCATGCCAGCCTGATCGCCACGGATGAACGCGACACGGAAAAGTACCGTGTGAACCTGACTGCCATCGAATTTTTGAGCGACGGCTTGCTCGGCGACGCTTCTCGCTTCATCGTAGCGATTCAGCGCCAGGTAGGAGGCGGAAACCCATCCATTAGCGTAGCGATCTTTTGGGTCCAAGCGCAGCGCCTCGCTCGAGGCGCTTAGGGCCTTCTCCGGTAGACCAATTCGTTGATATACCAGCGCAAGATTATCCAGTGGCGTGGTGTCGCGAGGGTACGTATGATTCCACTGTTCGTAGACGTCGATCTCCTTCTCAAGTTCCCCGATACTTACCCCGTAATAGTGGGATAAAATGTAAAGTTTCTCCGGCTCGCTGGCTCTCTCCCGCAGGTCGTAAGCCTTCCTGAACAAATCGTCAGCTTGTTTGACTTCGCCTAAATTAGAGAAGCAGATGCCAAGGACCGCATACGCAGTGGCGAAGTTCGGATCCAATTCAATAGCACGCTTGAGATGCGGAATCGCCGCCTCGTCGTTCGTCTCCAGGTGCGCGGTTTCTCCGAGACTGTATTCTTTCAGAGCATCGAGCGATGAGGTAGTGGCCTGCTCGAGGGGAGTGGCGAACTGCTGAACGGAAGCGAGGGACTCGCCAAGTCTCTGGCGCAGGCTGGAGGCGGCGGTGTCCAGCGATTTGAGCACCTGCTCTTTGCTAGCTGCCTCAACCTGCTCGCGCGCGAGCGAATCACCTGTCTGCGCATTGACGGCGCCAACCGTGATGACGTAATGGCTGCCGAGGCTGGCAATCGAACCAGTGAGCATGGCCTTTACGCCTTCCCGGAGACAGATTTCGCGGGCCACGTCGCTGGTGATGCGCTCGTCAGGGCGGCGGCCCATATAACGAAGCGCTTCCTGAATACGCGACTCGGGAACTAAGTTGAGATAAGGCGATTGCTCGAGTTGCACGGCGAGGGCTTGCTTGAGCGTGCCGTCGAAGACGGCGTCGCCAGTGGTGTTCACAAAATCGGCGAGGATGATGCTGTCTTTTTCGGTGAAGGCATGGGCTTTCGTGGAACGCCAGTAGAAAGCGCCAGCCACAGTGGCCACCAATAGCGATGCGACGGGCAAGAGGACTTTCCAATTGCGCGCAAAGGACCTCCTTGCTTGCGCGGGCGGCGCGGGAGCATAGGCTGCATGCGGGCCGCCGGACGTTCTTGCCTGCTCCGATGACGGCGCGGACACGGGTGAGGTTGGAGCTTCTTCCGACACGACGTGTTGCGCGGTGCGGCCGGAATCGGTGTCGCGCTTGAGGCGCTGAAGGTCCGCGCGCAGGTCGGCGGCGTGCTGGTACCGAAGTTTGCAGTCTTTCTCGAGCGCCTTGTTGATGATGTCTTCGAGGCGGGATGGCAAGTCGGGATTAAGGCGCACAGGCGCTAGCGGCGCCTTGTGAAGAATGGAATCGAACATTGCCGCGGAGGTTTCCCCACGAAAGGGAAGCTTTCCGGTCGCCATTTCGTAAAGCACGATGCCGAAAGAGAAAAGATCAGTACGAGGATCCAGATCCTTGCCGAGGGCCTGCTCGGGGGACATATAGGCAACCGTGCCGAGGGCGGCGCCCGGGCTGGTGAGGTTCTCGTGAGTGGCCTCAACGGTGGCCTGCGAAGCATCGAAACGGGGTAGCGCCGCTTTGTCAATGGACTGCTTAGCGAGGCCGAAATCGAGGACTTTGGCGTGGCCTCGCTTGGTTACGAAAACATTGGCGGGCTTGATGTCGCGGTGAATGATCCCTTCGGCGTGGGCGGCATCCAGGGCATCGGCGATTTCGACGCCAATGGAAATCATGGCGTCGAGTTCCATCGGCCGCCCGGAGATCTGGTGCTTTAGCGTCGAGCCGTCGAGGAACTCCATGGCGATGAACGCTTGCCCGTGCTGGTCGTCGATTTCGTAGATGGTGCAGATGTTCGGATGATTCAGCGCGGAGGCAGCCTTTGCTTCACGCTGAAAGCGGCTGAGGGCCTGCGGATCCTTGGATACCTCCTCGGGCAGGAATTTCAGGGCCACAAACCGTCCGAGCTTCACATCCTCCGCCTTATAAACCACACCCATCCCGCCCCCGCCGAGCTTCTCGATGACGCGGTAATGCGAGATGTTCTGGCCAATCATTTCAGGGAAACCGCTCTTGGCGAGGCATATTAGGCTGTGCTCAAAGGCAAGTCAACGCAGACGTGATTGGAATGAAACGTGGGAAACGCACGAACGCATTGAGCGCGTGCGTGTTAGGAGCTATTCGCTTTGTTTTTTGGGGCGCCAGTTGACGAGGTTGCTGGTGTAGAGGGCGATGCAGAGGAGATTGGCCGGGACAAAACCGAATTGCGCGGTGCGCATGCCGATGACACAGACGACGGCGCTATTGACTGCGGCCACGACCCAGCCTTGCCACAGTTTCTTGCCGATGAGCACGGTGGCGAGAACGGTCAGAATACAGGATAGATAATCAAGCCGGATGATGTGGAGGACATTTAGCATATTGGGTCGATGCGCCAGTGAAAGCTTGAGAAAACAAGTGGCTGGCGTGGTTACGTTTGCGACCTTCCTCCTCTAAAGGTAGCGAAATCTGGTGCCGGGCATGGATCCAACGATTCCCGGGGTTTTGGGCGAATGCCCACACGCATGACGATTGAACAGACGCCTTCCTGCGGCAGGAAGAGGTGCAATTGAGATGCCAACGGAGTGGGAACGCTGAACGGGAGACTGGTTGCATGGACGTCCGTAAGTCCCGGCAAATACAGTGCTTAGAAGGGTGTCAGAGCAGAGGCCAAAATCACGTAGGCGATATGCTGACGCCGAATCTGCTCAATCTGAGACAGATTGTGTCAGCATGAAACTCTTGGGAGTGAGAATGCGAATGAGTTTGAAATCGGAATGAAAGAGGGATTTCATCGCTTGCGGTGAAGCCGCAAGCGATGGCGCAGAGGTCTCCCTTCGGTCGAAATGAGGGATTTGCGTACCGTACCAGCGGGAGGTGTTTTCGAGGAGCTTAAGCGGATTCGCGCGGAAGTGGATCCGGTGTTGGAGATTACGGAGGTCGTCCAGCGGGTCATGAGAGGTAAAGAAGGCGGACAGGCAGGAATGCCTGTCCCACCAGGGCCGGCGGTGTTGTTCGAAAAACCGAAGGGGTCGCGGTATCCGTTGCTGATTAACGCGTTTGGAAGCGTGCGACGGATGGCGCTGGCGTTGGAAGTGAACGAGTTGGATGAAGTGGCGGAACGCATCCAGGGATTTTTGAAAATGGAGACGCCGCAAGGGTTCTTCGACAAGGTGAAGATGCTGCCGAAGCTGGCGGAGCTGGGGTCGTTTTTCCCGAAGAGTGTGAAAACGGGTGCGTGCAAGGAAGTCGTACAGAAGGGAAGCGACGTCAACCTTTTTGATTTTCCTATTTTGAAATGCTGGCCGCAGGATGGCGGACGCTTCATCACGTTTCCGCTAGTGTTTACGAGGAATCCGGAGACGGGCAAGCGGAATGTGGGGATGTACCGGATGCAGGTTTATGACGAGCGGACGACAGGGATGCACTGGCAGACGCAGAAGCACGGAGCGGAACATTTCCGGCGAGCGAGAGAGAAGAATCCCGAAGGCAGAATTCCGGTGAGCGTGGCGATCGGCACAGATCCGGCGACGGCGCTGGCCGGCATGCTGCCGATTCCGCCGGATCTGGATGAAATGATGTTTGCGGGCTTTTTACGACGCGAGCCGGTGGAAATGGTAACTTGCGAGACGAACGACTTGGAAGTGCCTGCGAACGCGGAAATTGTGCTGGAAGGCTACGTTAATCTGAATGAGATGCGGACGGAAGGGCCGTTCGGGGACCACACGGGATTTTATTCGCTGGAAGGGGAGTATCCGGTGTTTCATGTCGAGTGCGTCACGCGCCGCAAAGATCCGATCTATTTGACCACGGTTGTGGGGCCGCCGCCGCAGGAAGATTTCTACATGGGATACGCGGTGGAGCGCGTGTTCTTGCCGGTGATGAAGATGCAGTATCCGGAAATTGTGGATGTGGCGATGCCGGCGGAGGGAATTTTTCATAATTTGATGATTGTCGCGATTCGCAAGTCGTATCCGGGGCATGCACGGAAAATCATGAACGCGATTTGGTCGCTGGGGCAGGCGATGTTTACGAAGGTGATCGTGGTGGTGGACCACGACGTGAATATTCACAACTATAGCGAGGTGGTCTGGAAGACGCTGTGCGCGCTCGATCCCGAAAGGGACGTGCAGTTTACGCTGGGACCGATGGATACGCTGGATCACGCGGCGCGGATGCAGGACTACGGGTCGAAGATGGGGATTGATGCGACGCGCAAGTGGGCGTCGGAAGGATTTACACGGCCATGGCCGGGCGAGATTTTGATGGACGAAGCTACGAAGAAAAGAGTCGATGGCTTGTGGAGATCGCTGGGGCTGGATAAAGCCTGAGAAAAAATGAGATACGGATGACATTGTTCGCAGTGGGAGGGCAAAAGAAAGTCGCCAGTGAAACAGGAACAGAAGAAAACCACTCAGTGAGCCGAGAAAACAGGTAGTACTTCTCCGTGCGAAGAGGCTGATTTCAAAGGATAACCGTCCTTGCGTACAGGGAGCGGGGAATGCCAAACCACAACTGCTTGTGGTTTCTTCAGGGAATACCCACAATATGAGCAGGTACTATCGGCCAATACCCCCCGAATTGCCTAGAACTACCCGTATTCTTAGGGCAACAGCCCTATAGATTCCCTTGACGGTCGGAGTGATAGGATGTCATAAAGCTCCCACGGGTTGCGGCCCTCCAACCTTCGCAGCGCAGGTCGGCGCAACTCACGGTGGTTAAATTTTGTGGTTCATCTGCATGCCGGGGTGGCGTTCCTCGTGAGCGAATCGCGCGAAGTGATGAATGTGCGGCAGGCGTCGCAGTATCTGGGCATCTCCCCGGATACCCTGTACCGTTACATCACGGAAGGCGAGATTCCCGCGTTTAAACTCGGCAACCGTTGGAAACTGCGTAAAACGATCCTGGACCGCTGGATGGAACGCAAGATGAGTCAGGCGACCGCGAGGCGGCGGTAGTCTGTCGCGGGAAATACGGACGTTGGCTAGAAAAGGGGCCGCGAAATGCTTGGAATGGGAAAAAAGAGCCGGCAACTCGTGGGACTGGACATTGGATCCAGTTCGATCAAGGCCGTGGAATTGAAATCGACGAAGTCGGGATATGAGCTGGTGAGCTTCGGCATGGAAACGCTGGCGCCGGACACGGTGGTGGACGGAGCCATCATGGACGCGCCGCAAGTGGCGAACGCCATCAGCAAAATATTCGATGCACAGCGCATCAAGACAAAAAACGTAGCGACATCGGTTTCGGGACATTCGGTGATTGTCAAGCGGGTGCCGCTACCGTTGATGACCGAAGACGAGCTTTATGACCGCATTCCTTCGGAAGCCAGCCAGCACATTCCCTTCGACATCGCCGACGTGAACCTGAGCTATCAGCTGCTGGAGTCCATGGACTCGCAGATGGACGTTCTGCTGGTGGCAGTCAAGAAAGACAAAATTTTGAATCACACCAACGTGCTGGCGCAGGCGGGGAAGACGCCAGTGGTGGTGGACATCGACGCGTTTGGTTTGCAGAACTGCTTCGAAGTCAATTATGAGCCGGATGCAGGGCAGACGGTGGCGCTGCTGAACATCGGCGCGAGCGTGATGAACATTAATATCGTGCGCGGAGGCGTGCCGCTGTTCACGCGCGACGTCAGCGTGGGCGGCAACCAATATACGGACGCACTGCAGAAGGAACTGGACCTCAGCTTCGAAGACGCGGAACGCTTGAAGAGAGGGGATTCGCTGCCGAGCGTCACCGACGAACAGAAGCAACAGATATTGCGCAGTGTTTCGGACATTCTGACGCTGGAAATTCAAAAGACGTTCGACTTTTTCCGAGCAACCGCCAGTGGCGAGAATATTCAGCGAATCGTGGTGGCAGGCGGCACGGCGCGGGTTCCGGGGCTGGTGGACTTGCTGCGAGAAGAATTCGCAATGCCGGTGGAAGAATTGAACCCCTTCCGAAAAGTGCTAATCGACCCGGGCAAGCACAGTGACGACCAGATTCGTGAAATGGCGCCACGGCTGGCGATTGCCGTAGGTCTGGCGCTGAGGAGCTTCGACTAGCCATGATCCGCATAAACCTTCTAGGACAAATTCGACCGAGAGCCGCACGGCGTCCGGTGGATACGGGGGCGGCACTGCCGGTGGTGTTCATCGGCGCGGGATTGGTACTGGGGGCCCTGGTTCTTGGGTTTTTCTATTACACCTGGCAGCAGCAGCTGAACAAGGAAAACGCCGAAATCAAGAGGCTGACAGCGCAAAAGACGGAGCTGGAGCAGACCAAGCTGCAGGTGGAGGCGTTCGAGAAGCAAAAGGTGGTGTTGCAGCAAAGGGTCTCGACGATCGAGCAGTTGCAACGCGACCGCACCGGCGGGCAGGAACTGCTGGACATGGTCGCGAACACGGTGTCGCGGACGGAAAACCTGTGGCTCACCGAAATGGTCCGCAAGGGCAACGTGCTTTCGATGGAAGGGACTTCCGCGTCGGTGAACGCGGTTGCGAACTTTATCACCGCGCTGAAGCGGTCCGGCTACTTCCAGAAGGTCGAAATCAAGGAAACGAAGCAGGACGAGAAGAACACGGCAGTGCAATCGTTTGGATTCCAGATATCGGCTGAAATCACTCCGCCCAACGCAGTGCAGGCGCGGCCGGCCAACACACCGGCACCGGCTGCGGCTGCGAAGGCGCCGGCGAAGAAAGGGTAAGGGGCGCCATGGCCAATCCATTTCGAGATATGTCCGTGATCATGCAGGCCCTGGTGGCGGCGGCAGTTGCGGTCGTGCTGGTGCTGGTGGGAGTTTACGTGCCAGGTTCGCCAATCGCACGGGAACGGGACGAGGTGGACAGCGCCGTGCAGACGCGCACGAAGTTAAACCAGGAAGTCACACAGCTCCAGGTTTACAAGCAACGGTACGGAGAATTGAAGCAGCAGATGGACGCGCTTTCCAAGCAATTGGAAACGCTGAAGACCATCGTGCCCGAGGAAAAAGAAACAGACGAGTTTATCCGCCTGTTGCAAGGAGCGGCGAGCGCCTCCAACGTGCAGATTCGGCGCTTGACTGCGCAAGCGATCGTACCGAAGGAATACCACTACGAAATGCCATTTGAGGTGCAAGCCGACGGCCCGTACTTCAATGTTTTGGATTTCTTTGGGAGACTGGGCCGCCTGTCGCGAATCATCAATGTGGGAGATCTGGCGTTCGACGACCCGGAGAAGGCGAAAGGCGCAAAGTACCCGACGCGTCCGGGAACAACGGTTTCTGGAATTTTCACGGCAACAACATTCTTCACCAAACCCGCCGACACGGGTGCGGCTCCTGCAGCCGGAACCAAGCCTGCAGCTGGGGCGGCCCGGTAATGGTGAACTGGAATGAGCGAACTATGCGTTCAGCGATGACTCTCGGACTAGGGATTCTGATGGTGGCAGCCGCGCCCGGATTGCGGGCGCAGGCGAATCCGACAGCTCCCAACAGTGCGAAGCCTGCACAGGCGGGCGCGGGCAAGCCGGCAGCGCCAGGGGCTACGAAACCCGCACCGCAAACTGCGGCCAAGCCGGCAGCGCCTGCTCCGACCAAGCCAACGCCACAAGCTGCGGCGAAACCAGCGGCCCCGGCGGCGACCAAGCCCGCGCCACAAACTGCGGCCAAGCCAGGGATACCATCCGCGAGCAAGCCCGCAGCGCAAGCGACTAAACCTGCGGCAAAGGCGGGGGCGAAGAAGCCGCCTGCGAAACGAGCGGTCAAAACGGTCGAAAAGCCCAGGACTCCGGGGACTGCGCCAGCGGCTGCAGAAAGCGAAGTGAAACAAGCTCGGCGCGATCCGTTTGAATCGCTGCTCGGGCGCCAGGCGGGCAAGGGTGCGCCGAATCTGCCCCCAGGCAAATTGGGTTTGCAGGTGAGCACGCTGCGACTTGACGGGATCGTGCGGGCGCCGAATGGCATGATCGCGGTGGTTTCGAATCCGCAATCGCGCACCTACTTCCTGCGCGAAGGCGACCGCCTGTATGACGGCAGCGTGGAAAAGATTTCGATGGACGGTGTTTCCTTCCATGAAGAAGGAAAAGATGCTTTCGGGAAGCCCGTCGAACGACAAGTGAATAAACGAATTTACTCCAGTCCAGGAGAACAGCAATGAAGACGAATTGGCCGGCCCTTCGGCATGGCTGCCTGATCCTTGCAAGCATGGCACTGGCGAGCAGCCCGGTGCTTGCACAGACGCAGGCAGCCGCAGGCACGAGCGCGACTACAGCGGTTATATCCAGCGTCGCGATTACGCAAGCGCCGCCACGGGCGGCGGTACGCGTGGAGGGCGAGGGACGGCTCGACGTCCACGCCGGGCGCATGCAGAACCCGGATCGGCTGGTGCTGGATTTCGCAGGAGCACGGCTGGCGGTGCAGAAGACGGTCATCCCGGGGATATCCGCTCCTGTGCGAGGCGTGCGCATCGGGCAATACCGGCCGGATGTCGCTCGCGTGGTCATCGATCTTACGACCGCGACCCCTTATCAAGTTTCTCGAGACGGCGAAGCGGTGGTCATATATTTCGAGACGCCGTCAACGACTCCGGTATTGCCGGCTTCAAGCGCGACAACTTTGACTTTGCAGCAGAATGAGAAGGCGAGGCAAGAATTCCATTACACCGAAGCGTCGCCTCGTCTGAGTGCCAGCCGTTCGACAAAGAATTTAGACATTTCTGCTCCTCGCTTCGCTTTGCCAAGTGAACTGACCCAGCCCTCATTTACACTGGCATCGTTCAGCGAAAGGAAAGAACCTGTTCGTCCGGATTCCACGGGGCAGCAGGCGTCTCAGCAAGCACTACAACAGGCTACTGCGGCGGCCACGACGATGGCGGCATCGTCAGCGGCACAGGCCCCGGCAGCAGCGGGTCCGGCCCCCGTGGGAAAATATACGGGGGAGCCAATCTCCGTAAACCTGAAGGACGTCGACCTGAAGGACTTCTTCCGCTTGATTCACGAGATCAGCGGATTAAACGTAGTTCTGGATCCCGCAGTCAAGGGAAGTCTTACCATCGTGCTGGATGACGTGCCGTGGGATCAGGCGCTGGACATCGTGTTGCAGAACAACAGCCTAGACAAACAGTTGAACGGCAATGTTTTGCGTATTGCCACCCGTTCGACCCTCAAGACGGAAGCCGAAACGCAACGCGACCTGGAGAAGGCGCAGGCCGAAGCAGTTGCTCCGGTGACTGTCACGCGCGTTCTCAGTTATTCGAAAGCGGCGACAATGTCGACGACGCTGAAAAAGTTCCTCAGCGCGCGTGGCGATATTCTGTACGATGACCGTTCGAACCAGATCATCATTCGTGATAACCTGATTCGGCAACTTGATCGCAAGTCACAGCAGGTGGAAATCGAAGCTCGGGTGGTTTCCGCGTCGCGTTCTTTTGCGCGGGATATCGGCACACAATTGGCCTTTGCGGGACAAACTGCGGGCGGCCGGTCAGTCGCAGCCGGGGATTCCGCGGTGGGTACCAGCACGCCGGGCACCAGCACGCCGGGCTTTCCCACGTTTCTTCCGCTGCCGTTGAACACCAACCTCGGTGCTGTTGCGCCGACGAGCGGATTGTTCCTCGGCAACCGTTCAGCGAATTTCGCCGTGGACTTCTTCATCACCGCCGCGGAAGCCAAGGGCGTGGGCAAGCTGCTCTCCAAGCCAAAAGTGATCACGCAGAACAACGAGAAGGCGACCGTCAAGCAGGGAACCAAGATTCCGATTCAGACGACCATCAACAATACAATCTCGGTGCAGTTCATTGACGCGGTGCTGAAGCTGGAAGTCACTCCGCAAATCACCGCCGAGGGCACGGTGTTCATGGACGTCTTGGTTGAGAACACGCAAATCGACGCCGGTATTCCCCGGGTGCAGGGAATTCCTGCACTTGATACGGAAGCCGCGGAAACCAAGGTGACCGTAGCTGACGGTGGTACGGTGGTCATCGGCGGCATCATCATTTCATCACAGCGCGTTGATATCCAACAGGTTCCACTGGTGGGCAGCTTACCGCTGATCGGGCATCTCTTCAAGCGGACTAGCGTTACAACCAACTCCCAGGAGTTGCTATTCTTCCTGACCCCACGAATTATTCCCGGATAATTTAAGGGGGATAGTTTTCCAACTTAAGCTAGAAACGAGGAGACAACGGTCTCCTCGTTCCATTTATGAAGAGACTTCTGCATCGCCGCCACATGCTCACCTCAGGCTTTTCAGGAGCGAAGATCGACTCGCTGCTGATCACCAGCCCAACCAACTGGTATTACTTGACAGGATTCACCGGGGAGTCTGGCGCCCTTGTTGTGTCGCGCAAGGCCACCACCCTGATAACGGACGGCAGATTCATGGTTCAGAGCCGCGCAGAGGTGTCCGGAGGTCGCATCGTCCAGCAGAAAGGCTCCCTGTTTGAATCTGTGGGCCGATTCTTGAAAGAAACGAGGGCCCGACGCGTGGGATTCGATCCTAGCCAGCTTACCGTGGAGCAACTGCACAGTTTTCGCAGAGCGGCCGGCGCCCGGGTGCGGTGGATCCCAGCACCGGGCAGGGTCGAGAGTCTCCGAATGCGCAAGGATGCGACTGAACTGGCCCAAATGCGACTGGCAGCCAACCTGGCGAGCGAGCTAGTGCAATCCGCCATAAAGCTATTGAAGCCTGGGATTCGGGAATTTGAGGTAGGGGCGGAGATCGAATACCAAATGAGAAAAAGAGGGGCGTCGGGACCAGCCTTTGAAACGATCGTCGCATTTGGAGAGAGAACCGCCCTGCCGCATGCGCGACCAACGGCCAAACGATTGAGGAAAAATGCGTTGGTCGTCCTAGACCTGGGTGCTATACTCGGCCACTATTGCAGCGACATAACCCGCACAGTGTACGTGGGGCGGGCCCCAAAACGTGTCCGGACTTGGTACCAGGCGGTTTTGGAGGCTCAGAAGGCAGCGATCGAGACCGCAAGGAGCGGCGCGGCCTGCGGGGACGTTGATGGCGCGGCAAGACAAGTCCTGGCAGGGCATCGTTTAGATCATCTCTTTGTTCACAGTACGGGCCATGGACTTGGACTGGAAGTGCACGAAGATCCCAGGGTGGCGCGGGGACAGAAAAGGCGCCTGGAGCCGGGAAACGTAATCACGATTGAACCCGGCGTGTATTCGGCGGGCATCGGGGGGATTCGTATTGAAGATGATGTCGCCATTCACGCCGGCCGCACGGAAGTACTGACCCGCGCACCGCGGGATCTCATCGAGATTTAGAACAGGCATGAAACGCAAAAAGCCGAGCAAGTCCAGTCCGTCGTTTGAGAATCCGGAAATTCAGCAGATCGAACAGCTCTTTCAGTTCATGACGGAGCACAACTTAGAGGAATTTGAGTATTCGAGGGGCGATCTGAGGATAAGGCTGCGCAAGCCCTCGGCGGCGGTTGGAGCCGTACTACGGACCGTGGGTGCGCCAGAGATCATTGTTGCTGGCTCAGTGGAAAGCCCTCAGGCATCGTCTAGCGGGGCGCAAGCCCCTGCCGCCGAAGGGCGCTCTACGGAAGATCTTCACTTGGTCAAGTCGCCCATTGTTGGGACGTTTTATGAGTCTCCCAGTCCAGGGACGGAGGCTTTCGTGAAGGTAGGCAGCTACGTGGAGACGGGGAAGGTCCTGTGTATCGTGGAAGCGATGAAACTCATGAATGAGATCGAATCCGACGTCTCCGGTGAAGTCATTCGGATTTTCGTTGAAAACGGACAGCCGGTCGAATATGGGCAGCCTCTGTTTGGCATCCGTCCGAGCCGGAAGAAGTAGCCGGCACTCCAGACCATGTTCCAGAAGATTCTAGTAGCCAATCGCGGGGAGATCGCCCTGCGGGTGATCTGCGCCTGCAAGGAATTGGGGATATCGACGGTCGCAGTCTATTCGGAGGCCGACCGCAACTCCCTCCATGTGCGCTTTGCCGACGAAGCGGTCTGCATCGGGCCGGCCCGGAGCAGCGAGAGTTATTTGAACATCCCGCAAGTGATCAGCGCAGCCGAAATTACGAATGTGGATGCCATCCATCCGGGGTATGGGTTCCTCTCCGAAAACGCCAACTTTGCCAAGGTCTGCGAAGCGTCGGAAATCACGTTCATCGGCCCGAGGCCGGAAATAATCGAAATGATGGGGGAAAAAGACCGCGCGCGGCGGGAAGTGAAGACCGCCGGCCTGCCCACGATCCCCGGGAGCGAGGGCGTCGTTGACGGGGAAGAGCAGCTTGCCAAAGAGGCGGCGCGCATCGGGTACCCGCTTATTCTGAAAGCCTCGGCGGGCGGAGGCGGGCGCGGCATGCGGGTGGTGCGCAAGCAGGATGAACTTCTATCCGCTTACCAGACGGCTCGGAGCGAGGCGCAGCAAGCCTTTGGGACGCCGGACGTTTACGCGGAGAAATTTCTCGAGCATCCCCGCCACATCGAGTTTCAGGTGCTGGGCGACCAGCACGGGAAGGTTATCCATCTAGGTGAACGCGAGTGCAGCATCCAGCGGCGGCACCAGAAATTGGTGGAGGAATCGCCTTCGCCGATTGTGGATGCCAAGCAGCGGAAAGAACTTGGCGCCAAGGTGGTGAAGGCGCTCGAAAAGATTGGTTACACTAATGCAGGAACGGTCGAATTCTTGATGGACCAAGACGGCGCGATGTATTTCATCGAGATGAATACGCGCATTCAGGTCGAGCATCCGGTGACGGAGCTGGTCACGGGAGTGGATTTGATCAAGGCACAAATTCGCATTGCCGCAGGGGAAAAGATGGATGATGCGACTGGAGCGATTATTCCTTCCGGGCACGCGATTGAATGCCGCATCAATGCGGAGGATCCAGTGACGTTTGTTCCGTCCGCGGGTCGCATTACGACGTTCCAAGCGCCGGGAGGCACAGGCGTGCGCGTGGATTCCGCCGCTTACGCCGACGCGGTCATCCCTCCATACTACGATTCGATGATTGCAAAACTGATCGTCAAGGGACGCGACCGAACCGAGGCTATTGGCCGTATGAAGCGGGCACTTGAGATGTTTGTGATTGAGGGTATAAAGACGTCGATTCCGCTGCACCGCAGGATCCTGGCCGATCCGGACTTTGCCTCAGGGAACTTTGATACTCACTTCATCGAAAGATTGCTGGGGACGAACGGAAAATAAACGTTGAAGCGCCTTGTTCTACCGCGGCTGTATGTGATATTAGACGCAGCATTGCTTACGATTCCTGAGACAGAGTGCGCTCAAAAACTTGCCGATGCCGGTGTCCGGTTGCTGCAATACCGGAACAAGCGGGCGCCCGCCCGTGAACTTCTGGAATCTTCGACAAAGCTGGTTTCGCTGCTTGCCCCGCTGAAGGTTTCGGTCGTGGTGAATGACCGGGCCGATGTCGCGGCCGTTGCGGGATCGAACGGTGTCCATGTCGGGCAAGAAGATTTAGACGCGGAGAAAGCGCGGCAAGTGGTTGGACCGGAGAAACTGGTAGGCGTGTCCACCCACAATCTCGAGCAATTCCAGCGCGCCGCCGCATCTTCTGCGGATTACATCGCCGTCGGACCCATCTTTGCGACCGGCACAAAGTCAAACCCCGATCCTGTCGTTGGCACGGAGTTCATCCGAAAGGCCAGACTGCTAACTGATAAACCGATTGTGGCTATTGGAGGCATCACGCTGGAGCGAGCTCCTGAGATAATCGAGGCGGGGGCGGATTCCGTGGCGGTTATCAGCGATATCTTGAGCGCCCCTGCGCCTGGGATGCGCGCCAGGCAATACATCGATCTGCTGGGGGCCGCTAACCACACGGCGGCAGGCTGAGGCATTCGGCGAATGGCGGACACAACACATCCTCTCGCAGACACCCGAGCAAAATCGGAGCCCGGCTTTGTACGGGCCATCGGATTGTTCGACGGCACGATGATTGTCGTGGGCTCGATGATCGGATCGGGCATCTTCATTGTGGCTGCCGATATTTCGCGGCAGACGGGTTCCGCCGGCGGTCTGCTGCTTACCTGGATTCTTACTGGATTGTTGACGATTTCCGCCGCACTTTCTTATGGCGAACTGGCCGCGATGTTTCCTCACGCCGGCGGGCAATACATTTATTTGCGCGAGGCTTACTCGCCGCTCTGGGGATTTCTTTACGGTTGGACGCTCTTTCTGGTGATTCAAACGGGGACAATCGCGGCCGTGGCCGTGGGTTTCGCGCGCTATTTGGGCGTTCTGTGGCCGGCGATATCGCCTAATGTGTGGATTATTCACCCCATCGCGCTCGGCTCGAAGTACGCCATCAGTCTTTCAATACAGCAATTGGTGGGCGTGTTGATGATCGTGTTCCTGACGTTCATCAATACGCTTGGCGTGCGGCTCGGAAAACTGATTCAAAACGTATTCACGAGCGCGAAGACGCTGTCGCTCGTGGGATTAGTTTTCCTAGGCATTTTTGTGGGAAGAAATGCCGGTGCCATTACCGAGAATTTCAGCCACTTCTGGACCATTCGCAATGCACAACCCATCGAGCCGGGCGCGAATTTCCTGAGAAACTTTGTGCCGACAATCACTGCTGCCAGCGGCGCGTTTGGTTTGTTCGTGGCATACGGAGTAGCGCAAGTGGGTTCGCTCTTTTCGGCGGATGCTTGGAACAACATCGGTTTTACTGCGGCGGAGGTGAAGAATCCAAAGCGCGACGTGGCGCTCTCGATGGCGTTCGGCACCATCATCGTGATCACTCTCTATTGCCTTGCGAATTTGGCGTATCTTTGCACGCTGCCGCTGGTGCAAATTCAGACCGCTCCAGATGATCGCGTGGCCAGCGCGGCCTTGAACGCCATCTTTGGCCCCCTTGGCGCGATGCTGATGGCGGGGGCGATCATCATTTCCACGTTTGGCTGTAACAACGGTTTGATCTTGGCTGGCGCCCGTGTCACTTACGCCATGGCAAGAGATGGCCTTTTTTTCAGATCCACTGGCACGTTGAACAAGAAGGGCGTCCCCGGCACGGCGTTGACTTTTCAAGGGGTTTGGATCGCAATCCTGATATTGCTGAGAACACAGCGAGTGGACGCGGCGGGCGCGGTCACCTACGGCAATCTTTATAGCGACCTGCTCAATTACGTTGTTTTTGCCGCGTTGCTCTTCTACGTGCTGACGATTATAGGAATTTTTGTACTGCGAGCGAAACGGCCGGATGCCGAGCGGCCCTATCGTGCTTTCGGTTACCCAATTGTCCCTACACTCTATGTATTGGCGGCGGTCGCAATCATGCTCGTGCTCTTGCTCTATCAGACTCAAACGGCGGGGAAGGGCCTGGAGATCGTTTTGATTGGAGTTCCGGTCTACCTGTTGTGGTCGTGGTGGTCGCGGCGAACAGTCAGAACAAGTTCCACGCAATAACTAGATTTTCTTGTAGGGGCGCAGCATGGTGCGCCCCTACAATGCTTAGAGCCAAATTGGAAGTGTCCAGGAAAACTGGGAAGTCGGGGAATTTTCCCCCAAAAGGAGGAGTTGCATGGGCAACCCCTTGTTCGCACGAAAACCGATGAGCATGTTGCTCGCGGAGGCGCAGGAGGAAGGCGGGCACAGCCTGAAGCGCACGCTCGGCCCCTTTCAATTGACGGCGCTGGGAGTGGGGGCGGTCATCGGTGCGGGCATATTTGTGTTTTCTGGACTGGGTGCGCACTATGCCGGGCCGGGTCTGATGCTCTCGTTCGTGCTCTCCGGACTGGGCTGCGCGTTTGCGGCGCTGTGCTACGCGGAATTTGCCGCCATGATTCCGCTAGCGGGCAGCGCTTACACCTATGCTTACGCTACTCTCGGCGAATTATTCGCTTGGATCATCGGTTGGGATCTCACGCTGGAATACGCCATGGGCGCGAGCACGGTTTCGTCAGGCTGGTCGAACCACTTCATCGAGTTGCTCAATATTTTCAAAATAAAGATGCCTTTGTGGCTGGCCTACGATCACTGGACGGGACTGAGCACCGCCACGAAGATTGTAGCTCGCCAGATGGCGCAGGCCTCCGACGCAACGTTGAAGCCGGGCACGCAAGCTTTCCTCGACAAAGTAGATGCCATCATCAAAGCCCAATCGCCAGAATTGGTTCAGCAAGCTCACGCGCTTCTCAATGCCCCGACGTTGTTCGGATCGGAAATCGGCTTCAATCTGCCCGCATTTTTGATCGCTCTCATCATCACCGCAGTCTTGGTCATCGGCATCAGAGAAAGCGCGCGCTTCAATTCCACGATCGTGGCCATCAAAGTCTCCGTGGTTCTATTCGTCATCGGCCTGGGAATCCGCTACGTTGATTTTTCCAATTGGGGCCATGACTGGTCCACGTTCGCGCCCATGGGATTTGCCGGGATTGGAGCGGGAGCGGCGTACGTCTTTTTTGCTTACATTGGATTTGATGCGGTTTCCACGACCGCGCAGGAAGCGAAGAACCCGCAGCGGGACTTGCCCATCGGGATCATAGCTTCGCTGTTGATCTGCACAATTCTCTACATTTCGGTTGCCGGCGTGCTCACTGGTATGGTGCGCTGGCAGGACGTGAACATCGAGGCGCCGATTGCGCGGGCGTTCCTGGACCGCGGATTGGCAACGGCCTCCCATATTGTCACGCTGGGGGCGCTAGCCGGACTGACGAGCGTGATGTTGGTCATGCTTCTTGGCCAAACGCGCGTGCTTTATTCGATGGCCAACGACGGACTGTTGCCGAAGAAGTTCTTTGCGGCAATCCATCCAAAATTCCGCACTCCGTACAAGAACACCATGCTTGTTGGTTTGCTGGCGGCCATCGTTGGCAGCGTGACGCCAATCGATGACATCGGAAAGATGGTCAACATCGGGACGCTGCTGGCCTTCGTGATTGTGTGCATTGCCGTAATGATTCTGCGCAATACCAATCCCGATCAAGCGCGCCCCTTCCGTACACCATGGGTGCCGGTCGTACCAATTCTTGGAATCCTGTTCAACGGCTACATGATGTACAAGCTCGGATGGGTGAACTGGGCCCGCCTCATTATTTGGCTGATTATCGGACTGGTGATTTATTTTACTTACAGTCGTTACCACAGCCGGATCAGCAACCCGCAACAACAGTAAGAGTTCCTTGCAGCTGGCCGGGTGATATGGCGCCTGGTCTTTCTTCAGATTGTCAGATGCTTACTCTGCATTCGTCACAGCAATTCAGGTAAAGTATTGTTTCCGTTGACGGCATGATGAGATCCTTCCGCGCCAGCCTAAAAGAACTTTGGAACCGCCTCGCGTGGCCCGATCTGGTTTCCACTGCAGTGGCAGCCGGAGGATTGATGGCCGCCATCTTTGGGTTCAACGACGGCTTTTTCAGCTTCTTGAAATATCTGGCGGTTCTTGCCGGCGTTTATCTTTTGTTCCGGTTCATTGGCTGGTGGAGAAACCGCCTGCTGTGGAGTTTGCGCAACCGCTTGATCGTTGCCTATTTGTTCATCGCGTTTGTTCCCATCTTATTGACGGTGACGCTCGTTTTTCTGGCCGGCCGCATTCTGTATTCCCAGTTGGGCGCCTACCTTTTGCACGAGGACATCCAGCAACGCATTGAAATGATCGCGGATATCTCGGAGCACATTGCCATCGCGCATCAAACGCTCCCGCCCAATGTCACGGAACGTGAGTCCGAGCGCATCCTGGCGGCACAGTCTCATGCGGTGCATGACCAGGAACTCCCGGGACTTAGCATCAGTTTCTCCAGTGATACCTCGCTCCTTCGCAAGGTAGCTTCCCCTGGCAAGAAATCGTTTGCCGGACTATTGCATCAGGGCGATACGCTTTCGCTGACGAGTCTCCGGGCCATTCCAGATCGTAACGGTGAGCGCGTAATAACACTCCGCGTGCCGGTCACATCCGATTTTCTGAGTACCGTCGCGCCGGATCTGGGCGCGATCCAGCTAAACCTGATGGAGCGGTACGAGGGCAGCGCCCAAAAGGAAGTCATCTATTCATCCGGCGGTGAACAATACAAAGTGGCGCGTCGTATCGTGGCGAGCAACCGCACGCTGCAGGACCCCATGTTTTGGATCGACACTCCCGTAAACGTAGTATCCAGCTTTGATTCGGTATATGTCGCAAAGGACGGCAAAGTGGAGAAGTCGCGTCCCGTATTAGCGGTATTCAATGCGCGGCCGTTGCGATTGAGCCGCAGGATTTTCGCGACGCTCGGAGAGTTGCGGGACTCTTACCTCCTGCTGCTCATTGTTGTAGGAGTGTTGTTCCTGTTCATTGAAGCTGCCGCGCTGGCCACTGGAATTGTGCTCACGCGGCGGATTACCAGGGCTGTTGCCGACCTATACCGCGGCACGCAATATGTACAGGCGGGAGATTTCTCTCATCGCGTGCAAATCGAACACCACGATCAACTGGGGGAGCTGGCAGAGTCGTTTAACAAGATGACCACCTCCGTCGGCGAGCTCATCGAGGTAGAAAACAAGCGCCGGCGTCTGGAGAATGAGATTTCCATTGCTCGGGAAGTGCAAAACCAGCTTTTTCCCAGTAGTTTGCCATCGGTACCGGGAGTTGAGATCGAGGCCATCTGCAAAGCTGCGCGCTCTGTCAGCGGTGACTACTATGACTTTATTCAGCTGAGCCCAACGCATATCGCCATCGCCATCGCGGATATCTCAGGGAAGGGAATTTCGGCTGCACTGCTGATGGCCAGTCTGCAGGCGGCACTGCGCAGCCAGATGCTTACGGAAGGCAGCGAGCGCTTGAGCATGGCGGAGTTGGTGTCCCGCTTGAACAAGCATCTGGTGCGCAACACTGGCGACGACCGATTCGCGACATTCTTCATCGCTACTTATGACAGCGGGACACGAACTCTGCGGTATACCAACGCGGGCCACCTGCCGGCATTTCTGATCTGCAAGAGCGGTTCCGAGAAATTGGACATAGGCGGCATGGTTCTCGGCGTGGTGGAAGACTACGTTTATGAGGAAGGATCGCTGACCGTAAGCCCTGACTCTCTCTTGATCGGATACAGTGACGGCCTGATTGAGCCGGAGAACGTTTACGGGGAAGAATTTGGGATTCGGCGTTTGGAGGAAGCGGCCGTCCACGTGCAAGGCGCTGCGCCCCTCATGGTTGCGGAGTCTTTGATGGCCGCGGCGGAAGAATGGGCTGGGACTCCTGAACAAGCGGATGACATGACGGTGATCGTGGCGCGGCTTCGGTAGTACGGCTGCTGCGGCTAAGCTATACTGAAAATATTTCCAAGAGATTTACCGGGGATAAGGATGTCGCTCCGTAATCGTGTGGCGCTGGTAACAGGTGGGAGCAGAGGCATTGGCCGCGGGCTGGCCGTGCGGCTGGCGCAGGATGGCGCGCGGATGGCCATCGCGTATCGCTCTAATAAGGTTGCGGCACAGCAGACCCTGCGGCAATTGCAGGCAAGCGGAGTGGATTGTGTTGCGGTGGAGACGGACATCACTGATGCGGGACGATGCGACCAGTTGATCAAAACTGTCGCCGACCGCTTCGGTCGCCTGGACGTCATAGTCAACAATGTGGGAGATTTTCGCTGGGGTACGCTGGCGGAATCATCGCTCGAGGACTGGCAAAGCATTTTTACGTCGAATTTGCTTACCGTTTTGTATATGTGCCGGGCAGCTTTGCCGCACATGCGGAAGGCGCGATGGGGCCGGATCATCAACATGGGTGCGGTTGGCGCGGAACGCGCGTTCGGGCAAGCTAAAATCTCGGCTTACGCCGCAGCGAAGGCTGCGGTCGTCGCTCTGTCACGTTCTTTGGCCCTTGAGGAAGCCAAGAATGGCATCACGGTGAACGTTGTAAACCCTTCTAGCATTGATGAAAACGAGCTAACGCTGGAAGAGGCCCGCAAAATTCGCGACGCGCGCTTCCCGATTGGCCGGCCACCGACGGTTGAGGATGTTGCCGCCACGGTGGCGTTCTTCGCTTCCGAGGAGGCCGAGTACGTTACGGGACAGGTCGTCAATGTCAGCGGCGGCTGGATGCTTTAGGCTCACTGTGAACCTTCCATGAAAGCTCTTACTGCTGCCGAGATGCGCGAAGTCGATCGACTCACGACCGAGCGCCACGGCATTCCCAGGCTGCAATTGATGGAAACCGCCGGCCGCAAAGTGGCCGATGCCGTCTGGCGAGCCGTTGCTGGACGGGATAACGTTCGCGTCTGGGTGTTTTGCGGCAAAGGCAACAACGGAGGGGACGGATTTGTCACCGCGCGGTATTTGAGAGAGCGCGGCCTGGCGACAAACGTTCTCTTGTTTGGCAAGCCGGAAGACATTGTTGGGGATGCTGCGACGAATCTCGCTCGCTGGCGTGACGCGGGAAACCTCATCGAACCCATCGCTAGCGAAGCTGATTGGGAACGTGTGTGGCCCCAGGTAGCCTCAGCGACCGTCATGGTCGACGCCTTGCTGGGAACGGGGCTGCGCGGCGCAGCCAGCGGCACGATTGCGCGCGCCATCTCGGACATAAACCGGCTGTCGCATAATGCCACTCTGCCGCGGCCCTCGCTGATTCTCGCTCTGGATACGCCCTCCGGTCTGTCCGTTAACGACGACGCACCGACTGGCCCCGTTCTGTTCGCTCATCGCACCGTCACCTTCACAGCACCTAAGGTTGGCCAATTGATTTCACGCAATGCGGAGTGTTGCGGGGCTCTGGAAGTCGTCGGAATTGGCTCTCCTCCAGATTTGATTGAAGAAGTAGGAAAGGGCGCTTTGCGGTGGCTTGGCCCGGACGAATTTACGTTGCTGCTGCTAGTCCGCGGGGCGGACGGTCACAAGGGAAAGTATGGGCACGTGTTGTTAGTGGCTGGCTCAGTCGGAAAATCAGGCGCCGCGGCGCTCAGCGGTCTCGGCGCGCTGCGTGCGGGCGCCGGGCTCGTCACCATCGCCGTTCCGGCGCAGGCTCAAACTCCTGTGACGGCGGCCCACGCCGAGTACATGACCGAAGTTCTGGAAAGCACGGCGGACGGAGCAATCTCAAAGAACAATTTAGATAGTGGTGTATTAGCCCGCATTGCCGAGGGTAAGACCGTGTTGGGGATCGGACCTGGTCTCGGCACGCACCCTGAGACTCAAGAGTTCATCGCCCGCTTAACCGCTGAATCGGAATTACCCATGGTTCTCGACGCGGACGGACTGAACGCTTTCGCAGGCCGCCCTGAATTGCTGCGCCGGCGCAAGAATTCGTTCCTGGCCGTCACGCCGCATCCTGGCGAAATGGCGCGGCTGCTTGGCACGAGTACCGCCAGGGTGCAGGAGAATCGCGTTGCCGCCGCTTTGGATTCTGCTAGAAAGTGGAACTCTCACGTGATTCTCAAAGGTTTCCACACGCTCATCGTCTCGCCAGACGGGAAGCTGTTTGTGAATACCTCCGGAAATCCCGGTCTCGCCAAAGGCGGTACAGGCGACGTGCTTACAGGAATCCTGACCGCCCTTACGGCACAATTCGGGACCACGGATTGGGTTCGCGTTCTGGCTTTGGGAGTCTATCTGCACGGCCTTGCCGCAGACCTGTTAGCCGCCGAAGGTGAGGAAATCTCAGGCATGCTGGCGAGCGAAGTCGCCAGCGC
>WNFS01001949.1_pt1 | contig 25227 bp, 22 predicted proteins | sample 5400141 | NCBI WGS metagenome assembly WNFS01 (sample SAMN13153358, study PRJNA577476) | soil metagenome | isolation source: 60 cm saprolite under Madrone tree | place: USA:California | collected 2016-06-14
GGAATTTTATCGTCCGGCGAATAGGTTTGCACTTTCACGTTCGGGCCGCCGAGATATTTCCGCACCAATGCCAAATCGGTCTCGGCAACGGTGAAGTCCGTGTAAATCGGATCGAGCCCCTGAATTGTAAGCAACACGGCGCCGCTGCCCGTGTTGCCGGTGACGATGTTGCCCACATCGACAAGGCGGAGCCCAGCGCGGCCGTTGATCGGCGATTTTATGTAGCAAAAATCGAGATTCACCTGGGCCGCAGCCGCAGCCGCTTCGGACTTATGCGCGTTGGCCTGAGCCGTGTCGAGGTCTTGTGGTGAGATAACATTGCGGGCGCGCAGTGCTTGTTGCCGCTTCATTGTGATCTGATCCAACGTGGCTTGCGCTTGCGCCTGCTCGAGAGCCGCTTGATACGGTCGCGGATCAATTGTGAAAAGCAGATCGCCTTTCTTCACATCGGCGCCGTCTTGAAAGTGGCGCGCGATGATTTGTCCACTGACCTGCGCCTGGACCTGAACTGTTTCATACGCGGCGCAGGTGCCGATTTCGTCGAGATAAAGCGGTACATCTTTGCTGATTACTTTCGCCACCAGCACCGGTCGCGCTGGCGGCTGAGCACCCTTAACCTCGCTGGCCCTGTATTGAAGGATCCGATACGTGACAAACGCTGCCAGAATGATGAAAAGCAAGTACGCCCACTTGGGAATCCTCTGATTCGCGGTGCGGGGGCGCCTCATTGGAGAGCTCGACGAGAGCGGCGATGCGCCATGATCCAATGTCTTAAAATCGCTTAACTCCGTTTTAAGTTTCATTTGCAGCCCCGGTGACACCACGAAGTGTCCTTTTTCTTGGAATCGAATGTCGCCGTTTGGTCTGGCCGTTGGGCTCTGCACGTCGGCGCGTCACAAACCGGCTGCCGCCGACGCGGATCTTATCGGTTTTTTCCGCCCGTTGCCGAATACGCGCCAGTACTTTCATACAGGTTTCAAGATCAGACGTCGGGATACTGGCCAACAGTTCATGCCGGAGGTCGTCAGCAGTTGCAGTAATATTTACGATGACGCGCTGAGCGCGCCGCCCCAGCAGGACCATTTTGCACCGCCGATCGCGCGAAGAATTTGCCCGCGTGATCCAACCTTCGCGCTCCAGCCGATGTAACAGCGTCACCATCGTGGGTTCCTCGACCCCAAGACGCCCTGCAATTTCGGCCTGGGTCAGCGCCTCCTCTGCGAGAGACAAATGCATCAAGGTCCGCCATTTTGCCTGGCTGAGGCCCATCGGCTTAAGCCGCTCGTCCAGTTTTTGCCGCCATGCGCGCGCAGTCCCATGAAGCAACTGGCCAAATTTCTCGCCATCAGACATAACGTCGTGACCAAATTGGTTAGTATGCTAACCAATTCCAATCTGCCACCCTGTCAATGCCGTTTTAGAGCCTCGACCCGCGAACCTTCAGCAATCTGCCGTGTCCACCAGAAACAAAGTGCGACGCAAAAGCAAAGAGCGAAGCAAGGTTGTATCGCATGGACGAGATAGATGTCCTTTTTGATGTGAAACCAGGAGTTTAGTACATTCGCCCCAACGAACCCGACATACGTTAGAGTACTCGTTGTCCGAAGTGCCGTCTCGGAAATTTCACACCAGCCGAAGATCACTAAGTAAGCGGATGGTACGGCGATGAGGATGTAAGTGGCGGCCTCGGTCGCAGGACCGAAAAGCAACATCCATATAATGGCTAGGGACATCGCACCAAAAACAAGCGTCACAGGTGATTGGCGCCGTATTCTGCCAACAAGGCAAATCGCTGCAGCGATCAGTCCGGCAATGGCTTCAACGACCTTCCACCACATCATGGAGATCGGAATTCCGATCAGCCGAAGTATTAAGTAAAAGTCACGCCATTTCCCGTAGTAATCATTGCCGCGACGGCGATCGGACGCAAGATGCACGAGCCAGCTACCATACTCCCGCAGCCCGTAAGAGGGCTTCTGAAGTAGGAGCGAAATAATAAACAGACCGCCGAGCGCCAAAAACATTCGAAGCGCTAGCTTGTTCGGGAAAATGGTTGCAAGCAGCAGCGCGAACACCACCGGATATATCTTCCAGTAAACCGCAAGAGAGGCACAAAAAGCACACGTCCACCAGTGAGATTGCAATACGGCGCCGGTCGCGGCGAGAAGAAGCACTATAAGGATGATGTTCGCCTGTCCGTTGTTCAAATTACTCAACGTCAGCGGCAGAATAAGTAACAAAAGACAGGCGAGCTCTTTTTGTGAGAAGCCGAACAGTGCTCTGGCGTTAAACCAAAGTGACAACGGCAGGGCCAGACCCAGCAACAATCGCCAGAGTACTTCCGAAACGTTTTGAGAAATAAGAGCAAAAGGCGAATAAAGGGCAGCAACGAGCGGGCTGTAAAGGAACGCGCTTCCACCGGTTCCGTAAATCTGTTCTTGCTGAAGCCAAGCGATTCCCGCATTGCGATAGGCGGGGAAAACAGAATGCAAACCCGGATGTTGATAACTGCGAACGCAAACGACAATCACACAAAGAAACCACAGTGACAGCGCTGCGAGGAGCAATCCGGATGTCTTGCGGCTTCTCACGTTATGCCATTTAGCAGGAGTCTTCGTACAGCTTGGACGTCGGGCGCGAGCCCTGCCATCGAGCACGTGGCCGATTCTTTTGTCATCGAACGTCCAAGCGGCAGAATTAATCGCTAATAATCAACTGCCGAGTGCACAGTATCTCAGCGTCCGCTTATTGTCCCACTCTGAAAAGAATTACCTCGCGTTGGCCGTGGGTGCGTATCCGAGCTAGCGGATAGGCGCGCCGCGGCGCAAACTTTTGCGCCGCAGTCGCTTCAGTTTCGTTCTGCGGTTGAACAATAAAATAATGAGTGTTGGCCGGCAGATTTTTGATATAGCTGGCGTACTTAACTGGTGCGTTCAGATAAAAAAACACCGGCTGATAATCCGGATTTACCGCATAAAGCGTCTCATTCGCGGGCACCAGCGAATTGATTTCTGCGGCGGCCTTTTTTACCTGTTGCCGGTTTTTCAAAATGATCGCGGTGAGCGGATAACCGATAGCCCCAATCACAAGCCCGAGCCCGACAAAAATCGCCACGATTTTGGTGCAGTCCCAATCATTCCTTGTCCACCATCGTGGCCACTGCAGTGCATTGTGAGCGCAGATCATCGCTAGCAGCCACGACGCTGGAACTATCGTCGGCATGCTATATCTGGCGACGGCGCCGGGAACCAGGTTGACGGCCACGAACGGCACCGCAATCCCCCAGCACAACGCGCGCGCGAGACGCCGCTGCGATTCGTCCGGAAACTTTGAAAACCGTGCGAATGGAAACAAGAGAAGCCAGGGAACAAAATAGATGAGACTGCGCGGAATGTTTTGAATCCAACTAAAGAATTTGAAATCGACGCCTTTCAATCGTCCGGTGTACTGAGCCGACCACTTATCCATGGCAACTTGTGTTGCCGTGCTGTGGATGAACGGAATGACCCACGCCGCCGAAATGGCGAACATCACCCCAAGCGCAGCAAAATGCGCAGGATGAACAAGAAGCCGCCAACCTTTCGAACAGGCAAGAACTGCCACCACAATCCCGTAGAAAAATACCAGGTGCGTGGGGCCCTTTGCCAGCAGACCAAGACCGAGAAAAACGGCTGCCGGAAGCCAAATAAGCCATGGGGATTTATTTTGAAGAAAAAAGCTCAGCCAAAAAATAATCGCGAGGCCGCAAAGCGAGACATAGAGCGCTTCGATTTCAATTAATCGCCCTTTTTCGATCATTCCGATGTTGGTCATCCAAATCAGCGCTGCGATCATCGATCCTCTCGAGCCGAGACTGGTGCGCGCCACCGTGACAAAAGCAACCGCGACTGCAAGCACGGAAAGCGCCGACGGCAGGCGTGCCGTCCATTCGTTATGCATACCGAAAACTTTGAAAGAGGCGGCCACAACCCAGTTCACCAAAGGCGGCTTGCGGTAATAAGGATAACTGCCTACTTGCGGAACGATGTAGTTGCCGGTCTCGAGCATCCGAATCGCCGGTAAGATTCGGCGTCCCTCTTCACCTTTAATCGCAATCGAGCCGAGCGCCGGCAGATAAATCACCGCCCAGACCAAAACAATAACCGCGACGGCTCGGAAGGGAGACTTAATTAGAAATTCGAAGTTGAATGCCACGCTGGCGATTTATCGGACGTGAGCATCAAACGTCAAATGAAACCGAACGGTGCTTGACGAGCGCGTTTGGGGAAAGTAACTTCGGAATCTAGTCCGCGCGCTGATTAGAGTGGGAACTGGCGTCCCACTCTTTTTAGTCTGCGGGCTGCATGTTTTTATGAACCCGGAATTTATTGCGATGCTCGATTACTTGGAGCGGGAGCGCGGGATCAAGCGCGAAATCCTGCTCGAAGCAGTGTCGAACGCCCTGCTCTCAGCCTCGAAAAAGAGCGTTGGAGCATCCCGCGATCTGCATATCGACATTAACCGCAAGACCGGCGAAATCCGCGCCCTCGCAAACTTGCTCGTTGTTGATCACGTGACCAATCCGCAAGATGAGATCGAGCTCTCCAAGGCGCAGAAAATTAAGCCGGAGGCGAATGTCGGCGACACCGTGGAAGTCGAAGTCACACCGAAGAATTTTGGGCGCATCGCTGCGCAGACCGCAAAGCAAGCCATGATGCAGCGCATTCGCCAGGCCGAGAAGGAAATGATTTACGAGGAGTTTAAGGACCGCGCGGGTGAGATCGTCAGCGGTACCGTGCGGCGCTTCGACCGTTCCGACGTCATTCTCGACCTTGGAAAATTTGAAGCTGTCATGCCGCAACGGGAACGAGTCGTCGTAGAAGATTACAATGTGGGCGACCGACTACGGGCGTACGTCGTTGCGGTCGAAAACGACGTCCGCGGCCCGGAGATTATCGTTTCGCGCAGTCATCCAAATTTCGTCCGACGGCTTTTCGAGTTGGAAGTGAGCGAAATTGCCGATGGCACGGTGGAGATTCGCGGCATCGCGCGAGAAGCCGGTTATCGGACGAAGATCGCGGTATGGAGCGCCAACGAAAAAGTAGATCCAGTAGGCGCGTGTGTGGGCATGCGAGGTTCGCGCGTCAAAAACATCGTGCGCGAACTCAACAATGAAAAGGTCGATATCATTCGCTGGAGCTCCGACCCCAAGGAATACGTCCTCGAAGCGCTCAAGCCAGCCAAAGTGAAGAATCTGGTCTTCGATACAGACAAAAAGAGCGTACAGATTTCCGTCGATGAAGACCAGCTTTCGCTCGCGATCGGAAAAAAGGGACAGAATGCGCGATTAACTTCGCGACTGACAGGTTGGGAAATCAATATCGGCAAGGACACTTCAGCGACTACGGTGGTAGAGCAAAAAGTAGCGCAAGCTGCGCAGACACTTGCCGGCGCACTTCCGGTGACGGAAGAACAGGCGCTCACACTCGTGAAATCCGGTTTTACTAACTTGGAAGGATTACATGATGCAGACGTGCAGGATTTGGTGGATATTCTGGCAGTAGATGAAACGAAAGCGCGCGAGATCTACGACGCAGTGCACCGGCAGGAACTCGTGCAATAACATGGCTCCGGTTTAAAATGCTCGAGCCATGAGCGAAATTTTGAACGAACAACGATGGCAACGAAGACGAGCGGCAAAACTGCAACGCGCAGACCTGCCACACCGGCGGGTGCGCGGAAGACTACTGCCGCTCCCAAGCCAGCCGTCGAGTCTAAATCAAAAGTCCAGAAGAAGAAATTAGCGGAAGAAACCGCTTCTGCCTCGGCAGCGGCTAAATCGCCCACGCCGCCGCCGCAAAAGAGTGAGGCCCGAGGTACTCCGGCGCCTGCTTACGAACACGAGAGCGTCTCGCTGATCGACAAGAAAAAACCACGCAAGAAGGCAGAAGACGGCAAGCCAAAAACAAATCGCGACATCTTACCTCCGATCTCGCGCATACGCGCGTCTTTGGACGCGACTGCGGCCCCCCAGAGAGTTTCAGCACCAGTGGAGCCTGCTCCTGCGCAATCGCCTGCAATTCAAGAACCGGGCGTCATTGCCGCCGAGACGACAGCGCCGCCTTCTGCGGAACCGGGAGCCCCGCAGCAGAAGGTCATCCTTATCAAACCTCCCATTGTTGTTAAGCAGCTGGCAACTGAGCTTGGGTTAAAGCCGCATCAACTCATCGCGGAGTTGATGACGTACAACATCTTCGCCAACATCAACCAGACAGTTGAACCGGATATTGCGTCGAAAATTGCGGAGAATCACGGGTTCATTTTGGAAAAGGAGCGGCGTGAAAAAGGGGCCGGCGTTCACAAGGTGGAACAGGTCGTTGTCGCGCCACCTCCACCGGTCATCGAAAAGAAAGAGGAACTCAAGCCGCGCGGCCCCATCATCACATTCATGGGACATGTTGATCATGGCAAAACGACGCTCCTGGATGCGATTCGCAAGACGCGTGTTGCAGCTGGTGAAGCCGGTGGCATCACCCAACACATCGGCGCCTACGCCGTAAATCACAACAGCGCGACACTCACCTTCATCGACACGCCGGGTCACGCAGCCTTCACCGCCATGCGCGCGCGCGGCGCTAACGTAACCGATATCGTCGTGCTCGTCGTCGCCGCCGATGACGGCATCATGCCTCAAACAATTGAAGCTATTAATCACGCCAAGGCCGCGCCGCATGTGACAATCATGGTGGCGCTCAACAAAGTCGATCTTCCGTCGGCGAACATCGACAGGGTTAAAAAACAACTCCAAGAGCAGGGGCTTACTCCGGAAGATTGGGGAGGCGAAACGATTGTTTGTCCAGTCTCAGGTACGAAAGGCACTGGAATTGATCACCTGCTTGAGATGATCACGCTGCAGGCGGAGGTGATGGAGCTAAAGGCATCACCCACGGCCAGACCGCGCGGCACCGTGATTGAAGCGCAAGTGGAAGCGGGACGCGGCCCTACTGCTACAGTGATCGTGCAGATGGGGACGTTAAAAGTCGGCGACCCGTTTATCTGCGGCGATTACAGTGGCAAGGTAAAATCGCTGCTCGACGATCGTGGCGAACCGATCAAGGAAGCCGGACCTTCCACGCCAGTGAAGGTGCTTGGGTTTACTGGCCTGCCGAATGCGGGGGACGAATTCCTTGTCATGGAATCGGAGCGCGCTGCGAAACAATTGAGCGATGAACGACTCGAGGCAAAGCGCGCGAGCAAGCTGTACGTTCCGCAACGCGCTACGCTGGAAAGCCTGCTTGAAACGGCGGGAGGCCAAAAGGTTCTACGCATCGTGTTGAAATGCGACACGCAAGGCTCGCTCGAAGCGATCGTCGGCGCGTTGAAGCAAATCGAGACCAAAAAGGTCAATCTCGAAATTATCCACTCCGCTGTAGGGCCAATTTCGGAATCGGACATCCTACTGGCAAGCGCGTCGGACGCGGTCGTGGTCGGCTTTAACGTGAAGGTCGAGTCGATGGCTGTTTCTGCTGCGAAACGCGAAGGCGTGCAGATCAAGCTTTACAGCATCATTTACGAGTTACTCGATCAGATCAAGGATGCCATGGCAGGGCTGCTTGAACCCGAGCTCCGTGAGACCGTGATCGGCCACGCCGAGGTAAAACAGGTTTTCCAACTGAGCAGAGGCATAGTTGCTGGTTGTCTTGTCACCAATGGCCGCATCGCCCGTTCTGCGCGCGCTCGTGTCCTGCGAAAGCGCCAGCCGGTCTATGATGGCGGCATTTCGACGCTGCGGCGTTTCCAAGACGACGTGAAAGAAGTGCGGTCGGGTCTGGAATGCGGAATCAAGCTGGGCGACTTCAGCGAATACCAGGTAGGCGACATCATCGAGTGTTATCAACTCGAACAAATTGCACAGAAATTGTGATTAGTTAAAGCGTTGAAGCGTTACAACGGAATTCTTCCGGCCGCTTCAACGGTTCAACGCTCCAACGACCATGAAACATCGGCAACTACGCGTAAACGAACTGGTCAAACGTGAGTTGAGCGCAATCATTGCGCGCGAAATCAACTTTGAAGGCGTGCTCGTGAGCGTCAACGCTGTCGATGTGACACCGGACCTTAAGAGCGCCCACGTTTTCGTGAGCACTCTCGGCTCGGCAACGGGCGCCGCCGTGATTAACGCGCTCGAAGCACATCGGCCTGCACTGCAGGCGGAACTCTCCCGCCACGTGGTTTTGAAATACACTCCGCATCTGATCTTTCACCTCGATGATTCAATCGAACGCGGCGCTCGCGTCCTTGAGATTTTGAAAGATCTCGAAACCCCTCGCGGCAAGGACGCGTGAGCAACACTACATTTGACGAAATCGGCCGGGTTCTGCGCGAGCATCAGCACTTCGCGATCCTAGGTCATGTGCGGCCTGACGGTGACGCGCTGGGAAGCCAACTCGCCCTCGCATTGTCGCTTCAGCAGCTCGGCAAAGATGTCCGCGTCTGGAATGAAGACGGTATGCTGGAAAAATATTCGTTTTTGCCGCGCGCCGAATTGCTAACCAAACCGCCTGCGACAGCCATCGATGTCGATGTCGCAATCGCGCTCGACACGGCGATTCAAAGTCGGCTTGGAACCGCGCTGGCTGCCGTCGGCTCGGCAAAAATCTGGATCAACATCGATCATCACAGCAGCAACCCAGGATATGGCGATTTGGTGATCGTCGATGTAAGCGCGCCCGCCACCGGCGAAATCATTTTTAGATTGATCAGGAGCCAGGGCCTGCCTCTCGACCACGATATCGCAGAGAACCTTTACGCCGCGATTTCTACCGACACCGGTTCATTTCAATATCCAAAAACCAGCGCCCGCACGTTCGAGATCGCTACGGAACTGGTGCGCGCTGGCGGCCTCGACGTCGGAAAAATAAGCCAACAATTATACGAGAATTATCCGCGACGCCGTTTGGAACTGCTGCGAGAGCTTCTCCGGACGATGCGCTTTAGCGAGGGCGGTCGAGTCGCAAGTTTTAGCCTCACCTTACGGACGGCCGCAGATTTGGGTGTCCTTCCCGAGGACAATGAAGGATTAATCGATCATCTCCGGGCAGTTCGCGGCGTGATCGTCGCCGTCTTTTTTGAGGAGCTTGCCGATGGCAAAGTGCGCGTCAGCATGCGCTCAAAGGATGAAGCCGTGGATGTCTGTGCGATTTGCCAGAAATTCGGCGGCGGCGGGCATACACTGGCTGCCGGCGCGCGCATTCGGGGAAATCTTGCTGAAGTCGAAGAGCGCGTTTTGAAAGAAGTCGGCGATAAACTTGAAGTCTATCAACGGCCGTCATCCTAAGCGTAGCGAAGCGGAGTCGGAAGATCCCGCGGAATTACCTTTGCGATTTCGCCACGGATTCCTCGACTTCGCCCGGAATGACGGAAACTTGTGATCATGTCTCCTTCTCCAACGATTGACGGTGTCATCCTGGTGGATAAAGCCGAAGGGATGACATCGCACGACGTTGTTGCGCTGGCGCGGCGAAAACTCGGCACCAAGAAAATCGGCCATTGCGGCACGCTGGATCCGATTGCCACCGGCTTGCTGCTGCTCACCGTCGGGCGCGGCACGAAAGTTCAGGATCTGCTTATGAGCGAAGACAAGGAGTACGTGGGCACGTTTGTGCTCGGCGTCACCACTGACACACAGGATCGCGAAGGCGAAGTGATTGAGCAGCGGCCTGTCCCTGCGCTGAATGAAGATCAAATCCGGGGTGCATTCGAAAAGTTCCGCGGCGATTTCTACCAACTGCCGCCGATGGTCTCTGCGAAAAAGCATGGCGGCGTTCCGCTTTACAAGCTCGCGCGCCAGGGGAAAACGGTCGAGCGCGAGCCGCGGTTGGTGCATGTCTATCGCTACAGCATTGACAGGATCGCCTTGCCGGAAATCGACTTCAGCGTGTTGTGCAGCAAGGGGTTTTATGTCCGCACGTACGTACATGACATTGGAGAGACCCTCGGCTGCGGCGCGCATTTGAAATCGCTGCGCCGGACGAAATCCGGCCGGTTCGATGTGGCGAATGCGATAACAGTCGACGAAATTAAAAATGCTTCGCGCGAAGAAATTCTCGAACGGATGCTGAGTCTTCCTGAAGTGTCGAGAATGCGCGGCGCGTGAAAGCAATGACGAAGCTCGAATGACGAATGACGGAGGAATCGGAAGTCAGCCATCTTGGCTGACTCGGACGACAGCCTTCCAGGCTGTCGCTGCTGCCCCACAAGATCGACAAGCTGGAAGCTTGCGGGCCGAGTCAGGCTGGAAGCCTGACTTCCGACGCGCCGCATTCGTCATTCGCCTGCCACGCCGTAGCCTTGCGGAGGCGGGTCATTCCCCATTTTCCTGATGGAAATCCTACGCTCGATCCCAGAGCTCTCGCGCTTGCCAGGACCACTCTTCCTGGCGATCGGCGTATTCGATGGCATGCATCTCGGCCACCAGGCGGTCATCTCCACCTCCGCTGAACATGCGCGATCAGTCAATGGAACACCTGTAGTGGTGACATTCGACCCGCATCCGGAAAAGGTATTGCGTCCGCAAGCCGCGCCTCATTTGCTTACCGCTACCCAACACAAAATCGGTTTAATTCGCGATCTCGGCGTCGGTCATCTTCTGATCATTGCATTCGACAAGCAATTTGCTGCCACCGAACCCGAAGACTTCGTGAAGCAATTAGTGAAGCACTCGAAACCGTTGCGGGAAATTTGCGTTGGCCACGAATGGTCGTTTGGAAAAAATCGGCGTGGCAATCTCGGATTGCTCAAGAAGCTCGGCGCACAGTTCGATTTCGAAGTGGTTGGAATTCCGCCGGTCACGATGAACGGCGAGCTGGTGAGCAGCACGGCAATCCGTCACGCCGTGCAGACGGGCGATCTGAGAAAAACAGCTGCGATGCTTGGCCGCGAATACACGATCCTGGGAACTGTTGTGCGCGGCGATGATTTGGGAAAGAAAATCGGATTTCCAACAGCAAACCTGAGCGCGCACAATGAGCAGTTCCCGCCAAATGGAGTGTATTTCGCCCAAGCCATGCTCGATGGAGTCATCTATCCGGGCGTTTTGAATCTAGGCTATCGTCCAACCGTGAGCAGCGAGAAAGACCGCGTGCTGGAAATTCATCTGTTCGACTTCGACCGCGACATCTATGGCAGCGATTTAGAAGTGCGCTTTGTCCGCTATCTCAGGCCGGAAAAGAAATTTGAAAGTGTCGATATGCTGGCTCGCCAGATCGCGCTCGACGTAAAACAGGCGCGCGACTTAGCCGCGGCATAATATTTCAAAACCGCAGCCGGGCAAGATCGCGCACCTCTGGCGTCCTACGGAGGGCAAAAATGATAGCAAAGGCGCCAACCACCAAACCGCAGCCAAACGCGAATATAAGCAACAGCCACACCGGGAAGTCCGATAACTGGATCACGCCTTCGCGGACGAACCGACCGCCACCGGAAAGCAAATAGACAACTCCGCTTCCGAGCAGCGTCATCCCCATCAGAATCATTGCGCGCAGCCATCGTGGCTCGCGTCGCGCTGCGGGCAACCTGGCCATGACGCGCGCGGTGAAGCCATTGTCGTCGATATACGGCGCGGCTTCGCGCAATTGGCGATCTAGCGTTTCGTCGTCGATCATTGCATTCATTATATCAATTCGGCCCCCACGCTGCCAGTGTCCGCTTCAGTTTCTCGCGGCCGCGCAACACATTAGTCTTCACGGTGCCGAGCGGGATGTCGAGAACGCGTGCAGCTTCGTCATGCGACAGGCCGTTTTGGCAGCAGAGCACAACAGCTGTGCGCTCGTGCAACGGAAGCAAATTCAGGGCATGCATAAGATCGTGTCTCAAACCAGGATCGACAGTCTGCGTATCCCGCTCTGCTTGCCACTGCTGCTCATCCACACCGACCAGTTCCTTGCGACGACGCGCATCCTCGCGAAAACAGTTGTACGCGATTCGGTAAAGCCATGTGGAAAATCGCGCTTCACCGCGAAAGCCACGAATGTTCTTGTAAGCGCGAATAAAGGTTTCCTGTGCCAGATCGTCCGCCAGGGCAATATCTGTGCGGGTAAGCTGTCGAAGCACACCGCGCACCGTGGATTGATGTCGGCGCACGAGCTCGCCGAACGCGTGCTGGTCGTCATCGGCAAGAACTCGTGCGACGAGGTCCGCATCAGTAAGCTCCACGACCGCAATACTAGGGTGCCGGTGGCGGAGGAGGAATGTCCTTTTTGCCTTCCAATTTCCATACAATCAAATAGCCAAGCCCGATCAAAAATGGGATTAGCCCGAACGACCACGCGCCGCCTTCCCAGTCATTGACGGCAGCAAGCCAAATCATCAGTCCAAGGCCTACCATGGTCCATACAACACCACGCCGCACGTCTGAGCGACGTCGCACATGCCGCACCTCGGGTGCCAGCAGTTCGGCGGGAACCGGCTGGCCCTTCTCCACCATCATTCGGATGGTCCGCTGCCGCATCCGGCTTCCTAAAAGCGCGAATATCCCTATCATGATCACGATCAGCACAGGCGCGCCAAATATGGATAGAAACACGATCGCCACGATTGGGATCGCCACGAACTCGCGCATCTTTCGAAGATCGGCATCATCATCTTTATCGCCTGTGTCAATCGTAAATCCGTGCTTGCTGCGTAATTTTTTCTCCAGCTTTTGGTGAATCCTGTCTGCGAGATCGGATGGAGAGGCGCTCGTGGTTGGGGTCGGAGTTGCCGTTGTTGCAGTAGTAGTTGTTGTTTCTGCTGTTGCTGCTGACGGACTGGCAATCGGCGAGGTCGTGGGAGTTTGCCCAGGCAAGCTTATCGCCAGTGCCACGAGGCAAATGCAAAGGAGGATTAATTTTTTCATATTAGAGCTTTGGTCATAGGATGCATTCACTGGGCAATTTGGATTCAACGATTTTCGACCTGCGCGAGCAATTAAAAGGTTGCGTTTGGAAGGTCGTTCGCCATTATTGTTCCCTCTCAAAACTGCGGGTGTAGCTCAGTTGGTAGAGCACCACCTTGCCAAGGTGGACGTCGCGAGTTCGAGCCTCGTCACCCGCTGATTGTTTGTAGCCGGTGCACAAGGCAACACGCGGCTCGGCGCCCACATGGCGACGGCTACAGCTTCGCGGGTCGGCGACTTTCTCCGCAGTAGTTGGGAGAAGAATTTTGCGGCACTGATAGACCGCCACTAAGGTAAGGAAATGCAAACTGAAGAGCTCGCCTACGTGATAGTCACGCCGTACTCGATGCGGAAATCGCGTACCGGCGGCATTGTTGGCCGGCTGATTTCTCGCACGGGACTCGATGTCCTCGGAGGACGCATGTTTGCGCCGAGCTCAGACTTGGCGAAGCGCTATGCAGACACAATTGTGACGGAAACCGATTCGCGCCATCGCGCGACGCAGGAGTTGATTCGCGAGTACGTCCTGAAAAATTTCACCGGTGAAAAGAACGGCCAGCACGCGCGTGTCTTGTTCCTCATCTTTCGCGGACCAGACGCCGTGGAAAGGATTCATCAGACCGTTGGCCACATCGTGCATGAACGCACCAGCGGTGAAACAATCCGAGACACTTACGGCGATTACATCACCGATGATTCAGGCAAAGTAACGTACCTCGAGCCCGGGGTGCTGGCGGCTTTCGATCCAAAAGCAGTCGAGAGCGACTTGAAACTCTGGGCGAAGTTTTCAGATTCCGACGGCGGCATTCTCGATCGCACCGTCAGCTTTCCCGACAACGCGCAAGTCGAAAAAACGCTCGTCCTGATCAAGCCCGATAATTTTAAGTTCCCAAATTTGCGGCCGGGCGGCGTGATCGAAGTCTTTTCCAAGTCCGGTCTGAGCATCATCGGTTTCAAGGTGCACTGCATGAGCGTCGCCCAGGCGGAGGAGTTTTACGGCCCCGTGCTGCCAGTCCTCGAAAACAAACTTGGCGCAAAAAGTGGCCGCGAGAACTGGGAAAGCATCATCGAATTTATGGCTGGCCGAAAGCCGAGCGAATGTCCGCCGGACGAGCGCGATGCTTGTGGAACGGAAAAATCTATCGCAATTGTTTACCAAGGTGTCGATGCCGTGCGCAAGATCCGCGACGTGCTTGGCCCCACCGATCCGGCTAAAGCACCGCCGGGATCGATCCGGCGAGAATTTGGACAGACGATCATGATCAATGCCGCGCATGCGTCGGATTCTCTCGAGAACGCGAAACGCGAAATGGGGATCATTCAAATTGACGAGAATAATTTCAAACCTCTGATTGAAAACTTCTATCGCCGCCAATAGTTTGGGCTCCCATTTTGAATAACCTTACCGCCATGGAAATTTCTGAACGCTCCGCTCAACTGACTCCTTCGCTCACTCTCTCGATCGATAGCAAAGCCAAAGCCATGAAGGCTGAAGGTATTGACGTGTGCGGCTTCGGCGCGGGCGAACCCGATTTCGACACGCCCGAACACATAAAAAAGGCCACCATCGACGCGCTCGAGGCCGGATTTACCAAATACACACCCAGCGCAGGCATCCCGGAGTTGCGTCAAGCCATCGCGGAAAAATTAGCGAATGATAACGGGCTCAGTTATCGCGCCGCGCAAGTCATTGTAAGCAACGGCGCCAAACATTCGTGCTACAACGCAATCCTGGCAACATGCCAGCCCGGCGACGAAGTCATTATCCCAGCGCCATATTGGGTGAGTTACCCGGACATGGTCAGACTCGCTGGCGCTGAGCCAGTGTTTGTGCCCACGAGCGAGCGCAACTTGTGGAAAATGCGTGCGCAAGACTTTGAAAATGCAATGACGCCCCGCACTAAAATGTTAATCATGAACAGCCCGGGCAACCCGACCGGCTCAGTTTATACGCGTGAGGAATTGCAGGCGATTGTTGATGTTGCTGCCGAGGAAGACATTTACATTTTGTCCGACGAGATCTACGAAAGACTCGTTTACGACGACGCCAAACATGTGAGCATCGCGTCGCTGTCGAAAGAAGCTTACGACCTCACGATCACCGTTAACGGATTTAGCAAATCCTACGCTATGACAGGTTGGCGGCTCGGTTATCTGGCCGCGCCGGAAGCGGTGGCAAGAGCGGTCGATTCCATCCAGAGCCATACCACCTCCAATCCGTCTTCCTTTTCGCAGTACGGCGCGGTTGCCGCATTGAGAGGCGATCAACAACCGCTCGCCGATATGCGTGAAGAATTCGATATGCGGCGCAATTACATGTTCGACCGCATCTCGAAGATTTCGAATGTCACTGCGGTCAAACCGCAGGGCGCATTTTACGTGCTGGTAAACATCAGCCAGTTAGGGCTGACTTCACAAAATTTCGCCGACCGTTTGCTGAGTAAAGCGAACGTCGCCGTTGTTCCGGGAGCTGCGTTTGGTGACGACCGCACGATCCGGCTGAGTTACGCCACTAGCCTGGACGTAATTAAAAAAGGTCTGGACCGCTTCCAAGACTTTTGCCGCACGCTCTGACAATTGCCGATTGGTGATTGCGGGTTGCGGATAGCTCGCCCATGTCTCTCACGCCAACGCTTTGCGCGATGCTTCAGGATCAGCTTTTGCGCGAGCGTTACGTGCGGCATCTCGATAATTTGATCGATCTCACTGCGCGCGAACAAAGGCGGAATCGCAAACATCCGCAGCTTCGCGAGCTTGCAGACTTCTATTTCGACATGTTCTCGCAGGATCGTCGCTTCTTTGTAGACGAATGGAAATGCGATATGGCCTCTGCGTTTCGCGAACTACGGAGCACCGGCCAGCTCGAAATCATCGCCTCCGCCGCCACGCACGGATTGCTCCCAATTCTTCAGCAACAAACGCCTCAAGCAGCGCGTGCGCAGCTTTTGATCGGACGCGATGTGTATGTCGAGCTTTTCGGTGAAGAGCCAAATGGTTTTTGGCTACCCGAATGCGCCTACGCCCCCGGTTTGGAACCGCTGCTGCAAGAAGCGAATGTTCGCTGGCTCGTTCTCGACGCACACGGCTTGTTGTTTGGAAAACCGCGCCCGCGCCGCTCGATTTACGCCCCCTGTTACACACCATCGGGACCGGCGGCATTTGCGCGCGACCCGGATGCAAGTCGGCAGGTCTGGAGCGCGCACGAAGGCTATCCGGGAGATCCAGCTTATCGGGAATTTTATCGCGACGTTGGTTTTGATCTTTCCATGCGACACCTGGGACCAGTCGCGCGCGGAACAAGAAAATTTTCCGGTGTGAAATATCACCGGATTACCGGATGTGGGAACGAGAAAGAGTTGTATGATCGCGCGGCGGCCAAACACGCGGCCGCGAAACATGCGACGCATTTCCTGAAACAGCGCTGGCAACAAATCCGCGAAATTAGCGAATTTGGTTTCGATCCGATTATTGTCGCTCCATTTGATGCGGAATTATTTGGGCATTGGTGGTTCGAAGGACCCGTTTTCCTTGAAGAGTTCATTCGCCAGACCGCAAACGAACGGAAGTTTTCGCTAACCACGCCGAGCGAATATTTGGCGACGCATCCGACAGAGCAGATCATCGAGCCTGCTGCTTCAACTTGGGGCGAGAACGGCCACCTCGCAGTCTGGCTCGATAAGAGCAACGCCTGGATTTATTCGCATCTGCACGCGGCTGCGCAAAAAATGACCGCGATAGCGAAAGACGCTTCTGCTGTTGTAGGGCAACCGCCTCAGTTGCCAAACCGAAAGTCGGCAGGCGGAGCGCCTGCCCTACAAATGGAAGACCGTGTCTTAAAACAGCTCGCCCGAGAACTTTTGCTCGCCCAGGCGAGTGATTGGGCATTTTTGATGAAAGCCAATACCGCGCGCGAGTACGCGACCAAACGCACGATGGACCATCTTGCTCGGTTCACCCGTCTGCACGATCAGTTCGTCGCAAATGCTATTGATGAAGAATTCCTGCGCGACTGCGAATGGCGCGACAATATTTTTCCAAACCTGAGCTGGCGCTACTATGTTTAATTCCTGTCATTCCGAGCGAAGTCGAGGAATCTCTCGATATTCTCTGAGAAAAGTAAGAGATATCTCGACTTCGCTCGACATGACAACAAGGGTCAGTTTTGCGTTTCTGATAGCCATTTGGGCGTCCGCCACCTTCGCGCAAGAATCGCCGACTCCGATTCCTTCGCCGACGGTGGAAGAATCTCTCTCCCCTTCCATCTCACCGGAAGAGCCCCCCACGCCCGCGCCCGTTCCAGCGCAAACGCCTTCAGCTTCACCCGCGAGAAGCGTTCGGATTAGTTTCGTTCCGCCGCCATTGGAAGGAACGATCAGCCTCGGCATCTATGACAAAAGCGGCAAACTGGTGCGCGTTCTGCATCAGGAAGCGCAACTGAACGAGTTCGCCATCGGCGCGGACGGGCTCGTGACGCAATGGAATGGACGAAATGATGAGGAGCAAGACTTGCCCGCTGGACGATATCACTCGCGCGGCTATGTCATCGGCCCTCTCAAGGTCGAAGATCTCGGCGAAAGTTCCGCGCCCTCGATGGAAAGCAAGGCGAACGCCAAGGTCAAAATGAAACTTGTTCGTAACCCGCTGCGGAAAGAGAAAAGGCCGTTTGTCGAACTTGGCATCGGATTCGACAGTGATGGAAGCTACTTGAAAACGAGCGACGACCTGCCGCTGCTCACGATCAGTGAGACACCGAATCTGAGTCGCGTCTGGATCACAAAGAAAAACGAAGACGCAGTCGATGTCTGGCAGGATGATGGAAACAAAGTCTATCAATTCCGCATCTCGAATCTGGATCAGATGATGGCCTTTGATTGCGGCGAACTTGAATTGAAATGAACAATGCTGGCCGAAATGCTTCTGTTGAATCCGCCTCTCCCCTTTCGCAAAAGGGGAGAGGATTGAGGTGAGGAGTTTTTCTGATGACGTCCTACAAACCAGAACCCTCAGCCTACCCTCTCCCTTGAGAAGGGAGAGGCGAGTCTGCCCGGTCGCTAGACGTCGAGGAGTGCGACAACCGCTGGTCACTGGATAAATTCTCTGTTACTTAACCGTTCATGGCCTCGACGCCAGAGCTTCAACATACAGTCGGCAAAAGCGCCGGCTTTACCGGCACCGCGCTGCACACGGGTGAAAGGGTCACGCTGAGACTTCATCCCGCGCCGGTCGACTCTGGAATCAAATTTAAACGTAAAGATTTGCAGGACGAGCCGACCATTGACGCCAAAATCGAAAATCTGAAAACCGTCGAGCGCGCCACGACCATCGGTGAAGGCCCGGTACGCGTACACACAGTCGAGCACGTGCTGGCAGCGCTCTGGGCGATGGGTGTGGACAACGCTGTTGTGGAAATGGACGCAAACGAGCCGCCGATCGGCGACGGCAGCGCGCAATCTTACGTCGATCTAATCAGGAAAGCTGGCGTCACTGCGCAGGAAGAACCGCGAAAATTCTTCCACGTCCGCGACACCATGCACGTGGAATCCAAAACGGGCACTCTGATCATATTGCTGCCCGACGAGAAATTTCGCATTTCATGTACGCAGGCCGGACCAAATAATCAGTTCTCGCAGTTTTTCTCGATGGAGGTCACGCCGGCGGTGTTCGAACGCGAAATCGCTCCGGCGCGGACGTTTGTTTACTACGAGGACGTTAAGCCGCTCATGGACAAAAATCTCATCAAGGGCGGCAGCCTCGAAAACGCAATCGTTGTGCGCGGCGAAGCGGTGTTGAGCAAGGAGCCGTTGCGGTTTTCCGACGAATTCGTGCGCCACAAAATCCTCGATGTGATCGGCGACCTCGCTCTGGTCGGACGGCGTATTCGCGGCCATGTCGTGGCCGTGAAACCCGGTCACGCCACGAATGCGGAGCTGGCTCGCGCAATTGCGCGCGAGCAGACGCGCAGAAGCGCCCTGGCAACGCCGCGCACGATGCCGAGCGGCGATGGAGGACTCGATACCGATCAGGTGATGCAGATCCTGCCGCATCGTTTCCCATTTCTCATGGTCGATCGCATTATCAGCTTCGAAACCGAAACCAAATGTGTCGGCGTGAAAACGGTCACCATCAACGAGCCGTTCTTTCAGGGACATTTCCCCGGTCATCCGGTAATGCCGGGCGTGATGCAGGTGGAAGCCATGGCACAGGTCGCCAGCATTCTGTTGTTCAAACTGGCGAAAACCACCAGTCGCATCGGCTATTTCATGAGCGCGGACGAAGTGAAATTTCGCAAACCGGTTTTGCCTGGAGACACCATCTTTATTCATGCCGAGCTGACGAAATCGCGCGGCGAACGACTGGCAAAAGCCAAATGTCATTGTGTGGTCAACGACGCCATCGTCTCCGAAGCCGAACTGATGTTCACCTTTTTGGATAAGTGACGCGAAACGAACCCTCACCCTCACCCTCTCCCTTAAGAAGGGCGAGGCGACCTCGTCACATAGTACGCGCGGACGATCCATACAACGACGCGGCGCCTTTTCCGCCTCTCCCATTAAACGAAGGGGAGAGGATCGAGGTGAGGGGTTGGCAAGCATGAGCGACGCGCAGATTCATCCGACCGCGATCGTTGATCCCGGAGCAGAAATTGGCGCGGGAACAATCGTCGGGCCGTACTGTGTAATCGGGCCCGAGGTAGTGGTTGGCCAAGATTGCTGGCTTCAACATCACGTCACGCTCTGCGGACCAATGACAGCCGGAGCGAAAAACCGGTTCTACGCGTACTGCTCCATCGGCCAGCAAACACAGGATCTAAAATATCGTGGTGAACCGACGTATCTGGAGATCGGGGACGAAAACACATTCCGCGAATTCGTAACCGCGCACCGCAGCACAACCGGCGAAGGCAAAACGCGGATTGGTAACCGCGGAAATTATCTCGCTTACAGTCATGTCGGGCACGATTGCACCGTGGGCGACCACGTCATTTTCTCGAACAACGGCACATTGGGCGGCCACGTGCAGGTCGGAGACCATGCAGTCATCGGCGGGCTGACCGCCGTCCATCAATTCTGTCGGATCGGGCAATTCGCAATCACCGGCGGCTGTTCGAAAATTGTCCAGGACGTTCCGCCGTTCATGATTGCCGATGGCAATCCGGCCGAAATTCGGGGCATTAATCTGATTGGCTTGGAACGCAAAAATTTTCCGCCCGAAAGCGTGAAGCTAATCAAAGAAGCATTTCGCCTGATTTACCGCTCGAAATACAACCGACGACAGGCAATCGAAGCAATGCGGAAAGAATTACCGCAAACCGAAGAGATCAACGGACTCATCCAATTCATCGAACAAAGCGAGCGCGGAATCATCCGCTGAAAGGTGAATACCTCTCGCATTTTGAGGTCGAATTCTCAGTAGATGCTACTGGCGCGCATTCTCAAACAATTCCTCGGTGTGCTCGTCGCTGTTCTTGGTGGCTGGCTGGCGGGAATTTTGTTCGCATTCGCCTGGGCGGCGGTCGATGTAACTACACATCCCGGCGAGGTGCCAGCAATAGCACTCTTCGTGCTACCGTGGATCGTCGCTTTAGGCTCGGCTGCCTTTATCTACCCGGTTCTGCTTGCCTTGGTCCCGCTGTATTTCTTCGTCCCGCGTTCTTCGCCGTTATGGCGCTGGCCCATCTGCACAAGTTTGGGCGCACTGGCTGGCGTGTGCATTGTTTTCGGATTCCTTTCGCGGCCTAACGTCAATCCGCCCGAGAGCAAATTGTCGTGGTACATTCTCGGAGCCGTCATCGGTTCAGGTACGTGCTTTGTCGGTTCAACCACGCGCGAACATTTCGGGACACTGAAACGCAAGTAATAGCTAGACTTGAAAGGTGATTGTCGAAGGTTTGAAATCCTCGAAGATTCGAACTCTCAACTTTCAACCATCAACGACCGACTTTCCGCGATGCCTGCCGTTCTCACTCTGTTGCGAATCAAGAACCTCGCGCTCGTGGAAGAGCTCGAGTGGCAAATAGAGCCAGGGTTTATCGCCGTTACTGGAGAAACTGGCGCGGGAAAATCGATCATCATTGGGGCGCTGCAACTTTTGTTGGGCGAGCGCGCGGACAAATCGCTGATTCGAACCGGGGCGGAGCTCTGCACAGTGGAAGCAGTTTTTAGCGGAAACGATTTGCAAAAGTTGAATCCTGAACTGGTCGAAGCCGGGATCGAACCGTGTGAGGGCGATCTCATCCTTAAGCGCACTCTCTCCTCTACCGGAACCAATCGTCAGTTCATCAACGGCTCGACGACGACGTTGTCGGTCCTGAAGAATATCGGCGATGAACTGGTCGATCTTCACGGGCCGCACGATCACCAATCTTTGCTCTCGCCCGAGACGCAACTGAGTTTGCTCGATGCCTTCGCGCGCGCAGAAGAGCAGCTCGAGGAATATCGAAAGCATTACCAGCAATTGCAGACGCTGCTCGCGGAACATGGTGCGCTCAACACAGCGGAAACAGCGCGCGAGCAGGAGCTGGAGTTGCTTCGTCATCAGGTTGCCGAGATCAAGTCGGCGAACCTGGTTGCGTGCGAAGAAGAAGAAATTGAGAAACGCTACAAACTGGCGAGTAACAGCAAACGGTTGATCGAGCTGGCCAGCGCAATCGCCAACAAACTCTCCGAAGTAGATGATTCCGTTGTCTCGCAGCTTGCAGAAACGCAACGGCTGCTGCGTGAACTGGAAAAGATCGACAATTCCATCGCACCGTACTCGTCGGCACATGCTGCCAGCGTGGTTGAGCTTGCGGACATTGCTCGCGCGCTTTCCGCTTACGTCGAAAAGCTCGATCTCGACCCGGAACAACTCGCTGCCCTTGAGCAACGCGTTTCGCTCTTCGAAACTTTGAAACGGAAATACGGCGGCTCAATCGGAGAAGTCATCGCGTTCGGCGAACGCGCGGCGGAGCGAATGCAGAAGATTGAAGGACGGGACGCGGAGCTGGAGCGTCTCGCAAAAGAGATCACGAATCTCCGCGCAAAAATGAATCGTGGAGGCGAAGCGCTACGCAAACTGCGTACGAAAGCTGCGCCGAAGCTTTCCGAAAACATCCGGCGCAACTTGCGCGATCTCGGGTTTCGCCAATCGGAATTCGAAGCAAAACTCAGCGCGCTCGACGAACCTCGCCCGGACGGATTTGATTCCGTGGAATTACTTTTCTCGCCGAATCCCGGCGAGCCGCTCAAGCCCTTGCGCGCTATTGCGTCCAGCGGCGAAATCTCGCGTTTGATGCTGGCGATCAAATCGGCGCTGGCCGCGCACGATGCAATCCCGTTGCTCGTATTCGACGAGATCGATACGAATGTCGGCGGCGAAATCGCGCATGCAGTTGGCGCAAAAATGCAAACGTTGGGGCGCGATCATCAGGTGATTTGCATCACGCACCTGCCGCAAGTCGCTGCCAATGCGTCTTCACATTTCGTGGTGACAAAGGACGTCGCGCGTGGCCGCACGTTTTCCAATCTGCATGAGATCAGTGGCAAAGCACGCCAGGAAGAAATCGCACGTATGCTCGGCGGCAAAAGCGATTCGGCGCTGAAGCTGGCGGCGAGTTTGCTGAAGCAGAGTTAGTCTCGTTGTCAGCTGTGGTGGCAGCCGTGTCGGCTGCAAAACGCTCGCTCTCGCAGGCGACACGCCTGCCGCTACAGTAGATCGAAAACCGCGCTTATTTGGTTACCGGCCCCAGCGGCAGGACGACTTTGCCGAAGATTTCATTCAGCACCTGCGCCAGGCCAGCGTAGATCGCAGAAAACCCGCAGAAGATTCCTTCGTAACCGGTGAAATGTCTGAAGTCCGGACCAGCATTGATAAAATCGCCAATGGCGAGCAGAAAGAAAAGAATGGTCAGCGACCCGAATACGACCTGCCCGGCGACATGCAGCCGCATCGTGCCGACGAACATGACCGCGGTGAATAAGCCCCACATGAAAAGGTACGCAGCCATGGCGGTATCGTTGGTCTGCGTGCCCCATCCTAATTTCGCCAGGATTATGAGCGTCACGAGCGACAGCCAGAACAAGCCGTAGGAAAGAAAGGCGGTCGTTGCAAAAGTATTCCCTTTCCTCCATTCCATTATACCGGCAATAATTTGCGCGGCACCGCCGTAGCAAATACCCATCGCCAGAATCATGCTGTTCAGCTCGTAAAAGCCGGCATTGTGCAGGTTGAGCAAGACAGTTGTCATGCCAAAGCCAAGCAGCCCAAGCGGCGCTGGATTCCCTGTTGTATCTCTGAGTTGAGTAACGGATTCGTTCATGGCGCAGCCAGTCTGCCGAAAAACAGATCGATAACGCAAGGAAGAATGACGAATCGCCAGGCGCCGTTAAAGTGTTGAAGCGCAGTTACGTCTTCGTGCTTTCCGCCTCTCCCCTTCGGACAGGGGAGAGGATTGAGGTGAGGGGTCCTGAAATGCCCGACGTATCTGGTTGCCGCTCCGATCGCCCTCACCCTCCCCCTCCCTTCACAGGGCGAGGCGACCCATATGCGGATAGGATATTCGATACCAGGCCGAGAACTGCCGACACTTTTAACGATTTAGCTTGTCGACGTGGCAGCGGTGAAATTATCGTGCGAGTTCGCCTATATGATTCGGCGTGATTATCTCATTATTGGTGCCGGCATTGCCGGAGCGAGCGCGTGCGAAGGAATTCGCAAATATGACAAGCGCGGCTCCGTGACTCTGGTTGGTGCTGAAGTTTTCCCGCCCTATAAACGGTGGATCCTGTCGAAGAACTTTTTGCGCGAAAAGGAAGCTAATCTCAAAAAACTGCAGGAAGTGGACGAGCGGTGGTTTGAAAAGCATAAGATCGAGACCCGCTTTGCGACAGTGGCGACCCAGTTCAATATCGAGCGGCGTCTCGCCGTGCTTGCCAACGGCGAAACCATTGAATTCAACAAAGCGTGCCTCGCGATGGGCAGCCGCCCCGTGCGCCCGCCGGTCGCCGGCGTTAATCTTGGCAATGTCATTTATCTCCGCACACTCCGTGACGCGCTCGCTCTGAGGGAGATGGCAGGCGTAGAACGGGGAATCATGGTCGTCGGTGGCGGGCTGCTTGCGTGCGAGGCAGCAGCAAGCTTGAGGATAATGAAATTGAAGGTCGGCCTCATGCATCGCGATCCGTATTTGTTGAACCGGTATCTGGATCCTGAAACGGGGACGTGGCTCACCGATTACTTCACAAAACACGGTGTGGTCCTTTCGATCGGTGAAGCTCTCAACGGCTTCGAAGGCAAAACTGTTTTGCGCAACATCCAGACCAAAAGCGGAAACCGATTCCCAATCGGTCTGGCTGTGGTCGCGTGCGGCGCAGAACCGAATCTCGATCTCGTCCGCAACACGCCGTTATCAGGGCCTCACGGGTCGCCCGTCACCGAGTATCTCGAGACTGAAGAAAAAGGAATTTACGCCGTCGGCGATCTGGCATTTTATCCGGACCGCATCATGGGCGGCATGCGGCGTCAGACGCATTGGGAAAATGCGCGCGAACAGGGTCTGGTCGCAGGCGCGAATATGACAGGCAAAAAGCGCATTCGGTATGAGCAAGTCCCCTACTTCTGGACAGAGATGTTTGATTTGCACATCGATTTCGTCGGCGACTTCAGTGTACTGCCAACCCGGGTCGAGCGTGAGGGTACCTACGCAAAGAAGAAATTTATCGCCCGCTATTATCAAGGCGACAAACTCCGGGGCATTCTGCTCTGCCAGCAACCGCAACGCGATGTGGATTCAGCCAAGACGCAGTTGCGACACGCCCTCGGGAAATAGAAAGCGATCTGAAGACGCATCGCGCTTCCCGCGACATGTTTTTTTCAGTTTTCGATTACGTATGTGATCAAAAGTTGAAATGCACCGATTCCGATTCGCGAAAGATCTCGGATTAATAGAGATCCGCCGGGATTTCAAACGCAGAATTGCTTACTCGTACGAGCCTCCAGTCCCACGGTTTCCCTGATAGTTGAATCCACTCCAGCTTGAAGGGCGCGGGCAATTTGTTGACGCGTTCGTCCAGCAACTCCATTACGCCGTCGTCGCTGCTATAGACTGTGATTTTGCCGGTCCACACTCCGCGTCCGGCTTCCATCTGCACGTTCGGATTGGATGAGATGATCCTTGAGCCGCGCACCCAACGAAAACCCTCCCGCATACGTTCGAGAACCCGTGCCCGATCATCGGCCCACTGGTCCTGATAGTTGTTGCCGATCAAATCGCCCACAGCGTCCCAGTTTCTATGGTCGATGGCATGAAAGAAATTTTCGGTGTGCAGCCGGACCTG
>WNFS01000648.1_pt1 | contig 25219 bp, 27 predicted proteins | sample 5400141 | NCBI WGS metagenome assembly WNFS01 (sample SAMN13153358, study PRJNA577476) | soil metagenome | isolation source: 60 cm saprolite under Madrone tree | place: USA:California | collected 2016-06-14
CGCGCGCCACGCCTGCTCTGGCCGCGCGGGCGATTCGCCGCCGAGATGCGCCGTCATCGCGCGCGACCGGATGGGCGGTGGCGCGGGCCGGGGCGCACCGCCCTCGCGGTGGCCGACCGCTGTGCCATGGCCGGCTACACCAACGTGTGGACCGACGGCATGCTCAACTTCAGTCTCGGCGCGATTGCTCTATCTCGCGCGGACTGGGAGGAACTCTCTCTTGCCACCAAGCTGGTCAAGTGCGTCGCCGCGCGCGTCCACGCCTACCTAGACGATCCCGCCGTCGTCGAGCTCCTCGGGATTCCGCCCGCGGTGGCGCGTCTGGCCGTCTCGGCGAGCGCGCGAGGGAGGCCGGACTTTCTCGCCCGTCTTGACTGGGCACGCACAATGTCAGGCCGCTGGCAGCTCCTGGAGATCAACAGCGAGACGCCCGCCGGGCTCTGGGAGGCACAGCTCGCCGCGCGCAGGATCGCGCGGCTCCACAGGGGTATCACGCTCCCGCCCGTCGACCTGGGGGCGGGGCTCGTGGCGGCCTGGCGCGCCTCCGTCGGGGACGCCCTCGGCGCCGCCGCGCTCGAGGCCGCTCTGGTCGTCGGGCTCGTGGGGGTCATCGCGGCGCAGGAGGATCGCGATCAGCTCCGCGCTCACGCGCTCGCCGCCCGCGCCGCGCTGCCCCGCGCGCGGCTCGTTCTCGGCGACATCAGCGAGCTCCGGGCCGACGGCGCCGGAGCCTCGCTCCGGTCGAACCGACTCGACGTCCTGTTTCGCTACTATCCGCTCGACTGGTGCGCCGGGCCGCAGTTCGCGCCGCTCCTTGAGCTCGTCGCCGCCGGGCGACTTACGATGATCCCGGGCGCGAGCGCCCTCGTGCCACAGAGCAAGGCGTTCCTCGCGCTGCTTCACCAGCTCGAGCGGCACGGCTTCTTCCAGCCGGATGAGGCCGCCGCCGTGCGCCACTACGTGCCGCCGACCTTCCTCGACCCCGGGCCCCTGCGCCGTTCAGGCTGGGTCGCAAAGCCGTTCCTCGAGCGCGAGGGCCTCGGGGTCCGGTTCTCGCACGAGCTCCGGCCCACCGAGCGCCGGCAGCTCCGGTACGCCGACCGCGTGTTCCAGCAGCCGCTCGAACTCGCCTCCGCGCAGGTGCCGATCGCGACTGCGCGCGGCTGGCGTACCGAGCAGCGCTTCCTCGTGTTCGGCGTCTTCCTGGCCGCTGGCGAGGTTGCAGGCATCTACACGCGTGCCGGCGCGGTCGTCACGGGCCGCGAAGCCGTCTTCGTGCCGGTCGTCCTCGAGCGCCACGATCACTGACGGACCATCGTCCCTAAGCAACTTATCGTTCCTCCGCGGTCGACGAAGTTGGTGCGCTTGGTAGGAGTCGAACCTGCGACCCTCGGATTAGAAGCTCGGGAGTTTCGGATTGGGGTTAGTCGCGTCATCGCTGCCGCCTCTTCGCCGCCCGCGCCGTGGGCTGCCTCGGATCGCCCGCGGACTCATCTACGCGGTCCACCCGGCATTCTGCAGGACGACGCGGTATCCATCGAGATCCTCGAAGGTCCTCCCCTGGCGATCCCAGTAGGGGTTGTAGGAGGGGACGCCACGAAACCCGCTCGCCCGCAGGCGCTGGCAGCTCTCTTCCCACTCGCTCGCGTCGGGAATATAGAAGACCAGGAGATGATCCTTCGTCGGCGCCGCCCCGACCTGGTGCCCGCGTTGCGCGGTGAACTCGATGTGGTAGGGCTGCTGCGGATGTCCGAGGATGACCCCATCGAAGCCGTCGTGATCGGTGAACCGAGCGAGCACCGTGAAACCGAGTCCGCGCGCGTACATGTCGACAATCGCGGCCAGGTTGTCGCTGGGCCGGGCGACACGCATCACACAGCCAGGCTTCATGGCTCGGCCTCCCCCGCGCGGCGCGCAATGAGCTCCGTGAGGCCTCGCGCGCGGTCGGGCCAGTGGCGCACCGTCAAGACGGCCAGCGCCGCCGCGAGGGTCGCATCGCAGAAGGGGAGGTGCGAAGCGCTCCCCCTGGACGCTGGCGAATCATCGACAGCAAGGGCTCCACGGCCACCACCCGACGGTCGGTGGGTTCGTACGATCCGGCGCCAGTGCCAACATTCACGACGGACGTGGCATCCCCGAGGGCGTGCCTGATCGCGGCCGCGAGGCGAGGATCCGGGCGACGGTAGTTCCCGTAGCCAACGCCGATCGCATCATAGAGTTGGATCATCGCGCCCCTTCGCTCAGGTACGACTGATCATTCTGGAATCGTTCGGGCGAGACACATCGTTTGCGTCGATCATGCGTGAACCGCTCCGGGGCGGTGAGGAGAGTAGCACAGGGGCGCCGATCAGGCCGGTGTAGAGGCGGGCCACGACGTCCTCGATGTCGGGCTACAGGACCGAAATGTCACGCAGCGCCGCCACTTCGGCCTGGCGCCGCACCAGGTCCCCGGCGACGGCGTCACCGTCCAGCGCGTAGGTGATGCGCCTGCCGTCGGCGACCACCATGTCATATGCCCTGAGCGAGTCTATCGGCGCTGTTGAATGAGTCTGGGCCCCTTGCTCGGTCGGTCGGCGAAGCCTACAATCCGTCTGGTTCAAGCCTCCGGAGGAACCGATGCATCACGTCTTCCCTGGTGGATAGCGTGTCGGACGTACCTGACCGCGGCGGTGCAGCAGGACTGGGGCGCCGTAGGGAGCACGATGCCGACGGGCCGCGCGAGCCGACAGACCTCGGAGAGAACCCCGAACAGCCAACCGCCGATCCTGGCAAGTCCGAGCAGTATCGCTTATTGTTGGAGATCAACAACGCGATCATCTCGAATCTCACTCGGGAATCGCTGTTCCGCGCGATCGCCGGAGCCTGCGCAAGGTAGTCCCGTTCGATCGAGCTGTCCTCTACGATGCGGAGAACGACGTCCTCCGTACCTTCGCGTTAGAGGGGCAGGAGCTACCTGGGCACTCCCACGATCTGCATCGTGACATCAGCCGTCAGGGCACTGCGGCAGGCTGGGTGCTGGACCATCGACAGTCGCGTCTCAGACGTAACATCGAGGCTGAGGCTCGACTGCCGGGAGACGAGATCATGGTCGCCGGCGGAGTTCGCGCCTACCTGTGCGTTCCGCTCATGGCACGCGGACGAGCCCTCGGAGCATTGTTGCTGCAGAGCTTCGCACCAAATCGGTACTCGCCCGACGACGTGCCGTTGCTCGAAGAAGTTGCGAAACAGATTGCCCTCGCCGTCGAGAACATGCGCGCGTACGAGGAGATCGCTCGGCTCCGCGCCAAGCTGGAGGAGGAGAATCGCTATCTCCAGGAAGAGATCAAGAGTGACCACAACTTCGAGGAGATCGTCGGGCAGAGTCGGGCGATCAAGGAGGTGTTCAAAGCCATCGAAGCTGTGGCCCCTGCTGGAGCGACGGTGTTGATCACCGGTGAGACTGGAACCGGCAAGGAGCTCGTGGCTCGTGCGCTGCACAACCTGAGCCCGAGGCGGGGCAAGGCCCTCATCAAAGTGAATTGTGCAGCCCTGCCGGCTGGACTGATCGAGAGTGAATTGTTCGGTCACGAGAAGGGAGCCTTCACGGGCGCCATCGCACGCAAGATCGGCCGATTCGAGTTGGCCCATGGGGGGACCCTCTTCCTGGACGAGATCGGAGACCTGCCGCTCGAGCTCCAGCCAAAGCTCCTCCGGGTTCTCCAGGAAGGCGAGTTCGAGCGGATCGGAGCGTCCCACACGACCACTGTCGACGTTCGTGTGGTCGCGGCGACGAACCGAGATCTTGAGACGGCCGTCCAGGGAAACCGATTTCGGTCCGACCTCTACTATCGCCTCAACGTCTTTCCGATTCGCGTGCCCCCACTTCGGGAACGGACGGAGGATATTCCCCTCTTGGTGCGGTACTTGACACTGAAGTATGGCCACCGATTGGGGAAGAGGATCTCGAATGTCCCACCGGCGATCCTGGAAGTGCTGCAGACCTATTCCTGGCCTGGCAATGTTCGCGAGCTTGAAAACGTGATCGAGCGGGCGACGATCCTCAGCGCGGGTGCCGAGCTCGACCTGGGCTGGTGGCCAATGACAGCCGGCGGCAGGGGCCGTGCGGGTGGTACCCGGACGCTCGAGGAGGTCGAACGGGATCATATCCGGGCCGTGCTCGAGCTGACTGGGTGGCGCGTCAGCGGTGAGCGGGGAGCCGCCGGGCAGCTCGGCATCAAGCCCACCACGCTCGAAGCGCAAATGAAGAAGCTCGGGATCACGCGGAAAGAGTAAGACGTCCCAACATATCGTGACGCTCCCAAGATGTTGGGAGCCTGCCCGTGCTGCCGAACCCGCAACGCGATCTCTTCCTCGCCAGAGGCTGTCCTGACGATGAGTTAGCGCGCTCTACCGGCGCCGTCTCGGCGTGGCACGGCCGTTGCTCCTTTGCGACAGGTGTTTGAACGATTCATCATTCACCGATCACGAGGGAGGTAGGCGTGCTCCGGATCAGCCGAGCTGCTGAAAGCCCGTCACTGGCGACGCTGCGCGTCGAGGGTCGCGTTGTGGCGGAATGGGTGCCCGTGTTGGAGCGAGAGTGTTGGCTGGCGCTTCAGGAGAATTTGCACGTCCGGTTGGATCTGTCGGCGGTGACGTTCGTCGACGGCCGCGGCGTGGCGGCCTTGAGGCGCGTCGGCGCGAACGCCCTCGAGATCATCAACTGCCCGGAATTCATCGGAGAGTTGTTACGGACACCGTAATTCGTGCCGAGATGACCGGGATACTCGATCGACCGCAACGCCGAATCGAGGAGACCTGGGATGCGGGCAAGCTGGGTCAAGAGGCCCTGGGGTATGCCGACGTGCTCCACAACCTCGCCCGCTACCTCACCGGCAATGACACGGATGCGGACGACCTCGTCCAAGAGACCTATGCGCGGGCGCTTCAGGCAGCCGGTCAGTTCACGCCCGGCACAAATCTCAAGGCGTGGCTCTTCCGAATCCTCCGGAACACGTTCATCAGCCGGTACCGTCGGGAGCGCAACAACCCCGTCGTGGGCGGGTTCGATACGACGGCGCCGGCAGTGGCCGTGGCCGCCGAGGAGCAGTGGTTCAGGGACGACGCCGAGCTCGATCGTCTCCGGATGGTCGTCGCCGCGGAGATCGAGGCAGCACTCATGACGCTGTCGGAGGACGCGCGCACGGTCATCCTTCTGGATCTCGAGGGTCTGGCCGAGAGCGAGGTTGCCGGGGTCATCGGCTGCCCAGTGGGCACCGTCAAATCGCGTCTCGCCCGGGCGCGGGCAGCGCTCAGGCTGAGACTCAAGGATTACGCGAGGTAGGAACGTCTGTCCGTACCACTCATGTGGCAGAGGGAGCGGCGGTGAAAAACCAAAACGCGGAAGTCAGCCACAGCCCCAGAAGGATTGAGAACAAGAGGCCTCCAGCCACGGGGAGCACCCAGGGCGCGAACCTCGTCGATCGAACAATCAGCACCTTGGCGACGACAGCGCCGTAGAGGGCCGACCCGAGCAGCGAGTGAATCAAAACGCGTGGGCTGTGGGTACCGAATCCGAGCAGGAAGACACAGTGGTAGGCCGCCGGAAGTGTAAACAGGATTGCCGCCCGTCCCGACCAGCGATGGGCACTCTGATAGAAGCGCCCCTTGGGCGGAAAGCGGAGTAACTCGTAGATGCGTGCGGCCGTCAGTAACTGACCACATGCCAGCACCAACGCTGCCGTCACCAGCCACGCCTTCATCTGGAGGGTATCCTCGAAGAAAGGATGGAAGAAGGGAGTCGCATAGGGCTCACGAACCGTCTGCCTGGCCACAAGGCCGACAGTGAGCGTGATAAGCGCGAAAACCACCAGGGGAACCGCCAACCAAGCCGGATTCGCCCCGCTGGGCTCCTTGAGACTGAGCCTCTCGCTCATGCGTATCCTCCCTTGCGTCATCGCGCCTTGAGCTCCCCATCCACCTCGGATCCTCCGGATCGCCGCCACGGTTGAGGCCGAACCCTGCGCGCACGATCCCATCCTTCAGGTAGAAGTCGGCCGCTCGCAGCACCGGACACCTCGAACCGTGCTGTCCATCGGTAGGCGTCCTCGGGCGTGCCGTAGAACGGGCGCCTCAGCCTCAGGGCATCGACTGCAGCTTTGCGGCAAGTGATGCGAGCTCGCGCCGATCGACGTCAGACACGAGCGCGTACCCAAGCGAGCTCTGGCGCCACATTACTACGTTGAACCCGCGCTCTTGCGTTGTTAACGTGCTGCCGTCTTTCGTGGGCCAGTGTAGGCCGCCGGCTCGAAAGACGAAGAGCGAGATCGGATGGAGTCGGCGCGCGTAGACGAACACAGCGGCCTTACGGTCGAGAAAGTAGCCAACGGCTCCGCCTTTGAGCGGGAAGTCGGCGTCGCCCTCGAACGACACGATGGGCGCGAAGTCCAGCCGACCCTCGAACCAGGGCTTCACCTGGTGAAGACCCCCACTCTCGATCTCGAGGGGGCGCTGGCTTGAAAGCACTCGCAGATGATCATTCACCGCCTCGCCGACCATTGCGCTCGTGGCATTCGCGTCTCGGAACGCCGTCCGATCGTAATAGACAATGGGGGCGCCCACGAGCACGAGGGCCACAAAGGCGAACGCCGGGATCAGCGACGGGCGCCACCAGCTCCACCGTGATCGCTTGGGTGTCGATACCTTCCATTGGGCGGCGATCCGCCGCTTCAGAGCGAGAGACGCCGGGTACTGCGGCAAGCGGTGTTCAAGAGCCGACGTCAACTCCTGCTCCACCGCATCCATGTGCGTGCAGTCCGGGCAAGCCTCGAGATGCGCGCGTACCTCACCCTGAGCCGCCGTGGGGAGGCGCCCCTCCTGATAGTCGCGAAGAGTCATCCGAACGTCCTCGCAGTTCATCTGTGTCTACCGTGCGTAGTCTCTCAGCTTCAGTCGGAGCGCGGCCCGCGCGCGCGATAGCCGCGACTTCACCGTTCCGACGGGGCATCCGAGGACATCGCTGACCTGCACCTCACTGAGCCCCTCGAGGTCGAGCAGAATCACCGTCCGCGCCTCCTCCGACAGCGTCATCAGCGCGGCCTCGATCTCCTCGGCCACGACCTTACGAAGCCGGTCCAGCTCGAAGTCGTCGCGGAGCCATGCTTCGTCGGTCGCGCCCTGCGAATAGGCGTCGACCGTGTCGAGACCGCCCACCGTCGGGTCGTGACGCTGGCGCCGGTAGAGACTCACGAACGTGTTGCGCAGGATGCGGAACAGCCACGCCTTCAGATTGGTCCCCGGCGTGAACTGGTGCTCAGCTTTGAGCGCGCGCGCATACGTCTCCTGCACGAGGTCCTCGGCATCCGCCTGGTTCCCGGTGAGATGCCGCGCGAGGTTGTGGAGTGCGTCGACATACGCCAACGCCTCGTTCGCTACGGCACTCAACGGAGAGCCACTCCCCTTGATCACGGGCCCTGCATAGCATTACAGGGCCTTTCACCCTTCGCAACGCCCAAGCGAACTATTCGTTCCATCCGTTTCCTCGAAGCCGCATATCTCCGACGACAGCTCGAACGGGCTTCGCGGCGCTCATAGGGCAAACGAGGCCAACGCCTAACACCGCGATCCGTTCCCTCAAACCTTTTCTGAACCGCATGGAACGGCGCCTGTGGTGGCGCGTTCGGACGTGTGAGGAGGGCTAGGAGAGAACCATGAAAGACGACACAAGAGCGCTGGCGTGGTACCGGCGGGGGTTAGTCGCCGTCGGCGTGGTGACACTGCTCATCGGTGCCCACGCGCTGGCCGCGACGTCACCAACGATCGGGATCAAGGAATTCAAGTACGGACCGTCCATGCTCACCGTCCCAGTGGGCACGACGGTGACATGGGTCAATCACGACGAGGAGCCGCACACTGTCACGTCAGGGACGGGCGCCTTCAGCTCCGCCGGGCTCGTGAACGACGACACGTTCGTGCAGACCTTCACGAAACCCGGCACCTACCAGTACTTCTGCGCGATTCATCCCTACATGAAGGGCACTCTGGTCGTGAAATAGACGCCACCAATGGCATGGAGGACAGCATGGATCGGATCAATCGGCGGGGGTTTCTGGAATGCATGGCCTGGGCGGGCACAGGTGTCGTCTGGACATTGGCGGGTGGCGTGCTGTCGTCGCGACTGATCACGGACGCGTCGGCCGCGGACGCCGCCGCAGGAAGCTTCACCTTCGTACAGATCAGCGACACGCACATCGGTTTCAAGGGCGAGGCGAACAAGGACGCCGCAGCCACCCTCCAACAGGTCGTCGACCGTGTGAATGGGCTGCGGCCTGCCCCAGCGTTCGTGCTTCATACGGGCGATCAGACGCACGGGCAGAAGGCGGGCGCCTTCGATACGGTCGCGGAAATCCTGAAGAGCGTGAAGACCGAACGCATCTTCTACGTGCCCGGCGAACACGATGTGTTTCTCGACGGCGGCAAGGAGTATCTGGCCCGCTACGGCAAGGGGACCGTCGACGATCGCGGCTGGCAGAGCTTCGATTACAAGGGAACGCACTTCGTCGGGCTCGTGAACGTCCTCAAGTACAAGGGTGAGGGGATGGGCTCGCTCGGCGACGAGCAGCTCGGGTGGCTGGAGAAGGACGTGGCGCCGCTCTCGAGTAGCACCCCGATTGTGGTCTTCTCCCACGTGCCGCTCTGGGCAGTCTACCCGCAGTGGGGCTGGACCACCGAAGACGCCGAGCGCGCGCTGGTGTCTCTCCGCCGCTTCGGCTCGACCACCGTCCTGAACGGTCACATTCATCAGGTGCTCCGCAAGGTGGAGGGCAACATCTCGTTCCATACCGCGATGTCCACGGCGTTTCCGCAGCCGGCGCCGGGCAGTGCCCCGGCGCCGGGGCCGATGAAGATCCCTGAGGAGCAAGCACGCCGGATGATCGGTGTCACGGAAGTGGCATACGTGCCTGGCAAGCATCCGCTCGCGGTGGTGGACTCGACACTCGGTTAACAGCAGCATCTCCAAAAGCAGTGCGCGGTGCGCGACGGCCCCGAAAGAGGCAGAGACGCATCAACGAGGGGGAGCGGCACCCACTACAGCCGTCAGCACAGCTGAAAGAGACACGGGGAGGTCGACGACCGGCACTCTTCCCGGCCTGAGTCGGAACCAATGGTGAGACGAGACGTTGACACGAGTGAAGAGGAACGACGTTCGACGTAATGAAGGAGTCCACCGCATGAGAACGAGCACTCTGCACGCAGTCGCCTCTGCCGCCGCCGTATGGGCGGCAATCGTCCTCGGCAACACCGCAGAGGCGCCAAACTTCGCTCCAGCGGAGCCGGGATTCCACGTCGAGTCGGCGCCACGCCCGTTCGGGGGGCCAGCCGTCGAAGGATACGTGTACAACGAAGGGCTTCGCTTGCTGAGCAACGTCCGCCTCGGAGTAGAGGTGCTCGACACTGACGGTACCGCGGTGGAAGAGGCCTTTGGCTGGGTCTTCGGCGACCTTACCCCCGGTGGTCGCGGATACTTCGTCGTTCCGGTCCAGAGAGTGGGGGCGGCCCACCGAGTGAGAGTCCTGTCGTTTGACGTGTCAGGAGGCGGTGTATAGGTGGGACGGCACCGGTCTGTTGCGGGTGGAAACGCCGATGAACAAGCGGGCAGCACCTGCGATCCTTTCCGTGCCGTCGCGCGATCGTCGTGGCCGCCGAGATCTGTTCGGCAGCGTACTACCCGATGATCGGCTCGAGAGCGCAGTGGCGCATGCCACCTTCGCCGACGGGGCGGACGCCATCGCGCTCAGTGCCCCAGGGGGCCGGCCGCGCGCGTTGTGCGCTCGAAAGAGGTTCGGCGTATCTGGCACTTCCTCCTCCACTCGGAGGGACGGCGGGTGATCGACCTGGCGCGCGAGTTGATGGGACTCAGTGAACCGCAGGTGGCTCACTCGCGCCGGGTCCTTCAGCGGTTCGGCAATATGTCGTCGGCAACCATCGTCTTTCGTCCTGGAGGAGCTGCTGCGTTCTCAGGAAGCGATGAAGGCTGAAATGCGCTGACGCACGAAGGCGTGGTCGGTCGGACCTTACGGCATTAGTCCCACCGATCTCGGCGAACGCCACGACAACCGTAACTTTCTCGATCTCACTCTCATGCTTCTCTCCCCCATCAAGTTCGGTCCCGGGAACGAGCTGCGGAGCGAGGCGTTAGCACCTGGTGAAAGGAGGGAGATGATCATGATGAAGCGAGCCATTATCTTCGCGCTTTTGCTCATGGCCGGTCTCCTACCGGTGGCAGGCATTGCTTACGCCAACTACGGTCCGGTGACCGACGGTGGCATCGAGGCCCCCGCGACGGTTGACGACGTGCAGGCCCCCTAGTGGCCCGAGCGCGGGCATCCGACGCGTGCGGCAGATCTCCGAGGTCTGCCGCACGCGCGGGCCCCTGGTCGGTGCTGGAAACGACAGCGAGACGGAAGGAACACGGACATGCAGATGAGAACGGCCTTTCTGGACTCGGTAGCTATGTTGAGCGTCACCTCGCCTCAGGCCAGGCCGGCCCTGGCGGTCGCCCGACTCGCAACTGATCACCGTCGCCATGACGGCCTGTGGGACGGCCAGTAGGTACCTGACCCCGTCCGAATCCACCACCACACTGATGGTCGGCTGGGAGCACTGGTTCACGGTCGAGTAGTCGGTCGAGCCTGAGCCGGGCGGGGCGGACCGTGTCCGCGGCTATGTCACCAATGAAGCGGTTTATCCACCCGAGCGCGTCCGCCCCGCCTCCGCTCGCAAAAAGAAGCTCCCGGCGGTGACGACGAGCTCGCCGGGCTTCAGGCCATCGAGCACCTCGAGCGAATCTCCCAGAGCAGCGCCGAGCTTCACCGTCCGTTCAGCGAAGCGGCCCTCGCCGCCCTCCAACGGGACGTAGACGACGTTGCGGTTGCCTACGGCCTGCACCGCGTCGCGCGGCACCAGCGTGACGTGCCCGCCGGAGCGCGACTCGAAGCTCAGCGTCACGTACATGCCCAGCCGGAGACCGCCGCTCTTGTTCGGCACCTCCACGCGCACCTTGGCGGTTCGCGCGGCAGGGTCGATCCGCGGGTCGATATAGGCGACGCGCCCGCGCAGAGGCGTCCCTGGCGTCGCGGGCACTGTCACCGTCGACTCGCTTCCCACGCGGACGGCCGGAAAATCCTTCTCGTAGAGATCGCCGATCACCCAGACGGTGCTGAGGTCGGTGACCGTGAAGAGCTCTTGCCCCGCGCCGACCACCTGGCCAGGATTCACGCCTCGCGCGATCACCACCCCGTCGGCGGGCGCCCGGACCGTGACCTCCGAGACCACGTGCGAAGCATCCATGAGACGGGAGACGTCGTCCGGCCCGAGCCCCAGTAGCAGGAGACGCTGACGTGCCGCGGCGACCTCGGTCTCGTGGCCGACGTGGATCGCCGTGATCTCTTCCAGCTCCTGACGGCTCGCCGCGCCGAGCGTCACGAGCCTCTGCGTTCGCTCGAGCTTCAGGTGATCGGCGTTCAGCATGGCCTGCATCGCGAGATACTTCATCTGCGCATCGGCCAGCTCCGCGCTGAAGGTCACGGTCAGCGGCTGACCACGCGTGACTGCCGTGCCCAGCTCGACAGTCACCTGACGCACCACGCCCCCGACGAGCGCGTTCACCTTCGTGTCGCGGTAGGCGTTGGACATGATCGTCCCCGGGACGGTGACAGTGGCGCTCGCCGCCGCGCGGCGGGCCGCCGCCGTCTTGATCCCGGCCCGTTCCACGGCTTCAGGGGTGAGCGAGACCTCGACGGCCTCGTCATTCTTCGCCTCCCCCCGGTCGGCTGCCCCGCCTGTCGACACCCCGGATGTCCTACCGCCGCCTGCCGGCTGGCCGCGGCCGTGACGTTCGGTCCACGTCACGCCGGCCACCACGCCGACGACGATCAGCGCGATGGCACCGACACCTTGCGCGAGGTGCTTTCGCGTCATCGCGCCCCGGTCCCCACCGCGCGCTCGATCCCGACCGCGGCGTCGTAGACCTGCTTGAGTGCGTCCGTGTAGCCGTTCTCAACCTCGATGTAGCGTCGCTGCTCGGCGATGACATCGAGGAGGGATCCGCGACCGAGCTGGTAGGCTTGCCGGATCACGTCCAGATTCCGCCGCGCGACGTCCCGCACGCCACGCTCGTAGATGTCGAGCGACCGCCGCGCGGCCTCGTACTGGGTGAAGGCCGCGCCCACCTCCTGCCGCACCGTGAGCACGGCAAACTCCACCCGGCGCTCCGCGGCACGGGTCGCCGCCGTCGCGGCCGCCACGTTGCCCTCATTGCGGTTCCTGACCGGGAGCACGATGCTCACGCCGCCGCCGAAGTAGTGAAAGACGTCCTGGATCGGCCGCTGGGTGCCGCTCGCCGTCAGCCCGTTCAGCGCGAAGCCGAAATCCTGGCGCTGGTAGCCGACGTTGATCGTCGCGTCCCAGCGGCCCTCCGCCTCCTCTTTCTTCACCATCGCGGCCGCCATCGCCGCCTCCGCCCGCGCGACGGCCAGATCCGGCCGATCGCTGACGGCGCGCCGCGTCGCGCCTGCGAGGTCGAGCGGCAACGGCGAGAGCGTCAACTCTCCTTTCAGTGCGAGCAGAGCATCGGGCGGCATGCCAGCAAGCAGCTTCAACTGGAGCGCCGCGATCTCGACACGGCTCTGCGCGAGCTGTCGGCTCGCGTCCAGGCGGTTCACCTCCACGAGCTGCAGGCCCTCGTCGAGGGACGGCGAGGCCCCCTGGCGCACCCGTGTCCCTACGACCTCGAGTGCGCTGCGGTTCACGCCCAGGAGCTCGTCGGTGACCTGGAGGTTCCGCTGGGCCGCCAGCAGCTCGCCCGCCTTCATGCGCACCTCCGCACGCACCTGCCGCTCGCGCTCGGCGACCTGACGGCGCCTCGTCTCGATTTCCCGCTCCGCCACCCCGACGCGCCCTTCCTTCCGCCCATTCAAATCGAGCGGGAGCGATATCCCGACGTTCAGGTTGTTGTCGGGGCTCAGCGCTTTCTGGCCCCCGAGCTCGAGCATAGGGTTGGGCCGCAGGCCCGCCTGCTGCAACCGCCCCGCCGAAGCGTCGACCTCGAGCCGCGCCGCCTTGAGATCGGGATTGTCGGCGAGCGCGCGAGCCACCAGCTCGTCTACGGTCACCTCGCCGACCGCCTGTGCCCGCGCGTGCACAGGCACGATCGCGGCGAGTCCGATCAGAAGGAGTGCTAGCCCTTTGCCGCCTCGCATGGCCGGCACGCCTACCGTACCGGGACGGAGAACTTGGTCGACCCCTTGCCCGCCGGGCCGTCCCACGTCACCGTCACCTGCCGCGCCCCCCGATCGGAGAACTCGATCGTGCCGTGATAGCGACCGGGAGCGTCCGGTGTCAGCGTCGCCCCGGCGAGCATTGGCGCCATTCCCGGCATCGCCATGCTCGTACTCAGCGAAACCTTGCCCACGTCGACCGGCGTCTTGTCCTGAGCGGACGTGAACTCCAGCATGAAGTCGTTCTTCCCCTCTTTCCACTGGCCGGATTCACTCTGCAGCGTCACGGTGACGTCTTTCGTCTTCTGGGTATGGATCGGCTTCATGTCGGCCGCGGACGCGGCGAGTGCTCCGACCATCGTCAGAATCCCGAGTGAGAGCGCCACGATCAGACCGTTCAGCATGTTGTCCTCCTGGTGCTGGTTAGTCGGCCGACCCCATTGCCGGCCGGTGATTGGGAGTTTCGCGTCTGCCCGCCTCGGCCTCGGCGCGGCGGAGGTCGCGCTCGCGCAGCCAGTAGAAGATCACCGGCGTCACGATCAGCACGAGGCCGAGCGAGCTGACCATGCCGCCGAGCACCGGCGTCGCGAGCGGCTTCATGACCTCGGCGCCGGTCGAGTGGCTCCACATGATGGGCAAGAGGCTCGCGACCACGGTGGAGACGGTCATGACCTTCGGGCGTAGCCGGAGCAGCGCGCCTTCCTTCACCGCTTCGAGCAGGGCCTCGGGCGTGAGGCGCCCGCCCAGCTCCTCGCGCTTGCGGGCGACCGCCTCCTCGAGGTAGATCACCATCACGACCGCGGTCTGCACCGCGGTACCGAAGAGCGCGATGAAGCCGACCCAGACGGCGACCGAGAAGTTGTAGCCGAGCTCCCCCGTCGCCCGGTGCAAGGCATAGAGCAGGTAGATCCCGCCGGCGAGGGCGAACGGCACCGCGAGCAGCACCTGCGCCGCGTCAAGGAAGGAGCGGTATGTCAGGTAGAGCAGCACGAAGATCACGACCAGCACGACCGGGACAACGATCTGCAGCCGCCGGCGCGCGCGGACCTCGTTCTCGTACTGCCCACTCCACTCGACGTACGAGCCGGGCGGCAGCGCGATCTTTCCGGCGATCACCTGGCGCGCCTCGTCGACGAAGCTGCCCACGTCGCGGCCGCGGACATTCAAGAGGACGGTCACCACCAGCAGCCCGTTCTCGCTCGAGATCATCGACGGGCCGCTCACACTCCGGATGTCGGCCAGTTGGCCGAGCGGCACCTGCGTCCCGTTCGGGGCCGTCACCAGGACGCTTCCGAGGTCCCCCCCGCTCGTCCGGTATTGCGGCGCGTAGCGCACCCGCACGGGGAACCGCTGGCGTCCTTCGATCGTCAGCGTGAGGTTCGTCTCGCCCACGGCGGTCTCGATCACGTCCTGGATCGCCCCCACCGTGATGCCGTAGCGGGCCGCCGCCACACGATTCACCCGGACGTCGACGTAAGGCGCGCCGGTGATCTGCTCCGGGGTCACGTCGGCGGCGCCTGGGATCTGACGAAGGACATCAGCGATCGCGCGCGCGCGCTCCTGGAGCACGTCCAGATCGCTGCCGAAGACCTTCACGCCGACCTCGGAGCGGATGCCGGTCGTCAGCATGTTGATCCGGTTGATGATCGGCTGGGTCCAGATGTTCGAGACGCCCGGCAGCATCGTGGCCGCGTCGAGCTCGCCGATCAAACGCTCGCGCGTCATGCCGGGCCGCCACGCCGCCTCCGGCTTCAGGCTCACGATCGTCTCGGTCATGTTGACCGGCGCCGGGTCGGTGGAGGTCTCCGCGCGCGCGATCTTGGCGACGACGGCGGCGACTTCGGGAAACTGCTGGATCGCCGCGTTCTGCTTCTTCGTGATCTCGATCGCCTGGGCCAGCGAGATCGAGGGGTCGGTGATCGGCATGAACATGAGGTCGCCCTCGTTCAGCGCGGGCATGAACTCCTTGCCGATCCTTGGGACGAGCGCGGCGGCGCCGACGACGACGAGCACGGCGACGGCCAGGGTCAACACGCGCTGCCTGAGCGCCAGCGCGAGGACCGGCCGATATGCCCACACCAGCGGGCGCATGATCGGGTTCGACTCCTCGCGGCGGATCCGGCCTCCGATGAGCAGGCTGCACAGCACCGGGACCAGCGTCACCGACAGAAGGGCCGCGCCCACCATGGAGAACGTCTTCGTGAACGCGAGCGGATGGAAGAGCTTGCCCTCCTGCCCGGTGAGCGCGAACACCGGGATGAAGGCGAGGATGATGATGGCCATCGAGAAGAAGATCGGGCGCCCGACGAGCCGTGTCGCATCGAGCACCGCTTCCATCACCCGGCGACGATCGCGCGGGTCGATGCCGCGCTGCTCGATGAAGCGGAAGGCGTTCTCGGTGACGACGATGGCCGCATCGACGAGCACCCCGATGGCGATGGCGATGCCGGCCAGCGACATGATGTTGGAGGTGATCCCGAGGTAGCGCATGAAGAGAAACGCCGTGAGCACGGCTAGCGGGAGCGGCAGTGTCACGATCAGGACAGACCGGAAATGGAGCAGGAACAGGACGTTCACGATCGTGACGACGATCGTCTCCTCGATCAGCGCCCGCCGCAGGGTCCGGACCGCCCGTTCGATGAGCGCCGACCGGTCGTAGAACGACACGATCTTCACGCCCGGCGGCAGCCCGGTCTGGAGCGCCTTGATCTTCCCCTTGATCCGGCTGATCACGTCGACCGTGCTGACACCGTAGCGCGCGACCACGACACCGCCCACGGCCTCGTCCGTCCCCTTGACGAGCGCGGCCGCCCGGAATGCATCCCCGACCTTCACGTCGGCGACCTGGCGCACGAAGATGGGCACGCCGTTCTCGGCCCCGACGACCACCTCTTCCAGGTCGCGCGTGCTCTCGACCAACCCGAGGCCGCGCACGACCGACCAGGTCCCGCTCGCCTCGACGACGTTGCCACCGACGTTGCGGTTGCTCCGCATGACCGCGTCGACAACCGCGGAGAGCGGGACGCGGAAGGCGCGCAGGCGGTTCGGGTCGACGTCGATCTGGTACTGGCGCACGGTGCCGCCGATGCTCGCAACTTCGGCCACGCCCGGCACCGAGTTGAGCTGGTAGCGGATGTACCAGTCCTGGAGCGAACGGAGGTCGCGGAGGGAGACCCCCTTGCCCTCGACGGTATACCAGAACACGTGGCCGACTCCGGTCGCATCCGGGCCAAGCGTCGGCACGACGCCGCCGGGTAGCGATTTCGCTAGCAGGTTGAGTCGCTCGAGCACGCGCGACCGCGCGAAATAGAGATCGACATTGTCCTCGAAGATCACGTTGATCATCGAGAAGCCGAACGCCGACGACGACCGCACGACGCGCACCCCGGGCAGGCCTTGCAGGCTCACGGTCAGCGGATACGTGACCTGGTCCTCGACCTCCTGCGGCGAGCGTCCGGACCAGTCGGTGAAGACGATGACCTGGTTGTCGGAGAGGTCCGGGATCGCGTCGATCGGGGTCGTCAGGAGCGCCCAGTAGCCCCAGCCGCCGAGGAGCAGGAAGAAGGCGACGACCAGAAACCGGTTGCGAAGCGAGACCTCGATGAGCCGATCGATCATTGAGAGCGTCTTATCTCGGGGTCGCCGACGATGACTCGCGCCGGAGACGACCGATCACCACCCAGACGAGGACGATGAGGCTTGCGAGCAGCCCGAGGCTCAGGAGCACGGCGAGGATGCCGGCGACCATCATGCCGGATCCGCACATCTGCATCATCATGTTCGTCTCCCCGGCGGCGTCCGGACGCGTGCGCAGAAGCGCGCAGGCAGCGGCCAGAGGCCACCCCGAGGGGTTTAGAGCGTTACGCGATGACTAGCTACGACTAGGCGGAGAGACGACCGGACTTGGGAGGCGGCTCGAGCGCGGAGCGGGGTACCGGTGTGAATTGATCCAACCGTGAGACCACAATGATCGTCCCGGGCATGGGCGGGCCGAAGGAGGGCGCGGCGTCGGTCACGGCGGAGACCACACCGCACGGACCGCCGTCACACAGCGCCATCATGGCGGCACAGGAGTCGAACGCCATGCCCACGGGGCCGAGGATCACCCAGGCCGTCAGCAAGGCCAAGGCCAGCCACCGGAAGCGCCCAAGTGTCATGGCCATCATCGTAACACGCGCTGCCGTCGGGACTTCCGGCGTCAATCGGAGCAGCACGTCCGACCGCGTGCTGCTTCCAGACCCTCCCATGCGATCAGCGGCACCATCAGGAGGCCTGCAAGAGGATCCGCCCACCACCAGCCGAGCCATGCGTTCAGGCTGAGTCCCGCGAGAAGGATTGCGGAGAGGTATGCGCAGACCCGCGTTTGCCGCGCCTCGGCTTCGAGTGCGCCGCTCCCGAGGCGGCGAGCGATCCGGCGCTTGAAATGGACGAGCGTCGGCATGACGATCAGGGACAGCGCGGCCAGCACGATGCCGACGGTCGACTGCTCAGACGCGTGTCGTTGCCGGAGTGTCTGCGTCGCGTCGTAGGTAACGTAGACGGCCAGAAGCAGGAAGCAGGTTCCAATGACTCGGAGTGTGAACCGCTCCGCCGCCTCTCGCCGAACCTCGTCGGCGTCCCATCGGAGCCTCCACAGCGCCGCGAGACTGCTGGTCACCTCGATGGCGGAGTCGAAGCCGAAGCCGACGAGGGCGATGCTACCCGCGGTAAACCCCGCCGCGAGCGCCACCGCACACTCAGCCGAGTTCCACGCGATCGTGAGGTACTGGAAAATACGGCCGTGGCGGGCAGCGAGAGTTCGCTGTTCGCCAATTGCGCGCGTAACGGTCGGCGCCGTCCAGATTGCCACGCAACAGGCTCGCTACCGCGAGCCGCCCTCCATCATCGTCCCGTACTTCATCATCCCCTCGCCCATCGCCTTCAAAATCTCGCCGCGCGTCTGCGTCATCCGAGGGGAGTCAGACTCCCCTCCGATCATCCCCATCATAGGACACATGCCGCCGTCTATGTGCCGGTGGCCCGGTTCGGGACCGGGCTGGGCCGGGTCTGCTGCTGCGCGAGAGCAGCTCCTGAAGCCAGTACGATCGCAAGCGCCAGGGATTCCAACTTAGTGCGAGTGACCGCTCAGCGCTTTCCCTCGCGCCATCGCCAGATGGTGCGGCTGATGGTGTGCGCCCTCGGTGATTAGCCCGGCGAAGCCGAGCCCACGAATGCGCGCCACGAGCGACGCGTCAGCGGGCTCCTTGGCAATGACGGTCAGGCGGACACCACCGGCGACGGGGCCCGTCTTGGCCGACCACTCGGGCATGCGGTCGAGCTCGACCGCATGGGGCGTGACCATCGCGCGGATGGCCTGTTCCGTGCGCCCCGTGCCCGTGATGTCCATGGCGAGCCCGCCGGGGACCGACGTCTGACTGACCGCCGCCCGGAGCATGACCTCGTTCATGTCGATGAGATGCTGCCGGAGGCGCTCGACGTCGACCTTGGTCCAGTCGGTGGCGGGGTCGGCCTCGAGGATCCCGACGATCTCTGCGATGGCGCCGAAGGTGTCTTGCCCGGGCATTGTGGGTGCGCCCCCGGCCATTGCACGCATCGTCTGCATCGGCTGGGCCTGCACATCGGCGCCGAACAATGGCATCGATCCCGGCTGATGCGACTGGCCGGGTCCAGAGACGGCCGGGTTCTGAGCGAAGACTACGTGCGCCAGCACCACGCCAGTAAATGCGACGCCGAGCACGATGACCATGACTGCTCTCCACATGATTCCCCCCTGTCGGAATGGATCTCCCAACAGTATGGAGAGCCGGGCCGGGCCAAATCTATGACTTAAGTCACACGGTCACCGCCGCGTGCCGCGTCGTCATCACCCCTGGCCAGGGCGGCCAGACGCGCCGGGTCGCGGATGACGACGCGTGATCGGTCGCGCGAGATGACTCCGGTCTTCTCGAGCTCTGAGAAGGCGCGCGCGATCAGCTCTCGAACGGTGCCGAGCCGTGCCGCGAGCTGGGCGTGGGTCAAGGTGAGCTCCATGCTGACGCCAGGCTTGCCGGGCGCGGCGACGGCCGCGTCAAGGTGGCGGGCCAAGCGTTCGATCACCGGGCGGAAGGCGAGGTCGCAGACGATGCCTGCAAAGTGGCGGACTCGGCGCGCCATCGTCTTCAGCATGGCAAGCGCGACCTCCGGCCGTCGCTGACACAGACCGAGAACGTCGGTGCGCGGGAGGAACAGCACCCGTGTGGGCGTAAGGGCGATCGCGGAGGCGATGTAGCCGCCGCCGTCGAAAAGTGGTCCTTCGCCCAGCGTCGCGCCCGATCCTTCGGTGTGGAACACCTGCTCGCGTCCCCGGAATGAAATCTGCCGGATCTCGACGAGTCCTTCGGCGACGATCAGGAGACCTCGGCAAGGTTGACCTTCCTCGAAGAGGGCTTCACCAGGATTCAGGCTCCGCGTCGTACACCGTCCCGCCAAGCGACTCAACTCGGCCTCGGGTAGCGACGCGAAGTACCCGACTCGCCGGAAGATTTCAGCGCTCGCCGAACGCGTCTTTGCTCTTGCCATCATCTTTTGTCGGGCCGCGCAGAAGCGGCCTTACAACCGGAGCCACCGCCGCTGGAACCCATACCACAGCGCGAGACCGCCGACATAGGCGGCGCCCATGTTCCACAAGGCGGTGCCGGCTGTGAAGGCCATGACGTACCGGTCGGTCTTTGAGAGGCTGCCCGCCTGGACGCCGGCAGCGAGCTCCAGACCGCCGAACATCAGGATGACTCCGAGGAGTGCGGGCGGAAAGAGCTTAAAAAGGGTCCCGATGGAATCGGCGAAGAAGAGGCCCGCGACGAGGACGAGAATGCCCAGGATCACCAGAGCACCGCCGGTCCTGGCACCGAACCGCACGTGGCCGGCCATGCCGCCAGCTCCGTGGCACATCGGCACTCCACCGATGGAGGCGCCGATGAGATTCATTACCCCGTGATCGATCGCGATGCCCCGGACAGTAATCGGCCGGTCGGGAAAGAGTTGATTATTCTCCTCGACGATCGCCACGATCGCGTTGCCGAGCGTGAGCGCGGCCTGCGGCAGCCCGAGGACGAGGACGCCGGTGACCAGGTCTTGCCAGCCGATCTCGCTCAGCGCGACCTCAGGGACGCGGAAACGAAACGACATTGCGCCGAACTCTGCGAGCAGCGCGGGATCGCGAACGAGGGAAACCACGATGCCGAAGCCAAGGAGGACCAGCATCGCAGGAACACGTTCGTACGAAAGCAGCACGAAGGTCACCACCACGGCCGCGACAGTAAGAACGAGCTCATCTTGAGCGAGCTTGATTCCTTCGAGCAGGAACCCAAGGCCGAGGCCCAGCACGAGCCCGTGGATGACGGGACGGCTCGTGATCTTCGCAATCCAGCTGACGGCACCACTGAGGCCCATGACCAGCCAAAGGACCCCGGTGAACAGTCCCGAGGCCCAGATGGCGGCCGGCGTGATGGCGCCGCCGCTGCTGATCGCCGCTGTCCCGATGGCCTTCATTGGCTGGATCGGGACCGGAGTCCGGTACGTCAGGCCGGCGACGATCTTGAACACTCCGAACGCCACGAGCACGCCGGAAGGATCGATCTTGGCGACAGTGATGTAGCCGACGATGAAGGGGATCAGCGTCCCGAGGTCGCCAAACGCACCTGCAGCCTCGCGGAGCGAGTACTCGTTGCCGGCGATCCGCATTGACGCCATGTATATGCTTCGAAAAGCATGAATTCAACCGAAATAAATCTCGACCTCGTCGAACCCCTTGCTCAATGCAAAGCGCGGCTGGGCTTCCGCTTGAGGGCCTCGGCCATTTCAGGCCGTCGTGCCGCCTCCTCGAGCAGCTCCATGAACGCCCGTGCGCTCGCCGTGACTCTCCGGGCTTCGTGGTGGATGACATGGAAGTGCCGCTGAACCTGAATACCGCGAAGTCGGAGAGCGCGGAGACGCCCGGTCGCTACTTCTCCTCGCACCGCGTAGATCGAAACAAAGGCAACGCCAAGACCCGCCATCACCCCCTGCTTGATCGCTTCGGTATGGTCGAGCTCCATCGCCACTCGGAACCTGACTCCCGCCCGCTGCAACGCGCGTTCGGTGACGCTCCGAGTTGCGGACCCGTCCTCTCGCACGAGTAGGGGCTGGTCGGCGAGCGACTCGGGCACGACGTCCCGGCGCTTCGCCCACGCGTGTCCGGGCGGGACGACGAGGACGAGCTCATCGAGCATTCCAGCCGACAGACACTCTTCGCCCGGGCCCACGGCATGCCCACCGACGATGCCCAGATCGAGCTCACGTTCCTTCACTCGCCCCTCGATGATCTGCGAGTTGGCGATCTGGAGCTTCAGCTCCACGCCGGGGTATTTGGCTCGGAACGCTGCGACAATCGCGGGCATCACGTAAAGCCCGGGCGTCGTGCTGGCGCCGATCAAGAGCGAGCCGTGAGCCAAGCCATCGAGATCAGCAAGCGCCTGGCGCGCTCCCTCAACGGCGGAAACAGCGCCGGCCGCGTACTGCTCGAAGACTCGGCCGGCCTCTGTCATGGTCACTTCTCGGCCCCGACGGAAGAAGAGCTTCTTTCCCAGCTCGCCCTCGAGCTCACCGATGTGCTCGGAGAGCGTCGGCTGTGACGAATGGATCCTCTTCGCCGCCCGGCTGAAGCTTTTCTCCCGGGCCACGGCGAGAAACACCTCGAGCTGGCGCAGCGTCATTTCGGGTTTCCCCTATAGTCAAAATCCAAACTACGTATTGGACCCTATAGCACCGACGGGCGTATTACAACTCCAGACACCGAAAGGAGGACCCCATGATCTTTCGCCACTTTCTGTCCCCGAAGACCGGCTGCGCCAGCTACCTGTTCGGCTGAGGGGGCGCAGGCGCCTGCGCTGTGGTGGATCCACAGCTCGAGATCGAGCCCTACCTCGAAGCGGCCGCGCAGAAGTCCATGCGGATCACGCACATCTTCGAGACGCATGTCCAGGCCGATCACCTTTCCGGGGCCCGTCGTCTAGCGGATGTGACGGGCGCCCCCGTGCTCTTCCATCAGTCCGCGCCAGTCACGTTCCCTCATGTCGAGATCGCGGATGGTGAGGACCACGATCTGGGGAACGTGCGTCTCTCGATCCTCCACACGCCGGGGCATACGCCCGACAGCGTCTCGATCCTGGTCACCGACAAGACCCGGGCTCCGGAGCCCTGGTTCGTCCTGACCGGAGACACCCTCTTCTCGGGTGGCGTCGGCCGCCCGGACCTCATCGGCGCAGGCTCTGAAACCACGTTCGCCGAGCAGCTCCACGAGAGTCTCTACGGCAAAATTCTGAAATTGCCCGATCATGTCGAGGTCTTCCCCGCACACTTTGGCGGCGCGGCGTGCGGCAAAGGGCTGAGCGGGAAGCCGGGATCCACGATCGGCTTCGAGCGTCGTTTCAATCCGGCGCTCCGCCTCACCTCGAAGTCAGAGTTCGTGCAGTTCGTCCTGGCGGACCTTCCGCCCCAGCCGGAGGCCTTCGCCGAGAACCGGCGGCGCAACCTCAGCGGGGAATGAGCGCGATGCGGCTCGGACTGCGGGAGAACCTCCCGCAGTTCGCGCTCCTCGTCGTCCTCAACGCCTTCGTGGGCGCGATGGTCGGGTTGGAGCGGACGGTGCTGCCGCTCCTCGGCGAGCAGGAGTTCGGGCTCAGCTCGAAGACCGCCATCACGTCGTTCATCGTGAGCTTCGGCGTGACGAAGGCAATCATCAATTTGATTGCCGCCCGTGCGTCTGACCGCATCGGACGGAAGCCGATCCTTGTGGTCGGCTGGCTCTTCGCCCTGCCCGTGCCATTCCTGATCATCTACGCGCCGGCATGGTGGTGGATCGATCTCGCCAACGTCCTGCTCGGCGCCAACCAGGCCATGGCGTGGTCGATGACCGTCATCATGAAGATCGACCTCGTCGGACCGAAGCGACGCGGCCTCGCCCTCGGGCTGAACGAGTTCGCGGGGTACTTCGCCGTGGGGGTGATGTCGTGGGTCACCGGTTACATCGCCGCTCACAGCGCGCTGCGCCCGCAGCCCTTCTACCTCGGGATCGTCATCGCCGTCGTCGGCATCGCGATTTCCTCTCTCTTTGTCAGGGAAACGCGCCCCTATGCGCACCTCGAGGCGGCCACGTCACCTCAGACCTCGAGCGGCGTCCGTCCATCGCTGCAGAACGTCTTCTATGTGACGAGTCTCGGTAACGTCAGCCTCTTCGCCACCTGCCAGGCCGGGCTCGTGAACAACCTGAACGACGGTATGTCATGGGGGCTCTATCCGCTCTTCTTCGCCGCGTACGGCCTCGGCGTCGGCAGTATCGGGATCATCAAGGCGGTGTACCCCATCGTGTGGGGTGTCCTGCAGGTGGTGACCGGGCCGCTGTCCGACCGCTTCGGCCGGAAAGAGCTGATCGCGTGGGGCATGATCGTGCAGTCCGGTGGGATCTGGTTGACAGTCCTGGTGCCGACCTATGTCGCGTGGCTGGGTGGCGCCGCGTTGCAGGGGCTCGGCACGGCGATGGTCTACCCGACGCTCCTCGCCGCGATCACGGACCATGCGCACCCCGCGTGGCGCGCGACCAGCCTCGGCGTCTACCGATTCTGGCGCGATCTCGGATACGCCATCGGGGCACTGCTCTCCGGTGCTGTCGCGGATCTCGTCGGTATCGCGGCAGCGATCCACCTCGTCGCGGCGCTCACGTTCGTCTCTGGTCTCGTCGTCGCGCGGTTGATGGGCCAGACTAGGCCACACCCGGCGTTGGCTCACCACTGAGGTTTCCATGACAGACGGACTCTCACGCGAAACGCTCGCCGCCCAAGCCCTGGGTGAGATCGATCAAGCGTCGGGCGCTCCCTCACCCGCTATCCACCCATCGACGATATACGAGCGTAGCCCCGACGGGACCTACAGGTCCGGCCTACACGCGCGCCGACAATCCGACCTACGACCACGCCGAGCGCCTGCTCGCAGCCCTGGAGGGTGGCGTCGCGTGCATGCTCTTCGCCTCCGGCAGCGCGGCGGCAACGGCCGTCTTTCAGTCTCCCCTTCCCGGGGACCACGTCCTCGTCTCGCGGATTCTCTACTGGGGCATTCGCAAGTGGCTAGCGGAGTTCGCAGTCTCGTGGGGGCTCGACGTCGAGTTCGTCGACACCACGAACCTCGCCCAGGTGACTGCGGCCATCCGCCCCGGTCGTACGCGCCTTCTGTGGGTGGAGACGCCGGCCAATCCAATGTGGGATGTCACGGACCTCGCGGCCGTGGCAGAAATTGCCCACACCGTGGATGTGCGCGTTGCGGTCGACAGCACCGCGGCGACCCCTGTCTTGACACGTCCCATCGAGTTCGGCGCTGATCTCGTGGTCCACTCGGCCACGAAATACCTGAATGGCCACAGTGATGTCCTCGCCGGTGCGGTGGTCACGGCGCGCGCTGATCCCTTCTGGGAGCGGATCCGCTCGTGGCGCCGGAGCACCGGCGCTGTGCTCGGCCCGTTCGAGGCCTGGCTGCTGCAGCGCGGGATGCGGACACTGTTCGTCCGGGTGCAGCGTTCGTCCGAGAGCGCTCTCGCCATCGCCCGTCACTTCGATGGGCATCAAGCACTGACCGCGGTGCTCTACCCTGGACTGCCGTCTCATCCCAACCACGAGGTTGCGGCGCGCCAGATGACGGGCGGGTTCAGCGGGATGCTGTCGCTCCGGGTCGCTGGCGGCGAGGCCAACGCCATGATCGTGGCTGGTGCGGTACGCGTGTTCAAAAGGGCTGTGTCACTCGGCGGCGTCGAAAGTCTCATCGAACACCGCCGCAGTACGGAAGGACCCTCGTCACCAGTGCCGGACGATCTGTTGCGCTTGTCGATCGGGCTGGAAGCGCCGGAGGACTTGATCGCAGACCTCGATAGAGCGCTGGAGAAGGCGTCGAAGGCCGGTGCGGGC